>Ga0207677_10000595_pt1 | contig 22369 bp, 24 predicted proteins | sample KBSMisM42_FD_184311 | JGI IMG/M metagenome (GOLD analysis project Ga0207677, IMG submission 184311) | Miscanthus rhizosphere microbial communities from Kellogg Biological Station, Michigan, USA - KBS Miscanthus M4-2 (SPAdes) (version 2) | ecosystem: Host-associated > Plants > Roots >...
TCTGTTCGAGCGCGATGCCGCGGTGGGGCTGATCCGATCGGGATGAGGGGTTTGCGAGGGAAGATATTGCTACTGGTGGCGCTGCTGCTGTGGCCGGTCGCGGCCCCGGCCAAGGTCACGCTCACTGTCTATTCGCGCGAACTGGGCGTCTATTTTCCCCACGCTTTCGTGCGCGTCACCGGCGCGACCGACGCGGAGCCCGACAAACAGCTCGACACCAATTACGGCTTCACCGCCAAGGCGGTCACGCCAGCGGTGCTGATGGGCGCGGTGGGGGGCGAGATATTGGCCGCAAATCCCACTTATGTCCGGCGCAGCAACAGCCATTTCTCGCTCGTGCTGAGTGACGAACAATATGGTCAGGTGCTCGCAATCGTGAAGAAATGGCGCGATCTGCCGCAGCCCTCCTACGATCTACACCATGCCAATTGCGTCCATTTCGTCGGCGACGTCGCACGTGCCCTGGGCATGAAGGTGGATGACAGCCAGCCGAAACTGATGAGCCGGCCCAGATCCTACATCATCAACCTGATCCGGTTGAACCCGGGCGTCGGGACGATCACCGCCGGCGGCCGAGCCGAGCGCGCGCTGCGGGATGCGCATTGAGCATCGACCATCTGTGAGGCTGATTTAAGGGCTCGACTACCCTCCCAAGCCCCGTCACCCCAGCGAAGGCTGGGGTCTCAGGAGGTTGGGCATGCACCCTCTTACGAGGCAACAGCTTTCACTGGCATGACGGACAGGCGGTTCACTCCCGTTCGAGCAATCCGTGACGCTTCTTGCCGAGGCTGATCTTCACACTCGCGCCCGGATCGATCTCGATCTCGTACTTCTCGTCCTTGATTGGGAGATCGTTGAGCCGCACCGCGCCCTCGGCGATCTTGCGCCGCGCCTCGCCGTTGGAGGCGCAGAAGCCGAGCACGGTCAGCGCCGCGACGATGCCGATAGTGCCGTCGGTCACCTTGAGGCGCGGCAGGCCCTCGCCGGCGCGGCCCTGTTCGAACAGTTCCTGCGCGGTCACCTGCGCCTGGACCGCCGCCTCGGCACCCCGGCAAAGCTTGGTCGCCTCGGTCGCCAGCACGATCTTGGCCTGATTGATCTCGGCGCCTTCGAGCGTCTCCAGTTCGGCGATCCGGTCGAGCGGGAGATCGGTGAAGAGGCGCAGGAACTTGCCGACATCGGAATCGTGCGTGTTCCGCCAGAATTGCCAATAATCGTAAGCTGAAAGCTGATCCTCGTTGAGCCAGACCGCGCCTGCCGCGGTCTTGCCCATCTTGGCACCGTCGGCGGTGGTGATGAGCGGCGTGGTCAGGCCGAACACTTCCTGCGCATCGATCCGGCGGGTGAGCTCGATCCCGTTGACGATGTTGCCCCATTGATCGGAGCCGCCCATCTGCAGGCGGCAGCCTGCGCGGCGCGACAGCTCCAGGAAATCATAGGCCTGGAGGATCATGTAGTTGAATTCGAGGAAGGTCAGCGGCTGCTCGCGCTCGAGCCGCAGCTTGACGCTGTCGAAGGCGAGCATGCGGTTGATCGTGAAATGCTTGCCGACATCGCGCAGGAACGGAATATATTCCAGCGTATCCAGCCAATCGGCATTGTTGACCATGACCGCATCGGTCGGGCCGTCGCCGAACCTCAGGAAGCGCTCGAACACGCCGCGGATCGAGGTGATATTGCCGTCGATCGCGTCGTTGGTCAGCAGCCGCCGGCTCTCGTCCTTGCCCGACGGATCGCCGACCTTGGTCGTGCCGCCGCCCATCAACACGATCGGCTTGTGCCCCGCTTGCTGGAGCCGGCGCAGCATCATGATCTGCACCATCGACCCGACGTGCAGCGAAGGCGCTGTCGCGTCGAAGCCGATATAAGCGGGCACCACCTGTTTCGCCGCGAGTGCGTCGAGCGCCGCCGCATCCGTGACCTGGTGGATATAGCCGCGGGCCGAGAGCGTGCGCAGCAATTCGGACGTGTATTCCATCATGACGCGCTGGCGCTTAGCATAGTCTTCCGCAGATGCGAGGGGCGAGACGCGTGCGCACGACAGCTGGAATCATGGCGCGCGCTTTCGGGCTGCTGGCCCTCATGCCAATCATTTTTCTGTCGATCCCTGTGATCGTGGTTCTGAACCTGCTCGGCCTGAACAAGCTGTCGGCTGGCCCCGACTATCTGGAAGACCATCTTGAGCGGTTTATTTTGGGTGCGGATGACTCCTACGATTGGGACGATTTCTGTTCGGTGCCGCTCAAGGATGCAGAGCTGGATTCGATCAGAGAGCGCATTTGTGTTTTTGGGCCTTGGAACTACGCCGACGACTTCAGAGAGACCGAGCTGCGGAAGCTGCTCGATGAAGTGAGGGCGATTAAAATTGCCAAGACGATCGCTTAACTTGCACCCGGTCAGCGCGTCTCCGGCAACGGGGATCGAGGTGGATATTTTCCGCATAGCGCCGGATATGCTGAGACTGAGCTTTTCAACGCGCGGCGACTTGGCCAACGTGATCGTTTCGCCGCAACAGCTCCCCACAAGAACTGACGGTCTGTGGAGGCATACCTGCTTCGAAGCCTTTCTCGGCGCGGGGGAGGGCTATTACGAATTCAACTTCTCGCCGTCCTCGCAATGGGCGGCCTATCGGTTCGACGGCCATCGCGCGGGGATGCGCGATGCCTTGACGGATGATCCCACGATCGAATGGGAGCGGGACGGGGAAGCGGTCCGGCTCACCGCGACCATTCCGATACCGCCCGACGCGACCGGCCCGGTCGGTCTGTCCGCGATCATTGAGGATATAAGCGGTAACCGGTCCTTCTGGGCGCTCGCGCATCCCCCCGGTGCGCCCGATTTCCACGATGCGGCTTGCTTCGCTGCTCTTCTCCCGCCAGCAGAATAAGCCATGGATTTCGGTATCGATCGGCTGCTGGCCGACCCTTCGCTCCTCGCGCAGCTCAAGGGACGGCGCGTTGCCTTGCTCGCGCATCCCGCTTCCGTCACAGCGGACCTCACCCACTCGCTCGACGCTTTGGTCGCGGCGGGCGTGAACGTCACCGCCGCCTTCGGCCCGCAACACGGCCTGCGCGGCGACAAGCAGGACAATATGGTGGAATCGCCCGATTTCACCGATCCGGTGCACAATGTGCCGGTCTTCAGTCTGTACGGAGAGGTGCGCCGCCCGACCGGCCAGTCGATGGGCACGTTCGATCTGTTGCTGGTCGATCTGCAGGATCTCGGCTGCCGCATCTATACCTTCATCACGACCCTGCTCTACGTGCTCGAAGCCGCCGCCCAGCACGGCAAGGACGTGTGGGTGCTCGACCGCCCCAATCCGGCGGGGCGCCCGGTCGAGGGCACCACACTCGTCGCCGGGAGGGAAAGCTTTGTCGGTGCCGGCCCGATGCCGATGCGCCATGGCCTGACGCTTGGCGAACTCGGCCATTGGTTCGTCGACAGGTGGAAGCTCGATATCGACTATCGCGTGGTCGAAATGCACGGCTACGATCCCGAGGCGGGCCCCGGCTTCGGCTGGCCGCTCCATGAGCGGGTCTGGGTCAATCCCAGCCCCAACGCACCCAATCTGTGGATGGCGCGCGCTTACCCCGGCACGGTGATGCTCGAGGGGACGACCTTGTCGGAAGGGCGGGGCACGACGCGGCCGCTCGAACTGTTCGGCGCGCCCGACATCGCCGCACGCGACCTACTGGCCGAAATGCGCAGCATCGCGCCCGATTGGTTGGCGGGCTGCGCGGTGCGCGAGGTCACGTTCGAGCCGACGTTCCACAAGCATGTGCATCAGCTTTGCAGCGGGCTGCACATCCACGCCGAGGGGCGCTTCTACGATCATGAACTATTCCGCCCCTGGCGGTTGCAGGCGCTCGCCTTCAAGGCGATCCGCGCTTTGTATCCGGATTACGATCTGTGGCGCGATTTTCCGTACGAATATGCGTTTGGAAAGCTGCCGATCGATGTGATCAACGGCGGACCGGCCTTGCGCGAATGGGTCGACGATGCATCTGCAACGTCTGGCGATCTCGATGCGTTGGCCCAGCCGGACGAGGCCGCGTGGCGCGAGGAAAGGCGGCCTTATTTGCTGTATTGAGGGAGACGAGGATGGTGCGCCGCGCAATTTTGGCAGCCTTGCTGGTTGCAACACCGGCGACGGCGTCGACCGAGGCGGCCTGGAAAGCCTCGATACGGAATGGTCGCGCGGCCTGCATCGCGGCGGCTCATCTGCTCCGTCCGACACTATCCTCGCCGGTCGGCTTCAGCGATCGCACCGGTTATGATGCGATATTGGTGCGGGGCACCTATCCCCAGAAGTTCATGAAGCGTGCCCAGGGTACGATGCTTTGCCTCTATGACCGGCGCACGCACCGCGCCGAGGCGGTCGAGGCGAAGGGCTGGAGCGCGAAATAGAATTCTCCCGTTCGCCCGCAGCTTGTCGAAGGGCTGCTTTTGTTTCAGGCTGACAAGAAGGACAGGGCTTCGATAGGGCCCTTGAGCCGGTCGAAGGGTTCAGCCCAGACGGGGGGAGCGTGTTTGATGAAGACCGAGCGGGTGCAGGCCTTCACCGATGGCGTGATCGCGATCATCATCACGATCACCGTGCTGGAGCTGCCGGTCCCGCACCACGCCGATCTCGCCTCGCTGCGGGGCGAATTGCCGATCCTGTTCGCTTATATGGTGAGCTTCGTGAATGTCGGCATTTACTGGAACAACCATCACCATCTGTTCCAGGCGACCAAGCATATCGACGGCAGCGTGCTCTGGGCCAATCTTTTCATGCTGTTCTGGATGAGCCTCGCCCCCTGGACGATACGTTGGCTCGACGAGAGCAATTTCGCCGCGCTGCCGATGGCAGCCTATGGCCTGATCTTCGGGATGACCGCGATCGGCTATACCTGGACACAGGTGCGGATCATCGCGGTCAATGGCGAGGATTCGGCTGTCGCGCGCGCTGTGGGCAGCGACCTCAAGGGCAAGCTCAGTCTGACGGCCTATATCGCGGGTATCGGGCTGGCATTCGTCCAGCCGTGGCTGGCAGCGGCGATCTATGTGGGGATTTCGCTGGTCTGGCTCATCCCCGATCGTCGGATCGAGGATGAGCTCCGCCGGGAGCATTAGCGCACCTTGGCAGGAAGACGGCGCCGCCGCCTTCAACGTCAGTCGAACAAACCTTAACGCTCGACGCGGGCTTCCTTGCGCGCTTCGAGCACGTCCCACAGCCCACGATGCTGGAGCAGGAACTGACGCGCGCCAAAGCTCAATGTGCGGTCGAGCCGCGGCTGGATCGGCAGATTGGCAAGGATGTTCGCGGTCGCCGCATCGCTCGGAAGCTGGCTGACCGGGACGCGGATACCGATCCGGGTCGCGGCAGTGTCGAGCACCGCGCGGATCGCCTGCCAGTCGAGGATCAGCGCGACGATCGCGCCGATACCGCAGCCGAATCGGTCGGAACAGACGATCGTCTCCATCGCGCGACGCTGGTCGAGGATCGCGGCAGCCGTGTCGGCCTCGCCGGCTGTGCTCGGCGCCGGGCCGGCGGCGACGATCAGTTGGGTGAGATAATGGCGCTCGGCGGCGAAGCCCGCTGCCGCTTCTCGAAACCAGTCGGCCGCCTCCGGCAGCACGTTGCGCTCGCCGCCCAGCTCGATCAGGCCGGGCTGCGGCCCGTGCAGCATCGACAGCAGATGCAGGACGTCGGCCAGGTTGCGCGTCGCCAGCGGATCCGCGTTGAGCTCGTAACTATGGGTGTAAGGGTGGCTCGCGCTGCCTTCAGAGGCAGCGAGTGCGACCAGCATCTCGCCGAAATCGGCGGGTGCGGTTTGCAATGCAACGAACGACATGATCGGCTCCCGAAGCTGCGCCAGACGGCACATACTTCCCCCTTGAAGGATCGGGATAACCCAAGGGCGTAAATATCCGGTTTACAGCGCGTTAGCCTTACCGTCCCGAAGCGGAGCATATCGCCTTTTTGCGGGAAGATGCATTCATTTCGGGCATAATCCGGATTGGTCCGAGATCGTTACGGGCCCGGAAAAAGCCTGCGGCTTTCCCCTCCTCGTCGCCCCAGCGAAAGCTGGGGCCTCGTGAGGTTGGCGTTCAAACCTCCCGAGATGCCAGCTCCCGCTGGCATGACGGGAATACTTACTGGTCGAGGAAGCTGCGCATCTTGCGGCTGCGCGACGGGTGCTTGAGCTTCCTGAGCGCCTTCGCCTCGATCTGCCGGATACGTTCGCGCGTCACGCTGAACTGCTGGCCGACCTCCTCCAGCGTGTGATCGGTGTTCATGCCGATGCCGAACCGCATGCGCAGCACACGCTCCTCGCGCGGCGTGAGGCTCGCCAGCACGCGCGTGACGGTTTCCTTGAGGTTGGCCTGGATCGCGGCGTCGACCGGGATCACCGCATTCTTGTCCTCGATGAAATCGCCGAGATGCGAATCCTCCTCGTCGCCGATCGGCGTCTCGAGGCTGATCGGCTCCTTGGCGATCTTCATCACCTTGCGCACCTTTTCGAGCGGCATGCTCAGGCGCTCGGCCAGCTCTTCCGGAGTCGGCTCGCGGCCGGTTTCGTGCAGGAACTGGCGGCTGGTGCGCACCAATTTGTTGATCGTCTCGATCATGTGGACCGGGATACGGATCGTGCGCGCCTGGTCCGCGATCGAACGCGTGATCGCCTGGCGGATCCACCAGGTCGCGTAGGTCGAGAATTTGTAACCGCGGCGATATTCGAACTTATCGACCGCCTTCATCAGGCCGATATTGCCCTCCTGGATCAGGTCCAGGAACTGCAGGCCGCGATTGGTGTATTTCTTGGCGATCGAGATGACGAGGCGCAGGTTCGCTTCGACCATCTCCTTCTTGGCGATACGCGCCTCGCGCTCGCCTTTCTGCACCATGTTCACGATACGGCGGAACTCGGTCAGGCTCATGCCCGTGGCGGACGCGATCTCGCCGGTCTCGGCGCGAATACGCTCGACAGCGGCGCCTTCTTCGGCGGCGAAGGCAGCCCATTTGCGGTCCGCGCCCGAAACCGTGTTGATCCAACCTTCCTCGGTCTCATGGCCGACATAGCGGTCGAGAAAGTCCTTGCGCGGCACGCGATGGCGCTCGGCGAGGCGCAGCATCTGCCCACCCAAAGCGGTCAGGCGGCGATTGAACGAATAAAGCTGGTCGACGAGATGCTCGATCTTGGCGGCGTGGAATTTCACGCTTTCGACCTGCGCGGTCAGTTCCTCGCGCAGATTCTGATATTTGTTCTCGTCGCTCTTGGGGAAATCGTCGCCCAGCCCCAGCGCGGTGACGCGCTTGGCCTGCAGCTTGGCGAAGCTCTTGTAGAGATCGGTGATGGTCGCGAACTTCTCGAGCGCCTGCGGCTTGAGCTGCTCTTCCATCTGGGCGAGGCTGAGCGTGTTGTCCTCGTCATCGTCGTCGCTCGGGCGCGGCGCGCGCCGTTCGACCATCGAATCCTCATCCTCGTCCGAATCGGCAGGCGCTTCCTCGGGCTCCTCCTCTTCCTTGAAGGACGGGCCCGCGCTCTTCTCGCTGATCTCGCCCGTATCGTCGTCCTCGGCGCCCTCGACCTGCTCGGCGGTCGGGCCCTTCGACACCATCGCGTCGAGATCGAGGATCTCGCGCAGCTGCATCGTGCCTTCGTTGAGCTGGGTCGACCAGTCGATGATCGCGTTGAAGGTGATCGGGCTCTCGCACAGCCCCTGGATCATCGTGTCGCGGCCCGCCTCTATCCGCTTGGCGATGGCGATCTCGCCCTCGCGGCTGAGCAATTCGACCGCGCCCATCTCGCGCAGATACATGCGCACCGGATCGTCGGTGCGGTCGATCGTTTCCTTCTTGGTGGCGGTCGACGTGAACGTGACCGCGGCATCGCTGTCGGTCGTCTCGTCGGTATCGTCGTCGTCGGGCTGCTGCGGCTGTTCGCCGTCCTCGCCGGCTTCCTCATTTTCGACGACGTTGACGCCCATCTCGTTGAGCGCGGACATGACGTCCTCGATCTGCTCCGAGGACATCTGATCCTGCGGCAGCGCCTCGTTCAGTTCGTCATAGGTGATGTAGCCGCGCTTCTTGGCGCGCGCGAAGACCTTCTTGATCGACGCATCGTTGAGGTCGATCAGCGGCGCATCGCCATCGCCGCCTTCACCGCCACTGCCGTTCGCCGCTGCCACTGCCGTCTTCGCCATGCTATCTCTTGATCCCGTCAAATCGCTCAGTCGCCGTCCGGCTGCATCAAATCCATTAAACGGCGCTCGACGTCCTGTTTTTCGCGAGTCAGTCGCTGCTGCTCAGCAAAACCCGCTTCGTCGGTAGTGGTTTCGAACGCGCGCGTCGCTTCCGCGAGCGCCTGTTCGATCACCGGCCGCGTTACCAGCACGTCGATCGCCTCTCCCAGGTCGCGTTGCGCGCGACTCGGGTCCGCATCGCCGCGCAGGAAGGAAAAGGCAAGACCGTTCGTCTGGCACAATTCATCCGCCGCCGGGCCTAAGCCCGCCTCAGCCAATATGGAACGCGCCTCGCCACCTTCAAGGGAGCGGCCCGTGAAAGCCGCATCGATCAGCGTGTCGCGGATGCGTTCCAGCACCGGATCGCCGAGCGAAAGTCCAGCCAAAGCCTCGGCATGCGCTTCGGTTGTGGCGGGATGGAGGATCAATCCGCCGATTACCGCGCGTGCCACCATCGTGTCGATCCCGCCCCTGCCGATCGATCGCGCGCGCGCGGACGCGGGGCGGGGCGGGGGCTTGCGAAAATCGCGCCGGAATGGCGGGCGATTGCCCGGGCTATAAGGCTGGAAGGGGGCTTGTTGGTTCTGCGGCGCCCCGAACAGCGCATCGAAACGACGCCGGAATTCGTGCCGATATTGCTCGGCCGTGCTCTTGTCCGCGATTCCCTGGCACAGTTCGCCGAGCCGGCGGCGCAGGCCTGCGCGCATTTCCGGCGTGTCGAGCGGGGTTGCCGCTTGTTCGTGATTCCACAGCAGATCGACCAGGGGAATCGCGGTCTGGAAGGCATTTTCGACCGCCACCTTGCCGCCTGCCTTGACCAGATCGTCCGGATCCTGCCCGCCCGGAAGCGTGACGAAGCTGAGCGAGCGCCCCGGCCCAACCATCGGCAGCGCCCGCTGCGCCGCCCGAACCGCGGCTTTCTGGCCCGCTTTGTCGCCATCGAAGCACAAGATCGGCACCGGAACCAGCCGCCACAGCCGCTCGATCTGCGCCTCGGTCAGCGCGGTGCCGAGCGGCGCGACCGCCTCGTCAATCCCGGCCTTGGCCAGCGCGATCACGTCCATATAGCCCTCGACCACGATCACCCGCTCGCTCTTGCGGCTGGCCGGACCGGCACGGTCGAGATTGTAGAGCGTGCGTCCCTTGTCGAAGAGCGGTGTGTCCGGCGAGTTCAGATATTTGGGTTCGCCGCTGTCCAGGATGCGCCCGCCGAACGCGATCGTTCGCCCACGTGCGTCGCGTACGGGAAACATCAGCCGGCCGCGGAACCTGTCATACGGTTCCTTCTCGTCCACCGAGATGAGCAGCCCCGCCTCGATCAGCGTGTCGTTGCCGAACGTCGCGAGCGCCCCTTTGAGTTTGCCGCGCGAATCCGGCGAAAAGCCCAGTCCGAACGCCTTGGTCAATTCATCCGACACGCCACGTTTGATGAGATAGGCCCGCGCCTCAGCCCCGGCGATGCCCTGCAATTGCTCCGCGAACCAGCGCTGCGCCGCTTCGGACGCCGCCACCAGACCTGTCGCCCGCTCCGCCCGCTCGGCCGAACGCGGATCGGGCGCGGGCATCTCCATCCCCGCCGCCTGGACCAGTTCCTTCACCGCCTCGATGAAAGGCATGCCCTTGGCCTCGGTCAGGAACCGGATCGCATCGCCATGCGCCGAGCAGCCGAAGCAATGGTAGAAGCCCTTGTCGTCATTGACGTAGAAACTCGGCGTCTTCTCGTCATGGAACGGACAACAGGCCCGATATTCGCGCCCGGCCTTCTGCAGCTTCACCGACCGCCCGATCAGCGCCGACAGCAAAGTGCGATTGCGGAGTTCATCCAGGAATTGCGGGGAAAGACTCACAACTCCCCCTCCCTGCCAAGGGAAGGGCCATCCCCAACCCCGTTCATCCTGAGCGAAGTCGAAGGACGCTCCCTGGGCGCAGAAAGCTCCCCCTCCCTGCCAAGGGAGGGGGTCGGGGGGTGGGTCCGTCCGCCCAGCCGTTGCACCTTGGTTCGCCGCACCCGCACAGCTTCTAGAATCGCCTGCAACACGTCATCGAGATTGCCCCCAACTTCGGCGTTGGTGAAGCGCAGCACCAGATATCCAAGGTGCCCCAATGCATAATCCCGATCCGCATCACCGGCTCGGTCATGCGTTTCCCCGTCCACTTCGATAATCAGGGTTCGATCTCGGCATACAAAGTCGCAAATGAATCCGTTCAGCACGATCTGTCGGCTGAATTTCAGCCCTTCCAGCTGCCGATTCCGCAGTCGCTGCCAGAGCTTTTCTTCGAAAGGCGTGGGTTCCGCCCGCATCTCGCGGGCGAATGTAGCAAGTCTGGGATTGATCCTGCGCGGAATGACCCACCCCCAACCCCTCCCTTGGCAGGGAGGGGAGCTAACTTACCCCAACCGCGCCTTCACCAGCGCGCTTGCCTTGCTCATGTCGAGCTGGCCCGCGTGGCGTTCTTTCACCGCCGCCATCACCCGGCCCATATCCTTGATCGAACTCGCGCCCAGCTCCGTCGCGATCGCGTCGATCGCCAGCGCGGCGTCGGCGTCGCTCATCTGCGCGGGCAGGAACCGCTCGATCACCGCGACCTCGGCCTTTTCGCCGTCGGCCAGTTCCTGGCGCCCGCCTTTCTCGAACATTTCGATCGATTCGCGGCGCTGCTTGATCATTTTCTGCAGCACTTCCGTCACCGTCAGATCGTCGTCCGGGGTGGTCGAAGCCGTCCGAAGCTCGATGTCGCGATTCTTGATCGCGGCCTGGATCAGGCGGGTGGCGTTGACGGTAACGGTGTCGCGCGCCTTCATCGCGGCGATCTGCGCCGCCTTGATCTCGTCTCGAATCATTGGGGGGTCTCTTTGGAAAAGCGGGAAACCCCTTCGATAGCCCGAACCCGGCATATTTGGTAGAGTTGACCCATGAGCCCATGCCGTCTAGCGGACGCGGCTTAGCGACATCGCTGCCCAACCTTATTGGAGTGCCCGCCGATCATGGCCGACGCCTCGCTTTCACGCGCGCCGAACGGAGCTACCGGCGTATTGGTATTGGGCGATGGCGGAATCATCTGGGGCAAGGGATTCGGCGCCGAGGGCTCGGCGGTGGGCGAGGTCTGCTTCAACACCGCGATGACCGGCTATCAGGAGGTCATGACCGATCCCTCCTATGCCGGCCAGATCGTCAATTTCACCTTCCCCCATATCGGCAATGTCGGCGCCAACCCCGAGGATATCGAGGCGATCAACCCGCATGCGCTCGGTTGCATCGTCCGCGAGGACGTGACCGATCCCTCCAATTTCCGTTCTACCCTGCATTTCGACGCCTGGTTGCGCAATAATGGCCGCATCGGCCTGGCGGGTGTCGACACCCGCGCGCTCACCCGCGCGATCCGCCTGAACGGCGCGCCCAACGGCGTGATTGCGCACAACGCCAAGGGCGAATTCGATCTCGACGCGCTCAAGAGGCAGGCGCACGAATGGCCCGGCCTCGAGGGCATGGACCTCGCCAAGGAGGTTTCCGCCACCCAGAGCTACACATGGGATGAAGGACTCTGGAAGCTGGGCGAGGGGTACGAGCGTGCTTCGACTTCGCTCAGCACGAACGGGGAGGGGGGCGACAAAGCTCCGTTCGCCCTGAGCGAAGTCGAAGGGCGGTCGGATAGCCGCCCCCACGTCGTCGCGATCGACTACGGCCTCAAGCGCAACATCCTGCGTAACCTCGTTGCCGCCGGCGCGCGCGTGACCGTGGTTCCCGCGACCTCGACCTTCGAAGACGTGATGGCACACAACCCCGACGGCGTGTTCCTGTCGAACGGCCCGGGTGACCCCGCCGCGACCGGCGAATATGCGGTGCCCGTGATCCAGGAACTGCTCGCGGTCGGCAAGCCGATCTTCGGCATCTGCCTCGGCCACCAGCTGTTGGGCATCGCGGTCGGCGCGAAGACCGCCAAGATGCACCAGGGCCATCGCGGCGCGAACCACCCGGTCAAGCGCACCGACGACGGCCGCGTCGAGATCACCAGCATGAACCACGGCTTCGCGGTCCTGACCGAGACGCTGCCGGAGAATGCCGAGCCGACGCATATTTCGCTCTTCGACGGCAGTCTCGCCGGCCTCCGCCTGACCGACAAGCCGGCGTTCAGCGTGCAATATCACCCCGAGGCGAGCCCCGGCCCGCAGGACAGCCATTATCTTTTCGAGCAATTCGTCTCGCAGCTTCGGAGCGCCCAATGACTCCCTCTCCCCGTCGGGGAGAGGGTTGGGGTGAGGGGGAGCGCGCGTCAGCGCGCGCCCGGACTGGCATTGAGAAGTGCGCCGTGGATTTCCACCAGCACACCTTCGATGTTCTCAATGACATCGTTGTTCCAAAAACGAATGACTGTGTAGCCATTCGCTTCGATCACGCGCGTACGCGCAATATCGGCGTCGTCGTCCGCATGCTGCCCGCCATCCAGTTCGATCACCAGCCGTGCGGCACGGCAGCAGAAGTCGGCCACGTAAGGGCCGATCGGATGCTGTCGAACGAACTTGGCACCGTCGAGTTGACGGCTTCGCAAGCGCGTCCACAGCAACGCCTCCACGTCTGTCGCATCCCGGCGCAGCTGCCGGGCACGTCCGATCAGTCTTTCCGTCGCCATGCGCGTCGCGCCCCCTCACCCAACCCTCTCCCCCAAGGGAGAGGGCTTTCAGGTCTCGCATAATCCATGCCCAAGCGTACCGACATCAAATCGATCCTGATCATCGGCGCCGGCCCGATCGTCATCGGCCAGGCGTGCGAGTTCGATTATTCGGGGACGCAGGCCTGCAAGGCGCTGCGCGAAGAGGGCTATCGGATCATCCTCGTCAATTCGAACCCGGCGACGATCATGACCGATCCGGACATGGCCGACGCTACCTATATCGAGCCGATCACGCCCGCCGTGGTCGCCAAGATCATCGAGAAGGAGCGCCCCGACGCGGTGCTTCCGACGATGGGCGGCCAGACCGCGCTCAATACCGCGCTCGCGCTCTGGCACGACGGCACGCTCGAAAAATATGGCTGCCAGATGATCGGCGCCGATGCCGAAGCGATCGACAAGGCCGAGGACCGGCTGAAGTTCCGCGATGCGATGGACAAGATCGGGCTCGAAAGCCCACGCAGCCGCATCGCGCACACGGTCGAGGAAGCGCTCGACGCGCTCGAATTCGTCCAATTGCCTTCGATCATCCGCCCCAGCTTCACCATGGGCGGGCAGGGCGGCGGTATCGCGTACAACCGCGAGGAATTCGTCCAGATCGTCACCTCCGGCCTCGATCTCTCGCCGACCACCGAAGTGCTGGTCGAGGAGAGCGTGCTCGGCTGGAAGGAATATGAGATGGAGGTCGTGCGCGATTGCAACGACAATGCCATCATCATCTGCTCGATCGAGAATGTCGATCCGATGGGCGTCCACACCGGCGATTCCATCACCGTCGCGCCGGCTCTGACGCTGACCGACAAGGAATATCAGATCATGCGCAACGCCAGCGTCGCGGTGCTGCGAGAGATCGGGGTCGAAACGGGTGGCTCGAACGTCCAGTTCGCGGTCAATCCGAAGGATGGCCGCCTAGTCGTGATCGAGATGAACCCGCGCGTGTCGCGCTCCTCCGCGCTCGCGTCCAAGGCGACCGGCTTCCCGATCGCCAAGGTCGCGGCCAAGCTCGCGGTCGGCTACACGCTCGACGAGATCGACAACGACATTACCGGCGCGACGCCAGCCAGCTTCGAGCCGACGATCGACTATGTCGTCACCAAGATACCCCGTTTCGCGTTCGAGAAGTTCAAGGGCACGTCGGATCATCTGACCACCGCGATGAAGTCGGTCGGCGAGGTGATGGCGATCGGCCGCAACATCCATGAGAGCCTGCAGAAGGCGCTGCGCGGCCTCGAAACCGGCCTGTCGGGGCTCAATGTGGTTGATCGCCTCAAGGGCGCGCCCAAGGCGGAAATCGAGGCCGCCTTGGCCGAACCCACCCCCGATCGACTACTGATCGCGGCGCAGGCGCTCCGTGAAGGCCTGACCGTCGACGAAATCCACCGCGTCGCGAAATATGACCCCTGGTTCCTCGAGCGTCTCGCCGAGATCGTGCGCGCCGAGGAAGGCGTCTGCCGGAACGGCCTGCCCAACGACGCAACCGGCATGCGCAAGCTCAAGGCGATGGGCTTTTCGGACAAGCGCCTCGCCTGGCTTGCGCTCAACTCGAACAATCTGGCGGGCATGAGCCGCGAGCAGGCGCGCGGTTCGGGCATCGTCCATGACGCGATCAAGGCGATGTCGGGGGGCGTGACCGAGGCCGAGGTGCGCGCGCACCGCCACAAGCTCGGCGTGCGCCCCGTCTTCAAGCGGATCGACACCTGCGCGGCCGAGTTCGAGGCGAAGACGCCTTACATGTACTCGACCTACGAGGCGCCCGTCTTCGGCGAGCCCGAGAATGAATCGCAGCCGACCGATCGCCGCAAGATCGTAATCCTCGGCGGCGGCCCCAACCGCATCGGCCAGGGCATCGAATTCGATTATTGCTGCTGCCACGCCTGCTTCGCGCTTTCGGACGCGGGGTTCGAGACGATCATGGTCAATTGCAATCCGGAGACGGTGAGCACCGACTATGACACGTCCGACCGCCTCTATTTCGAGCCACTGACGGTCGAGGACGTGCTGGAGATCCTGCACGTCGAGCAGCAGAATGGCGAACTGGTCGGCGTGATCGTCCAGTTCGGCGGCCAGACCCCGCTCAAGCTCGCGCAGGAGCTAGAGCGTGCCGGCATCCCGATCCTCGGCACATCGCCCGACGCGATCGATCTGGCCGAGGATCGCGAGCGTTTCGCGGCTTTGGTCACTAAGCTCGGCCTCAAGCAGCCTGCCAACGGCATCGCGCGCAGCCGCGATGAGGCGATCGCGGTCGCGGAACGGATCGGTTATCCCGTGCTGACCCGCCCGTCCTACGTGCTCGGCGGCCGCGCGATGGAGGTGGTCGACACGCCCGCGCAGCTCGATCATTACATCATGACCGCGGTCCAGGTGTCGGGCGACTCCCCCGTCCTGATCGATCGCTATCTGCGCGACGCGATCGAGGTCGATGTCGACGCGATCGCCGACGGCACCGACGTCACCATCGCCGGCGTGATGCAGCATATCGAGGAGGCAGGCGTCCATTCGGGCGACAGCGCCTGCTCGCTGCCGCCTTACAGCCTGTCGAAGGAGATCGTGGCCGAGATCGAGCGCCAGACCGACGCCCTGGCGCGCGCGCTCAAGGTCAAGGGGCTGATGAACGTCCAATATGCGGTCAAGGACGGCGAAGTGTATCTGATCGAGGTCAATCCCCGCGCCAGCCGTACCGTGCCGTTCGTCGCCAAGGCTGTCGGGGCGCCGATCGCCAAGATCGCCGCGCGCGTGATGGCGGGAGAGAAGCTGGCCGATCTGCCCAAGATCAATCTCGACGTCGATTATATCGCGGTCAAGGAAGCCGTCTTCCCATGGGCGCGCTTCCCCGGCGTCGATCCGGTCCTGTCGCCCGAGATGAAGTCGACCGGCGAAGTGATGGGCCTCGACAAGGATTTCGCGACCGCTTTCGCCAAGGCGCAGCTGGGCGCGGGCACCACCTTGCCGGAATCGGGCACAGTGTTCGTCTCGGTCAAGGAAACCGACAAGCCGGTGATCGAGCCTGCCGTGCGCTCGCTGATCGATCTGGGCTTCACGATCGTCGCGACCGACGGCACCGCCGAATATCTGGCGGGCAAGGGTCTGGCGGTCGAGCGGGTCAACAAGGTGGCGCAGGGCCGGCCGCATATCGTCGACCGTTTGAAGGACGGCGGTGTCCAGCTGGTGCTCAACACGACCGAGGGCTGGCAGTCGCTCCAGGATTCGAAATCGATCCGCGCATCGACCATGCTCGCGCGCATTCCTTACTTCACGACGGCGGCCGGCGGGCTCGCCGCGGTGAGGGCGATTGCGGCCTTGAAGGAGCGCAGCCTTGAAGTGCGCTCGCTCCAATCCTATCATAGCTGACTGACGATCCCGGACATCGCCAAGGTGCGGGCGTCGCCAATCGGCGGCGCGGGGTCCTTTTTTGACGGTTCGAACAAGGGGTTCGGTTGAAATGGCAAGCGACGAGAAGATGCCGATGCTGGCGGAGGGGCACGACATGCTCACCGCTGAAGTCGCGCGTCTCAAGACGGAGCGGCCGCTGATCATCGATGCGATCGAAGAAGCGCGCGCGCACGGCGACCTTTCCGAAAATGCCGAATATCATGCCGCCAAGGAGCGCCAGGGCCAGATCGAGGCGATGATCGCCGACATCGAGGACAAGCTTTCGCGCGCTTTGGTGATCGATCCGAAGACGCTTTCGGGCGACAAGGTCGTGTTCGGCGCGACCGTCCATCTGCTCGACGAGGACGACAAGCCGGTCAAATATCAGATCGTCGGTCAGACCGAGGCGGACGCCAAATCGGGCCGTATCTCTTACGCCTCGCCGCTCGGCCGCGCGCTGATCGGCCGCAAGGTCGACGAGGAAGTCGAAGTGACCGTGCCGTCGGGCGACAAATATTACGTCGTCTCCCGCATCGAGTTCATCTGAACGCGATGTGCGCGCGCGTCTCCGTCGCCCCGGCGGAGGCCGGGGCCGCTGGTGACAAGGGCAATCTTCAATCTCCGGAGGTTCCGGCCTCCGCCGGAGCGACCGTCGAATGAAGACCGCACCGCCCAGGATGACCGCCACCATCGCGGTGGTGACGATCGCGAGCTTCGCGTTGCTGACCACGATCGGCAAACTGGATCCGGCGGCGGCGGTCGGCGGCTTCATTCCCGCGCGTCTGTCGGGTTTGCAGGTGATCGGCGCGCTGCCGGTCTGGCTCACGCCGCTAAGCGCGACCTTGCTCCATGCGGGCGCGATCCACATCGGCTTCAACCTGCTGATGCTGTTCTATTGCGGTCGCGAGGATGAGGTGGCGTTGGGGCCGGCGGGGATCGTGGTGCTCTATGTGCTCGGCGCATATGCCGCCGCCGCGGCGCAATATATTGCCGGGCCGCATTCGACCGTGCCGATGATCGGAGCGAGCGGCGCCATCTCTGCGCTCGTCGGGGCCTATGCCATGCTCTACGGCCAGCGCCGGCCGTCCAAATATCCGCCCGCCGTGGCGCGCTGGCTGCACATCGGCTGGCTCGCGCTCGCCTGGATCGCGGTTCAGCTCATGCTCGGCCTGGTCTCGCGCAGCGAAGGCATGGCGATCGCCGCCGCCGCCCATATCGGCGGCTTCATCGCCGGCCTGGTGCTGGCCCGCCCGATGCTCGCCTGGCGCTATCGGAAGGCCTGAGCGCCACCCCCAATCCCGTCATGCCAGCGAACGCCGGCATCCATCTCCCGAACGTGCAGCCCGATTGGCCGGCGGGAGGAGATGGACCCCAGCTTTCGCTGGGGTGACGGCAAGTATTTTAGAGGCCGATCAGGCCCCTTCGTCCGGCTCCAACAGCCGGTGCAGATGGACAATCACGAAGCGCATCTCGGCATCGTCCACCGTGCGTTGCGCCGCCGCGCGCCACGCCTTTTCGGCGCTGGCGTAGTCCGGGAAGAACCCGACCAGCTCGATCTTCGAGAGGTCTTGAAAGTCGAGCGTGCGCGGATCCTTGACCCGCCCGCCGAACACCAGGTGCATCTTGCTCATGGGCCGATGTTCCTGCCCTCGGCGGACGGGTTAGACAAGTGCGCTTTGGTTACTTGCGCGCCGCCATCATCTTCAGCAGCGCGTCGAAACTCTGGCGCTGGATCACGGAGTCGAAATCGGCGGCCTGCGCCATCGCGACATTGATCCCGGCGACGTTGAGGTTGAGCACCTTCCAGGCGCCGCCGACCTTGGTCAGCGACCAGGTCGCCGCGATCGGCTGCGCGCCGGGCTTGGTCACCTGGGTGATCACGTCGGCGCCGCCGCCCGCGGTCGGCTGCGTGCGCACGACGCGTATCGTCGAATCCGAATATTCGAACAGACGGTCGGCATAGGTGCCGACGACATAACCGGGCAGCGACGCCTTGTACTGGTCATGTTGCGCGGGCGTGATCTTGGGCAGCCAGCGGCGGATCAGCCGGTCGCCGATCTGGTCGACCGCGACATTCTGCGCCAGCAGTGCGCGGAACTTGGCCTTGGCGCTCTCGCGGCTTCCGGTCTTCATCGCGGCGAAGCCGTCGGTGGTCAGCGTCTGGACGAAGCGTTGGGGATCGCTCGTATCGACCGCGGCGGCGGCCGGGCTGGTCATCGCCGGAAGCAGCACGCCGGATGCGATCGCCATCGCCGCAATGGCGTTACGGAATTTGGGGCTCATTCTTGCTCTCTCCAAATGGGACGGGCGGACCTTTCGGCCCGCCCGCATGAACTCGTCTTGAATTTCTATCGGGTTGCGGATTCGCGCGCGGCATCCACTGCGGCAGTGCCCGCTTCGTTTGCGGCCTTCAGCGCCTGCTCGACCAGCTTGGAGACCTGCGCACGGATCTGGTCGGACGACAGGCCCGCTTCCTCCAGCGCGCCGGCGCCTGCGCTCTTGCCCGCATCCAGCGCGGCGCGTGCCGCCTCGCCGATCTTCTCCCCAAGTGGCGCGAGCAATTCCTTTTCCTTGGCGAGGCGCGGGATCAAAGCGCCCGCGATCGCGCCGATCGCGATCCCGCCCAGCAAGGCCGCAAGCGGATTGGATTCGAGCTTTTCGCCCGCCTGGCCGGTTTTCTCGCGCGCGGCGGCATAGGCCGCTGCGACCCGCTCGCTCACCTTGCCATACGCGTCATTGCGCGCTTCCGGTTCGCTGTCCGCTTGGGCTGAGGTCTTGGGGGCCTTGCTCATCGCTTACTCCTTCACTGATCTTTGCCGCGCAAAAGTCCGAACAGCTTCGCGATCGGCCTGCGCGCGACAAACGCCGCAAGCCCGATCGCGGCTGCAGAAGAAATGACCGGGCGCTCCCGAACCGCGCGCACCGCGTCGGCGGCGACCTCCTGGCCTTTTTCGCGCGCCGCCTTCCACGCATCGTCGGCCAGCACCGACGGCTTCAGCCGCGCCTGCAAGGCATGGGTCGAACCCAGCAATCTTTCCCGGGCGGCCGCGACCTTCTCCTCGGCGCGCGCGATATCCGCTTCGCTCATCGAATGATCTTCCTGATCCGTTCCACCACGTTGTGCGCGATCGCCAGCATCGCCGCGATCATCAGCAGCCCCGCGACCAGAAAGCCGCCGGGCAAGCCGAGCCAGCGCGCCAGCAAGAGCCCAAGTGAGATGGCCAGGACCATGATCGCGCCCTGGCCCAGCATCAGCGCCGCCAGCGCCAGCCTTATGGTCGGCCGCGCTTCCTTGACGCTGGTGATCGCCTGTTCCTTGGCGAGCGTCAGCTCTGCCTTGAGATAGGTCGTCCCGTCGTCGATCACGCGCGCGGCCAGGTCGCGAAGCGACCCTGGCTCCTCGCCTGGGCTCGGGGGCGTCACGCCTTTGGCGCATCTTTGCCGGAGCTCTCCGACATGCCCGAACGGGCAAGCCGTGCGACCACGAAGCCCAGGGCCGCCGCCGCACCGATCGCCACCGCGGGCGATTTCTTCACGAAATCGCGCGCGTCGTTGAACAAAGCGTCGATATCCTTGTCGCGGAACGAGTCGGTGAACCCGCCGATATGCTCGGCCGCGCGGCGCGCATAATCGCCATATTGGCTGCCCAGTTTCTCGTCGATCTCGCTCGCGGCGTCTTCGACCGTCTGGACCAGGCTATCGAGCGTCGAGGCGGCGCGATCCTTGCCGGTCTGCGCCAGCTCGCGTGCCTTGTCGGTCGCCTGGCCGCGCAGTTCGTCCACGCGATCGAAAAAGGCGCCCTTGATGTCGTCGCCGTCCCGCACCGCCGAAATCGGCGGGGTCGTATCGGCGCTGTGATCCTCATTCACGCTTGCACCCTCCACGATGTGGTCGGTGCCCTCAGGAAGCTGCTCGTCGGCGGAAGGCATTTCCAATCTCCTGCAATCACTCAACACGCGACCATTCAACCGCTGCATAGGCGCTGCGTTCCACCCCAGTAATACACTTTTCGTATCGGAAGCGGAATCATTGCCTCCACGGCTCGTCGCCGATACAGGCCGCGCCATCCTGTAGCCTGCAAATCGGAGATTCCCCATGACCGCGATCGTCGACGTCCACGCCCGTACCGTGATCGACAGCCGCGGCAATCCGACGGTCGAGGTCGATGTTACGCTGGAAGATGGCAGCTTCGGCCGCGCCGCAGTCCCTTCGGGCGCCTCGACCGGCACGCGCGAGGCGGTCGAGCGCCGCGATGGCGACAAGAGCCGTTGGGGCGGCAAGGGCGTCGACGACGCGGTCGATGCGGTGAATGGCGAGATCGCCGATGCGGTCGAGGGGCTCGAGGCCGAAGACCAGAGCGAGATCGACGCGGTCATGGTCGAATTGGACGGTACCGACAACAAGGGCCGCCTCGGCGCCAACGGCATTCTTGGCGTGAGCCTCGCGGTGGCGAAGGCGGCGGCGGAATCGCGCGGGCTGCCGCTCTATCGCTATGTCGGCGGCGTTTCGGCGCACGTCCTGCCCGTGCCGATGATGAACATCATCAATGGCGGCGCACATGCCGACAATCCGATCGACTTCCAGGAATTCATGGTCATGCCCCTCGGCGCCGAGAGCCTGATCGAGGCGGTCCGTTGCGGCACCGAGATTTTTCACACGCTCAAGAAGAAGCTGCACGACAAGGGCCTGGCGACGGCGGTCGGCGACGAAGGCGGCTTCGCGCCCAACCTCGCCAGCCCGAAGGACGCGCTCGACTTCATCATGAGCTCGATCGAGGCCGCCGGCTACAAGCCGGGCGAGGACGTCGCGATCGCGCTCGATTGCGCCGCGAGCGAATTCTTCAAGAACGGCGTCTACGACCTCGAAGGCGAGGGGCGGAAGCTCAGCCCGGCCGAGATGGTCGATTATCTCGCCGAACTCGCCGCCGCTTACCCGATCGCCTCGATCGAAGACGGCATGGCCGAGCAGGATTGGGACGGCTGGAAGCTCCTGACCGACAAGATCGGCAATAAGGTGCAGCTCGTCGGCGACGATATCTTCGTCACCAATCCGAAGATCCTTGCCGAGGGCATCCAGAAGGGCGTCGCCAACTCGCTCCTGGTCAAGGTCAACCAGATCGGCACCCTGTCTGAAACGCTGGAGGCGGTCAGCATGGCGCAGCGCGCGGGCTATACCGCGGTCATGTCGCACCGCTCGGGCGAGACCGAGGATTCGACCATCGCCGATCTCGCCGTCGCCACCAATTGCGGTCAGATCAAGACCGGTAGCCTTGCCCGTTCGGACCGGCTCGCCAAGTACAACCAGCTGATCCGCATCGAGGAAGAGTTGGGCGCCATCGGCCGTTACTCGGGGCGCAGCGCGCTCAAGCGCTGAGCCAAACCATCGATAGGCCGTCACTCCAGCGAAAGCTGGGGTCCATCTCCCTCCCGCATCGCCGGGCGGCCCCCTCCGGAGATGGATGCCAGCATCCGCTGGCATGACAAAAGATATGGTGAGGGCCTGATCTTCCGGCCGGCTCGTCCGAAGCCCGTCTCACCGCCAGCACGGAGAAACTCGCCGGCGCCGCCGTTGGAGCAGTCGGTGTGTGTGCAAGCGGAAAGGACAGGGGCATTCCAAGCCCATCTATCGCTTGGCCAAGCAGGAAACATATTTCCTACTCATATAGTATGGAATATGGAACACGCACCTCAGATTGGAGTGCGTGCCCGTGACCGAAGGCGAACTTGGCCTGTCTCCCTTGTGCCTGATCGTGCCGGGTTTGCACGATTCCGGGCCGGGCCACTGGCAAACGATCTGGGAACGCGAACGCCATGATTGCCTGCGCGTGCAATTGGGCATGTGGAGCGATCCGGTGCGCAACGTCTGGATCAGCCGGATCGATCAGGCGGTCGGCGCGGCGCAGGGTCCGGTTGTACTGGTCGGGCACAGCCTGGGTTGCCATGCGATTCTTTGGTGGGCGAGCCTGCTCGGCGAGAATGCGCCGAGCAACGTCGTTGGCGCATTGCTGGTGGCGCCGCCCGATGTCGACCGCCTGGGGGCCGACCCGCGGATCGAACGCTTCGCGCCCACACCCAAATCGGTGCTGCCTTTCCCGACCACGATC
>Ga0207677_10000605_pt1 | contig 22116 bp, 21 predicted proteins | sample KBSMisM42_FD_184311 | JGI IMG/M metagenome (GOLD analysis project Ga0207677, IMG submission 184311) | Miscanthus rhizosphere microbial communities from Kellogg Biological Station, Michigan, USA - KBS Miscanthus M4-2 (SPAdes) (version 2) | ecosystem: Host-associated > Plants > Roots >...
GCCGCCGGAAGCCCCGCAGCCGCGTCGGACGCGCCAAAGGACATGCCTACGAGGAAATAGCCCCCGGCGGGCACGCTGACGTTTGGAAGAACCGTGACGTCACCGGCGGCAAAGCTGGTCCGCGGCCGCAGCTCCCGATCATCCGCATCGACCTCCCGCATCCGCGAGCCGACCACCGCGACCCCCGGCTCCTCGGCAAGGACGGCAAGCTGCCGCTGCAGCCGCTCGGGAGCCGAGTAGTCGTCGGCGTCCTGGATCGCGACGATCGGCGCAGCAGCAGCTTCAAGTCCGACATTGAGTGAGCGAGCGATTCCCAGGTTCCGCTCCAGCCGCATCACCCGCCCTCGCGGATCAGAGCCGATCGCCCCGCGCGCAGCCTCAGCCGAGCCGTCCTGCGACCCGTCGTCGATCACGATCAGCTCGAGACTTTCCTCCGTCTGCCCCAGGATCGAGCCAACTGCCCGCGCAACCGTGGCCTCGTTTTCATAGGCGCCGATAAGCACCGTGACGGCGGCGGGAGTGCGGCTAGGCATTTGAGCGAAGCTGAGTGTCCGCCCACTCGATGGCGAGCGCAGCCCAACGCAAGGCATCCGAGGTCGGCACTGCACCCGGGTCGCCGAGCCCATACCGAACAGCCGCCGCGTAGGGGGTGAGGCGATCGGCCTCCGTCAGATCCGTGGGCAACACCCGCTCAGATCTATCCGACGCCTCAGCGGCGGGCAGATCCGGCGCAGAGCTCATCCGGACAGCACCCGGCCCTGCGAAAGGGCCGCGTGGACAACGCCACCGCGCACATCTCGCCAGCGATCGGCGTACTCGCGACTGACGACGATGACATCGGCTGGCAGACGCAGATCGCGCAGCGTGCGATGGAGGCGAACCGACTCCTCAGCCTCGTTGGCGACCTTTGGCTCAACGACAAGGAAGTCGACATCGCTGTGAAGAGTTGCCTCCCCACGGGCGTGGGAGCCGAACAGGATCACCTGGGAATCAGGAGCGGCCGCAGCCAAGCGGCGCCCGGCCTCGGCAATCACGGTTTCGTCTACCACCGGCATAGGCCGAAATCGTAGTCGCCACCGCAGATCACTCAAGGTCACCCGCTCCTCTACGCTGGCGCGCATGAGCAGCGCCGCCCCCTGGGCCGGTCGGCCGGTCGCGATCGTCCATGACTGGTTTCAGGGGTACCACGGGTCCGAGCGGGTGGTGGCGGCGCTTGCCGACGACGTGCTGGCTGAGGCGAGCCGGGTCGATGTCTTCACCTTCCACGCCGAGCGGGAGCTGCTGCCGCCGCGCCTGGCGGCGCGGATCGTGCGCGAGTCGAAGCCCTCGCGGCTGCCGGGCCTACGGCAGGTCGGCCATGACCCGGGGCGGTGGCGGTACCTCCTTCCCTACATGCCCCGCTACTTCCGCTCGCTCGACCTCAGCGGGTACGACCTCGTCGTCGTCTCCTCGCACTCCTGCGCGATCAACGCCTCGCCGCCGCCCGGCACGCCCTGCGTCTGTTACTGCCACACGCCGATGCGCTACGCCTGGCTCACCGACACCGAGCACGGCCGGCTGGGCGGCGTCCGCGGCTGGGGACTGCGGCAGCTCTCGGGCCGGCTGCGCAAGCAGGACCGCGCCGCCGCCCAGCGCCCCGACCGGCTGGTCGGAAACTCCACCGCGGTCCGCGATCGCATCCGCCGCTTCTACGACCGCGACGCGGACGTCGTCCACCCCCCCGTCGACGTCGAGGAGCTGCGCGCGGACCCGGCCGCGGCGCGCGGGAGCTTCCTCTGGGTCGGCCGCCTCGTCCCCTACAAGCAGCCGCTGCTGGTCGCCGAGGCCTTCCGCGGCCTCCCGCACAAGCTGACGATGGTTGGGATCGGCCCCCAGGAGGAGGAGCTGCGCGAGCGCCTGCCCGGGAACGTCGAGCTGCGCGGCTGGATCTCGCGGGAGGAGCTCGAGCGGCTCTATCGCGAGGCGGCCGGCTTCCTCCACGTCGGCGAGGAGGACTTCGGGATCACGATGGTCGAGGCGCTCGCCGCCGGGGCGCCGGTGATCGCGCAGAACGCCGGCGGCGCCCGCGACATCGTCCGCGACGGAGTCGACGGCGTCCTCCTCGACGAGCCGGGCCTCGGCTCCCTGCGGGAGGCGATCGAGCGCGTCGCCGCCGCCGACTGGGACCGGCAGCGGCTCGCCGAGCGCGCCGCCGCGTTCTCCCGCCCCCGCTTCGTCGCCGCGATGCGTGAGCTCCTCGCCGAGACGATGGCCCGATGAGCGAGCGCTGCAGCGAGGTCCTCGTCGAGGTCGGGGACACGATCGAGCGCCTGCTGCGCGGCGTCGCCCCTGAGCACCGCGACCCGACCCTGCTCGACGTCGGCTGCTGGGACGGCGAGCTGAGCGAGCGCTGCGGCGCCGCACTGGGGGCGAAGCGGATGCTCGGCGTCGAGGTCTACGAGGAGCCCGCGCTCGCCGCCGAGGCAAAGGGCCTCGAGGTCGCCCGCGTCGACCTCGAAACCGGGCGCCTCCCCTGGGAGGACGGCAGCGTCGACGTCGTCGTCTGCAACCAGGTGCTCGAGCACCTGAAGAACATCTGGCTGCCGATGACCGAGATGCACCGGGTGCTGCGCCCCGGCGGCCACGCCGTCCTCTCGGTCCCGAACCTGGCCAGCCTCCACAACCGCGTCCTCCTGGCGCTCGGCCGCCAGCCGACCTCGATCCGCGTCCTCGGCCCCCACGTGCGTGGCTACGCCTTCCGCGAGTTCCGCGACCTCGTCGCCCTCGGCGGCGCCTACCAGGTGAAGCGCGCCCTCACCGCCGGTTTCTACCCGCTGCCGGCAGCCTGGAGTCGCCCCTTCTCCTCGCTCTGGGCCGGAGCCGGCCACACGACGATCGTCCTCGCCCGCAAGACCGACGCGGCCCCACCTTGGCTCGACTACATCGAGGGAGAAGTCGAGGACGGGATGCAGACCTTCTACGGCTAGAAGGGCAGCTCGTCGGCGATGTCTGAAAGCTTCGGCGCGGTCCTGTCGCGCTCGGAGAGGAGGGGCTCGGCTACCTCCCAGTTGACGCCGACGTCGGGGTCGTCCCAGGCGATGCCCTTCTCGGTGGCCGGGTCGTAGTAGCTGGAGACCTGGTAGGCGACGTCGGCTTCCTCGGAGAGGACGGTGAAGCCGTGGCCGAAGCCGACCGGGACGAAGAGCTGGCGGTGCTTGACGTCGTCGAGGCGGTGCGCCTCCCACTGGCCGTAGGTGGGCGAGTTGCGGCGGAGGTCGACGGCGACGTCGAGGATCTCGCCGCGGGCGCAGCGGACCAGCTTCGCCTGCCCCGGCTCGGTCTGGAAGTGGATCCCGCGCAGCGTGCCCTTGCGGGAGCGTGAGTGGTTGTGCTGGACGAACTCGAGATCGACCCCGAGCCCGCGCCAGGCGTCGCGGCTGAAGGACTCGACCATGAAGCCGCGCTCGTCGCCGTGGACCAGCGGCTCGACCAGGACCACGCCGTCGAGCTTCGTCTCCAGTCGCTCAGCCAAGGCTCTTCCCGTACTGCTTTTCGTAGTACTCGCGGTACTCGCCGGAGCGGATCGGGCCCCACCACTCCTCGTTGTCGCGGTACCAGTCCACGGTCCGCTCGAGGCCCTCGGCGAAGTGGACCTGCGCCTCCCAGCCGAGCTCCGTCTTCAGCTTCTCGGAGGAGAGCGAGTAGCGGCGGTCGTGGCCGGGGCGGTCTTTGACGTACTCGATCAGCGACTCGTCGCCGCCGGTCAGCTCGATCACCCGCTTGACCACGTCGATGTTCTCGCACTCGTCCGGGCCGCCGACGTTGTAGGCCTCGCCGGCCTTGCCCTTGGTCAGCACGGTGTGGATGCCGGAGCAGAAGTCCTCGACGAAGAGCCAGTTGCGGACCTGGCGGCCGTCGCCGTAGACCGGCAGCGGGTCACGGTGCAGGGCGTTCAGGGTGATCAGGGGAATCAGCTTCTCCGGGTACTGACGCGGGCCGTAGTTGTTGGAGCCGCGGACGATCGAGGCGTCGACGCCATAGGTGTGGAAGTGGGCGGAGACGAGCAGGTCGCCGGCGGCCTTGGTCGCCGAGTAGGGCGAGGAGGGGTCCAGCGGCGAGGTCTCGGTGAAGGAGCCGGACTCGATCGAGCCGTAGACCTCATCGGTCGAGACCTGCAGGTAGCGCTCGACGCCGAGCTCACGGGCCGCGTCCAGCAGCGTTCCGGTCCCGATCACGTGGGTGCGGGCGAAGGCGTCCTGGTCGTCGATCGAGCGGTCGACGTGGGACTCGGCGGCGAAGTTGACGACGGCGTCGGCGCCCTGCATAGCCTCGCGGACGACTGCCGGGTCCTCGATCGCGCCCTCGACGAGCTCGGTCCCCTCGGGCAGGTTCTCGCGCCGCCCGGCGTAGGTGAGCTTGTCGAGAACGACGACGTCGTGCTCGTCGCCGACCAGCCGCACATAGGTGGAGCCGATGAATCCGGCCGCGCCGGTCACCAGGAGTCTCATTCGCTTGCCTCCGCTTTTCGTTGGGCGAGATAGCCTGCCAGCCCGTCCTGCCAGCCGGGGAGCCGGATCGCGTGCTCGCGCTGGCTGACCAGGGCCGAGAACGGCGGCCGCGGCGCCGCGGCGCCGAATTCGTCGCTGGTGATTGAGAGCACTCTGCACTCAACGCTCGCCTGCTCGAAGATCTCGCGCGCGAACTCATACCAGGAGCACTGCCCGGCAGCCGCCATGTGGTGGATGCCGAACTCGATCCCCTCGATCAGGCGAACGATGCCGTAGGCGAGGTGCCAGGTGTAGGTGGGCGAGCCGACCTGGTCGCGGACCACGGTGACCTCGCTCTGGGCCTCGGAGAGGCGCAGCATCGTGTCGACGAAGTTGCGACCGCCGAGGCCGAAAAGCCCGGCCGAGCGGACGATGAAGTGGCGCTTGTTGGCGGCCGCGACCGCCTCCTCCCCGGCCAGCTTGGTGCGGCCGTAGGCCGAGAGCGGCGCCGGCTGGTCGCTCTCCACATAAGGCGCGTTCTTGACGCCGTCGAAGACGTAGTCGGTGGAGACGTGGAGGATCCGGGCTTCGACCTTCGCCGCCGCGGCGGCGACGTTGCCGGCGCCGCTGCCGTTGACGGCGAAGGCCGCCTCCTCGGCGGTCTCGGCGCCGTCGACATCGGTCCAGGCGGCGCAGTTGATGACCACGTCGGGGCGCTCGAGGTCGAGCTTGCGGTCGAGGACGCCGGGGTTGGTGACGTCGAGCTCGGCGCGGCCGTAGCCGACGACATCGTGGCCGGCGTTGCCGGCGGCGAGGAGGACGTCGCGCCCAAGCATCCCGGCGGCCCCGGTGACGAGCAACTTCATCGCGACACCGCCACTAGACGAGTTTGATCTCGGATTTGTCGCCGACGAGCAGGCGCAGCGTCTTCGGCATGCCCTCGCTGCGGGTCAGCTTCACTTCCTTGCCGAGCAGGCTCGCCTCCATCCGCGTGCCGAGGTCTTCGACCACCGAGCCGGAGAGGACGATCGAGTTCTCGACTTCGGAGCGGCAGACCCGGACGCCGTCGCCGATCGAGGTGTAGGGGCCGATGTAGGCGTCCTCGACGTGGGCGCCGGGACCGATCACCGCCGGGCCGCGGACGACCGCGTTCTCCAGCTTCGCGCCGGGCCCGACCACGACCCGGCCCTCGACCCGCGAGCGCTCGTCGACCTCGCCCTCGACCGAGGTCACCAGCTCCTCGAGCACGAGCCGGTTGGCCTCGAGCATGTCGGCGAGCTGGCCGGTGTCCTTCCACCAGCCGCGCACCACCTCGGAGCGGACCGTGCGGCCGTCGTCGATCAGCTTGTCGATCGCCTCGGTGATCTCGAGCTCACCGCGCCAGGAGGGCTTCAGCGAGCGGGCGGCGTCGAAGATCAGGTTCTGGAAGAGGTAGACGCCGACCAGGGCCAGGTTCGAGGGCGGGTCTTTCGGCTTCTCGATCAGCCGGACGATGTTGTCCTCGCCGTCGAGCTCGGCGACGCCGTAGGACTGCGGGTCGTCGACCGGGGTGAGGAGGATCAGCGCGTCCGGTTCGTGCTCGGTAAACGTGCTGACGAGGCCGCGGAGCCCGTCGCGCAGGAGGTTGTCCCCGAGGTACATGACGAAGGGCGAGTCGCCGATGAAGTCGGCGGCGGTCAGGACCGCGTGGGCGAGGCCGGCGGGCGAGTCCTGGACGATGTAGGTGATCTCGGCGCCGAACTGCGAGCCGTCGCCGGCGGCGTCGCGGATCTCGTCCCCGGTCTCGGGGGCGATGATGATCCCGATCTCCTTCACACCGGCGTCGACCAGGGCCTCGATCCCGTAGAAGAGCACGGGTTTATTGGCCACAGGCACGAGCTGCTTGGCCGAGGTGTGGGTGATCGGGCGCAGGCGGGTGCCGGCGCCGCCGGAGAGAATCAGTCCCTTCAAGGGCTCCATTCGAGGCTGGAACCCTACTGCGCGACGAAAAGAGCGGGGAACTAACCGCAGACGCGGGCGGACTGCTCGGCTTCGACGTGTAGGCGCCAAGGGCGGCTGCTTCCGTCGGTTGGGATCCGCAGGAACATCACTGAACCGCCCGGGGCTCCTTCGGTCTTGACCGGGAACTCCCCCACGGCGAACCGCCTCAGGCTGAGCGCGGCATCCGGCCCGGGCGCCACTTCGATTTTCGTCACCCCGGGGGCCAGAGCCACATCGGGAACCGCCACCCCGCCGCCCGAGACGGAAACGCAGTCCTTTGCGGATGGGAGCGTCGCCCCCCGCCGTACTTCGGTGTAGAGACCCAGGGCCCGCGAGAGGACAATATCCGCCTGCCGGCGCCCCTCCTCAGGTGCCGAAGCGAGTTCCTCCGGGTTGTAAGCAGGCGAGCCGTATCTGTCGGCCACCTCAAGATACTTGCCGGCGTAGAGGTTGATCAGCGACGGCGTCCCCGCCACCGCTTCGGTCAGCTGGAAATCGGGATCCACCGTGCGGGAGGCAATCTCAAGGGCGCTGGTATCGGCACGAGTGAGGACGGACTGCGGCTTTAGCTGGTCGTGGCCATCCTCGAGGATGACGAGATTTGGGCCAACCGCAAGCAGCATCACCGCAGCCAGGACCATCAGCGTCCTGCGACCCGGCCTCGTCCCCGCCATCAGGTTGCTGGCGATCATCAGGACGAAGATCACCCCGGCGTACTGGTACCGGCTTGACGAGGGATCCCGACCGGGGAAATCATTGAAGGCAGTGAGGAACCAGTTGGCGAAGGCGGCGGCGAGGATCGGCCAGAGGCCAGGGTCAAGGGCCGGACGCGGCCGGCGCTTGACCAGCCAATAGCCGATCAGGAGCAGCACCCCTATCAGCAGCGCCCGCCCCCAGGAGACATCGGGAGCCCCACCAACCCCGGGCGCCAGCCCGAACATCGACTGCAGTGACCAGGCAAGCGAGTCGAAGACGAACCGCGGCGAAGCGAGGATGTTGCGGAGCGTTACGTGCGATTCGGCGTCGTGGCCCCAGCCGACCCACCAGGCCGCGTAGAGCAGCAGCGGGATGACGAAGATGTAGGCCCGCCGGTACCAGGTCTCCCGCTGCCCCTGAAAGACCGCGACCGCGGCGGCGGGGATGAAACAGATGCCGAGACCGGAAAAGCCGATCGCCAGCGTCAGAAAGATGCAGGCGGCGACATCGCCAGGGCGGTCTCCCCGCTCCAGCGCCAACAGCATCGCCAGGCCGAAGAGGATCGGTCCGATGAAGGTGATCTCGAACGGCCACAGCAACACTTCCCAGGCGGGTCCCAGGGTAAGGACGATGACGGCGCCGAAGAGCGCCAGCCACGGACCGACGCGGCGTTGCATGTAGATGTAAAGGAGAAGCGCAGTAGCGACGAGGAAGATCGCCAACAGCACGTATTCGGGCGTGGCACTCGACATCCCGAAGACCCGGATCAGCGCCATCTCGATCAGCACCGGGAAGACGACGAGGTGCTCGTTGTGGGGGTAGAACAGCGAGTGGGCCGAGAGTTCCTGACGATCGATCAGGAACGCCCAGGTGTCCTGGTAGAAGGTCATTCCCGCGGTGGCGACGAGGGTGCCAACCACCGTCATCGCGAGAACCACAAGGAGAATCCAAGCGGGGGGATTTCGGCTCAGCCTCTCCACGGCGGTGCGGAAGTGTAGTCCCCACCCCGGTCCACGTAGACTGCAGCGCGATGCCCGAGCGGGAACTCTGGACGAGCGAGGCCGAGCAGCTGTGCGAAGGCAAAAAAGAGTCGGCCTGCTCAGCCCTCCCCGCCTCTTCTGACGCCGAATCGCAGCGCTAGGCTGAAAAGCCTCAAAGCGCCTATGCCCGTCGACATTCCCGCAACTCAAGCGCCGGCGGCCCGGCACGCACCCGTGCCCAAACCGGGTGACCCGCTGGCGATCCAGGTCGAGGGACTGCACAAGTCCTTCCGCATCCCCACCCACCGCGTCGACTCCTTCAAGGAGCGCCTCGTCCGCCCCTTCGCCGCCCGCGACTACCGCGAGCTACAGGCGCTGCAGGGGATCTCCTTCGACGTCCGCAAGGGCGAGTTCTTCGGCATCGTCGGGCGCAACGGCTCCGGCAAGAGCACGCTGCTGAAACTGCTCGCCAGCATCTACCGGCCTGATGCCGGCCGGATCCGGATGGCCGGCCGCCTCGCCCCGTTCATCGAGCTCGGCGTCGGCTTCAACATGGAGCTGACGGCACGCGAAAACGTCGTCCTCAACGGGGTGATGATGGGGTTGACGCCGGGGGAGACGCGGCGCCGGCTCGACGCGGTGATCGATTTCGCCGAGCTCGAGGAGTTCTCCGAACTGAAGCTGAAGAACTACTCCTCGGGGATGCTGGTGCGGCTCGCCTTCTCGGTGATGATGGAGGCCGACGCCGACGTGCTCTTGATCGACGAGGTGCTCGCGGTCGGCGACGCCTCCTTCCAGCAGAAGTGCGCCGACGCTTTCCATGCGATGAAAGCCGCCGGCAAGACGATCGTCCTCGTCACCCACGAGATGGCGACGGTCGAGGAGTACTGCCACCGGGCGATGCTGATCGACGGTGGCCACATCCGCCAGATGGGTGACCCCGCCGAGACCGGGCGCGAGTACCTGAAGCTGAACTTCGAACGCGGGGTCGATACCGGCGACCAGGCGCCGGGGGAGGGTGCCGGGGGGGCACAGCTACTGGACTGTTGGCTGGAGGACGCGGCCGGGGAGCGGACGACGACGCTGGAGCATGGCGAGCGGATCCGGCTGCGGGCAGAGATCGAGGTCGAGCGCGAGGCGACCGGCCTCCAGGTCGGCTTCGTCCTCGCCAACGCCGACGGACTCGGGCTGTTCGAGTTCGGGACCCCGGTGCAGACCGAGGAGGGCTCAGACGCGATCCCGGCCGGGACCCGTGTGCTGGTCAAGGCCGACCTCGAGAATCCGCTCGCGCCCGGCCGTCATTTCATCCACTGCGGCGCCCAGAGCACCCGCGGCGGCGGTGTCTACAGCTACGTCCACAACGCCCTCGACTTCGTCGTCTTCGGCACCGTCGGAACCAAGGGCATCGTCTCGATCGAGCACGAGATCGAGGCGACGCTGGAGCCGGAGCGGAAGCCGTGACCACGACGACGCCTGACGCCGGCCTGCGCGACGTCAACGGGCCTTCGGCCCTCGGCGGCGGACGCCGTCGCTTCTTCGACCTGCTCTGGCTGATGTCGGTGACCGAGTTCCGCCGCACCTACTTCGGCACCGTCTTCGGCTACCTCTGGTCGCTGGTGCGGCCGCTGATGCTGTTCGGGGTCCTCCTCTTCGTCTTCACCCAGGTCTTCAAAGTTGGCAGCGGCCTCGACGACTACCCGGTCCTGCTGCTGCTGGGGATCGTCCAGTTCACCTTCTTTCAGGAAGCGACGACCGCCGCCCTCACCTCCGTCGTCGCCCAGGAGGGGGTCGTGCGCAAGACCCAGTTCCCGCGCCTGGTGATCCCGCTGGCGACGGTGCTGACCTCCTTCTTCAACTTCTGCCTCAACCTCGCCATCGTCCTCGTCTTCATCCTCGCCTGGGGCGTCGAGCCGATGTGGACGTGGCTGCTGTTCCCGGTCGCGGTGGCGGCCCTGTTCGTCCTCACGGCCACCGTCAGCATGATCCTCTCAGTCCTCTTCGTCCGCTTCCGCGACGTCGCGATCATCTGGACCGTCCTCGCCCAGGTCCTCTTCTATGCGACCCCGATCCTCTATCCGCTCGGGCTGGTCGGCGAAGAAGAGTTTCTCAGCCAGCGAATCGAACACCTGCTGATGCTGAACCCGCTGGCGGTGATCTTCGAGCAGGTCCGCGTCTGGATGCTCGAACCCTCCGCCCCCACCGCCGCCGAGGCAGCCGGGGGTGCTCTCCACCTACTACCGGCGGTGGTGATCTACCTCGGTGTCTGCGCCTTCGCCGTCTGGATCTTCAACCGCGAGGCGCCGCGGATCGCCGAGGACCTCTGAGGAGGCCCGCGTCGCGAGGATCCCGAACCCGGCCAGGGACGCGGCCGCGAAGAGCGCGTTGAGCGCCGAGAAGGAGGACCCCGGGGCCGCGTCGTAGACGGGTACGTAGAGGGCGAGGCTGAGAGCCGCGGCCGCGAGAAGATAGGGAACCGCGAAACGTGGGAGCGCGGCGCACAGCCCCGCCACGCAGCCGCAGATACCGAGGATGGGGATCAGATAACTGCCGACATGGATCGTGGTCTTCGCAGCTTCGCCGCCGAGGATCAGCAGGCCCCAGGCGACGGCGCCGATCGCGAAGCCGGCGAAGCAGAAGAGAGCGAAGCGCCACTCTGGTTCCTCGCGCCTGCCGCGCCGCCAGGCGGCGAGCATCGCGAACGGTGCGAGCAGGAGCAGGCCAAGAGAGGGCAGCAAGAAGAGGAAGTTGACCGACCGGATCGATTTCACGATTTCGGTCAGGCTGCCGCTGTCCAAGCCGCTCCTCAGCGAATCGTAGGCTTCCTTACCGCCGGCCATCGTCTCGAAGTTTTCAACCTTGTAGTCGATCGCGCCGTCGAGGCCGATTTCGCCGTAGGTATCGGTGATCGCTTCGAGGGTGCCCCGGTCGTCGACTTCGACCACGCCTCCGATCTGCCACTTGAGGAGCCGGTTACCGGGTGGGTCACCGTACTTCTGGTAGGCCGACCAGGGAGCCATGAGCACGATCCCGACCAGCGCCGCCACCCCGAGCCAGCGCCGGCCCGGCATGCCGCGGAAGGCGGCGATCGTCAGCAGAGGGATGACGCCGAAGATGCTGGCGCCATGGGCGAGCATCGCCAGGCCGCAGAGGGCGGCGAAGAGCGCGGCCGCCCACAACTTCCCCCGCAGCTCCTCCCAGAGCGGGGTCAGAACCAGGGCTGCTGCCGCCAGCAGCAGTGCCGCCGGCAGCAGCTTCGGCCAGACGTAGAAGCCGTTGACAAGCGCAAGCCCGCTGACCAGCACCGTCCCCATCGCCAATGCCCTGGTCATCCGCCCGACCCTGGCGGCGAGCAGGAACGCCCAGAGACCGATGATCCAGAGCTGCTGGAGGATCACCCCGAGCACTTGATAGTGCAGTTCGGCCGAGCCCGTGCCGAGCGGGCGCTGCGACAGCACGTAACCGGTCTGCAGAGGCGGCCGGTCGCTCGACAGCCATTCGCCGGGGTAAACCGGCGGGTCGCCCCGATGGCCATTTTCATAGAACCATTCCGCGAAGAACCTGGGGATGTCGTTGTCCGACGGCAGCCGACCGAAGAAGCGGATGCCTGACGTGCTGATCGAGCTGTCGGCGCCCCCGTGGACAAAGCCGAGGAAGACCAGGAAGGCCGAGCCGAGTGCCCAGAGCGCGAGCGGGAGGGCGAGCCCGCCCAGTAGCCCACGGTCGAAGTTCCTCTCGTACAAGCACCAGCCAATCGCCACACACGAGCCGAGGGCGACCAGATAAGAGAAGGATTCGCCGAGGACCGGCTCCCAGTAGTAGGCCCAGAAAGCGAGTATGGCGACGAGCCCTCCCGCCGCCAGTCCCACCCCCAGCAGCACCGGCAGCCGATCCTCACCCCGCGATGCCGCCCAGAGCTCAGCGGCCACCATCGGCAGGGCGGTGAGCAAAAGATGGAAGACCAACGGGAAAAGCAACTCGCCCTGCACAGGCCGGAAGGTTGGCAGAAGCTGGGTAGACTCGCCCCGATGGCAGATCAGACCTCGCCGGTCGCGCCGCGGGAGGACGCCGGCACCGCCCCCGAGTACGGGTCCTACTACTACCGCCACGACTGCGGCATCCCCTACGAGCGCAACGAGCACTGGCTCGGCTTTTTTGACCGGGTCGCCGAGCAGATCGTGCGGGAATTCCATCCCTCCTCGGTGCTCGACGCCGGCTGTGCGATGGGGTTCCTGGTCGAGGCCCTGCGCAAACGCGGGGTCGACGCAAAGGGGATCGACGTCTCCGAGTACGCGATCTCCCAGGTCCACGAGTCGGTCGCCGAGCACTGCAGCGTCGCCTCGCTGGCCGAGCCGCTGCCGGGCCGCTACGACCTGATCACCTGCGTCGAGGTACTCGAGCACATCCCGCCGGAGGAGACCGGCGCCGCGATCGCCAACCTCTGCGCCGCCACCGACCGGCTACTGCTCTCGACCTCGCCCACCGACTACGCCGAGCCGACCCACCTCAACGTGCAGCCGCCGGAGTTCTGGTCGGCCGCCCTCGCCCGCGAAGGCTTCTTCCGCGACGTCGACCGCGACCCGTCCTACCTCACCCCCTGGGCGGCCCTCTACGTGCGTCGCGAAGAGCCGGTGCCGGACATGGTCCGCCGCTACGACCGCTCCTGGTGGCGGCTGCGAAAAGAGGTCGGCGAGGTGCGCGAGGCGCTGCTGAAGTCCCAGGAGCAGCTGGCGCAGATCGAGGCCGGCGAGGCGGAGGACCGCCCCGCGCTGTTGAAAGAGGTGGACCGCCGTGAGGAGGAGATCCTGCGCCTGCGCGACCTCCTGATCGGCAAGGACGCCGAGCTCGGCGCCGCCCGCGGCCGCCTCGCGGCGCTGGAGGACCAGACGCAGAGGGTTGCGAACGTCGCCGGGCGGGTGCAGTCGCGCATCCCCCTCTTCTTCCGCCTGGCGGGCGCGGTCCTGCGACGCCTGCGCGGGCTCGGTCGGGGGTAGCCGCTTGGCTGCTCCCCGCTTCTCGGTCCTGACGCCGGTCTACGAAACGCCGGCCGACGTGCTCTGGGCGATGCTGGAGTCGGTCCGCACCCAGACCTTCGGGGACTGGGAGCTCTGCCTCGTCGACGACCGCTCCACCGCCCCCCACGTCCGCCAGGTGATCGAGAGGGCGATCGCCGAGGATCCCCGAATTCGAGTGCTCTGGCGCGAGGAGAACGGGGGGATCGTCGCCGCCTCCAACGATGCCCTGGGGATGGCCGGGGGCGAGTTCCTCGCCCTGCTCGACCACGACGACGAGCTCCACCCCGACGCCCTGGCCCACGTCCACGAGGCGCTACTGGGGACGCCGGAGGCCGACTACGTCTACACCGACGAAGACAAGATCGACCGCAACGGCCACCACTCGGGTCCGTTCTTCAAGCCGGACTGGTCACCGGAGCGGATGCGGACGCAGATGTACACCTGCCACCTCAGCGTCTTCCGCCGCTCCCTGGTCGAAGAGGTCGGCGGCTTCGACGCCGAGTTCGAGGGCTCCCAGGACTGGGACCTCGTCCTCAGGGTGACCGAGCGGGCGCGGGCGGTGCTGCACGTGCCGCGGGTCCTCTACCACTGGCGGATGCTGGAGACCTCCGCCGCCGGCGGCGGCGAGGCGGCGAAACCGTGGGCCTTCGAGGCCGGCAAACGGGCGATCCAGGCGCAGTGCGACCGGATCGGGCTGCCGGCGCGATGCGAGCGGGACGAGGTCGACCCCGGCGTCTACCACCTCGAGCCCGAGCTCAAGGACGAACCGCTGGTCAGCATCATCATCCCCAGCCGCGGCCAGGTGCGGGAGATCCGCTACGAGCAGGTGGTCCTGATCGAGCACTGCGTCCGCAGCATCGTCGAGCGCTCGACCTACGAGAACTACGAGATCGTCTGCGTCCTCGACGAGAACACGCCACGGAACGTCATCGATGCCCTGCGGGAGATCGGCGGCGAGCGCGTGCGGATCGTCCGCTACGACCGCCCCTTCAGCTTCTCGGAGAAGATCAACCTCGGCGCGGTGCGGAGCGAGGGCGAGCACCTGCTGCTGCTCAACGACGACATCGAGGTGGCGACGCCCAACTGGCTGGAGCGGATGGTGATGTACTCGGCGCACCCCGGCATCGGCGCCGTCGGCGGCAAGCTGCTGTGGGAGGACGGTCGCCTCCAGCACGCCGGCATCCGCTTCGAGGGTGGTCTGCCAGGCCACCCGTTCCGGGGCTTCTCCGGCGACTTCAGCGGCTACGGCAACGCGGTCCGGATCGCCCGCAACTGCCTGGCGGTGACCGGCGCCTGCCTGATGACCAGCCGCGAGCTGTTCGAGCAGGTCGGCGGGCTCAGCCGCACCCTGCCGGTCAACTACAACGACGTCGACTACTGCCTCAAGCTCCACTCGCAGGGCCGGCGGATCGTCTACGACCCCGACCTGGTGATGCTGCACTTCGAGTCCTCCAGCCGCTCGATGGAGGTCGAGGAATGGGAGCGGGAGCGCCTCTGCGAGCGCTGGAGCGCCGTCACCGCCGTCGACCCGTACTCCAATCCGCATCTCCGCGACGAGTCGCCTAGGCTTCTGGCGCCGTTCCTCTGGATGAAACGCCGCCGGCCGCGCCTGCGCCGCCGACAACCACAGGAGAGGGTTGCCTGAGATGACCGAGATCGCTTACCAAGACGAGACGAGCTCCGAGCCGCAGATGGACTACGAGCGCCTCTACCAGTACCGCTTCCGCGGGATCGACCAGGAGGAGCGGATCGCCGTCTGGCGCGAGATCAGCCCTCACGTCCACAAGCTGATGGGTGCACCGCAGAAGGTGCTCGACCCCGCCGCCGGCCGCGGCGAGTTCATCGGCTCGGTGCCGGCGCGGGAGACCTGGGCGGTCGACGAGGTTCTCTACACGGAGGCCTCCTACAAGCCCGACACCAAAGTGGTCACCGCCTCGATCCTCGACGCGGAGCTTCCCGCCGGCCACTTCGACGGCGTCTTCATGTCGAACTTCCTCGAGCACCTGCCCGACCAGAAAGCGATCGCCGCGGTGCTGACGAAGATGCACAAGGCGATGGAGCCGGGAGGGCGGATCGCGGTGATGGGTCCCAACTACCGCTTCTGCTCTGAGGACTACTGGGATTGCGCGGACCACTACGTCGCCCTCACTGATCGTGCGATCGCCGAGCACCTCTACGCGGCCGGCTTCGAGCCGACGACGATCATCCCCCGCTACCTCCCCTACTCGTTCCGCGGCCGCCTCCCCGCCTCGCCGCGGATGACCCGGCTCTACCTGAAGTCGCCCCTCGCCTGGAAACTGCTCGGCAAGCAGTTCCTGGTCATCGGCCGCAAAGAGGGCTAGGCCCGACCCGATCGAGGTCGCTGGCGGTTGACCTCTTCGACCCGCGGGAGGTCGGCGTTTTTGACCTGGTAGTCGCCGCGGCTGAGGGTGTTCTCGAGCCAGACGTAGAGGACGATGAAGAGGTAGCGGCTGCCCATCTCCTTCATCGCCAGCTTCGCCTCGCCGCTGGTCCGGTTGGTCCAGGAGGTGGGGACGACGGCGTAGCTGTGGCCGCGGACGATCGCCTTCAGCGGCATCTCGACCGTGAGGTTGAAGTGCTTGGAGAGCAGCGGCTGGATCGTTTCGATGACCTCGCGCCGGTAGGCCTTGAAGGCGTTGGTGGTGTCGTTGTAGCGGTGGCGGAAGAGGATGCGGATGAACTGGTTGGCGAGGCGGTTGATCGTCAGCTTCAGCCCGGGGTAGTCGTGGATTTTGGCCCCCGGCATGAAGCGTGAGCCGAAGGCGCAGTCCCAGCCCTCTTCGAGCAGCATGTGGTAGCGGACGAGGTCGTTGGGGTCGTCGGAGGCGTCGGCCATCACGATCGCCACCGAGTCGCCCTCGAAGACGTCGAGCCCGGCCCGGATAGCGTTGCCGAAGCCGCGCTCGAGGTGGGAGCGGTGGACCCGGACGCGCGGGTTGCGCTCGCCGATCGCGGCGACGACCGCTTCGGTCGAGTCGGTGCTGTCGTCGTTGACGACGATCACCTCGTAGTCGATGCCTTCGCGCTCCAGCGCCGCGGTCACGCCTTCGACCGTGTCGGCGACCGATCCCTCCTCGTTCTGGGCCGGGATCACCACCGAGAGCTTCATACCCTCTGCCATGAGGCCGCGACGCTACCGGAAGTCACAGATCGGCTGCGAAGTCGCCCGTCAAGTTCTTCATTCTGCGTGTCTTCTGTAGCAGCTAAAACGTTACGTTATGCTCATGGCGGTGATGATGGAGCCGAGAGAGCCGGGAGAGAAGTGGACCGACGAGCGTCTTGACGACAGCTTCGCGGCCCTCAAAGCTGAAATCGCGGACACGAAAGCCGAGATGCGCGCGGGTTTCGCTCGCATCGACGCCGATATCCGCGAACTACGGCGGGAGATGAGGGGCGGCTTCTTCTTGATCGTCGCCGCCATCATCGGCAGCAACGCCTTCTGACGCTCAGGCGGTGGCGCCGACCCAGCGCTCGAGGTTCTGCTCGTACATCTCCCGGAGGATGTCGTCGATCCCGTAGCGGAGCTCGAAGTCGGGGTAGTCGGCCTTGAACGGCTCGAGGTCGGAGATCCACCAGCGGTGGTCGCCGATCCGCGGCTCCTCCCCCATCTCCCACTGCAGCTCCCGCCCGGAGATCCGCTCGCAGGCGTCGATCGCCTCCAGCATCGAGCAGTTGCTGAAGCGGCCGCCGCCGATGTTGTAGACGGCGGCGGGGCGCGGGGCCTTGCGGAAGGCGTCGAAGGCGGCGATCAGGTCGGCGCTGTGGATGTTGTCGCGGACCTGCTTGCCCTCGTAGCCGAAGACGGTGTAGGGCGTGCCGGTGACGGTGCACTTCATCAGGTAGGCGAGGAACCCGTGCAGCTTGGCGCCGGCGTGCTGGGGGCCGGTCAGGCAGCCGCCGCGGAAGGCGACGGTGGGCATCTCGAAGTAGCGCCCGTACTCCTGGACCAGGAGGTCGGCGGCGGCCTTGGAGACGCCGAAGAGCGAGTGGGTCGAGTTGTCGATCGTCATCGAGGTGTCGATGCCCTTGTAGTAGGGGTGGTCCTCCGGCAGCTCCAGCCGTTTCTCCAGGCTCTGCAGAGGCAACCGGTTCGGCGTGTCGCCGTAGACCTTGTTGGTCGAGCAGTGGACGAAGGGGGCGTCGGGGCAGTGCACGCGCGCCGCCTCGAGCAGGTTGAGGGTGCCGTTGGCGTTGACGCCGAAGTCGGTCTGCGGCTCGCTCGCGGCCCAGTCGTGCGAGGGCTGGGCGGCGGTGTGGACGACCAGCTCGATCTGGCCGGCGCGCTCACGGAAGATCCGCTCGATCTCGCCGGCGTCGCGGATGTCGGCGTTCTCCCAGCGGAACTCGGACGGGTAGGCCTCGATCAGGCGCTGGGTGACGTGCGAGGTCGAGGACTCGGGCCCGAAGAAGCGGGCGCGCATGTCGTTCTCGATCCCGACGACGTCGAAACCCTGGGAGACGAAGTGGTCCACAGCCTCGGAGCCGATCAGGCCCCCCGCTCCGGTGATGATCGCGACCGGCATTCGCCTACCTACTCCTTTCCGCCCGCTGGGGCGTCGATGTCGAGGGCCTGGGCAATTCGCTCCTCGTCGGCGGCGATCCACTCGTGGATATCGCTCAGCACCTGCTCGGCGCTGCGCCGTGGCCGCCACTCGTCCAGGCCGTAAAGCCTCGTGCAGTCAGACAGATATATCGGGACGTCCCCCTGGCGCGTCTCCCCGACCGGGGTGATCGGCACCTCGTTGCCGGTCAGTCGCTGACAGATCTCGGTCGTCTCGCGCAGCGAGAGGCTGCACTCGCGGCCGCCGCCGACGTTCACGGTGCGGCCGTCCCAGGCGCCGGCGTCGAGCAGCTGCCGCTCGACCAGGTCGACCAGGTCCTCGACGTGGAGGAGATCGCGCACCTGCTTGCCATGCCCCCCGAACCCGATGTAGCTGAGGGGGTTGCGAAAGTGGTGGGCGAGCATCCAGTGGGTGAACACCCCCTGGTCGACCTTCCCCATCTGCCAGGGGCCGGCGATGACCCCGCAGCGGTCGATCACCGCGGGGACCCCGAGCGCCTCGCGGTACTCCTCGATCAGCATCTCGGCCGCCAGCTTGGTGGCGCCGTAGAGGGTGCGCGCGCCCTCCAGCGGGAACTCCTCGGAGATCCCGCGCGGGGAGACGCCGCGGACCTTCTGCTCGGCGGCGAGCTCGAAGCGGGTCTCCGTCTCCTCCAGGTTCAGCTCCACCTGCGGGGCGACCGGGTAGACCCGGCTGGTCGAGAGGAAGACGACGAAGGCGCCGTCGCGGCGGGCCAGCTCAAGGCAGTTGTAGGCGCCGGTGAGGTTGGTGTGGACGAGGTAGCCGGTGTCGCCGTCGACCCCGCTCATCACCGAGGGCTCGGCCGAGCACTCGATCAGCGCGCTCAGCTCCCCCACGGCGCTGAGGTCGCCGGGCTCGCGGACGTCACCCTCGACGAACTCGACCCCCGCCTCCTCGAGGCGCGGCAGGTTCAGTTCCGAGCCCCGCCGGTAGAGATTGTCGAAGGCGAGGACCTCCCAGTCGGGGTGCCTGGTGGCAAGCGAGACAGCGAGATTCGAACCGACGAACCCCGCCCCGCCGGTGATCAGCAGCCGGTTCAAGGCTCGCGAAGCTATCACCTAGAATCGCCGCGTTGGAGTTCCTTCACCTCTGGTCCATCGACCTCGCCCGGGAACCGGCACCGCGGCGACGCGCCGCCGCGAACGACGCGCTGCGGCAGATCCTCGCCGCCCACCTGCCGGAGGGTGCCGACGTCGAGCTCCTCACCGGCGAACACGGCAAGCCACGCCTGGCGGGGGGAGGTCTCGAGTTCAACCTCAGCCACTCCGGGGAGATCGCCCTCGTCGCCGTCAGCGCCGAGCACCCGGTCGGGATCGACGTCGAGAAGGTGCGGCCGGACCGGGACCCGGTCGCCCTGGCCGAGCGAGCGCTCGGGGCCGACGACGTGAGCGCCGTGCGGGAAGCGGATCCAGCCGAGCGCGACCTCGTCTTCCACCAGCGCTGGGCCCGCCACGAGGCCAGGCTCAAGTGCCTGGGCGTGGGGATCTTCCAGGAGGCGCTGCCGGGGATCGGGACGGTGGCGACGGAGGACCTCGAGGTGGTCCCCGGATACGTCGCGGCGGTGGCGATCGCGGCCGGCGAGCTGCCGCCGCTCCGTCGCTGGACTTTCGACCCACCGCTTCAAAAAGACGGGGAACGGGTTAGCTAACTTGAGATCGTGATCCGGGCAGCGGGTAAATTCGTGCTGGCCCTGGGACTTCTGCTGGGGCTGTTGACCGGCAGCGCCCAGGCGTTGAGCACCCAGCGGATCGGGAGCTTCGACAAACCGATCTTCGTGACTTCGGCGCCGGCAAACCCCGATCGCCTCTTCGTGGCAGAGCGCGGCGGCTCGATCGTGGTGGTCGAAAACGGCGAAGTGAGGCCGTTCGCAAACCTCCCGGTCTCCGCCGTCGGCGAGGGCGGCCTGCTCTCGATCGCCCTCTCCCCCGACTTCGCGACCAGCGGGCGACTCTTCGTCGACTACACCGGCCCGCAGGCCGAAAACCCGGACATTCACGTCGCCGAACTCATCGCCGGGAGTTCCGGCGCCCCTCTCTCCAGCCTCCGCGACCTGCTGACGATCAAACACCCGAACCAGGACAACCACTACGGCGGCCAACTGCAGTTCGGCCCCGAAGGCAACCTCTTCATCTCCACCGGCGACGGTGGCGGCGGCAACGACCAGGAACACAACGCGCAGAACCTCGGCACCCTGCTCGGCAAGATCCTCCGCATCAACCCGGATCCCGCGGCGCCGCTTCCCTACACCGTTCCCGCCGGCAATCCCTTCGCCGCCTCTCCGGCGCCCTACGACACGATCTGGAACTACGGGCTGCGCAACCCCTTCCGCTTCTCCTTCGACCAACTCGCGGGCGACCTCTGGATCGGCGACGTGGGACAGGAAACCCGGGAGGAGGTCGACCGGGCCGCCGCTCCCGGCCTTGGCGCCGGCGCCAACTACGGCTGGAACTGCCGCGAGGGGTTCCTGCCCGGGCCGGGAACCGACGAAGGCTGCGGATCCGCGCCTCCGGGGACCTTCACCGAACCCGTCTTCGACTACCCGAATCCCGCCGTCGGCTGCGCCGTCATCGGCGGCTACGTCGCCCGCGGTCCTGGCCTCGGCGATGTCTACGGGCGCTACGTCTACGGCGACCTCTGCGCCGGCGACGTCCGCTCCTTCTCCCCCGCGGCGCCAGCTCTCACCGATCGCTACGAGGGCGTCCACATCGGCTCGCTCAACTCCTTCGGCGAGGATTCATGCGGGCGGCTCTACGCGATCTCGGGCGAAGGCCCCATCTACCGCCTGCTCGGGTCCGGCTCAGCCGAATGCGGCGGAACCGCGCCGCCCGCGCTCGCCGCTTCCTTCGTCAAAGTCCGCGCCGCCAGCCGCAAGGTCAAACGCAACCGGCGCGCCCTCATCTCCGCCTGGGCCAGCCCCTGCAATGGCCGCAGCGGGGGCCGGGTGACGCTCTGGCACGGACGCCGCAACCTCGGCACCCGCCAGCTCGACCGCGTCTGCTCAGCGCGCTTCCGGCCCCGGATCGGGCGCCGGTCCAGCTTCCGCGTCACCCTGAAAGCCGATCAGGCCTTCGCCGGCGCGATCTCCCGGCGGCTGACGATCCGCCCGGTGCGCCGGCACCGCCACCGCTAGGAACTCCGGCTCAGGGCCGGGCGCGGCCTCCGGTCAGCGCGACAAAGGCGCGCCAGGCGGGCTTGGGGCGGAACTTCGCCCCGGCCCGGAAGAGGCCGACCGAGTCGCAGAAGGTGCAGGAGCCAGCCAGGTCCTTCCAGGAGAACCAGTAGGCGGCCTTGAGGCTGAGGCGGCGGGCGTTTTCGATCATGTAGCCGTAGGAGCCGCGCAGCTGCTCGACCTGGCCGCGGATCCCCTGCTCGAATGCGACCTGCTGGAAGTTGTTCTGCGAACCCCAGCCGAGCTCGCCGATGTAGAGCCAGGGGCGGTCGCGGTTTTCCAGCGCGACATCGTGGAATTCCTCGGTCATTTCCTCCAGCTCTTCGCTGTCGATCGCGTAGGGGTGGAGGTCGATCCCGTCGAACCGGCTCCGCATCCCGGGAATGGCGTAGAGGCGCTGGAGGAAGGTGGCCGCGGCCATCCCCCGCTTGCCGGCGGCCTTCGGCCTCGCGAAGAGGCCACCGAGGACGACTTTCGCCCCCGGGTCGACCGCTTTGATCGCCTGGCTGGAGATCGTCACCAGCTTTCCGTACTGGGAGGGCGAGACGGGGTAGGCGAAGTAGAAGAAGTTGGGCTCGTTCCAGATCTGCCACTGGCGGATCGGCACCGGAATCGGAATCGCCGGTTCGTAGTTGACGCCGATGCCGCCGTGCTGGGCCCAGAATTCGCCACGCGGGCCGTAGCGGGCGACGGCGGCACTGAGGAACGCCGACCATGCCTGCCGCTGCCGGGCGTTGGCGACGGGCAGCGTCGTTTCTTTGCGGGCCACCCAGCGCGGCGGCGAGGCCAGCGAGGGGAAGACACGGAGGCCCGCGCGGGCGGCCACTTCCACCATCGCGTCGAAGCCGCTCCAGTCGTAGGGGCCGTTGCGGGTCGGCTGCACGCTCGACCACAGCAGCGGCAGGCGGATGCTTTCGATCCCCCCCGCCTTCATGTAGCGGGCGTCGAGTTCGGTCAGTTCGGTCTGCGGCGCGATCCCGAAGAAGCCCTTCGGCGGCCGCGGCAGCGGTTTCGCGGAGCCGGGCTGGCCGCTGAGCAGGAGCGCGAGGAGCAGGCAGGCGAGGAAGGGAAGGGCGAGGAGGCGTCGTTTCATCGAATCGGGAAAGGTAGCGATCAGGTCGGCTCGGCTCAGTAGGTCCCGCCGAGCTTGCGGTGGTCCCAGGTTGCCGTCTGCAGCGGCGGAAAGCTGATCGCCACCCGCGGGTGGCG
>Ga0207677_10000610_pt1 | contig 21986 bp, 27 predicted proteins | sample KBSMisM42_FD_184311 | JGI IMG/M metagenome (GOLD analysis project Ga0207677, IMG submission 184311) | Miscanthus rhizosphere microbial communities from Kellogg Biological Station, Michigan, USA - KBS Miscanthus M4-2 (SPAdes) (version 2) | ecosystem: Host-associated > Plants > Roots >...
CCCGCCGAAAGTATCTCGGAGGGCAACTCGCCCCAACGGTCAGGTTGTAGAAGTACAACGTTCACAGAAGCCCGTACTTTCTGCCGACGCCATGCGCCACGCCGACGAAATGCGCGTAGGTCTGGCCGTTGGACTCCAAACAGGCGCGGCGGGCCAACGCCTCCGGCAGGACGCCGACGTACATCTCCCGCGCCACCCAATGCTCGTCATCGGCGTCCTGCAACTTGGCGCGGTAGACTTTGGGAACATCCGCGCGCAGACGCCTCGCCGTATCGAGCAGGAGCAGAAAGACGGCCTTTGCGGTGCGCCACGAGGCCCGCAGATAAGCGACCGCGTGCGAAGTCCGCAGCCCGAACAAGTGATAACGAATGAAAGGCGAGCTAATCACTGAGGTATTCCCTTTCGTCTTCGTCATCCTCGGGAGCCGCGAGCTTCGATTCGACCTCTGCCAGTTCCCTCTCGACCCTCTTGCGGTTCTCTTCCTTAAACTCGTTCCGCATGCGCCCGCCGACATCGGGGAAGCCGTAGAGCGCGCCGCTCTGCATTTCCGTCAGCGGGATTTCCTCCTCGCCCGAAAGCTGTCTCCTGAGAAGATCGCGCTGCGCCTCAAGACGCGCTCTCTCTCGCTCCTCGGGCGTCGGCTCGGGTCGCGTCGGCCCCCACGCCGCACGCAGGGACGCCGAGGCCGAAACGCGCGGCGGCGTCGCAAGCACCTTCACGAGTAGCGAGAGCGCTTCGCGCCGAGCGAGCAGCGAGACGACCTCTTCGACTTCTTCGCGGCCCGTCAGGGACGAGAGCGCAGATTCGCATTGGGAAAGTTCCGCACGCCGCTCGTCCAGCAACTCGGCAACATCGGCGGGCGGTCTATACGGCACGTCCATCGTCAGGCGTTGGGGCCTCTCACGTTCGGTTACATATGTGTGCATGGCTTCGACTCCAATTCTCTAAGACAAAAACATTATAAGCTTTGCTAATCAATTCGAGTAGGAATTATTAGCGCGAAACTTCACTCAAGGACTCGCGGCGAAGTTGCTTCGACTTCTCTTTTGCCGTGATGTGATAACCGACGATAGTGCGCCAACGCGGAGGCAGCTTATTAAACTCAGGAAGCCCGCCGCTCTGTATCGCATCGAGAAGGGCGTCAGGGGTAAAGGCTCTGTGTCCCATTGCCTCTTGACGCTTCGACTCTAGCCACTCGTCGGAAACTTGAATCATCAGTGAACACCTTCAGCCTGAATGAACGGGCGCAAGTCCTCTTCGACGACGCCGAGCGAGCGACACATCGCGCAGCCATAATTCTTCATAGCTTCAGCCTCGCCCTCCGACGAAGCAGGAAAACGAATCCGACAGCCAGGGCACACCGACGACAGCCGACGAGGACGACGGCGCGGATGCTCGACGTTTGTCTGCGTGTTCACGCCGCACCCTCCTGAATCGGCACGCCCCGCGGATAACGCCCCGCGATGTTATCGGCCAGCTTCCAAACCTCTTCACTGTCGAGCGGCGGCAACACCCGCGCGTGATTCGCCTCCATCATCTTCTGGAACAGGTCAGCGCGGCCCAACACTTCACCCTTTCCCCATACCGCGCAGCCGATTCTAAAAAGACGGTCGTTGCGCTCGCCTTCGACTATCACCGAGCCGCCGAGGGAAGACCGGCACTCGCGGTAAGCCTGAAAGTCAATCACAGGTCGAGTGGACGAATCTTTCGGCGAGTCCTCGCGGAAGGCTTCGAGCAGCCACAAGGGCGCGGGCTTGACCTCGACAACCTTGTGCATCTGGTAGCGATTGCCCGAGGCGTGAATCGAAGGAGGCAGCACGATATAACCGCCCTGCCCGCGTGTGTCCACACCGGGAGCAACGACCTGCGCGGAGTTATACAGAACATGATCGCCGGGATACTGGTAGACGAAGTGGAAGCCGCCCGAGCCGGTCTTAAAGGTGAGCGTGTCGAGCCACGCCGAGCCGTGCGCGTCCTGCAAGTCACTCAAACTCAGGTCGCCGCCGTTCTTCGGGTCGAAGTCGAGCGCGACAAGCTGACTAAAACCACCCATAGCACCGCCGATATTTGCATCAGGCCAACGCCGCCACCATCGGCGAATCAACTCGAAGTCTACCGAAGCGTTTTCAACCCCGTTCGGCAGGTCGTCGCGGTTCCAACGCGGATGTTTGCCCCGCGACTCGCAGAACTCACCGCAACCGTGCTTGTCACCCCGGCAACGCTTCTTCGTGCATGTGCATGTGCATACGCCCGAATAAACCTCGTGCAGAGGAAAGACGGGAATGTCCTGCGAGGCCCAGAACAAGGCCCAATCCTCTAGCGTTTCGAGGACAGGGAGGCGCAAACCCTCAATTTCTATATATCCGGTCATACGCGCACCCCCTTAAAGCCATTACTACCACTAGAGGAAGGGGAGGAAGAGGGGTTGCCGGCTTGCACACTAGGGGTAAGGTCGGCCTTACCCTTGTTTGTGTCGAAAAGCCAGTCAGCAGGCCCTTCCTTTTCCGTCTCAGTCCCGAACCGCTCGCATACTTCGTCGGCGATCTCTTCGGCGTCTCTGAAACGTATAGGTGTGACGAGCCGAGCCGCCCGCATACCCGAGAGCAGCCTGATTGCCGCTTTGCAATCCTTCTCAAGTTGGGCTTTCTGGCGTCCGTAGTACGCGCTCACAGCTGCGACCCGCGCGTCTATCTCGGTTTCGTCCGTCAGGTGTTCACCCGCGAGAATGTCCATGATACGACGACGCGCGGCGACTTCCTTGCTCTCCTGCAACTTCACAAGCTCGTCCATCGTAAGCGGGTGGCCGGGGCAATCTTTCTTCAGTTTCGGCGTGTCATCGCCTGCCTCTTTAGCTATGACCTCACACGCGCCGCACCTTTCCTCACGAAGCACATCCGGCAACTCGTCTTCCGTCGCATCCTCAAAAGAGGGCAGCATCTTGACCGCCTCCGCGAGAATTTCCCTGCGCTTCTCCCCGCGATACTTCGAGTTTTTCCACGCGTTGCGGTCAGCGTCCTTGATACGCTTCTCGCAGTCCTGCGCCCACACAGCAGCAGGAGTCAGATAGTCCGTATACTTCGTTTGCGCTCGCTTATCCTTACCTTTACGCTCGCGCGGCTTTGGGATTTCAATATCGAATATCACCACGCGCTTTAGGCGAGCATGTTCAAGATGCCTGTCACGCGCTGCTCGGGACAGTTCCGACGCCTGCGCCTTGTTCTTGAACTTCTCAGCACGCTTGGCAAGTGACGAATGAGAGATAGGCACGCCGTCAGGGAAGCGCTTTTTAAGTTGCTGATGGATGCCACAAACAGCATCCACATACCAACGATTTTCCGCGACCGGATAACCTACGGCGACGAGGATGCGGCTGGCCCAATCGAGCGTTGAGCCGTACATCCAGCCACGATAGGAAGCCTTCTCTTCGGGCGTGAAAGGCTTGGAGGATTGCGTCATGCCGCGCGCCTCCCTTCCCGCCTTACTTCGGCGAACAAGCCTTTCGAGGCCGCGACATTAGCGTGACGCTCCAATGCGCCCCGCGAGTTTGGTGTGACGCCCTTCGGCATCGCGTCACCGGGTTTCCAGCGACAGGGAGACACGAGAAACGGGCGCATACTTGAGCAGGGCCGCCGTGTCATCGCGCACCCCCTCTCGCCCATCGCCGCGCACGGCCGCGCGCAAGACCCAGAGGCTCGCTATGATGAACAAGGACGGCCCCCGATTCTGTTAGTTGATAGACGGCGCGAGAGCGCCCTTGTCGGCAGGAGGAACGGACGACTAAAGGAAGTACGTCCGGCCTTGATAATTTTGGCGTATTCTGTGCTACACTCATTTTGCTACTCGCCTTGCATTGACTCAACGATTCAGTTAACAGCCAGCGTCGAGGGTTCAGAGCCTCGGCGTTGGTGCGTCTATATGCGGCTTCGGCGCTTGCCGAGCCGGAAAATACGAAAGCCTTTCACTCAGGCCCGCAAAGACAGAGTGAAAGGCTTTCGTGGTGCATCGTGGCGCAGGGACGACACGGGCACGGGAACGAATGTTTTTCGCTATTCGCTTGCGGGCGCGCGATTGAGAGCGGGAGCCAAGAGCAAATTAAAAGAGCAGAAATGAAAAAAGGCCCGTCGCACACACAGAAGACACGAGAGCCAGTAGGCTTAAGTATCTTCCGGTGCGACGGGCCTTGAGTTCTTACATACCGGGGCGGAACTCCCGGCGAGGTAACAAAAGAACCTGATCGCGTATGAAAGAACGGGCGCTCTCCAAAGCGCCGACGAATCAGAAATGCAGATGGATGATAGCACGGAACGCGCCAGCCTCAAATATATTTCGGCCCAATCTGTTGATACAGGTCAGGCGAAAACGCAAAAGATGCTGTGCTTTATCCGTAGGAGCGTAGAGGCGAGCTAAACTTAGGACTTGACGCCAGCCGAAGGAAAATAGACAATCCCTCACGCTCTCAGAACGGGGGCACAGCTAAAAAGCAGCAAGGGCAGAGCCGCCGTCGAAAAGTAGCTCTGCCTTTTGCTTTTCTCAGAAAAACGATACAAAGAACGCTGGCGGCGAAGTTATCACAGGGCGGCGGGCGGCGTCACGAACTTTAATTGTCACTCTAGTTTCAGAAATTCGTTGCTAAAAATATTATCAAGACTCGCTCTCTTCATCGTCAGCCTTAAAGCCTTTCTTGACCTTCCGCAGTCCTCCTAGATGCTTCTTCGCGGCTTTGTAGACAGTCGAGTCGCTGACACCCAACTCGTGAGCGATGATCGGGCCGTCGAAATTCGTTGGGCCAACCTTATCCAGAACGGCCGACAGTTCAGCACTTCCCACCTTAGATTTGCGGCGAGACGGCCCGTAAGCCTTCAACCTGTTAATCATGCCGCGCCTTGCGAGCGATTTACTCGCAAGAACCTCTGCGAACGTCGAAGGAGCTTCGTGCGGGCGACCATCCGAGTAATTCCCATGCATGCGACTAAACGCCATCATGCCTTCAGTCGTAAGCTCATCCAACGCTTCGAGGAATTTACGACCGGCGTGCGCGTGGACGTAAAGAAGCACGAAGGGGAACACATCCGCGTGCCACTCTTGGAGCTTGGCGGGCGGCACTTCCCCCGCCTCAACCATCCGTAGATAAGTCTCGCTATCCGCCGCGCCGCAGTCGAGTGCCGCAATCTCAATCACCATCGCCGAAACCAACCAACTCACCGTGTAGGCGTCCAGACTGACTGAGCCGATTCGCGCGCCTGCGGAGTTCACGACCTCCGAGCGCAGACCTGCGCTCATATCAGGTGGCGGGCAAAGAAAGGTAAAAACGTCCTCAACGCTTCCCAGTTGAACGCCGTGGCGTTCGGAAAGGAGTGCTGCCAACTCAGCAAACTTTTCTTTTATTGCGTCATCCATGACCGCACATTGTAGCACAAGCACGCCACGGCGGATTTACGGGTTTACGGACTTTCAAACAACCGTCATAGGGTTTCCCCGTTCATATAGGGTTTCCAATCCGAGGCCACGCATGGGGTTTCCCTTATGGCATGGGGTTTCCCCGCCGCCAATGTTGCAAAAGGTTTCAAAACGTTACTTCGCAGGCGTCTCGCTATGTCGCGCTATACCGTTCCGCCAGCGTGTGCAAAGCCCAGAGGTTGGGCCAAAAATACTAAGTTTTACTAAGTTCCGAATGTTGGCTTTTACCAGTCGAGATTCTTGTGTTTTCTTGTGAACTGGCTTTCGAGTGAGGCAAGGTTCCCCAGGATGCTTTTTCGCACGACCTTAACAAACCTTAACATTTTAGTGCGTAGCACAAGATACGCCGAGGCATCAGCATACCGTGGCTCAATCGGGCCTTCCCCCGGCAAAGCCACGCCTCTCTAGCTCATTCGCCTTGATGCCAGCGCACATACAGGCCATCTCATTAAATCCGAGAGAGAGTAAGAGCTTCACCCTCTTCTCGACGCCCATACGCACAAACCCCGGTCTAAACATGAGACACACACGCGCCGCAATCTCTTCGGGAGTGATGGGCGACTCCTGTTGTAGCGCGTTCGCCCGCGTTCGCGCAGGCTCAGTCTCTTTTTCGCGTCCAAGTTCGTCCAACACATCGTCATGCGCTACGAGCTCGCCCGCGCGCGTTGACGTGTCAAAAGTGTCAACCTCTCCCTCGCACGCGAGATGTGTTGCAACGTGTAGCATCCCGCCAGCCGTCTTTTTTTTATGTGGCGCATTTCCGCCACCCCCTTTTTTTATGGCACGGATATCCGTGACAGCAGGCGTAGCACACTCCACTCCACTTGTGACTAACTTCGCCTGGTCGCGCCTCTCTTCATCTTCACGAGCAGCCGTCTCCGCATCCTCTCCCGAGCCGAAGTAGATCGACCGGACGCGAGAGCGGCCCGCCTCATCCTTGAATCTAACCTTGCGGTAATAAACGCGCTTCCCTGCTCTGACTTCCCATCCCATACGATGCCCTTTTTTTTAACCTGCCGTAAATCCGGCAAATCCTTGTGAACACTACACCGGCCTCCGCGAGTTATTTCCTTTTTTCAGGTGTGCGGATTGTGCAGTTTGGAGTGTAGCACAAAGCCCGCCGTGGCGTGGTTTCCTACTTTCGCACTTCCGCGAGTTTCCCTCGCGCGCATAGGTGTGTCCTAATGTGTCCTATCGCCTCCGCGCGCGTAAGTGTGTAGAAAGTGTAGAAACCGCCCTTTTTTTACGTCGCCGATATTGGCGAGATGCTTTAGAACTGTCCCGCTATGTCCCGCTAACACCGACGCTCACGCAGGCGAAATCTGAGGTTTTCTGAGGTTTTGAATCTCAGGTTTTCTCAGGTTCTAAAATGCTAGGTTTTTCTAGGTTTTTCTAGGGCTCGGCGCTCGAAATACCACTTTTTACCACGTTCTCAGGTGCGCGAAATCTTAGGTTTTCTTAGGTTCTAAGATTCGCCAAAAGGCCAGCTTGCGACGCGTCACCCTTACGTGCTTTCGCCTTTTGTGCTACAGTCCCGCACCGCTCGCCAATCCTGAGATACCACGTTTTACCACTCTGCTATGACAGACGAGCTTCTGACCAAAGAAGAGATAGGCAGAGAGTTGAATCCAGACGAGCCTTTAAGCGTCCGTTCGGTCGAGCGCTACATCCAACTGGCCGAGGTCGAGCCGACCGTCAAAGGCAAAGGCCGGGGCCAACTCTCGCGCTACGCCAGAGCCGACGTTGAGAAGATTGCAGAGGCATACCGGAGAGCGAAGGCAGAGCAGCAGGCAGCCAGAGAAGGAAGCCATGCGCTCACGACCACTCGGGGCACGAGCATAGAGCGAGCGGGCTTGGTAGGCGGGCTTCTGGACGCACAGAACGAAGGCTTACGCGCACTCTCGTCTGTCCTCGACCCGTGGCCTCCGTGGTTGACGACAAAAGCCGCGCTGGAGCTTTCCGGCCTTCCGCATTCGTGGCTCTACGCCGGGTTGAGGAAGGGAGAGCTTCCAAGCCACGGCACACCACACACACGAAGGATTCACCGTGACGATCTTCGCGCCTTCATCGAGCGCACGCGCGAGCCCGAGTTCGTCGCCGAACTGCTCAAAAAGACGACGTGACGCGTTTTCGGATTTACGGACTTAAGCCATGACAAAGACAATTCTCTGCGTGCTGCTCATACTCGCGCCCGCGTGGCATTTGGCCGTGACGACGCCGGACTCGCGTTTCTACGTCCGGCAGGAAAGAGAAGAGACACCCGACAGGACATTGCTCTCATGGGAGAAGCGAGAGGCACGTCGAGACACCGACGACGGAAGGCACACCCGCGCCGAGGACGTTGCAGCATTGGCCGAGAAGATAGGCACAGAGAAGGCCGGACGCTTCGACTACACGGTGAGCCTCAAAGAGTACGACTGTCGGCGACGCTATCTGAGGTTTCGAGAGGTTCACTACTACGACTCGAAAGGCGCAGAGTTGTACGCTGCCGAGCCCGTCAAAGACTTTAATGCGGAGTGGACTAAACCAGTCCCAGGAACGGCCGCGGAGCAGCTATTCGAGTTAGCGTGCGAGAAGCCCGTCGAGTTGCAGGACTGAGGGCATTCGCTTCCGCGAATGTGACGAGAGGCCCGAGCCTACAAGATGAGTGATGAGTTTCGCCCACGATGGGCAAAACCTATCGACGCTTCGCGTCTGGATTGAGCCACGCGACAGAAGAGTCTCACCAGCACCGCGCACGGCCAGCGAAAGACCGCGAACCAGAACTCGCACCACGACCACCAGAGGCCGCACGGCTCACACTCTCTCGCCTCGACGACAATCATGTGCAGTTAGTGAAGGGAAAGGCAGGAAGGTTTCAAGGTTTATAATATAAACCTTTAACGCAGAGACGCCGGAGCCGCCATAATTCAAGCCGCAGGCCCCGGCGTCAGTTGAGAGCAGAGGAAACTGTCACCTCAAGATGACAGTTTTCCACCTGCCCGACCGTGCGCACGCACGGCCCGCTTAAATGAAAATGTCGTCGTCGGAAATATCAGGCGGCGTCTGCCAACCGCCCACGCAATCCTGATACCGATGCTGTAGCCCGTCGCGCTCTATCTCATGCGCGATCTTCAGCAGGAGAGCAACCGCGTCCGCGTCCGCAACATCCTTCGGGATTAAAACTCGCACAGCTACGCGTCCGCTCATTAGCTCATAAGTCAGTCCCGAAGTAACCGAGTGGCCGTTTTCATCAGGCCGCAACACATCGTCACGCCCTACAACCTTGTGTCCATCGAACTGTAAGAATAGACACGGCTCCCTGCGCCCGTAGTGTTCAAGCAAATCCAATGTAGTAGGCTCGCCCACCGCTCACCACCTTTCGACTAATAGACCTCGCAGCCAACCGAAGCCGCGAAGTTGATTCGTCGGCAAAAAGTAGCGACGAATCAGATTGATGATCGTCGCCGAGGCTACGAGCCTTTGCGACTTCTGCCCTTCGGCCAGCCGCCTTGACCCGGCTCATAGCTCAAGACCTCGGAGAGCGACACCAACCGCTTTCCGAACTGTTGCTTGCTATGCTTGAGACGACCGCGCGCCAGCCAGTTATTGACGACGTTAACGGCCACGCCACGCTTACTAGCCGCCTCCGATTGTGTGACCCAATCAGACACTTCCTCAGACCTCCGAGACTTACTTTTCTTCTTCGTCATATTAACACAAATTAGTGTGTAACGTCACCACAGAATTGACTTGCTTTCGAGCCGTGAGGGTGTATAATTGCTGTGTAGTTATCCCACAGGCTTCAAGCGGGACGCGCATCAGAAGGGACAGAAGGGAAGCGACGCGCACCCGACCCCGCGAGTAAGTATCACGACAAGGCTTAAAGGTCTAGTGGTAGCCGAAGAGATGCGAGCGGAACCGAAGGCGACTTGCGGTTATGTGTCTTTTTATTCCTCCGTTGTCGTCCGATTGTAAGCCCTCGTCAACTGCGCCAAAACCCGGCGCAGTCCTTCGCTCCGCTACGGCCCTACGGGTGACTATCGGGCTTTCAATCTTCCGTCAACTTCGGTTCCTTGTCCGTTCCGAGGTTGTTCACGAACAAGGCGGAAACCCATCACTCTTGAGAAAGGAAACAACCATGATAGAGATTCAAAGGCCAGAGCAGTTCCGCAAAGCAGCCGAGCGTCTACGGAGCGAGCGACAGCGCATCGAGCGACACGAGCCCGGCCTCTACCGCATCACGAACCTTGCCAAGAATCACACCTATTACGTCCGCGTCATCCAGCAGAACGGAAAGACCTTCGCGCGATGCGGCTGCGAGGCAGGCACGCCGACGAAAGGCCGTCGCATCCCAATGGTCTGCAAGCATCTCGCCGCCCTCATCATCTACAAGTTGGGCCTGCGCGAGATGAGACGCGCCAGCCAGCACTAGAAAGGAAAACGGGCGGGAGTCTTGTCCACTCCCGCCCGTCACTCTTGAGTCCGAACCTAACAACCACGAAAGGTAACGAACCATGCAACATCTTACATCCAACCGCAGCGACAATCAACCCTTTGATGCCTCGACCTCGATAGAAGTCTATGAGTCCGTCCGCACGACTCTTCGGGCTTCAGCCTTCCGCTTGGATTCAGAGTATCACCCCTTCGGCGATTGGGAATCACGCCTTGAACTCGCCGACGAGCTACGCGAGACGCTGGACGATCTCTCAGACGAGCAGGTCGATGAAGTCGCGCGCGTCATCAACACTCTTGAAGACGAGAGCGAAGATGTCTCGTCCTGGGATGACCGCACCGAACTCTCCGAGCGCATCCGTCGAGTCGCACGCTCCATCGAGAAGGAGGTGACGGTCAATGCCTAAGCCTTCTACTCAAACCACTCGCAAAGCTAACGCGGGCGCTTTCCGAAAGGGAAGCGACCCGCGCCGGCACAGCTTCACTAGAGACGAGTGCGTCGCGGGCTTTTGGGCCGCGCTCGAATCAATCACCATACGTTACAACGACGACCGTGCGCGTACGTTCGGCAAGTTCCTCCGCAGAGAAGGGAGATTCAGCCGATGACACGCCACTTTCAACCATCCCGCGAACACTTCATTCCTAAAGGCTCAATCAAGGTCACACCGAAGGGTGTGCAGGCGGTTGTCTACGTCTACGAGAGCGCGGGCCGTCCCTGCGCCCTTGTCTTCGTGGGTAAGCAGAACAAGCCCGCCCTGCACGTCCAGTACCGAAGCCCGGAGCGACGCGAGCAGGCCGTCCGCGAGTACATAGACAACAGGCGCAAGGTCGAAGAGTACAAGACCGAGCAGCAGGCGAAGCGCCGAGGTTTCAAGCACGGGTACAAGGTCGGCGACATACTCTCCCACTCATGGGGCTACGACCAAACGAACGTCGAGTTCTATCAAGTGATCGCCACGACCGAGGGCACCGTGACGATTAGGGAGATAGCACAGAAGACCGTGCCCGGCTCCCAAATCTCTCACGGCATGGCCGAGAACCGCGTGCCCGTACCCGGCAGCTTCCTTGAGAAGTCCGAGCCTATGACTAAGCACCCGCAGTATCAGGAAGGCGGGCCGGGTTACGTCCCGATGAAGCACGGCAGTTGTTCCAGATGGGACGGACGGCCGAGATATTGCAGTTGGTACGCATGACAGAGAGCGGGGCGCGCGCCACTTCTTGGCGGAACGAGCGCGCGCCCCATCCACACACCCTTTCCCGATAAGGAGAAACGAGTATGCCAGCGAAGAGTAAGACGACCGAGCGCGTCACGCAAGCCGCCGAAATGCTCCGCGACATCTACGACCGTAAGACCCCGGAGATTGACTTGGGGACGCGCTTCATTATTTCCCGCACGCTCGCGCACATGGCGCGCTGCCTCGGTATAGAGCAACGCAAGACGAAGGCTGAAACGTTCCTCGCAATCGCCGAGGCGCAGCCGGACGCGCGCGGCCTCTCCGAGTTCATCGGCAGGCTCGAATATGAATACACGGACGCGAAAGAGAAGGAGAGCAAAGCCAACCCTGATTCGCCGTACGGTGTCACCGAACGCCTCAGACGCTTCTATCTGCCCACGTCCTACGCTGACCATGCTTCACTGCACAAGGTTACGCGCAGGCTCTACAAGCTCGCCGAAGCTGCCGGTCTGAGAGACGTGCGCAGGCGGAAGTTGGGCGAGCGCCACATGCTCTACGCTGAATCCGTCGCGCTCGGCTTCGAGCAGTCAGGAGAGGCAAAGGAGCTTCGCTCGACTCTTCGAGAATGCGAGGAATGGATTGCGTCCTGGACAAAGCCAGAGGAAGAAGAGAAGCACGAAGAGAGACGGACTGCGCCGCAGGGCCGAACCGAGTGGCACATTGTCCAACGCAAGAGCGGCCCGCACTTAGGATTCATCGCGGGCGACGTGGTTAAAGCAACCGCGGCAGACAACATCAGGGCTTGGGAGATCGTCGCGCTCTGGGAACACGGCAGCGACGTGGCGCACACCGGGCGCGTGGTCGCCATCACCAAAGACGCAATCACCGTCCGCTTCAACAACTGCGAAAAGACGTTCGACCGCTCGGAACTCGAATTTCTCGGCCGCGTTGACCCCGAGCCGATAGAGTATGAACCCGACTTTGACCTCTCAAACGACGAACGCAAGCGCATCGCCGACCTTGAAAAGCAGATTGAGAAGCTAGGCCGTGAAGACGACCAGATTCTCCGCTGCACGAAGCGTTACGAGCTCGAAAAGCAGATTTTCGATATCAGGCACCCGCTTACAACTGGCAAAGCCGACAACTCAGACGATTGGAGCGCGTGGGAAGAAGGAGGCGAAGCATGAAGCCTTCAAACCTTGTCGCTCTACCTGGCTTCGTTGCCTTCTTCGTGAACATTCATTCCATGAAGCGCTTCGGCCTTGAGTACGGGTCAACCTTCGTCGCGCGCTACACGCTTGAGACTCCCAAGCCCGGCGCGCTCGTACTCGCGTGGCTCGACGGCGACAGATACTTACTCCGCGTGGTCGAGATAACCGACGACGAAGTGACGCTCGAAGACGACGACACACGCAAGACTTTCAGCGCGTCAGAGGCTCGCTTCGAGGCCGTTGGCGCAATAGTCGCGGGCAGGAGACGCACGCACGCGCGCGCGCCCGTCATAAATATGGGCGGGTGGCTCGACACTCACCCGCGCCCCATCCGAAACCTACTCTTCGCCGAGAAGCAGTAGCCCCCGAATAAAAGAGCGGCAGGCGTGTGTTAGTAGCACATGCCCGCCGCAACAGTCACCAACCGTTCAACCGTTAAGGAGAAAGCTAATGACCAGCAAACAGTCTACCAAGAAGGGCGGCACTACGGGCAAGGGCCGAGGTAGCAAGAGCGCGGCGAGCCTGCGCGAGGATGACTTGCTGACCGCCAAGCAAATCCGCGCCATCCTCTCAAACCCGAGTACATCGGAGCGCGTCACGCTGAAGCTCACGGGGCTTATCAACACGCTATGCCAAGTGACGGACGTTGACACGATTGAGACGCCCGACTTCTACGCCTCGACGTTCGCCGAAGCAGCCGAGGCCATACGAGCCGGCGACGGCGACGCCGAAACCTTGACCGCCTTCGCTCAAGCCAAACTCTACGCCGAGCAGCACGAGCCGAAGGACGCACGGCTCGTGCGCCGTCTCTCCGCGATGCTGCGCGACCCGAAGGCCGACAACGACGGCCGCGTTGACGCGCTGCTCGATACCATCAACGGCCTGTCAACCGAAACACGCGTTGGTGACTTACACCCCGACGTGTTCGAGACGGTTGCGCGCGTGCTGATACGCGAGGCACGAAAGGGCGCGGCTGTGAAGGTCAGCAGGAGCGAGCGCGCCGCGTGGCTAACGAAGACGGCGGGTAAGGGACGCCGCCCCCTCTCGGGCCGTCCGTGGATGCTCAAGAGGTATCTGCGCGAGTTGGAAACGTTGGCGAGCGAATAGCCCAGACAGACAACGCGGCGGGCCAGCGTTAGAGGCGCGGCCCGCCGCACGGCCACAGGTCACAACCTTAGAAGGGAAGGCAACCCAATGACCACTAAGAAGAGTACGACAACGAAGCTCGCAGACAAAGACGAATCGGCCGAGGACATAACACGCGGCGGGCTCTACAACGCTAAAGGTGACGACCATAACCCACTGACGGATGACACCGTGCGCGAACTGTTGCTCAAGCTGCACGGTGCGCTAACTGTCCACGGCGAGCCTGAGCCATGCGAAGACTTCCTGCTCCTGCTCTATTCCATCGCCCACGAGCCGGACAAGAGCCGACTCTGGACTATCTACGACAACGCACGCGACATCTTCGCCACAAGAGTTTCAGGAGTAGACGACGCCATCGACGACGCGCTCGCCGGGGCACTCGGCAGGTTGAAAGGCGGTGCGCAGTGAGACGCTTGCCGGGTGATTACGATGAACGCGAATGGCTCGCGTTCAAGACGAGAGAAGTACGCAGACGACGGCGCGGCATCCTGCGCCGCTTCATTCACAACATACTCGGGACGGTGTTCCGATGAACGGCGAGCAGGAAGACCTGGACGACCTCGCCCAAGCAATCAACCTCGCGCGCGGGCGTGCGAGCCTCTTGCGCCAGCAGCACCGACTTGAGAAAGCGGCGGGGGAAGAACTCTCCCGCCTTCTCAAAGAGGCCGCGAACATAGTCAAGGCGCATCGTGACGACAGAAGGAAGCGAAGAACACGCAGGCGTCGCATGTGGGGAAGGGACTGCCGTTGCTTTTGGTGCGGCATCGTGACGACGATTAAGACCGTCAATCTACCCAACTCCGCGACCGTCGAGCATATATACCCGCGCTCAGACCCGAGACGCAGGGACACGCGCAGGCACTTGCCGACGTTCGTACTCGCATGCTCACGATGCAACGGTGAGCGCGGGGAGAAGTGGGCGAGCAAGCCCGAGACGTGCCCGGTCGTGATCGCGCTACAGTGCGCAGCCTGAATTTGTTCTCCGGGGAACATTCTGGGGCGAGGTCTTCCGCCTTCGGCGGGGCTTCGCCCCTCTCTTTTTGGTCGTTACCTATTCGCGGAAGTGGCCTTCTGACCTATCCAGCGTAGCGCCACGTCAGGCAGGACGAGAGATTGAGCGGCAGGACGGCCCGCAGCACCCCCGAACGCAATACAGAGCCGTTTTGTGCGAAGTTTGAGAGCCGTTTAATTTCTTCACTCGATGAAGAAATTAAACGCTGGCCGTCTGCTAACAAAGTAGAGTAGTGATGTTCCATAATCCCCACGTTATCGGCCCCGAGGGCCATAATAACGATTATCTGTCGTGATAATGAAAACGGAGTGAGGAATCGAAGCCCGAGCGCAAGATATTGTGTGCGAGCTTTTCGCGGCAAAGTTTGAAAGAGGCCCGAAGTGTTACCCGTCGAAACACTTTTTCAAAATGGCTCTCAAACCGCGTCCGACCACAATTAGAAGTAGCACCAGCACAACCAAGTGAAGGTACGCCCCACCTTTTAAACCTGAGTCACCGCAGGCGCAGGGTCGTGACCGTCAATCGCAAACCACTCGGGCACGTCCCACGGGTTAGGTGCATCGACGCCGAGCGGCAAATCGCTCGAATACCCGACTGAGCCATCCGACAGCAGCAGCAGCCAGTTAGCTCCATCCCACAGGATTGCAGAGGCGTCCGGGTTGTCGGGCTCGTCTTCGAGGTTGTAATAAGTCCTATCGTTAAGCGTGCCGCGAGGCGGATACGTGCCATCCGTCTCCGCATTGCCGGCACCGGAGACGAGTACGCTGCTCGCCAACGGCACGGCAGGCGTTCGGCCAAACACCGACGACAGCCCCGACAGTCCAGACAGTCCTGTAAGCACCATGTTACTCCGTCCAATGGCTTGTCGCGTTGACCTTGCCCGTCACACCACTACCGCCAGCCGCGAGCGTGATAACGAGCGCCTTGTTAGCCGTGCCCTTCTTAGGACGAGGGAATGTGAAGAAGCCCGGCCCCTTTGAAGTGATGTTCACATCAAAAACGGTGTTTCCGTCATCCGTAATAGTGAGTCGCCCACCTGTCGGGTCAGCATCGTAAGACCATGCCACGCCGCCGAGGACGTGCGAAACGCCCGCGCCAGCCGCGGCGTAGGTGATGACCGCCGCAGCGTTCGCGCCGGGTGCGTTAACGTCCGCAACTGCCGCCGACTTCGCGCCCAGGTTGTTATTGAGCGTGTCCTGTCTCGCAGATGTAGCTGCACCTGTAGGGAGAGCAGAGCCGCCCGCATAGACGACTTCCGCGAATGTCCCATCGCCGTTGTCGTGGTACTTCTTCGGGACGGTCGAGCCCGTTGACGGCACTACTATGTTTCTGTCGTAGCCTGTTACATCTGACATATCTATCTATCTCCTTCCGGGTCTATCTCAGGCTCGCCGCGCCCGCGTTTGCCCTTCTTAAGCTTATAGACGCTCGACGGCACGCCGCCGATTGCAGGCAAGCCCTTCACGGCCCCCCACAGCCCCGAGTCCTTCCAACCGTCATACAAACTCTCAATAGTAAATTGTAGGAACAGGTCGCGCGCGGCACCCGTCAATGTAAAAGGCTTGCCGTTGGCGTCCTTGCCTGTCACGGCATCATGGTAGACCTTCCCCGCAGGAGACTCCCGACGCCTGAAGAAGTCGGCCGCGAGCGAGTAAGGTTCTTGCCCCTTCTTCGGCGTCTCGCCCTTTTGCTGAAGGTAGAACGCCTTCGCCATCTTCGCCACGAACACAGCCGTCGAGGGAATACCATCGAGAAGATCGTAATGAGTATCACCCACCGACAATTTACCGAATCCGGCATGATAAGGATTTAGCTCGAACTTGACGCCGGGGATGAGGGAGACAAGCCCCGCAGTCACGCCGAGCGTTGTTAGTGCGCGCATGGCCGTCGCCGCTTGCTGCCACGCGACGGGGCGAGTCGCAGGGTTCGCAGCGTTCATCACAAAACGGTAAGGACTAATCAAATTTAGTCGTGCGCTTAGCGCGCGTGGAGACCACAGGGGATTATTGAGAGCGGCCACTATCTTACGGCCCGTCTCATAGCGGTCGAGGATTGGAACCACCCCACGCCCCGACAGAATATTTATGTCCCTCGCGGCGGCACGTAGCACACGCGGGTTTATCTTCGAGAAATCAATCGCCGACAAATCACCGTCAGGCCCCGCGAAATGGTTACGCAGGAAGTTCTCGACGGCCTGCGCTCTCATAGAGTCCTGCGCCGTCAGGTAAGCACGCTCGCTCGGGCGCACTATGCGGCGAAGACCAGGTATCTCGTCCGCGAGCCTTGAAGCGAACCTTTCCTCACGAGCGCCGAACGGAATAGCATCCCCTAACGTCACATCATCAACCGAAGGCATGTAGAGCCCCGCGTCGCTCATCGACTTGAACCACGGGCGAGCCGCCAAGTCCTCCGCTAGCTCCCTATAAACAGACCCAGAGGCGTAAGCGCGAGCGGCATCACCATACGCCGAAGCTATGAACTCGGGATGCGCCCAGGCTATCGGCGCGCTCTGCCGCAAAGGGCCGTGCAGCGCGAACGCAGACTTGAGACTCTTCGGAAGGTTGATAACGTCAGACGCAGCGCGAACCACATCGCCAATAGCAATTGGTTGGCGTGCGGGCTGTGGCGCGGGAGAGAGCAAACCGGATGCGCGGGCCTCCGCAAGAGCTTCGTCGGGGTTGCGCCCTTCGATGACGGCCTTCGACTTAACCGACCACTCGGAAGGCGGCGTTTCGATTAACTCGCCCGTCGTAAGGTTCACCACTTCGCCCGTGTCCGGATTGAGAAGATAGTGCGTCCCATCCTGAGCGCGCATGATGACTTCGCCGGCAGTCTCAGCGCCACCACCCTCAACTAATTCAAGCCCGCGCGGGTGAAGCATCTCTGCGACACGAGCAGATAGCTCGCCGCCCTCTTCGACGGCGCGGCCCAAACGCCCCGCGCGCAGCAGGCTTGCGACTTCCGGCAGAGGCACGAGGTTCATCGGCTGCGCGACCGTGCCAAGAACGATCTGCCCGACGTGCGCGGAATCCTTCATCTGAGGCGCAAGCGCCTGCGCCAACACTTGTCCCGCAGCCTTGTTTCCGGTCGCCGCCGTCATAGCAGGCTCGACGTAAGGAATTGAGTGTTCGACACCGGCCCGCCAGATGTCGCCGGCAGGGTTTTGCGTCAGGTTTGGAACGTCACTGGCAGAGAGCGCAGCGAAGGACGAAGCAGTCGCGTCTCCATACCCGAGCGCCTTAGCCCACGCATAGGAGTCGGCCGCACTCATCGTTCGACGGCCAACGTCTATACCCGCTCGCGCCTCTTTCGCAGATGGAGAGTTCCACACGCCCTGTGTGAGTTCCGTCAACTTCTCGACGGGCGAGTGAGTCTCATCAGTAGCGAGGTCGGAGACGCCTTCGAGAGCGCCCCGGCTGCGCGCATAGTCCTCTTCGAGCTTGCGGAACATAGGCATCTCAGCCGAGAGCCGGAAGCTTCTGTTAGAAAGGTTGTATATGTCCTCCCGCCCCATCGCGTCCTCAATCGTGAGAGGCTTGCCCGTCGCAAGGTCATACAATCGCCAATCGTGGTCGGGACGCTCAATCCACTTCTCAACGTACGCGGCAGGAATACCGTGCGCGGCCCCCCACTGGCGCACACCAGTCTTTACAACCAAGTCCGGCGGCTGACCTTCCCACTCGCGCATACCCGAAGGCAGATGAACGTCTTCCCACTCGCGCGCGTTCGGCTGAGAGGCAAGCCTTTCGGATGCATCACGCGCCACACGACCGCTGTGTGTGTACGGGTCGAAGGATTGAGGACTAGGAAGCGCGGGGAAGGACGAAGGCTCGACTTGAGCTTGGGCCGGAAGCTGTTCCGTCGAGTCGGGCATATATGCACGCCGGCCATCATCAAGAGCAAGAGGCTTACCTGTAGCGCCTTCGATTGACGGATTGATCGTGACGATATCTTCCACGTCATCGGAAGCATCGGGCACGTCGGAGAGTAGCGACGACAGTTCGGAGTCGGGCACGTCAGACAGGAGAGACGAAAGCTCGGCGGCCTTGCCGGGAGCGCCCCTGTGCGAAGGTCTGCCAACGTGTATATGAGGATTTGTCGCAGCCCCCGGCACAGCACGGTCATACGCGAGATAGGGGATGTTGTTCTGCTTCAAATACGAGACAAACGCCTGTCCTTCCGGTGTCGTGGGATTCAGCCCGACATCCATCGCGTCAGAGTGGTCAAGACCCATGCGATTGTGAGTAGGAGACTGCCCCTCGGCCGTCACCGGCAAGTCGCGGTTGTACGTCGCCTTGAACCAGTCTTTCACCTTCGGCGCGTCGGCTATAGTCCAACTGCCCGACGTGAGAGAGTCATACGCGCCATAGGGACGGCGCGGAGTAGAGGCGGGGGCAGCAGGAGACGCGGCGCGTGGCGCGGTAGGAGCATCGGGCACGTCGGAGAGTAGCGACGACAGTTCATCTTGAGGATGAACGACAGCCCGACGCCGGACGCCCGAAGAAAACCCCGGCGCGGGCGGAACGTCCGCGAGTAGCGAGCCCAATTCAGACGAAGAAGCGTTCACTGTTGAAGCCTTCCGGCCTTCCGCATCTTCTCTACAGCGGCGTCTTCATTCTTGTGCATCGCACGGGCCTGCGCGCGTACTTCATCTTCGGTATACATTCGACCCGATGAGGGAGCGGCGGAACTTGCAGCACCACGAGACGCGGGAGCGCGTCTCTTTATGGGCGAAGGAGTGTAGTTGGTACTATCGGGCTTCGCGCCGGGGCCGTCCGTCAGGTCAATGCCGAGACGCAGAGCTTCGCCGAGGCGTGCATCAGAACCCGGAGCAGACTTCGCAGCGAGTGTCGGGAATAGGGCCTTGAACTCTGCCTCAGTCATTTGCACATGGCCCTGATCGTCACCATTGAAAGCGTCGCGGTAGTTAGTAAACAACTCACGCCGAGCAGCCGCGGCCTGCGCCAAATTCTTATCGCGCTCAATCGCGCGCCGCTTAGAGTCAACGTGAACCATCTCGCCGGTGCCGGGGTCTTTGTAGTCGTATTCTCGATTGTGTTCGATGGCCGAAGCTATACTGTCATACTCTTCAGCCTTCGCAGCGAGCTTGTTCGCGGCGTCGAAGCGCTTGCGCGCAGTCTCATCGAATTGGTTGTCCTGTGCGGCCTGCGCGAGCGTCAGATGCCCACGAGCGATGCCTATGCGCTCACCGCCCTGTGTTTCCGTAACCTGATTGTGGCGTACAGTCTCCCCGAGGCGAGCGCCGCCGAGCTTGAGACTGCCACGCTGGAATGCTGTCATCCCATCAGGGCCGACCGGCTGCGTATACTTACCCGCGCCGTAGTAAGTGATTTCACCCGTCACTTTGTTAATAAACCCCTTCCGAGTCATCGTCGGATTCTGACGGTCAATCTCTTCAAACGGCACGGAGTTTGACGCCGCGTTGTTCAGAGAGTCAGCATCGAAGTGCATTCCCAACTCTTCGGCCTGTGCAAGTAATGGGTCGTTCGCGTCAAAGTGCGTCCCCTTACGTGCGGTTATCTGAGAGCGCACGTTGCGGCGCGCATCCTCTAAACGCTTTTCATCGAGCGCGGCCCACTTTATCGGGGAAGCTTGGCGCTTGTTCTCCACGTCGGCCGCAGCCCCTTGCAACGCGAGGTTTGACGCACGCCTGCGCGTCAAACTGTCGGCGACCGCAACGTCACGGCCTATCATCCGGCTTTGGTCGTCCTGTTCATCAAGAGAAGGGTCTACGGCGTGCGTGGCCGCGCCGATGATTGCGCCCGCCGGCCCACCTTCAACAAAGCCGCGCTTCAACCCCGCCCAGACGCTTCGACCGCGCCCGTTCCGGTCAGTCGGGCGAGAGAGCAGAGCGTCTTCCTCAATCCTATGCTCGGCCAGCCCCAAAGGGTCAGCAACCCGCGGGCGTCTGTGAAGATCGCCCATCTCCGCGAAGCCGCCCGCCCTATCAATCCGAGAGCGCACCAATTCGTCGTTAGCCTCCATCTCTCCCGGCGCTGGCTGCGCCTTCGGCCTGCGCGTGAGCGGCATCGCATCAGGCTCAAACTCGGACGCGGGCCGAGTAAACAAGGGAGTATCCGGCACGGCTGAAGGCTCAGCGGCAAGCACAGGAGACGCGCCAGCATCTACCGGCTTGCCAATCCCTTGAGCCGCCGCAACCAACTTCCTAACCTGCTCACCAGCAGGCAGGCCCATATCCTGAGTCTGGGGCGTAACCCTTCGCGGCCTGACCAACTCGTCGGGCGCTGGCCCCACATCGCCCGAAGGCTCAGGCATCTTCCCGCGCAACTGAGCCAGCGATGTACTCAACTCGTGAGGTATGACCGTTGTGCCCTTCGTCGGTCGTATCAACTCGGGCTCGTCAGCGCCAAGTACACGGAGGCGTCCGTCGTCGTCAACTCCATACTCGAAACCCTCTTCGCCGACAACGGCCCTTTGACCGGGACGCACGTAACCACCACGAGCCGCAAAGACGGTAGAGCCTCCACCACGCCCCACCGACCACCCGCCTTGACTGTTACGTCCAAAGGTGCCGAGCGTCGTGCCGAGCGTCGAGGCGAGCGCGTTCTTGAAGTTCCCCCAAGCTCCCGGCGCAGGGCGATAGCCCGCCCAAATACTTTGAGACTGCTGTGCTTGATTCGACCGCAACCCGGCAATCCCCATCGCGCGACTGTTCGCCAGCGATATGAGGGGAAGCTCGCTGTCCGACATCTCCGCATCTTTGCGCGCGAACGCATCCTCCAAACCCCCGGCAGCGTCCTGCTCGCGGTGCGCGGCCCTCTGTTCACGAAGCAGCCCCGCGTACTCGGGCGAGATAGCGTTCGCGCCCATCGTAATAAGCCCTTCGCCTTGCCGCTCCGCATCCTGTCCGGCCTTCGCTCGATTGAATAGGCCAAGTTGTAGATTCATATCGGGCGCTTGGGTCACATCCAAAGGTCGGCCCGCGTAGTCACCCGTCGAGTTCTTCCAGTCGTTCCACTTCGTTATCCTCCCAAGACGCATCTGCTCTAAAGCGGAGGGCTGGTCTGCCGCGGTTATCGCGGCGTTAGAGGCAGCGCGGTCTTCCGTAGCGTACGTCTGTAGTTGCGACTCTTTCTTATCCTTGTGCATAGCCTTACCTCTCGCGCCTCCAAAGCGTCCCTTCAAGTTCCACGAAGCCCAACCCCCTGACAAGCGCCGCGACGTGCGGGCTCGTGGTGACGAAGTTCTCGCGCAAGCCTTCCGTATTGAACCGACCGAGACGTTCGGCCAGTAGCGCCGGAATCCCCCGCCCCCTGTACTCGCGCTCCAGGTAGAGCGGCGATACCGCCCAAGTCCTGTCAGCGCCGATGCAGCCGACCAGACGCGCGCCGTCGTACGCGCCGAGGATGAAGCCGTTCTCGACCGAGGGAAGCGTGTGCGGCCCCGCCGAAAGTATCTCGGAGGGCAACTCGCCCCAACGGTCAGGTTGTAGAAGTACAACGTTCACAGAAGCCCGTACTTTCTGCCGACGCCATGCGCCACGCCGACGAAATGCGCGTAGGTCTGGCC
>Ga0207677_10000613_pt1 | contig 21876 bp, 18 predicted proteins | sample KBSMisM42_FD_184311 | JGI IMG/M metagenome (GOLD analysis project Ga0207677, IMG submission 184311) | Miscanthus rhizosphere microbial communities from Kellogg Biological Station, Michigan, USA - KBS Miscanthus M4-2 (SPAdes) (version 2) | ecosystem: Host-associated > Plants > Roots >...
CCTTTCGCTCGGTTCTGTGAAAGGAGCGCTTTTGCTGCACGAGTGGGCCATTCAAGAAATCGAATCCACAGATCGAGACGGACTATCGACTTGGGCACGCGATATCTGCACCGGTCTAGATATCGAGAAGGCCGCCGAGGCGATTGGAGTTGCGCCCACCGCAGATGCGGTGGTTGCTGCTCTGACCAGCGATTTGCCGGAAGACATCCGTGAGGATATTGCCGAGATTTGTTTTGAATCCTTGCGTAAGAGTGTCGGCTGAGCCTCGATGTGGCTCAGTGCGCAGAAGCACGCTATCCGGGTCAATTGGGCTGTAACGCGACTAGCGAATCCGAGGTTGTGTCAATTTCGTCAACGGACCAGGACCAGTTGGACAGGCGGGCCTTCGCATTTGCCGCGGACGGTCGACTCCCTGCCCGCCGGCGACCTCGGCTACATCAAGCTGGTCGGTCGCTTGAACGGCGGCGGCCGCCGGGCGACGGTTCCCGAGGTCGAAGAGTTCTACGCCCCGTATGAGCCCTATCGCGGCCTGGTCGGCGCCCTCACCCTCGCCGGGCTCCACCGGCTGGTGGCCCAGGGCCCGCCGATGCGGCTCGCCGCCTGAGGTTGGCACCCGTCACTCCTTAAGGCTGTTTGCCGACCGGCCGATGAGCGGGGTGGATGCGTGAGCCCGCAGACAGGAACTGGTCCGAGCACGAGGTCGAGCGCTTCCTCGACCAGCTTGCCGCCGGCGGGCACGATTTCCGCCGCCTGGTCGAGCGCCTGCCGGTGATCGTCTACACGGCCGAGCTCGGCGAGCGCGGTCGCTGGCGCTACGTCAGCCCCCAGGTCGAGGAGATCCTCGGCTACCAGCAGGAGGAGTTCATCCGCGACCCGGGTCTCTGGGCGAGCATCCTCCACCCCGAGGACCGCCAGCGCGCGCTCGACCAGGAGAGCGAAGAGCACCTGGGCAAACGCGACACCGCCCCGATCGCCTACCGGGTCCACCGCCGCGACGGCAAGATCGTCTGGATCCACGACGAGGCGGTGCTGGAAGCCGACGAGGACGGGGTGCCGGTCTGGCACGGAGTCCTCTACGACGTCAGCCAGCGCAAGGAAACCGAAGAGGAGCTGCAGCGCGCCCTCTCCCAGCAGGCCGTCGTCGCCCGGCTGGGCGAGCGGGCGATGCAGAACAGCGACCCACAGGAGCTGATGGCGGTCGCGACCGAGCTGATCAGCAAGGTCGACGGCGTCCACAGCGCCTGCATCTGGGAGCTCGGCCGCGACGGGCGTCGCCTCAACCTCCGCGCCGGGCTCGAGGAGGCCGTCGTCGGGGCGGGCCGCCGCGTCTCGGCTGCGCGCGACTCCCACGTCGGCGCCGCGCTGGACTCCGGAACCCACGCGATCGTCGGCGACTGGAACCAGGAGACCCGCCACACGATGCCGCCCGTCCTCCGCGTCTTCGGCGCCGCCAGCAGCCTCGCCGTGGTGATCGATGGCAAGACCCGGCCCTTCGGCGTCCTCGACGTCCACTCGACCGAGCCGCACCGCTTCAGCGCCAAGGACGTTCCCTTCGTGCAGGCGGCCGCCAACGTCCTCGCCGACGCGATCGAGCGCCACGCCGCCGACCAGGCGCTCCGCTACCGCGTCCTCCACGACTCCCTCACCGGCCTTCCCAACCGGCTCAGCTTCGTCGATGCCCTCGGCGACTCGCTCAGCAAAGCGACGGTCTCGGGCTCGCCGGTCGGGATCCTCTTCCTCGACCTCGACCACTTCAAGCTCATCAACGACAGCCTCGGCCACCACGCCGGCGACGCGCTCCTGCGGGCGGTGGCGCCGCGGTTGCGGGCGCATCTACGACCGGGCGACATCGTCGCCCGCTTCGGCGGCGACGAGTTCGGGATCCTGATCGACCGGCTCGCCGACGAAGGCGAGGCAATTGCAATCGCCGACCGCGTCGCCTCCGCCTTCACCCAGCCCTTCTCGATCGACGGCGTCGACCACTTCGTCAGCGCCAGCATCGGCGTCGCCGTCGCCCTTCCCCGTGCCTCCGAAGAGCGCGCGGTGAACGCCGAGCTGCTGATCCGCGACGCCGACGCGGCGATGTACCGGGCGAAGGAGGGCGGCCGCGCCCGCTGCGTCCTCTTCGACGCCGAGATGCGGGCTGGGGCGATGCGTCGGCTCGAGGTCGAACGGGAGCTCCGCCACGCCCTTGACCGCGACGAGCTGGCGCTGCACTACCAGCCGGTCGTCAACCTCCGCACCGGCGAGATCAACGGGCTCGAGGCACTGGTCCGCTGGCGCCATCCCGAGCGGGGGATGCTGGACCCGGCCGAGTTCGTCTCGATCGCCGAGGACAGCGGCCTGATCGAGCCGATCGGGCGCTGGGTGCAGGAGCGGGCCTGCCGGCAGGCGCTCGAGTGGCACCAGCTGCGGCCCGACTCCCGGCCGATGGACGTCGCCGTCAACCTCTCCGCCCGCCAGGTCGCCCACCGCGACCTGCCGGCGACGGTGGAGGAGATCATCGCCCGCACCGGCCTCGATCCCGTCCACCTGCGCCTTGAGATCACCGAGAGCGTGCTGGTCGAGGAGTCGGCGACGGCGATCTCCTCGCTGGAGGCGCTGAACGAGCTCGGGGTGCGCCTGGTGCTCGACGACTTCGGCACCGGCTACTCCTCGCTCGCCTACCTCAACCGCTTCCCCTTCCACGCGCTGAAGATCGACCGCTCCTTCGTCGACGCCCTCGGGATCGAGCAGGAGGCGACGGCGATCGTCGAGGCGATCATCGGCATGGCCCGGGCGCTCTCGCTCGAGGTGATCGCCGAGGGGGTCGAGAGCGAGGTCCAGCTCTCAGAGCTGCAGCGGCTCGGCTGCGACTACGCCCAGGGCCACCTCTTCCACGCCGCGATGCCCGAGCGCGAGGTCAGCCGGCTGATCGCCGAAGGCGCCCTCGGCTATTCGGGGATTTCGCCCGAAGGCAAATAGCCGTTGTCGAGCAGCTCGCTCGTCTGCGGCAGCGTCTCGATCAGCCCGTTGTCCCGCATCCAGCCGGCGAAGGTCTCCCACTCTTCGGGGTCCATGTAGCCGAAGGGCTGACCCTCGGTGTGGGCGCCGAGCAGCGGCAGCGTCGCCTTCACCTCGGCGGCGGCCAGTTTCGGTTCCAGGTCGGGGTTGGCTTCGGTGATCGCGCTCGTCGCGGCCCCGGGCTGTTCGACCGCTGAGGTGGTGCCGCGCTCCAGGGCGGCGAGGAAGAGGCGGAACTTCTCCGGTTCGGCTTCGAGGTTCTGACGGCGGGCGACGAGGACGAGCTCGTCGTAGGTGGGGACGCCGAGCTGGTCGACCGGGGTGACGACCGGTGCTTTGCCGCGTTCCCGCAGGTCGACGCCCTCGACGTTGCTGTAGCCGCCGAGCATCGCCTGGGCGGAGCCGCCGACGAGGGCGGGGAGGAGGCCGAAGCCGACGTTGACCGCCTTGACGTCGTCCGGCGTCAGTTTCACCCGGGCGAGGATCGTGCTCAGGAAGGCGTCCTGGTAGGGGATGCCGGCGGTGGCCACAGTCTTGCCTTTGAGGTCGGCGACGCCTTTGATCCCGGATTTCTGCAGCCAGATCAGCGAGGTCAGCGGCCGGTTGACGAGGGCGGCGACGGCGACCACGTCGAGCCCCTGTTCGCGCGCCAGCGCCACCTCCGGCTCGTAGGAGATCGCCAGGTCCGAGCGCCCGGCGGCGACCTGCTTCAGCGGCGCCGCGGGGTCGGAGGGGGTGTCGATGCTGAGGTCGAGCCCGGCTTCTTCGAAGTAGCCGAGCTTCTGCGCCATGTAGATCCCCGCGTGGTCGGGGTTGGGGTAGAAGTCGAGCGTCAGGCTGAGGCCCTCGCGGTCGCCGGTCGTCTCCTCGGACTTCTCACCGCAGGCGGCGAGGGTCAGGGCGAGGAGGAGGACGGCGAGGGCGAGCGCCGGGATCCGGAGGCGGGTCATCGCTTGAGTTCTATCGCCAAGTGACGACGCGTCGCTCCGCGAGGGCCGCGAGGCCGAAGAGGGCGAGCCCGATCGCCGAGAGGATCGCCACCGCCGCGAACAGCCGTGCGGTCTGCAGCTGGGCGTTGTCCTGGAGGATCTGATGGCCCAGCCCGGCGCTGGAGCCGACCCACTCGCCGAACAGCGCCCCGATCGGGGCGAAGACGATCGAGATCTTGATTCCGGTGAAGAGATAGGGGAGGGCGGTGGGGACCGAGAGGCGGCGGAAGACCTGCCAGCGCGAGGCATAGAGGGTGCGCATCAGCTTTCTCGCCTCCGGGTCGACCGAGGAGAGCCCGTTGAGGGTGGCGACGGTGATCGGGAAGAAGCAGACGAGGGCGACGACGAGGATCTTGGGGACGATTCCGAACCCGAACCAGATCACCAGGATCGGGGCGATGGCGACGATCGGGATCGTCTGCGAGGCGATCACCAGCGGGTAGGTCGAGCGCAGGACGAAGCCGGAGGAGTGCATCGCGACCGCGAAGGCGACCCCGGCGAGGAGCGCGCAGCCGAATCCCAGCAGGATCTCCCGCAGGGTGACCCAGGCGTTTTCCGCCAACAGCGAGCGGTTCTCCCAGATCGCTTCGGCGATTTCCGCCGGCGAGGGGACGAGGAAGTCTTCGAGCCCGAAGAGGTCGGCGAGCAGGCCGGCCGAGGCGGCCAGCTGCCAGAGGCCGACCAGCGCCAGCAGGAAGAGCGCCGGCAGCACCCACCGCCAGGCTCCGCCCCATCTCGTGGTTCCTTTGTCCTCCATAGCCGGACTTAGGAACCACGCAACGCGTGACGGAGCGCGCGCAGCGCCTCCTCGCGGGTGGCGACGAACTCGGGGTCGGTGACGGCGCCGTCGCGGTCCTCGGCGCGGGGGTGGGGGGCGCTGAGCTCGGTGACGATGCGGCCCGGACGGGCGGAGAGGACCGCCACCCGGTCGCAGAGGTAGAGCGCCTCCTCGACGTCATGGGTGACGAGGACGACGGTGCGGGGATCGGCCCGCAGCGCGGCGGCGAGCCACTCCTGCATCTCCGCCCGGGTGATCGCGTCGAGGGAGGCGAAGGGCTCGTCGAGGGCCAGCACCGGCTTGCCGGCGATCAGCGTCCGCAGGAAGGCGACCCGCTGGCGCATGCCGCCGGAGAGCTCGTTTGGGCGCGCCGCCTCGAAGCCGCCGAGGCCGAAGCGTTCGAACAGCACCGCCGCCGCGGCGCGGGCCTCGGCCCGCTTCATCCCCCGGTTGCGAAGCGCCAGCGCCGCGTTGTCGATCGCCGCGTACCAGGGGAGGAGGAGGTCGCGCTGGGGCATCGAGGCACAGCGCTCCAGGCGCTCCGTCGCCGCCTCGGCGCCGCCGACCGAGATCGTCCCCGCGGTCGGTTCCTGCAGCCCGCAGATCAGCTCCAGCAGCGTCGACTTGCCGCAGCCGGAGGGGCCGACGAGGCCGACGACGCCGTGCGGCGCGACATCAAGGTTGATTCCTTCGAGGGCCCGCAGCTCACCGTAGGAGTGAGCGACGTCGCGCAGCTCGACTCCATCACCGGGCTGAGCCTGCTGCGGCGGCGTTGCTTCCGCGGTAGGAGTTCCCCCGAATTGGAAGTTCACCCTGATATCCTGACGCACTCCGCACTCCTGACCAAGAAGGTCAGGAAAGTCGAAATCAGTACACGTGCGGAGCCTTAGGAGCAGATTATGGACCCGGCAATCGTCCTCTTCGGATTGGGCATCGGCGTACTCGTCGGCATGACCGGCATGGGCGGAGGCTCGCTGATGACCCCTCTCCTGATTCTGATCTTCGGGATCTCGCCGACGACCGCAATCGGCACCGACATCTTCTACGCGGCTGTGACCAAGACGGTCGGCGGCTGGCGCCACCTGAAGATGAAGACCGTGAACATGGACCTGGTCAAGTGGCTGGCGCTCGGCAGCGTCCCCTCGGCCGTCGGCGGCGTCGTCCTCGTCTCCTGGCTGCAGACCCAGATCGGCGAAGCCCGCCTCGAGGAACTCGTCTACGCCGTCCTCGGCGGCACCCTGCTGATGGTCGGCGTCATCACCCTCGCCCGTGCCCTGATCCTCCGCAACCTGATCGACGAGCGCGACCGCTTCGAGGTCGAGCGGCGCCACAAAGTTGCCGCGGTTGTGATCGGCGCCACCACCGGCTTCGTGATCGGGATCACCTCGGCCGGTTCCGGCACCGTGATCGCGATCCTGCTGATCGCCGTCTACCGCCTGGCGCCGAAAAAAGTCGTCGGCACCGATGTCTTCCACGCCGCGATCCTGCTCTGGGCGGCGGGCATCGCCCATTGGGTCGGAGGCAACGTCGACTTCGTCCTCGCCGGCAACATCCTCCTCGGCTCGATCCCCGGCGTGGTGATCGGCGCCTCACTCTCCGACCGCGCCCCCCAGGGCTTCCTCCGGACCGCGCTCGGCCTCGTCCTGATCGGCTCCGGGATCGTCACCGTGCAGAAGGGCGACCCCGAGGTCTGGCCGATCGCCGCCGCGATCGCCGCCGTCGGGCTGGCCGCGATCCTCTACGCGCCGCACTGGCTTAATCGCCGTCGCGAGCAGCAGCTCCAGCAAGAGGCGGATCAGACCTCGGCACTGGCGCGGACGCTGCCCGCCGACTGATTTACTAGATCCATGCGAGTTTCCGCGAAGGCCGACTACGCGGTGCGGGCGGCTGCCGAGCTTGCCGCCGCCCAGGCGGAGGAGGCCCCGGTCAAGGGCGAGCGCCTGGCCGAGGCCCAGGACATCCCCCTGCAGTTCCTCGAGCACATCCTGCTCGAGCTGAAGCACCACGGCATCGTCCGCGCCCGCCGCGGCGCCAAGGGCGGCTACTGGCTCGCCCGGCCCGCTGACGAGGTGACGATCGCCGAGATCGTCCGCGCCGTCGAGGGCCCGATCGCCCACGTGCAGTCGACCCCGCCCGAGGACATCGAGTACCGCGGTAACTCCGAGCACCTGCAAGCGGTCTGGATCGCCGTCCGCGCCAGCCTCCGCAGCGTCCTCGAGGAGGTAACCCTCGCCGACCTCGTCTCCGGCGAGCTACCGAGCGTGGTCAGCAACCTCACTTCTGACCCAGACGCCTGGGTCGCGCGCTAGCTACCCGACGCGACCGAGCCAAGCGTAGCGCCACCCGGCGCTTTCCTCGAGACGGTGGACGCAGTGGCTCGAAGCGCGCCGGCGAGTCGGATTCAGGCGGCATCGACCCATGCTGTGCAGGGGTATTCGCCAGTTCGGACCTTTGTCCACGTTCGCCTTTGCCTACTTGGCACAGCAACTAGACGCCTTGTCCAATGTTGGTACGGACAGATTGTCACCAAGGAACAGGCGATGAGCGCCGTTCCGGAATACCTTGGAGGTTCAGGCCATTGGCTACGAATGGCTCGCGCAAAAACGCCGGCGCCGGTAGATCCGACGCATCGCTAGGCAAGCGATCGCGGAGCTCTCGCTACCCGAATTTGAGGCCGGGGCCGGGATGTTCGGCGGAGGACGTCGCCACGCACCAGCGCGCTCGGCTGCACGAGGCGATGGTCGAGCTCGTCGCCGAGCACGGCTACGACGCCGTCGCCGTGGCGACGTTGACCAAGCGCGCCCGCGTCTCGAAGCGGGACTTCTACAAACACTTCTCCGGCAAGGAGGAGTGTTTTCTTGCCACCTACGACATCATCGTCAACCGCTCCCTGCGCGGGATCCACGCTGCCGTCGAGGGCGAGGAGGAGTGGCGCGAGCGGCTCCGGCTCGGGTGTCTCACCTTCGTCGGCCAGATCGCCGACAACCCGGAGGCGGCGCAGCTGCCCTTGGTGGAGGCCTACGCTGCCGGTTCCGGCGCGGTCGAGCGGATGCTGCATGCGAACCGGCTCTTCGAGGCGCTGGTGGCGAAAAGCCTCGCTCCGGCCGACGGGTCCCCGCGGCTGCCGCGGCTACTGGTGAAAGGCATCGTCGCCGGCTGCGGCGAGGTGGCACGGGCGCGCCTGTTCTCCGGGAACCCCCGGCGGCTGAGGCTCGACGGGGAGGAACTCATTCGGTGGGCGCTCTCTTTCTGCGACGACGACGTCGGTCGCCTGTGCGGCCTCGGGCTCGACGGGGCGCCGCCGCTGCCCGCGACCGCTGCGAAGCCGTCCCCTGGCGACGAGCGCGCGATGATCCTGGCGGCGACGGCGAGGCTGGCGAGCACGGAAGGTTCCGCGATGCTGACGGTGCCGCGGGTGCGCGCCGCCGCCGGCGTTTCGGGGAGCAGCTTCTACGCTCACTTCGACGGGGTGGCGGACTGCTTCCGGGCGACGCTGGAGACGCTCAGCGGCCGCACCCTGGCTGCGGCGGAACCTTTCTACCTCACATCCGAAGACTGGGCGAGTGGCGTCCACCGCATGATCGTCCGGCTCTGCCAGCACCTCGCGGGCGATCCCACTCTGGCCAACCTCGCCTTCCCCGAGGGCTTCTCGCCGGGTCCCGAGGCGATCGAATGGCGCAGCGCGATGATCGCCAAGCTGGCGACCATGCTGCGGTGGGGAGCGCCGCCGGCGCAGCAGCCGACCGCGTTCGCGGCGGAAGCGTCGATCGGGGCGATGTGGGGAGTGATCCACCATTTCGTCGCCAGCGGAAGTAGGGAGCAGCTGCCTATCGCGGCGCCGGTGCTTTCCTACCTCGCGCTTGCCCCGGCGATCGGAGGAGCGGCGGCGATCGACGCGATGGTTGCTGGATAGAAACCCTTTTTCCTGAGCATTTGCGTTTCACCATGTGGAGACGGATGCTCGCCGTGTGCGGTGCCGGAGTGGAAGCAATGCATGGCCTGGGACTGGCAGTCCGTCGCATTGAGATGGGCGCCGCAGAAGGGGTAGGGAGCCGGGGCCGACGGGGAATCGCGCCCCGGCTCTCCGATCTCTCCCGAACAGGAGAGCCTGATGACTGCCTTTACCCAAAGCCCTAGCTTGGCGCCAGGCCCTGAAGCGCCCTCGGTCGACTCGGGACTCGGGCAAATCGGGCGTTAAGGGGTCAAGGCCCGGGCGATGGAGCGGGCGTCGAAGCGCATCAGGCGCATCTGGCCGGAGAGCTCGGTGCGGTAGCCGGTGAAGAAGAGGCCGGGGGCAGAGGGGTGCTGGCGCCCGCCGGTGACCAGCGGCGTCCCTTTGTCGTCGAGCACCCCGAGGTGGCCGACCAGAGGCTCCAGGCCCCGGCGGTAGCCGGTCGCCGCGATCACGGCGTCGGGCTGGAGCCGCGAGCCGTCGGCGAGCAGCACGTCGTCACCGTCGAAGCCCTCGACGGCGGCGACGATTTCGATCCGGCCCGTCCTGACCGAGTCGACGAAGCCGTCGTCGAAGATCGGCGACTGGTGCCGCTCGGCCAACGCCGTCGCCGGGCCCACCCGGGGGCGGGGCAGCCCATAGCGCGAGAGGTTGCCGGAGATCATCCTTTCGGTCATGACGCCGATCCTGTCGGCGACGCGCAGCGGCATGTGGTGGAGGGCCGTGCCGGGAACCTGGATCGGGGCGCCGAGCCATTTGCGCCGGACGATGTGCGGCGGGGTTCGGACCGCCACCCTGACGCGGGCCGCGCCGCCGGCGGCGATCAGGTGGGCCACCTCCGAGCCGGTCACCCCCGGGCCGACGACCAGCACGTCCTTGTCTCGGTAGGGCTCTGGGTCGTGGTAGGCGGAGGCGTGGATCAGCTCGCCGCCGAAGCCCCCCAGCCCCGGCCAGTCGGGCATGTGGGGGTCGTGGTCGAAACCGATCGCGATCACGACCGCATCGGCCTCGACAGCCTCGCCGCTCGTCTCGACGCGCCAGGCACCGTCGGGGCGGTCCACCCGCCGGACCTCGGTGTCGAAGCGGACCCTCAACCGGTGATGGTCCGAGTAATCCTCGAGGTACCGGATCCATTCGTCGCGGGAAGGGAACTCTCCATAGCGGCGCACCGACGCGCGATACCCCGGCATCGTCGACATCCAACCGGGCGTGTTCAGCCGCAGCGCCGGGTAACGAGATCGCCAACTCGCCCCGACCCGGTCGGATCGCTCCAGGATTACGGGATCGAGACCGGCCCGGCGCAGGCAAGCCGCAGCACTCAGCCCGGCCGCCCCGGCTCCGCAGACCACCACCTCTCCCATACGACGACCCTAGTTCATGACTAGCCAGAACCACGCGCAATCGAGACGTCAGGAAGGCCGGCAAAGGCCCCTTTGTCGGAACTCACCACCTGGCGTTCCTGGGCTCGTGCCGTCGCAGCGATGATGAGGTCGTGGGCGCCCCGTGGCGTTCCCGCCCGCCGGACGTGCGCCAGCAGAGCGGCGTGCGCTTCGGCCACATCGAGATCGTAGGTCTCGATCGAAACGGCATCGAGAACCGCCGCCACGAAGCGCTCCCGCTTCTCCCGCCTGCGTCCCTTCGCCAGCTGGACACCGACCCGCAGCTCTGCCACCGTGATCGCCGCGACCGCGACGTCGTCGTCATCGCCGATCACTTCCTTCAGCGAGTCGCCGCCACGCTCCGCATCGACCAAAACCGTCGTGTCGAGGATCAGGCGCGCCAGGGGTCCATCACCGGCTCCATGCCCTCACGCAACTCCCGCAGCTCACCCGCCCAAGCATCGTCAGGCCGGTTCGCGCGAAGCGCCTCCTTGAGGGCTTTCCCCGTGCCCCCGCTCGCGGGACCGATAGTCGCCACGGCGCGACCATGGCGGACCACCACGTACGACTCCCCGCCACGCTCCACATCGTCCAAGACCTCTGAGAACCGGCGAGACGCATCGGTTGCACTCAGCTGCTTCATAAAATCAGATTATCAGATCATCCGACCCACGACCCTTGGGGTGGAGCTAGGTCTCAAGCCGAAGTCGCGAGATCGAACTACGTGGAGATCGGCTGGCATCTGTGGGGAATGATGCCCCAGGACTACGTCGATGAAGCGGCCACGACGGAAACCTCGTCGTGGGCGATCGCCCCGCGCTTCTGGGCCCGGGCCGTCACGAGCGCCGGCTTGCGGCCCGCGGGTGCCACGTCCAGCACGAACTCGATCCCCAGGCGCCGGACAGCGTTGATGATCGTGTCGACCTCGGGGTTGTGCTCCCCGGACTCGAGCTTGACGACGCGGGGCTGTGAGACACCGAGCTTCTTCGCCAAGGCCCTCTGGCTCAGTTTGTGTTCAGCGCGATAACGCAGCAGCGTTGCCGCAAACTCCCGCGCAGGAGCGAGCCTTTGCCACTCCGCCCGAAAGCTCGGATCAGCGAGCTGTTCCTGTGCCACAAGGGCATCAAAGGTCTTATCCGAGCTCTTCATTGCTGCCTCATGATAATAAATTTATTATCAGAGTCAACCGCGAAGCTTCAGACGATCACTCGCCGCGACTACTGCTCGATCGAAGTCTTTCTTCTTCGCAGCTACCGCCAGGACTATGAATCGATCGCCAAACCGCGCATAGATCGGCCGAGCCTCACAAGTCCCCTGTTTCGGCCGCAGCTCAAACAAATCCGCCTCGCCCTTCAACGACTTCATATGCGGCGGCGGCAGGTCTGGCCCAAGATCCTTCAGCTTCTGCACGACGTTGAAGACCGCCTTGCGATCTCCACGCGACTTCACGTCCTCGAAGTCGACGACCGCATCGCCGTCGAATTCCACGATCCAAGCTCCCGGCTGCTTGCCCACTCTCCGACAGTAACCCTGGCCTCGGACTCAACTTTTTGTCTTCAATACGAGTAGGCTTCTTGAGTCGGCTTGGAATTTCTCGGTTGCGTTCACGATTGCCTGTCGGAGCTCCTGTATGTCCGTCGAAAAAGGACAGTTCAGCCACTGGGAGTCGCCAAGCGCCCTGCGAACTCGGCGGCGATCTCTTGGTCGACCTCGTTTCCTGCTTCGAGTTCGCCGATGCGCTTCCGTACCGCGGCGGTGGTTCTTGAATTCGGTTTGCCTTTCAGGTGGAAGGCAGCGTTGAGGAGCTCGCGCCGAACTGCGTGGTCATCGGTGGCACGCTCAGTTTCGATCAGGCCTTCGACCAGGATCTTCGCTGGTTCGGGCGGCAGCCCCTGGATGGTGAGGATGTTCTGAGAAAGCAGTGAGAGTTGGCCAGGGTGCGCGTGCAACCATTCGCTTAGCTTGGTCGCGAGCTGCAGTTGGCGCGCGGATTCAAGGCGGGGCACGTCTGCACAGGTTGCCCCGAGGAGGGGCGCCAATGCCGGCGTAAAGGAGTCCATCCCGACGAGTAGGTCGAGAGCGTGGGCGGCGATGAAGTCGCGCAGGCGGCTCTTCGGTCGCTGGCGCAACTCTGCGACTAGCGCCGTGACGTTGGCCGGCCCGCCATCGCGGAGACGGGCAGCGATCAGGGCCGCAAGTGAGGCGATCTGCTCCGGGCTCATCGCTTGGGCCAGAGAGTCAAAAAGTTCGACGGGCAGCGGGTCGCCGGCGTTGACTCGTTCCTGCAGGTGGGGTGCGGCGTGCTCTGCGAGCGCTCCGATTCGCGGCTGCAGATGGGAGTCCTCAGCGGCGAGCACTTGGGCAGCGGGGTCAAGGTGACCAGCGGCGAGCAACTGATTGAAGACGGTCGCGATCCGCTCACTAGCCTCCTCGCCGGCGAGCTTGATGAGAGCTGCAATCCCGGCTTGCCAGTGAGAGGGGTCGGAGGCGTGGGCGACGAGGCGATCGAGAATCGCAGGCCGGAATGAGTCGGGAAGGGGATCAAGCTCGTCAACCACGGCGAGGGCGTGGTCGGGGTTCTCAAAGAGCAGATCGATGACGTTGACCGGGATCTGCGCCTGCGTGTCCGGTTCGGCGCGGGATAGGAACTCGCTGAAGAAAGTGATCAGCCGGCCGTGATCGCCAGCCGGATAGGCGTTCCAATTGCCGGCGAGCTCTTGGATCAGTTGGGAGAAATACTCCGGCCCCGCCTTATCGAGTCCAGCGAGGAGGCCCTCGCCGCGCGCGAGTTCGGCCGCCAACGCCGGCTCCGCGGTATGGGCCCGAACTGAGGCAAGGACGAGCTGCACGGCACGCTGTTGAAGTTCGGGGTCGGCGGCGGGCAGAGTGGCCGTGATGACCGCCAGGGCGTCGGGCTGAGCGGCAAGTGAAGGCTGCTCCTCGCCGACAGCGGGGGTCTCAGACTGGGTGAGAGCGGCCAAGACAGCCTCGGGCGGAATCAGGTCGGGAGCCTCGACCGCTAAGCGGCTGTAGATATGGAACTTCATCTGTACGGACTCATCCTGCAGCGCGGTAGAGATCTGGGTGCATTGGTCCTCGGTCAACTCGGTGGCAAGCGGGGCGAGAGCGTCGGCAGCAGAGCGGCGGCGTTCGTCCTCAAGCTCGTCGTTGACCATGCGGGCGACGAAGGGCTGAAAGAGGTGGTGGCGATTGGCCTGCGGGACAAGATCGGCGGCGCCGAGGACGGCAGCGGGGTTGAGCAAGCCGATCTCGCGACGCAGGCTCGGGGCCGAGACGGCCCGCTCGAGGATCCGGCGACGGACATCCTCGAAAGGCTGCATGGCATCGACGGAAACGGCGACGTCGACTACCGCACGGGCGGCGGGTAGGTCGCCAGCGCGCACTTCCTCACCCATGATCTCGGGCAGGCGGGCGATCAGGCGCTCGCGCTCTCCAGTGTCCTCCGCAAGGAGCTCCTCGACCTGGGCCCGGTCGCCGCTGGTCGCGGCGGCGCGGAACTCGGTGAACCCCGGCAAGCCGGCCTCTTCGGGGGACTGCTTGAGACTGAGCATCGCCCGCAGGTGCGAGGTCTGGATTCCGCGGGCCTGGCCGAGGAAGGTGGCGAAGTCGCGCCGTGCCTGGCGGCCGCGAGCCTCCTCCTCCAAAGAGCGCGGCGCCGAGATCCCATCGCGATCGACCCAATCGACCTCATCGTCGGTCTCGGTCAGCTCCTCCCATTTCGCCAGGAGCGGGGGGTGATCCTCGAGGCGCTCGAAGGCTTCAGGCCACTCGGCCTCAATCAGAGCGAGCTTGGCGACCATCTGCACATCGCTGCTAACCGGCGGGTCGATGCCGGCAGGGTGCCCGGCGGCGGCGGTCTCGCGCTCTTCAAGCAAACGCAGGCGACTCTCGAGGTCGTTATTGAACTGCTTGACGCGGCGTGGGTTGCGGCGCAGGCCAGCAGAGACAAGGTTAATGAGCCGTCGGGCGTGGTCAGGGTCAAGTGCGCGAGCATCGATCAGCGGCTGTAGGTGGTGGGCGATGTACCCGCGCATGTCGTCGGGAAGGATCGCTCGGATCGGTAGCCGGGCGCTGAAGAACTTGGCCAAGTATTCATCGACGTAGCGGCGAATCGCTAGCTGGTCCTCCTCGCGGGAGCGCTCGGCCTCCTTGGCGACCAAGTGGCGCCGCAGCGCCTTGTCATCGACGGAAACGACGAAGACGACTTGCTTGTCGACAGTCTCGATCGCGCTGGAGCTGGGCCGGGTCTTCCCCGCCACCGCCGGCTCAAGATAGGTCTTGATAGTGCTCAGCATCTCGATCGCGCTCTCGGGCGAACAGCGATCGAGGTTGTCAATCGCAACGACCAAGCGCTGCGGGCGCAAGGCCTTGAGCAGATCAGTGAACTTGGCGGCGAAGCGGTCGGGGTCGCGCAGGGCGCGAACCGTCGCCGTATTGGCATTGACCACAACAGTCTGACTGAGCAGAGTGGCGAAGGTGCCAACGGTGAAAGCGGCGAGGCTGGCGAGCACGGTCTGACCGAAGTTGCCCGCTAGGACAGACTTAAAGACGCCAAAGACGACGAGAAATGCGGCGATCACGGCAAAGCCAAGCCCGATCAACGTTGCGCGACGCAAACGAGCTGTGCTGAAGCCGAGCGACTCATCGATCTCCTGAGTGTCGACATGGAGTTCACGAAGCTCATCCTCGGGCGAATAGGAGCCTTTGAGGCGACCATCGTTCTTCAGTTGACTGGCGGCATCGAGCAAGAATTGGCGGCGCAGCGAATCGCCCTCATAACGCCACGCGTCGAAGTAGACGAATCCCGTCTCGCCGCCAGCAAGACGATCTTGAATGCCGCCGATGATCGTCGACTTGCCCACTCCCCAGGGCCCGAAGACGCCGACGGTGGGCGGGGGGCGTTCGTCGGTAATGATCGAGACCAGCGTCTCGGTGTAGTCGCGGTGACTAAAAGCATCGGCCGAGAGCGAAACGGGTTCATCACGTGCAAACGGCGCTCTCTTTGGCATGTCGCCATTGTGTTTGGCGAACCGGCGGCATTCAAAGATCCCGCTATCCATCATTCGGTACACGCCTGGTAGAGAACCGTTCCACTTGCCCACTGGCCGGGCACTGGTCACTATCTCGCACGAACCGTAAAGCGGCGCGGATCAAACGGTGCTCGCGCCGGGTTGCCCGGGCCGCCACCCAACCCTGGATCGACCTCGCTTAGACCTCGTGTTGCCCCAAGGCCTATTTTGCACTGTCTTGTCTACTCCCATGCAAACGAAAACCCCGCATTTGCAGGGCTTTCGTCCTATAGCGGGGGCGGGATTCGAACCCGCGACCTTCGGGTTATAAGCCCGACGCAACCGGACCGCTGGACTACGTGGGGCACGGTTTTCAAGCGGTTTCTGCGGAATCGGGCTACGGGGAGATCGGCTGGAATCTGTGGGGCATGTTGCCCCATCTGTTGCCCCAGCAGCCCCTCTCGCGTCGAGACTCACCTTCGTCTGAGCCGCAGCGAGATTGCCCAACCCTCGACAGAAGCCGCGCAGGCTGTCGGTCAGGCGAGGTCGTCCCCTTCTCGATGCAAGCTCGCGCCTCCGTCGCCTAGCTGAGCAAGGCGCAGGGCCAGGAGAGTCTCCGCCAAACGCCGGTCGAGGGGGCGCCCGAGCAACTCCTCGACCCGGCGGATCCGGTTGGAGATCGTGTTCTCGTGGACGCCAAGAAGCTGGGCGGTGCGGCGGGGGCTGCCAAGAGTCTCGAGGTAGGCGAGCGCGGTCTGGCCGAGCTGTCGGGTGGCCTCATCCTCCCCGGCAAGAGCGCCAAGCTCATCGACGACGAACTGCCGGGCGAGGTCAGGGTCGCCGCCGGCGAGGGCGACCAAGGAGACCTCGGAGTAGACGACTACGGCTCCGATGGCGGGGGAGCGACGTGCGACGCGGCGAGCGTCCATCGCCTCCCGGTGGCTTCTGACGAAACCCGCTACTCCGGTTGCACCCGTGCCGAAGGCGACCCGCATTCCATCGATGGCTCCCGGGAGGGGGTCGGCCTCCAGACCGGGCTCGGAGGCCAGATCCGACCCCAGCCATCCGGAGACAAGGCTGGGACCGCTGGGCACCAGGAGGGGGCGGGCGGCGCCGAGACGTTCGGCGAGCTCGGCGGCCGTGCTCTCCAGCAGTGCCCCGGCCGCATCTCCGGCGGTCTCGTCCTCGGTCCAGAGGACGAATGCACAGTGGTGCCCGTCGAGCCGATACCCGAGGCGCGCCGAGGCTTCGTGGGGGTCGCGCGTATCCCCGGCCAGCAGGGCGCGAACCGTCTCGCGCCTCACGGCTGCGGCGCTGCGAACCCACCTGTCCCTCTCCTGGGCGTAGTGCCGGAGCAGCCCCGGCAGCAGCCCCTCGACGAACTCGAAGGTCCAGCGCGCGCCCTGCTCCATCGCCGTGGCGACGGCCTCGGGATCGTCCAGCGAGTCCCTCACCTCCTCCGCGAAGCAGCGATAGAAGCAGGCCTGACCTACCTGGTAGGTCCGGATGAGGGTCTCGACCGACAGACCACGGTGGACGAACTCGCGAGCGTAGGCGAGGGCCTGCGGCGGCGGCTCCGCCTCCCCGACCGAGAGGTCGGACTCGAGCGTCGCCAAGAAGAGGCTGAGGATGCTGCGCGAGCTCTGCAGCGTGGCCGTGGCGAGATCTTCGTCACCGTCCAGTTCGGGAAGCTCGTCGTGAATGGCCGCGGATATTTTCGTCGCGACCCGGTCGAGCCACGGCTGATCGATGCCGACGGCAACCACCACGTCCCGAAAAGAGTCGCGGGATGGATCGCTCCCGAGTGCGCCGCCGGCCATGCGGCGAGCCTAGGCCAAGGCCCGGCTCGGCGTCGGCGTTGTGGTCAGGCTTCAAGCAAATCACGCTTCGATGTCGGCGCGCCCCATTGCCTTCGTCGCCGCGGCGTAAGAAGCTGCCGTCGGTCGCGGAAACGGTCCGTGCCGAAACAGGAGAGCGATGGGACTTTTCACGGGCGATGACCCGCCGGTCGATCCGACCACGTTCATGGAGATTCCCTACCGGAATCGGATCCGGATGCTGACCCGCCACTGGGTCGACTACGGAGCGGGAAACCCGAAGTTCGTGATGTTCATCTACATCGCGAAGATGCTCGTCTTCGCGGTCGCGGGATGGGCGATCGCGACGCTGAGCGCGGGGCTGGACCCGCTCCACTTCGGCACCTCGTTCGGCGAACCGATCGTCTGGCAGAAGTCGATCGCCTGGATTCTCCTCATCGAGGTTCTCGGAATCGGCGGTGCCTGGGGTCCGCTCTGCGGACATTTCAAACCGATGACCGGCGGCGTTCGCTACTGGGCCCGGCCGGGGACGATCCGCCTTCCCCCTTGGTCGCGACATGTCCCCTTCACCGCGGGCGACCGCCGCAAGCGAGTCGACGCACTCCTCTACCTCGCCCTGCTCGCCTCCCTGGTGATGCTGCTCGCACTTCCAGGCGGCGACGATGCGGGTGAGATCGCGGCGATCGGGCCGAGCGCCGGCCTCCTCCCGACCGCGGCGCTGCTCGCTCCGATCGTCCTCTTGGTCGCCTGCGGCCTGCGCGACAAGACGATCTTCCTGGCCGCCCGCGCCGAACAGTGGCTACCGGCGCTGATCTTCTTTGCCTTCTTCCCCTTCGTCGACATGATCGTCGCGGGCAAGCTCCTGATCGTGGCCGTGTGGCTGGGTGCCGGCGTCTCGAAGCTGAACCGTCACTTCGAGCTCGTGATCCCACCGATGGTCAGCAACACGCCCTGGAACCCGTTCAAGTCGATCAAGCGCCGCCATTACGCCAACTTCCCCGACGATCTGCGCCCCTCGAAGGAGGCGAAGCTGCTCACCCACGCCGCCGGGATCGTCGGCGAGCTGATCCCGCCCGCCGTCCTCCTCTTCTCCCACAACCACACCGTGACCCTGGTCGCGGCGGTGTTCATGATGAGTTACCACGTCTTCATCACCTCGACCTTCCCGCTGGCCGTTCCCTTGGAGTGGAACCTGATGTTCATCTACCTGACCGGCTTCCTCTTCCTCGGCTTCCCGGCGCAGGACGGCTACGGCCTCGGCGACATGAGCCCGGCGCTGCTCGTCCTCACCGCCGTCGGCCTGCTGCTCGCCCCGGTGCTCGGCGAGCTCCGCCCTGACCTCGTCTCCTTCCTCCCCTCACTGCGCCAGTACTCCGGCAACTGGGCCACCTCGATGTGGGCGTTCGCGCCTGGCGCCGAGGACAAGCTCGAGCGGCGGGTCGAGAAGCCCGCGCCCCTGCAGACCGCCCAACTGACGACGATGTTCGATCGCGACACCGCGATCGTCACCCTCCATCTCTATCTCGCCTGGCGTGCGCTTCACAGCCAGGGCCGCGGCCTCAACTCGGTGATGATGACCCAGCTGGGCGAGGACCTCGACCGATTCGACCTCCGCGAGGGAGAGATGCTCGCCAACGCGCTGGTCGGTTGGAATTTCGGCGACGGCCACCTGCACGGTCCGGCGCTGGTCGAGGCGGTGCAGGCGCAGTGCGGGTTCGAGCCCGGGGAGCTGATCGTGGTCGTCGCCGAGTCAGAGCCGATCGGCAACGGCCGCCAGCGCTACGTCGTCATCGACGCCGCGGTCGGGCAGGTCGAGTGCGGCTCCTGGGCGGTCGGCGATGCGGTCGAGGAGCAGCCCTGGCTGCCGAACGGGCCGATCCCTTTGCGCATCGACGAGCGGCGCTCAGGCTACGAGCGCCGTCGCCTCTTCGGCCCGAACGGCGGGGCCGCGTCGGCGGCCGCGGTCTGATGGCGAGCGCAGTGGTCGTCGGCAGCGGCCCCAACGGCCTCGCCGCCGCCGTGACCCTGGCCGATGCCGGGCTCGACGTCCTCGTCCTCGAGGCGGCCGACCGCCCGGGCGGAGGAGCTCGCAGCGCCGAGCTGACCCTGCCCGGACTGATCCACGACGAGTGCTCAGCCGCCCACCCGCTCTCCCTCAATTCCTCGTTCGCAAACCGCTTTGACCTCGCCGCCCACGGGCTCGAATGGTGCTGGGCCGAGATCGAGTACGCCCACCCGCTGGACGGCGGGCGGGGCGTCGCCGCCCACCGCTCGCTGGCCGACACGGTAAGTGGGCTCGGCGAGGGCGGGAAGGCCTGGGAGCGGCTCTACGGCCAGCCGAGCGCGGGGTTCGATCGACTCGCCGAGGACATCCTGCAGCCGGTCATCCACCCTCCTCGCCATCCGCTCGACCTTCTGAGGTTCGGGGCCCGCGCGGCGATGCCGGCGGCGCTCTTGGCTCGCACCCTGCCGACGCCGGAGGCGCGCGCGCTCTTCGCCGGCGTTGCCGCCCACGCCTTCCGGCCCTTCGGCGCACCAATGTCGGCGGCCGTCGGGGTCGTGCTCGGCAGCGCCGCGCACGGTCCCGGCTGGCCGATGGCCCGCGGCGGTTCCGGCGCGATCACCACGGCGCTCGTCTCGCTGCTCGACAGCCTGGGCGGGCGGGTCGAGACCGGGGTCGAGGTGACGTCCCTCGACGACACCGAGGGTGCCGACCTCGTGCTGCTGGACGTCTCCCCGGCGGCGGCGGCGCGCCTCGCCGGTGCGCGGATGCCGCCGCGGATCTCCCGCACGCTCGACCGGTTCCGTCCCGGCCCGGGGTCCTTCAAGGTCGACTTCGCGATCGAGGGTCCGGTGCCCTGGGCCGATGAAGCCTCCCCCCGGGCGGGGACGGTCCACCTTGGCGGCGGCCTCGAAGAGATCGTCGCGACCGAGACCCAGGTGCAGCGGGGAGAGATGCCGGAGAGGCCCTTCGTGCTCGTCTGCCAGCAGTACCTCGCCGACCCATCCCGCTCCGCCGGCAATCTCAATCCGTTGTACGCCTACGCCCACGTTCCGAATGGCTATCCGGGCGATGCGACGGAGGCGATCGAAGGGCAGATCGAGCGCTTTGCACCCGGCTTTCGAGAGCGCGTCCAGCGCCGGGTTGCGCGCACGGTCGCTGAGGCCGAGAAGTACGACGCCAACTACATCGGCGGCGACGTCGTCGGCGGGGCCAACGACCTCCGCCAGCTGCTCTTCCGCCCGCGTCCGGCCCGCGACCCCTACGCCCTCGGAATCCCCGGCGTCTACCTCTGCTCCGCCTCCACCCCACCCGGCGCCGGGGCCCACGGGATGTGCGGGTTCAACGCGGCGAATTCTGCGCTCCGCGAGCTTCGCCGCCGTTGACCCGAAGAACCGGAAATCCGCACCCGACAGTCAGGAGCTGATCATCGAAACGAGCACCTACACCCGAGAAGACACGACCTTCGAATCCGGCGAAACGGCGTGCGCCACCTGGCTCTACCGACCGGACGGCGTCGAGCGGCCGCCGATCATCGTGATGGCCCACGGCTTCGCCGCCATGCGCGCCTTGCGTCTCGCCGCTTACGCCGAGCGCTTCGCCGAATCCGGCTTCGCCGTCCTGGCATTCGACTACCGGGGCTGGGGTGACAGTGCCGGCGAGCCACGCCGGGTGCTCGACATCGGCAGCCAGCAGGACGACTGGCGGGCGGCACTTGCTTTCGCCCGGACACTTGACGGTGTCGACACGGGCCGTGTGGCCGCGTGGGGTTCTTCGTTCGGGGCCGGGCACGTGCTGAGCATCGCCGCCGAAGATCACGGACTGGCCGCCATCGTCGCCCAGGTTCCCCATATCAGTGGGCCTGCATCGGCCTTTGCTGGCTCTTCTCTGACGATGACGCGCCTGGCTCTCGCCGGGCTCCGCGATCAACTGGGGGCGGCATTCGGGCGAGAGCCGCTACGCCTCCCGGCGGCAGGAGAGCCCGGCACCCTGGCGATGATGACCACGCCCGACGCCTCGGCGATGATGAAGCGTCTGGCGGGAGACCGGTACGAGGAGCTTCTGCCTCAGAACGACGTCGCCGCCCGGATCGCGCTGCGAGTGCCCTTCTACTCGCCCGGCCGGGTCGCAGGCAAGATCACGTGCCCGGCGCTGGTCCAACTCGCAAAAGACGATGTCGTCACTCCTTATAGGGTCGCGCTGAAGGCCGCTCGACGCATCCCCCAAGGGAAGGTGCTCAGCTACGAGTGCGGCCATTTCGACCCCTATGTCGAACCCCTATTCGACACGATCGTCGGTGACCAGATCGACTTCCTGCGGCGCAGTGTCTGACGCCGATCAGGCGTCTCAGCCGAGCTCATCGGTGCACGAGGGATGTCGAACTTAGTACCCACTTAGTACCCGCCGCCGGATTGCAGCGAGGTCCCAGACACGAAAAAGCCCCGTTTCCGGGGCCTTTTCCTATAGCGGGGGCGGGATTCGAACCCGCGACCTTCGGGTTATGAGCCCGACTGTCGTGCGCTCTCCTCGACCGGGACCGGGACCAGGTCGAAGTCGGTGCCGAGGCGGAGCTCGCTGTAGCGCTTGGTCCAGTCGTCGTTGATGCGGTCGGATTGGCGCTTCATCCGGGGCTCGAACTCGAAGTCGTCGGCGCAGGAGAGGTCTAGGCGCTCCAGGAGGTTGAGGGTGCTGGTCTCGTAGTCGGCGGCGAAGTTCTCGTAGAGGACGAGGATCGGCTTGATTCCGGAGTGCTCGAAGAAGGCGTCCCAGGAGGCCTCTTCCGCCAGTAGCTGCTCGAGGAGGTGGTCGATCGCCTTGTAGTGGAAGCGCAATTGGGGGCGGTGCTCCTCGATGAAGCTGCGATAGGGGGGAGAGCCGTCGTCCTCGACCGAGGCGGCCTTGGCGCTTGCCTGGTCCTCGCGCCAGG
>Ga0207677_10000616_pt1 | contig 21787 bp, 17 predicted proteins | sample KBSMisM42_FD_184311 | JGI IMG/M metagenome (GOLD analysis project Ga0207677, IMG submission 184311) | Miscanthus rhizosphere microbial communities from Kellogg Biological Station, Michigan, USA - KBS Miscanthus M4-2 (SPAdes) (version 2) | ecosystem: Host-associated > Plants > Roots >...
TTGCTCGGGCGAGAGCACACCACCATCGAGCAGCTCGGCGATCGACACGCCTTCGACGAGCTCCATCGCGAGGAAGTACGTGCCTTGCTCGACGCCGAGCTCGTAGACCGGGACGATGTTCGGGTGTGAGAGCGCGACCGTCGTCTTCGCTTCGTCGACGAAGCGCTTCACGAAGGCGTCGTCGCTCGCGAGCTCGTCGCGGATCTGTTTCACGACGAGCTTCTTCTCGAAGCCGCCCGCGCCGCGCAACGTCGCGAGCATGAGGCGCGCCATCCCGCCTCGCGCGAGCTCGCCCTCGAGCACGTATTTGCCGAAGATCTGCGGGTACACCTCGTCTTATTGTACAACGAGATCGTGCGTGCCCGCTCGTTCGTGACGCTGCTCCTTTGCGTCGCGTGTAGTCGCACCGAGACGGTGACGCGGTTCGTGAACTTGCACGAGACGGCGGCGTGCAAGGTGCCGGACGCGTCGTTCGCCAAGTACATCGCGACCGGCGATTTCGAGCCGCTCGCGGAAAATATCGCGCAGCAGCCGCTCGACATGGATGTGGTCGGGCAGCCGATCGACGGGGTGCCCGGAAACGTGAAGTCGCTCTCGCTCCTCGGGAGTCCGTTTCTCGGCGCGACGCTCGTCCCGGACGCCGGTGACGTCGACATCCTCGTGCTGCCGTCTTCGTCTTCGTGTGCGCTCAACGGCAACGGCGTCGGGTTCGCGAACCAGATGGTCTTTGCGGCAGTCTCCTCGACGACCTTCATCGCGTCGGGCGCGACGGACGCGAACAATCTTCATCCGAGCTTCTCGATCAATCTCGGCACCGGCCGCGTCGCGAGGATGGCGATCGGGATGGGCAAGCCACGAACGAACGCTGCGGTCGCCGCGCTCGGTGACGGACGCGCGCTCGTGATCGGCGGCAAGGTGACGCAGAACACCACCGAGCCGAGCGTCGAGATCTACGACGAGGCGAAAGGCGATTTCGAGAACAACACCTTCAACCTGCAAACGCCGCGATCGGATCATGGCGCCGTCGCGCTCGCGAATGGAGATGTGCTCGTCGCGGGTGGCCAGGACGCGCAAGGTCTCCTCGCCGGCACGCAATCGACGGAGCGCCTTCAGTTCGATGGCACGCTCTGGCGATCGAACCAAGGATCGACGCCACCACTCATGAAGCCTCGCAAGAATCCGTACGTGCTGCGCCTCGCCGACGGGACGGTGCTCGTCGGCGGAGGCTTCGACGCCAGCGGGCCCGTGAGCATGATCGAGTTCTTCTCGAAGGACGGGGCTACCGAGCTCGATGCGACGACCGTGCTTTCGCCGACCGGCAAGAACGCGTTCGTCGCGCTCGACGGTGGCGGCGCGCTGTTCGTGGACGCGGATAGCGTTCCGCATGCGTGGTTCGTCGCGCCGAAGCAAGTCGCGATTCCCATCACGCCGGACATCACGGGCACGCTCACCGACGTGAAGGTCTTCGCGCACGATCTCGGTGGCGCGCTCATTTGGACTGGATCGACATGGTGGAAATTCGATCCGTGGAGCGGATGCACGCAGCTCGCGGGCGCGCCGCAAACGGGGCCCGACGTGACGTCGCCGATCGCATTTGGCGAGCCGGGGATGCGCGCTTGGGTGAATTTGGATGGGAGCGTCTCGGTGTGGCGCGATTCGATACGCAACGAGTTCGCCACCGAAGGTCCGTATCTCGAATCGGATACGCAGACGTCGTTCATGTCGCCCGACGCGCTGCCTGCTCCGACGTTTTCGAATGGGGCATTGACGCTCTCCACCACACAAGCGGCGTTCGTCTCCGATGCGCGCTACCTCGACGTCGCCGTGCAAGTCGAGGGCGCGCACGTGGTCATTCGTGCACCAAACGAAGAAATCGAAGTCGGCGGCGGAGACTGTCCGATTCAGCCGTCTGAAACGCCGCTGTACGTCGAGCGTCACGGGGCGACCGTGTCGTTCGCGCAAGGCGGACCGCTCGTTCTATGCGACAAGGTGGCGATCGATCCCAGCGCGCGCGTCGCCGTGGGCGTGCGTGGCAACGGTGCTGCAAAGAACCTCGTCGTGAAACGCCTGGGAACAGCTTTACCGTAGATTCCCGGAGGATTCGTCGACCTGCGGAATGACGGATGCTAGCTTGTTAGGCGCTGTCCCCAATGAGCTTCCGCGACGGAAAGAACACGGTCCCGTTCGCCTTGATGGCGTTTTTGTGGGGCAGCGTTGCGGCCTGGGTCCACCTCGGTCTCGGTGTCGGTGGCTACGAAGTCGCCGTCACGCACGACGATCGGAAATCGCTCCTCACGTTCGCTGATCGCCTGAGTGGGAAGATCGAAGCGCGCTCCAGCGTGACCGAAGTGTCGATCGACACGAGCACGCAGTCGAACGCGCCGCCGCAAGAAGCCACGCCGCCGCCGGAGCAGAAAAAAGAAGAAGAGAAGGCGAAGCCGCCCGCTCCCGTCGCGAAGAAAGAAGAAGAGAAGAAGAAGGCGGAAGAGGAAAAGAAGAAGGTCGCCGTCGTCAAAGAAGAGAAGAAGGAGACGACGCCCGCTCCGCCGCAGGTCCAGCCGCAGAAGGACAAGCGCATCGCCGTGCGCCAGCACGTCGAGAAGAACCAGCAGGACAACCCCGAGGCGCACTTCATCGGCGACGAGGCGAACCACGTCAAAGAGGAGCAGGTCGCCCAGATGACGTCGCACGATCGCGACGATCTCGATCCGACGCCGTCGAAGGCGCATCAGGGTCAGGACGAGAACAAGGGCGACAGCGACAAGACGAAGGTCGCGGAGGCCGACGAGCACCTCGGTGAAGAGCGCAAGGCGCCGGGCGAGCGCGGGATGGAATACGAGATCCAGCACGACCCGCGTCCAGTGAGCGCCAGCGCGAATCGTCCGGTGCCGGGCGAGAAGTCGACGGTCACGCCGAAATCGGGCGGCGACGGAAACCCCGCGCAGCAGTCGCCGCAGCCGCCGGAGCTCGCGAACGGAAACACCGCGCCGCCTTCGCCGAACGTGCTGAACGACGATCACGGTTGGACGTTCAACATCGCGCGCCAGCCGGGGCAGGGCGATCAATCGCGCACGGGTCCTGGCTCGATGTCGCGCACGCTCCAGAATCCTTCGTCGGTCTCGCCGACGGAGCGCGCCTTCGGTCTCGGCGGAAATCCTGGGCCGGGGCAAGTGAACCTGAACTTGAGCAACAAGGGTGTGGTCGCGGCCGTCGGCGCGGACGAGCTCCGTCGCGAGCGCGAGGCGGACGGCGAGCGTCGGCGCAGCGAGCACCGCGGTGTGTGGACGGCGTCGAACTTCGATCGCTGGCGCTCGGCCATCGAGAACTACGTGTCGAGCGTGAAGCCGGGCAACCAGACGGCGCTCAACACGGCAGCGTCGCCCTTCGCGACGTACCTGAACTCGATGCACAACCGCATCCACCCGATCTTCGCGGACTCGTTCCTCGCGTCGCTCGACAACCTGCCGCCGACGCACACGCTCAACGACGTGCACTTGATCACGCGGCTCGAGATCGTGCTGACGCGCGACGGGCACGTGGCGAAGCTGGGCGTCGTGAAGACGAGCGGCGTGACGGCCTTCGACATCGCCGCGCTCGACTCGGTGCAGCGCGCCTCGCCGTTCGGCCCGGCGCCGGGCGCGATCGTGTCGACGGACGGGCAGGTGTACCTCCACTGGGAGTTCCACCGCGACGAGGTCTATGCCTGCTCCACGATGAACGCGCGGCCTTTCATGCTGAACGTGCCCGCCGGCGGCAACGAGACGACGCCGGGCCCCGTGAATCCGAGCCCGAACGGCCCGCACGAGCGGTCTCTCCCCGGCGGGAACACGAACACGCGTGAGGGTATGCTCTTCCTCGAGACGCATCCGGGCACGAAGATCGACTAGGCTGCCGCCTCGGTGACCGAATCGCGGGACGAAATCAAAGCGGCTGATCCGGCGGCGAGCTCGCGATCGCCCGAGTCGTACGAGCGTCTGGCGTCGCCCGCTCTCCGTGCCGCGTGGCTCTTGCGCACGTGCGCGATCGTCGGCATCGCCTCGACGGCCATCGGCGCGCTCATCGTCCCCGGCATGCACGGCGTCGCGAGCGACGCGACGATCAACCAGTGGGAGAAGATCTCCGCCGCGCTGGCGTACGCGATGGGCTTCTTGCTCGTCGGTCTCTTGCTCACGGGCGCGTTCGATCTGTCGCGCACGCGCAAGGTCAACATCGTCTCGCGCGCGCTCCTCTTCTTCGGCGCGCCCGGCGTCCTCGCGATGCTCGTGCCCGCCTTCGTGCGACCGCTCACGCCGGCCGGCACGCTCATCCTCGTCACGGCCACGCTCCTCGTCGTCATCGGCGGCGCGGCGTCGGGCCTTCGCGCGCCGCACACGCGCGCCCTCGCGATCGCGCAGCTCGTCCTCGGATTCGCGGGCCTCGCGCGCCTTCTCGGCTGGGTCCTCGCCACGATCTTCTCGGACAGCGCCCGCGCGTACACCGTCGCGCGCACGTTCTTGTCCGCCGGCATCATCGCCGAAGGCGCCGCGCAGATGATCGTGGTCGCGTGGCTCTCGACGCGCAAACGCATGACGAGCTCCGGGCTCACCGCGCTCGCCCTCGCCGGCGCGTTCCTCGTCGTCTGGATCGCCGGCCGCGCCGATGTCTCGTCCCCCGCGTGGCAGTTCGTCATCCGCTCCGGCATCGGCGGCCAAATCACCGCGCACTCCACGCTCGCGTCGATCGAAGCCTTCTTCGTCGCCGCCTCGATGCTCCTCGCCCTCGCGTGCGCCCTCACCCGCAGCCAGCTCACCGCCGTCGTCTGCGCTCTCGCTCTCGCATTACTCGGCCGCGGCGCTTACGACGTCCCTCTCCGCGCCCTCGCCGCCACGACCGCCGCGTTATGGACGACGCTCGCTGCGGTCGATGATCGCGCTCTCTGGAAGGCCCTCTCTTCGGCTCCTACGGGACGACCCTCCGCGCCTCCCGCGAAGCCCGAAGAGGGCTAACCGCCAAGGCGCCAAGGACGCCAAGCAAAGAATTTGGGTTCGTGATTCACGCAGGCCTTCTGCGACGCGCTTGTGTCTCGCCACTCGTGCTCTCGCAAACTTCTCCGCGTTGAAATCGGCGCGCAACGCCGAACGCGTGAGAAGGATCGCGGAGGCGAGATCGGCTTCGTCGATCGAAGACGGATCAGCGGGCCACGACCCCAAATTCTTGCTTGGCGTCCTTGGCGCCTTGGCGGTGAATCCAAGGCAGCCCCTACACGAGTCACAGCTCGCAGCTCACAGCTCACAGCTCACAGCTGAAAGCTGCGACGCCTCAGTGCTTCGTCCAGCAGCCGCCGACCTTCGTGGCGTTCGAGCCGGTGCCGAAGTTGACGAGGCCGAAGCACTGGTCCTTCGAGAAGGAGAAGTCGAGCGTGTTGTACGCGCAGCTCACGCCGGCGTTCGTCGGCGTGTTCGTCGAGGTCGGGCACTGCGAGATGAGCGTGTTGCCGCTGACCTGGCAGGCCTTGCCGGACTTCGTCGTGCAGTAGTGCTCCGTCGAGTAGTCGGCGAGGATGCACTCGCCGGCGAGCGAGCCGTCGCCCTGGCAGTCCTTGTCCGAGTGACACGGCGAGCAGAACTCCTGCGTGCCCATGCACGTGCCCGCGCGCGGGACGCACACGGTCGTTCCGGTGCCGGGATCTTGGCACGTGTAATCGAGCGGGCAGTTCTTGTCGTCCGCGCACTCGACCGCGCACGCGAGCTCGCTGCCGCCGTTCGCGTCCGTGCTCACGCAGTGCTGCGGCGTCGAGTCGTTCGCCGGGCAGTCGTGATCGCTCTTGCACGGCGCGCAGTACGAGCCGGGCTTCAAGTTGTACGCGCGCGGCAAGCAGATCGACGTCGTGCCGTCGACGCCCCAGTCGTTGCGCTTCGCCGTCGTCACGTTCGGTTGATCGTTGATCGTCCCGCACCACCAGCCGCCCGGACAATCCGCGTCGTCGGTGCACTGGTACTGCGTGCAGAACGCGTTCGCGTCCGTCGGGCCCGTGCCGTAGCACCAGAAGTTCTGGTTCGTGTCGCACGCCTTGTTCGTGTCGAAGCCGTCCGTCGGCTGGCAGGGCACGCCCCACGGCGCGGCGCCCGCGGCGGTGCCTTGCGTCGTCGGTTTGTAATCGACGCCGTTGTAAGGACGATCCTTCGCGCAGTAGCCCTGACCGCTGTCGGCCGGGATGCAGTGATAGTTGAAGGGGCAGTCCGTCGGGACGTTGCACTTCAGACGGCACTCGGTCGTCTGCGTGGTCTTGTCCGCTTTGAGATAGTCCTCGTAGCGCGTCCACCCTTGGATGCAGTCGTTGTCCTTCAGGCAGAGAGTCGGGTCGCACTTCGCGCATCCCGAATTCGCGCCGCTCACGGAGCAAGACTCGGTCGCCGCGCATGTGGCCGCCGCAGTGTTTGCCGCGTTCATCACCTGGTGGTGGTCCGCGGAGCAGGTCGTGCCGGTAGTCGGCCCGCACGCCCCGACGACGACGACACCAAAACCAGCAAAAACCGTGGCGATCAGCGTACGAAAGCTATTCATCGGTCCCTCGCGAGGTTGAATACCAAAAAACGGGACGCGGTGCCGTAACACTGATTGAACACGTACGCTTTACAACGCAGAGCGTCTAATTCCGCCAATCGACCACAATCCACATCTTGATTCGTCCAGGCGTTGCGGTACGCTTTTCGGACCATGAAGCAGGCGGTCCTCGGTCTCGGTGTGCTCTCGTCCTCACTCTTCTTCGCGGCGTGCAGCTCGGCTCCGCCGCCCGATCCGGGCACCACGGGCCCGACGGTGCAGACGCAGTGCTCCGATGCGGACAAGAACCCGGGTGGCGTTTGCTATCCGAAGGACGATGTCGGCACCGGCTCGCGTACGAGCTTCTCGCCGAACGCCGTCTCCGGCCAGCGCATCGCGAACTTCGCGTTCACCGGCTACCCGGTGCAAGACACGAACGCGGTCGCGACGGGCTCGCCGACGGCGATTCACCTAGCGAACTACTACAACCCCGATGGCAACCTGACGATCGCCGGCACGCCCATCAAGCTCATTCACCTCACCGTCGCGGCGGTGTGGTGCGGCCCCTGCAACGAGGAGACGGACTTCATCTCCGGCGGCAACTGGACGGGGCAGAACACCGGCGGCGCTTCGTTCGCGAAGGAGCTCGCTCCGCTCGGCGTCGTCTTCGTGCAGGCCTTGAGTGACGGCCCGACGTACGGCACTGGCGCGAACTTGAACGACCTCAACAACTGGGTCACGCACCACGCGAACGACTTCACGTCGATGCTCGATCCGGGCGTGCAGAACCTCGGCGTCTTCTTCGACGGTGCGGCCGTTCCGTTCAACATGAACATCGACGCTCGCTCGATGGAGATCCTCTCGACCGAGCTCGGCTTCGACACGAACATGGACAACACCATCAAGAATCAGGTGCTGCCGTTCGTGAACAACCCCGCTACCCTGAAGCAGTGAAAAGACTCCTTCTGATCGCCGCGCTCTCGGTAGCGTGCGGCGACGTGAAATCGGCCGCCGACGTCGGGGCGACCGCGCAGGATTTCACCGCTCGCGATACGGAAGGCAACACGTTCCGTTTGTCCGATCACATCGGCAAGGAGGTCGTGCTGATCGACTTCTGGGCGACGTGGTGTCAGCCGTGTCTCGCGGAGATGCCGCATCTCGAGAAGATGCAGACGGACTACAAGTCGAAGGGCTTGCTCGTCGTCGCCGTGTCGATGGACGGTCCCGAGTCGATCGCCGACGTGCCCGCGTTCGCGAAGCGCAACCAGATGAACTTCCCCGTGCTGCTCGACGAGGACTCGAGCATCGCGAGCATCTACAACCCGCGAAAGAGCGCGCCGCTGTCGGCGATCATCGACAAGCAAGGTCGCATCGCCTCGGTGCGTGAAGGCTACAACGCGGGCGACGAAGCCTACGTGAAGGCCGACGTCGAGAAGGTGCTCGGCATCACGGCGACTCCGGCCGCGACCACGGCGCCTGCTGCGACGACGGCTGCACCTGCCGACACGTCCGCGCCGCCTGCTTCGACGGCGAAGTAGCTTCGAAGTAAGGCCGAAGTAACTCGATTCTTTCGGCGACAGGGTCTACATTTTCGGCCCTCGTGCCCTCCTCAGTCGCTTCGCTCCTTCGGTGGGGCCCAGCCTGTCGGCACGCCGCCAGGCGGAGGATCGCTCTCTCGGTTGCGGCGCTCGCGCTGCTCTGCCCGAAGCCCGCGCATGCGCTCGATCTCGGGAAGGTCGCCGGCAAGGCCATCTCGCTCGAGGTGACCGAGGTCTCGATCGTCGCGCAGCGATTCGACTCGCGCGCGCAGGATCCCGTGCTCGAAGGCGGCGCGTGGGGACAGTGGGTGAACCGCCTCGAGGCGAAGGTCGACTGGAATCACTTCGAGGTCGGCGCGCGCGTCGACTCAGCGCTCTACTGGAACACGCTCAAGAGCCAGTGCCACAACCCGAGCGACGTCATCCCGACCTCGGGCAACACGTCGACGTGCACCGACCTCGCGCCGAAGATCGCGCGTGACGATCTCGCGCGTTACCAGAACTCGATTTATCCGGCGAAGCTCTGGGCCAGCTACAAATACAAAGGCATCGAGCTGATCCTCGGCGATGCGTACGTCCAGTTCGCGCGCGGGCTCGTCCTCTCGATGCGCAAGCTCGACGACCTCGGCGTGGACAACACCGTGCGCGGCTTCAAAGGCTCCGTCACGAAAGGCCCGTTCTCGTTCACGCTCGTCGGTGGCATCGCGAATCCATCGCGCGTCGACGAGGCGACGGGTGAAGCGCTCTTCGTGCAGAAGACCGTTCCGCAGACGAACCCGACGTTCACGAACCGCGGCCCGCAGCCCGTGTACGGAATCGATCAAATCTTCGGCGCGGAAATCCAAGCCGGCCGCGAGAAGCCGATCGTGCTGACGACGAGCATGTCGTACGTGAATCGCTGCGCGCCGAATTCGTACTCGGGCCCGACGTCCGCCGCGCCCGGCCGCATCCAGAACCCGGATTTCGCCAGCAACCTATTCGGCTACTGCGACGACTCGAGCGTCCAGACTTGGCTCGGCTCGCTTCCCAGCGTCGGAAACACGCGTCAATCGCGGCACATCAGCATGATCGCGCAAGCGATCGAGTTTCCCAAGATGGGGAAATTCGGGAGCCTCTACGTCGTCGGCGTGATTCAACAGCGCGACGGCTCCGATCCGTCCGACGTGAAAGACTTCGATCAAGGCACGGCGATCTACGCGACGTACACGGGCTCGATCGGCAAGAAAGTCACGAACACGATCGAGTTCAAGGACTACCGAAACTTCTTTCCGACGCTCGCGAGCGTGGACAGCAAAGCCGTCGCGGCGTTCAGTGCGCTGCAGTACTCGACGCCACCGACGATCGAGTCGATCACGCAAGACAACTTCGGTCCGAACAACTTCAACGTGTGCGTCGACGGCCTTCGCCTTCGAACGGACGTGCGCTTGAACGACACGCTCCTCGTCTACGGCCAAGGCATCGGCACGCAATCGCGAAGCGAGCAGACGCCGGACTGCAAGAACACCTCGAAGGGCCCGACGCCCACCGACTACATCGCCGACGGGCTCGTGGGCTTTCAGTGGGACTTCGACAAGAAGCAGTCGCACCTCTACGCGACCGTCGGCGCGCGCGGTGACTGGGTCGCCGACACGGGCGAGCCGTACATCTACCAAGGCGAGATCACGTACAACTTCTCCAAGGCGATCACGAAGACGGTGGCGCTCGAGTTTCTCGGCCGCCATCGCGTGCGCTACGAGAACACGCTCAACCCGGGCGCGGGCGGCGCGTCGGTGCCCTGGGTCGAAGGCGAGAACTACACCGGCCTCAGCATCGCGCCGCACTGGGTCTTCACGCAGGGCATCGAGTACACGACACTCAGCTTGCCTCCGAGCGTCTCGTTCGCGGGCATCAGCGACTACCCGGCGTGGCTGTTTCTCAGCGTGGGCGGCGTCTACAAGATCACGAAGAACTCGAACATCAAGCTGTTCGCCGGGCAGCAGCGCGGTGGCCTCAAGTGCATCAGCGGCGTCTGCCGAGTGTTTCCGAACTTCGAAGGCGCGCGCGTCGAGCTGACGCTTCGGTTCTGAGCTACAGTAGAGCCATGCGGCGGGCTCTTTTGGCGGGGTTGTGTGCGTGCGCGCTCGCGTGCGGCAGCACGGGCGACGACAACGGGACGAACGACGGCGGGGGAGGCGACTCCACGACGAGCGGCGACAGTCCGTTCGGCGGAGGCGACACCGGCTCCAATGACGGGAGCCCGAGCGGCGACGCCTGCTACGCGCCGGTCGACATGTACATCATGTTCGATCGCTCGTGCAGCATGGGCACCGACTGCAACATCGGCGACACGACGACGAACTCGAAGTGGTGCCACGCGGTGAACGCTCTCTCGGGTTACTTCAACTCGACGTCCGCCGCGGGCAACGCCGCCGCGCTCCAGTTCTTCCCGGTGACGAATCACTCGAACACGATGTGCACGACGGGCGCGACGTACGACACGCCCGCCTCGCCGACGGCGCCGCCGTTCTACACGACGCTCCCGACGAACGGCTTCGACGCGCTTCTCAACTCGACGACGGACAACAACCCGTGCGTCACGCCCACCGAAGGCGCGATCCGCGGCATCACGAAGTTCACCGCAGGGAATCGCCGCGGCGGCCGCGTCACGATCGGCATGCTCATCACCGACGGCGATCCGGCCGGGTGCGACGAGAACCTCACCAATCTGTCGAACCTCTTGCAGGCGCACTACACCGCGACGACGCTCCGCACGTACGTCATCGGCATGACGGGCGGCAACGACGCCAACCTAGAGAAGATCGCGCAAGGCGGCAACGCCCCGCCTCACCCCGACGTCATCGGCTCGCTCACCGGGTTGTGCGGCACCTCGCCGTCTCCGTGCCTGCACTGGAACGTCGGCAACGGAAACCCGGCAACGTTCATCGCGGCGCTCTCGTACATCCAGCAAGCGTCCGACGGCTGCGCAGACGGCGGCGGCACGATCAATCCGAACTGATGCGAACATCCATCGTTCTCGGCGCTTGCCTGTGCTTCATCGCAGCCTGCGGCGCGACCAACGGCGGCTTGCGATTCGACCCGACGCCTGCGAAGCCTCCGCCCGAAATCATCGTCGCGAAGAACTCCTCTCCCGAGGTCGGCGTGCTCGTCCTCATGTCGGACGCGATCGCCAACCTCGAGCTCGAGCACGCGCAGAACGATCAGGTCGTTCAGCTCGTCACCTCGGTGAAGGAGAAGCACCAGCGCGTCGAAGAGATGCGCAAGGTCCTCTCGATGGACATGGCCTCGTCGGTCACGCCCGGCGTCATCGACGAAAAGACGCTCGAGCTCGACGCGCAAAAACTCGGAAAAGCGCGCGCCGAGGTCGTGCCCATCGACGGCAAAGCCCTCGAAGACCTCCATCGCATCCTCACGCCCGCCCAGCGGAAGAAGTTCGCGACCGCCTTGGCAGCGCGCGCCGACAACCTCCCCATCGACGACACGACGACGCGCTACGGTGCCTGGCGCTCCGACCTCGAGATCACCGTCATCCAAAACGAAAAGATCGAGCCGAAGCTCGCCGACGAAAAAACCATCCCGCCGAGCGCAAAGGCCGAGCGCGACGCCTGGCAAAAACGCCTCCGCGACACCGCCGCCTCCTTCGAAAAAGAGACCTTCAGCGCGAGTGTCTACGTCGACCCCGACGCCGAAAAGACGACCGTCGAGCGCGTCCGCCGCGTCACCACTTTTCTCAAGCTCATCGTCCCCGACCTCACCCAAAAACAGCTCGCGGCCGCCGCCGAAAACCTCCGCGCGGAGGCCGGCGCCAAGAACTGACGCCGACCTGCGCGTCAGTCGCAGACGCGCGCGCATGGCTCGGGCGCTTCGGGCGCCTCGACCTGCAACGTCACGTGCTCGATCTCGAAGCGGTCGTGGAGCGCTTTCTCGACCTCGCGGAGGAAGTGCGGCGCGCATTTCTCCATGACCAAATGCGCCGTGAGGGCCGTCTCGGTCGTGCTCATCGCCCAGATGTGGAGATCGTGGACGTCGCCCACGCCGGTGAGGCCCGCGAGATACGCGCGCACCTTCTCGGTGTCGATGCCGTGTGGCACCGCGTCCAGCGCGAGATCGAGCGACTGGCGAAGGACACCCCACGTGCCCCACAAGATCACGAGGGAGACGACGATGCTCACGATGGGATCGATGCGCGCGAGCCCGGTCACGACGATGAGCCCGCCCGCGACGACCACGCCGAGCGAAACGGCGGCGTCCGCCGCGAGGTGCATGAAGGCTGCCCTCACGTTGACGTCGTGCGCGCGCCCACGCGCGAACGAGAGCGCCGAGGCTCCGTTCACGAGCACACCAATCGCGGCGACCGTCATGACGACCCTACCTTCGAGCGGGCGAGGCGATCGCAAGCGCTGCGCTGCCTCCCAAAGGACGCCGCCGACCGCGATGAACAGGAACACCGCGTTCGCGAGCGCCGCGAGGATCGTCGTCTTCCGCAAGCCGTACGTGCGGCGGTGGGTCGGCTTTCGCCGCGCGAGCGCGAGCGCTCCCCACGCGAGTCCGAGCCCGAGCACGTCGCTCAAATTATGAGCCGCGTCGGCGACGAGCGCGACCGAGCCGGCCATGAAACCGTAGACGGCCTCCACCACGACGAAGATGCCGTTGAGCGCGATCCCGATCGCGAAGGCGCGTCCGTAGCTCGGCGCGTGATCATGCGCCATCGGGGCTCGCCCCTTTCACGGCCTCGGGCGCGGCTTCTCGCGGCGCGCCGCGGCCGAAGTACGCGTAGGCGATCGGCAGGACGAGGAGCGTGAGAACCGTCGCCGTCACGAGGCCGCCGATGACCACGGTCGCGAGCGGGCGCTGCACCTCTGAGCCTGGCGCCGTCGAGAGCGCCATCGGCAAGAAGCCGAGCGACGCGACGAGCGCCGTCATGAGGACCGGCCGGAGGCGCATCTCGGCGGCGCGCTTGATGGCGTCGCCGTGTGTCGCGCCGCGCTCTTCGAGGGTCCTCGCGAACGACACGAGGACGAGCCCGTTGAGGACAGCCACGCCGAAGAGCGCGATGAAGCCGACGCCTGCGCTGATCGAGAAGGGGATGCGGCGAATCGCGAGCGCGAAGACGCCGCCGACGATCGCGAAGGGCACGTTGAGGAAGATGAGAGCCGCGTCGCGCAGCGATCGGAACGCGAGCCACAAGAGGAACGCGATGAGCACGAGCGACAGAGGCACCACGACCTCGAGGCGCTGGCGAGCTTCGGTGTAGTGCTCGAACTGGCCGGCCCACACGACGCGATAGCCGGCGGGCAGCGTGACGTTCGCCATCGCGCGCTGCGCCTCTTGGACGACCGTCATCATGTCGCGCTGGCGGACGTTGAACTCGACGGTGATGCGTCGGGATTGGCTCTCGCGATTGATCTCGGCGGGCCCCGTACCCAGCTCGATGGTCGCGACGTCGCCGAGCGGCACGACCTCGCCGGAGACGGATCGCAACGGCAGAGACGTGAGCACGTCGAGATCGCCCTCGTAGCCATGGTCGACCTTCACGACCATCGCGAACCGCCTGTCGCCTTCGAGGATGTCGCCCACCTTGTGCCCGACGGCGAGCGTCTCGGTCACCTCGTTGATGTCGTCGATCGTGAGCCCGTAGCGCGCCAGCTTGTAGCGGTCCGGCACTACGCGCAAGTAATGGAGGCCCGCGACTTGCTCCGTCTTGATGTCGGCGACGCCCTTCACCTTCGAGAGCGCGTTGGCCATTTCGGCGGCGGTCTTCGCGAGCTCTTCGAGATCGGGCCCATAGAGGATCGCGGCGACGTCCGAGCGCACGCCGGCGACGAGCTCGTTTTCGCGCTGCTCGATCGGCTGAGAGACGCCACCGCCGATCTCGGGGACGAGCTCCATCTTCGATTTGATCTCGGCGATGAGCGCGTCGCGCTGGAGGCCTTTGCGCCACTCCGCGCGAGGCCGCAGATTCACGTACACGTCGGACTGCTCCACGCCCATCGGATCCGTCGCGATGGCGGGAGCACCTGTCTTGCTGACGACGTGCAAGACCTCGGGGATCTGCAGGAGCGCGCGTTCGAGCCGGGTTGCAGTGACGTTCGACTCCGTGAGGGCGATTCCTGGTAGCCGTCGCGCTTCGATCAACAGATCGCCTTCGTCGAGCGTTGGCACGAACTCGGCGCCGATGCGACCGAGCACGACGACGGATGCGGCGAGGAGTGCGACCGCCACGCCGACGGTGAGCCAGCGATGCCGGAGCGCTCGCGCGAGCGCCGGTACGTAGAATCGGTGCGCGAGCCGCACGATCCAGGTCTCCGTTTCGGTCGCGCGCTCGCGAACCAGAGCGCTCGCCAGCACGGGTACGACCGTCAGCGAAAAGACGAAGGCCCCGGCGAGCGCCAAGAGCACGGTCGTCGCCATCGGGCGAAACAGCTTTCCCTCGATGCCGCTCAACGTGAGGATCGGCAAATAGACGATCGCGATGATGGCCTCTCCGAACACGCTCGCCGATCGAACCTCGAGCGTGGCCGCTTCGACGAGATCGCGGCGCTCGCCGCTCGTGAGGGGCCGCCCGAGCTCGGCGCGACGCTCCGACATGCGACGCACCGTGTTCTCGACGATGATCACGGCGCCGTCGACCAGCAAGCCGAAGTCGATCGCGCCGAGGCTCATCAAATTTCCCGAAAGGCCCAGCGTGTTCATCGCGAAGACGGCCGCGATCAGCGCGAGTGGAATGACGAGCGAGACGACGAGCCCGCCTCGTAGATCTCCGAGCACCAAGAAGAGGACGGCGACCACGAGGAGCGCGCCTTCGACGAGGTTCTTGAAGACCGTGTGCGTCGTCCGATCGACCAGCACGGAGCGGTCGTAGAAGACGTTCACGTGCGTGCCCTTCGGGAGCGACGGCTCGAGCTCCGAGAGCTTCTTCTTCACCGCCGCGGTCACGACGCGCGAGCTCTCGCCCATGAGCATGAGCGCCACGCCGACGCAGACCTCGCCTTTGCCGTCTTTGGTGGCCGCGCCACGGCGCATTCGCGCGCCGAAACGCACGTCGCCGACCGTGTTGATCGTGATGGGCACGCCTTGGGGCGTCGCCCCGATGACGACGTGGCGAAGATCCTCGAGGCTCTTCACCTGGCCGTTCGTGCCGATGACGACGTGCTCCTGGTTGTATTCGAGGTAGCCGCCTCCAGCGTTCGCGTTCGCCTTCTCGAGCGCGTTCGTCACCTGGAGCACGGAGACGTCCGCGGCCTGGAGGCGATTCGGATCGAGGACGACCTGGTATTGCCGCACCTCGCCGCCGAGGCTGTTCACTTCGACGATGCCGGGCACCATGCGGACTTGTGGCGCGATCTGCCACTCGAGGACGTCCTCGAGCTGCATGAGCGTCAGCGAATCGTTCTCGACGGTGAACTGCAGGATTTCGCCGAGGCCCGTCGAGATCGGCCCCATCTCGGGCTTGCCGTATTGTGCGGGCACGGCTTCTTGGGCGTCGCGCATGTGCTCGGTGACGAGCTGGCGCGCGAAATAGATGGACGTGTCGTCCTTGAACACGACCGTGACGACCGACAAGCCGTACTTGGACAGCGAGCGAATCTCCGTCGTGTTCGGAATGCCCGCCATCGCGCGCTCGACCGGCGTGGAGACGTACTGCTCGACCTCGACGGGTGAGAGCGCGGGCGCCGCGGTGATGATCTGCACCTGCACGTTCGTGAGATCCGGAACTGCGTCGATGGGGAGCGCGATCGCGGCACGCACGCCGAGGACGCAGAACACGAGCGTGAGCACGATGACGATCGGCCTGTTGTGAAGAGACCAGCGGACGATGGCTGCGAGGAGTGCCATCTCACTCCTCGTCGTCGGCGAGGCTGGCCTTGAGGACCGCACTCTTCAGCGTGAAGACACCGTGCGTCACGACGAGCTCGCCGTCGCGAAGCCCCGTGAGGATCTCGACCTTGCCGAGCGCGGCGTCGCCGATGCCGACGTCGTGCATCACGAACTCGCCGTCCGGCTCCTTCACGAACACGGCCTTTTTCCCGGCGATTTCGGTGAGCGCTGTGCGCGGCACGACGAGGCGAGGCTCGCGCTTCTCGCATTGCGACAGGCCGATGCGCGCGACGCCGAAGAGGCCGACGCGCAGCATGTTGTCTCGGTTCTTCAGGCGAATGCGCGCGGTGAGTGTTCGCGCCACCGGGTCGATCGTCTGGCCGAGCTGCTCGAGCGTGCCGTCGAAGTGCTGCGTCGGGTACGCGTTGAGCGTGACCTCGGCGGGCGACCCTTCGCCGAGGCGTCCGAGATCTTTCTCGAAGACGCGGCCGAGGAACCAGACATCGGACAAGTCCGCGATGTTCGCGAGGACGCGCTCGGTGTTGACCGGTTCGCCGACGATGGCGTTGCGCGAGATGACGACGCCCGTGATCGGCGCGCGGATCGGCAGGAGCACGTCCGAGCCGCCCGCGCCTGCGCCCATCGCGCCGAGCTGATCGCCGAGCGCGTGCGCTTCGCTGTCGAGCGCGTCGGCCTCCGACTTCGCGTCCATGTACGACTGCTCCGACGTGAGGCGCTGATCGAGGAGCGCCTTGAGGCGATCGGCGTTCGCGCGCGCGGTCTTGGCGCGCGTCGTCGTCGCGGCGTACGCGCTGCGTACCTTCCCGAGATCGGGCACGCGGAGCGTGACGAGCGTGTCGCCCTTCGTGACGTGCGCGCCTTCACGGACGGCGACCGTCTCGATGCGTCCCGCCACGGGAGAGGCCACACGCGCGCTCTTGTCCGGATCGGAGACGATTTCGCCCGCGAGCCCGAGCGTCGTCGCGAGCACCTCCATCCCGACGGGCTTCACCTCGATCTTGGCGTCGGTCACCACCGTGGGCGGCAGGCGCACGCGCTTCACGAGCCCCTTGTGCTCGTCGCTCGCGGACGCGCTCGGCGCGGCTTTGTCGCCGTCGCCTTTGCCGCTGTTGGAGCAGGCCAATCCCAGCGCGACGACGCACACGAGGAGGCGCTTCATGACGCACCTCGCTCGAGCGCGATGCCCGCAGCCTTCGCGAGCGCGACCGAAGCCACGCATACGGCGCGACGCGCTTCGATGCTCGCGCGCAGCATCTCGACGAGCGTCTGCTGCGCGACGATCGCGTCGCGTATGAGGAGCCGTCCGGCTTCGATCTCGCTCGCGATGCTCTCGAGGCTCTTCTGCGCGCGCGCGATTCGCTCCGGCGAATACAGGTTTCGCGCCTGCATGCTCGCGTCGTACGCCTGACGTGCCGTCGCGATCTCGCGTCGCGCCGTCCGCTTCTTGTCCTCGGCGTCGGTCATGAGCTTGTGCGAGAGCGCCTCCGACTCGAGGATTTCGCCTTCGTACGTTCGGCCGACGGGCTGCGGAAATACGATCGGGAGGGCCAGCCCGAAACCGATCATCGGGTTGTTCACCTCGTCGTTCTCTGCGAAGACCGACAGAGTGATGTTCGGAAAACGAGCACGCCTGTAGTAGTCCGCTTGGGACGCGTACATGTGCGACTGCGCTGCGAGCGCGCGAACATCGGGCAGTTGATCGACGTTCGGCGCGGTGATCGTGGCCGCGATGGCGAGCGGCTCGAGATCACCCGTGACCTCGAGCTCCGTGAGAGGGTCGAGCCCAAGCTTCGACGCGAGCGCGGCGAGCGCGGCCTTGCGCCGTGCGATGGCGACGACGCGCGCTTGCGTGAGACGAACGAGGTTCGCGTCGGAGACGTCTGCGTCGACGCCCGAGCCGAGCCCTTTGCTCGCGGCGCCTTGCACGGCGTCGTACATGCGGTGCGCCTGCTGCTCGAGACGTGCTGCCACGTCGAGATCGTCCTTCGCCGCGAGCGCTTCGAAGTACCCGTCCCATGCTTCCGCTGCCGCTTCGCGCTGTGTCGCGACGAGCGTCTCGGCTTGCGCGTCACGCTCTGCTCCGACGAGTCTCTTTCGCGCGCCACGCTGTCCCGCGATCTCGATCTCCTGCGACAGCGACGCGTACCAGTTGTAATCGGCCAATCCTGCCGCGTTCGCGAACCGCCTCGATCCCGTCAGCGAGAGCACGGGGTTCGACGGAACGATCGGGTTGGTCGCCTTCCAACGACCTTCGATCGCTTCTGCTTGATGACGCTCGGATTCGACCGTGAGGCTGTGCGACAGCGCACACGACGCGACGTTCGCTCGCGTCACGGGCGTGCACGTTTCGGCACGACCAACGTTCGACCACAACGAAATGCAGCCCACCACCAAAATGGATCTCCACACGACACGACTCCTCCGAGCGCACGCGCGCTCGAGCTCGAGACTTCTCCCTCAGGCCTGAAGGGTCGTCGCGCGCGGAGGCCGATAGACGTGCGTCGGCTCTGGCGTCACGGGAGCGTCGACGACTTGCCGAATCGAAGAGCAAAACGCGGCCTCGGCGGGCGCGAGGCTCGCGCTCGCGTCGGGCGCGGGCAAGGCGGGCGAAACACAATGCGCGCAATGGCACGTGGGGCAGCCCGGAGGACATTCGCGCTGCTCCTCGTCGTCGCAATCATCGTCGTGCGATTCGACCAGGCCGACGGAAGCGAGCACGTCGGTCACGAGGTGGCCGTAGCCGGAGAGCTGAAAGCACGCGAGCGCGATCGCGAAGCGCGCGAAAAACGCGAGGCGTGCGAGGGCTCTCCGGCGCATCTCATCGAAGTATTCGCCCGATACGCCGGATGCGCAAAATGTGTTTCCCGGTTGCAAGCGCAACCGAGTTGCACCGAACCGATCAATCCGTGGAGGCGTCGCCGCACGTGGCGGCGTCCATCGATGCGATCCACGCACGCACCGTGGCGACGCCGGCGTCGTCGACGATCTCGCTGCAGTTGGGAGGCATCTCGAAGGAGTCGCGGCGATCCATTCGGTTGGGGATGCCGCTCAGATCGGGCTGGCCGGGGACGAGCGCGTAGACGAGGTTTTGCGGCGGGAGCATGTGCTTCATGACGAGGCACGGCGCGGTGGAGTAGACGGCGGCGGATTCGGGCGTGGTGTTCGACACGAGGAGGCGAAGCCGCATCGGCGTTTGCTGTTGCAGCTTCGGGTCGGCGTAGTCGGAGTTGTGGCAATGGCCGCAGTTGCCGTGGAGGTAGCCGAGCGCGTCTTTCGTCGCGCCGCTTCCGGGCACGTCGTAACTGGATGAAGGAGCGTTCGTGAGCAGGCCGGCGTCGGCGAGCTTCGCGAGCGTGCCGTCGCCGTCGCTCGCGCCGAGCTGGATCGCAGAGACGCCGATGAGCACGTCGCGCACGTTCGCGTGGCATGCGTTGCAATCGAGCTGCGATGGAACGTCGTGGAACGTCCCGAGCGTGTCGACGCCGCCATCCGGCGAGGCGATCGCGTCGCTGTGATCGCTCGTCCAGGCGTAAGCGATCTCGATCCACTGCGCGTCGGCGATCTTCCACAAGAGACGTGTCTCGAGCGCACCCGCGTCGGCGAGATCGAATTCTTTCCAGACCTTCGTGCCGATCGGAAACGCCCAATCATCCATCGACGACGTGTCGATCTTCGTGTTCGGTGGAAGGAGCAAGTAACGTTTCTTCTCGAGGCCGTCGGACCATAGCGGCCAGCGCGGCTCGTACGTGATGATGCCCGCGGTGAGCGTGCGCGAAGCGAAATCCGAGTAGAGACCCGTTTCGGAGAGCTTCGTCGGAAACCCGAGCGCCGCATCGGCATCGCCGGCGTCATTTCCGGGCGGCACTTTCTTGTCGATCGCCGCGTCGTCGCTCGCGTCCGGTCCCACGGGCGAATCACCGCACGCAGAAGCCGCCGCCGCCGAGATGGCAGCGAACGTCGCGCCGAGAAAAAGCCAACGCCTCACGAGGAAGGAGTCTACTCGACGTGTCGTATTTACACCGTAAGGATGGTCGCATGAAATCGCTTCTTTTGCGCTGTAGCGCTCTGTTTTTGGGGTGTTTTGCTGGGGCTTGCTCGTCTTCGCATGGTTATTTGGGTGGCGATTCGGGCTCGAGCGTCGTCGACGCGCATGGGTCGAGCGGAGGTGCCGAGCTCGCCGTCGATTCCGTCGCGGCGTTCACGTCGTATGGGAGCTATCAGGCGAAGCACGGCAAGCTCGTCGTCGTGTCCATCACGCTCTCGAACGACGGCGCGGCGCACCCGCTCGCGACGAACCCGCTCTACTTCTCGCTCTCGCTTCCCGATCACACGCTCGTCGCGGCGTCGCCTGCGACGTCGATGCTCGATCATCCGTGCGACGCGAGCGTCGCCGTCGATTCCTCGGGTCATGCCGCGTGCGACGTGATGTTCGACGTCGATCCTTCGGCCGCGCCGAACGCGATCGTCTACGCGGATCCTTCGGGTCCGAGCGCGAGCGCGAGCATCGGGACGCTCCCGGCCGCGGGTCCGCCCGATGACGCGACGTGGGGTGGGATCTCGCAGAGCGATCGCGCGACGCTGTGCAGCTCGATCAAGCCGACGCTCGGTCCGTGCGGGGGCGATCCGATGCTCATGGTCGCGAACATGGACATTTGCTCGACGCCGAAGCCGGATTCGCTGTGGCCCGTCGAGCAAGAGGACACCGTCTTTCAGATGTGCCGGCTCGCGATCATCGACATCAAGGCGACCATCGCCGACGTGAAGGCGTGCATCGCAGCGACGAACGCGCAAGTGTGCGCCGGCTTCACCAACGCATCGTGCGAGAAAATTCTGTCGTGGACGGTGAGCGGCAACTGCTGATCGTCCAGCGCGTAACTTTCGCTTTGAATCGCGCCGTGCTTCGCCCAATCTCGGCCGATGCGATGGGTCGCGCTGCTCGCGCTTTGCGGATGTCTCGACATCGCCGAGACGCCTGACGCCGCGCCCGCAGATGCTGCATCGGACACGTTCGCAGATCCCGTCGCGAGAGGTGCGCTCGCCCTCGTCCATCACGCGTGCGCCGATTGTCATCAATCGACGAACCCCGCCGATGGCGCGTTGAGCGGATCGACGACGGCGCTCCCCGCTTCGAACGCGTATCCGGCGAACCTCACGCCCGATGACGAGACGGGACTCGGCAAATGGTCGAACGCGGACATCGTGCGCGCGCTCCGGTTCGGCATCGATCAAGTGAGCGACGCGCCGCACTGGGTGCCGCTCTGCCCGCAGATGCCGCATTTCTACGCGGCTGTCGGCCCAGACGAAGCGAACGACATCGCGCTCTTCTTGAAATCTCTGCCGCCCGTTCATCACCAAATTCCGCGGAGCGTTTGCCCACCGTACAAATTCCCGCTCGACGCGGGAGCCGACTGAGGAAATCCATGAAGCTCGTTTCATTCTTCATCGCCTGTGGTCTCGCCGCATGCAGCAGCTCGTCGACGCCGAACGACGCAGGCAGCGACGTCGCCGTCGTGCTTGGAAACATCGGCGATCCATGCCCCAACGGATCCGCCGATTGCCAAGCGGGCCTTCAGTGCGCAGGAGAAGATCCCGGCGGCGGACAGTGCTTCAAGCCGTGCACGCCCGAGGTCGACACCGACTGCGGAGACACGACGAAATACGCGTGCAGCTTCGAAGGCCACTGCTACGTCCGCTGCACGCAGACGTCGGACTGCAAGCGCGCTTCGCAAGGCTACGCCTGCGTCGACGACACGCCGGCCTTCGCTCACGTTGTGGCTGACCGGCTTCTCGACGTAGACGTCCTTGCCGTTCTGCAGGGCCCAGATGGCCATCAGGGCGTGCCAGTGGTTGGGGGTGGCGATGGAGACGATGTCCACGTCCTTGTCGGCCAC
>Ga0207677_10000620_pt1 | contig 21704 bp, 16 predicted proteins | sample KBSMisM42_FD_184311 | JGI IMG/M metagenome (GOLD analysis project Ga0207677, IMG submission 184311) | Miscanthus rhizosphere microbial communities from Kellogg Biological Station, Michigan, USA - KBS Miscanthus M4-2 (SPAdes) (version 2) | ecosystem: Host-associated > Plants > Roots >...
CACGTTCGGATCGGCAGACACCCGATAGGCCGCGATAACCAACGCGCCATCGCCCGACCGCGTGTAGTAGACGAAGAAGCGGCCATTGCTCGAATAGTGCGGATGGAAGGCCAGGCCGAGCAGGCCCCGCTCGCCGCCGGCGAGCAACCGGGTATGGATGTCGAGAAAGGTCGTCGGCACCGTCACGCCGGGTTGCAGCACCTTGACGATGCCGCCCTGCTCGACGATGAACAGCCGTCGCGTACCGTCGGCAGCGTTGCCGACGAATACCGGGCTCGAAAGAGCCGTCGAGGTCATCGGCACCAGTTGGATGGCACTCAGCCAGGGGGCCGCCAGACCCAGCAACAACGCGACCAGCAGGCGACGCCAGGGATGGAAGCGGTTCATCGTGAGTCCTCTCGGTTGTCGGGACGCCCGTGCAGGCCGCCCCAGCGGCAGCCCGGCAGCATCATCGATGCAAAGCGGCTGTCTGTGCCTTTATGGCCCGCACAGCGACAGGCCCATCGGCACCGCGTGGGTGGGACTCGACAGTCGGGCCTCCTGCGGCACAGCCTGCAGCGCGCCGATCGACCGTCACGTGCCGCGGATCGCCAACTGTGCGGTCGCGCTGACCGGAGCGATCGCGGCGACGATGTCGCTCGTGAGGACGAGCTCTGCGGGAACGTGGGCGACACCGACCCCGCCGCTAGGGGGGTTGCCGGCGAAGTTGCGGGCCTCGTGCCAGACGCAACCTCGATAGGATCGAGGTGCTCGCGCAATCGCTGACTCTGTGAGGTGCTGCTTGGAGGAGCGTTCACCCCCGGCTGACTCATCGGCACAGCAGTGTTCCCGAGCTGCGCGTCGCGGTCTGCGGCGGAGTCCTCGCATGTGTCCTGACTCCCGGCGCCTGGCCACTGCGTTACTGCTTTCCCTGCTGGTTCATGCGCTGCTGTTGAGCCTGAATTTCGGCACGCAGGAGCTTGGGTTTCCGGGCTTCGGCTTCCCGTGGCAGGAACGACGGATCGCGGCGCCTGAACTGCGCGTGGTGCTTGTTCCTCCGCGGGCCGTGGCCGCCGGGCCGGCGGCCCGGCCTGTCGCGGAGCTCTTGCAGCGGGCACCGGCCGGACCGCCTGTTGCCGCCGTGAGGCCGGTGCACGGGCCGTCCGAGTCCACGACACAGCCTTCGCCGAAGGCAACAGACACGATCGCGCGCCAGGCTGATCTGAAGGCAGAGGCAGCGACGCAGGATGCCTTCGCGAGCAGTCCGGCCGATGCGACCGCGCCTTTGGACGGCGATGGAACCAGTGAGGCGACGCCGGCACCGATTCCCGAGCCCGTCGTGGTCGCCCTCGAACGGCCCGACGAGGCTGCGTGGGTCGTGCCTCCCGCTGCGTCGGCGCCATCGCCGGTCGCCGCGGCAGCGCCCGGCGCCTCGAGCCCGGCGGCATTGGAGGCGGCACGGTTGGAGGCCGAACGACTGGAGACCGACAGGCAGGCGGCGGTCAGGCGAGAGGTGGCGGAGCATGAGGCCGCCCGTCAGGAAGCGGCGCGGGCCGAGGACGAGCAGTTGGAGGCCCAACGACTGGAGGCCCAACGACTAGAGGCAGAGACGCAGGCGGCAACCCGGCGAGAGGCGGCGGAACAAGAAGCCGCTCGCCAGAAATCGGCTCGGGTCCAGGCCGAGCGGTTGGAGGCCGAACGCCTGGAGGCCGCGCGCCAGACGGCAGCCCGGCGGGCGCTGGAGCAGGAGACGGCTCGTCAGGAAGCGGCGCGAGCCCAGGTCGAGCAATTGGAGGCCGCACAGCGGGCGGCGGCCCGGGATGCGGCGGCGCAACAAGAGGTCGCTCGTCAGGAAGCGGCACGGGTCCAGGCCGAACGGTTGGAGGCCGAACGCCTGGAGGAGGCGGCGCGCCAGACGGCGGCCCGGCGGGCGCTGGAGCAGGAGACGGCTCGTCAGGAAGCGGCGCGAGTCCAGGTCGAGCAATTGGAGGCCGCACAGCGGGCGGCGGCCCGGGATGCAGCGGCGCGACAAGAGGTCGCTCGTCAGGAAGCGGCGCGGGTCCAGGCCGAACGGTTGGAGGCCGAACGCCTGGAGGCCGCGCGCCAGACGGCAGCCCGGCGGGCGCTGGAGCAGGAGACGGCTCGTCAGGAAGCGGCGCGAGCCCAGGTCGAGCGATTGGAGGCCGCACAGCGGGCGGCGGTCCGGGATGCGGCGGCGCAACAAGAGGTCGCTCGTCAGGAAGCGGCGCGGGGCCAGGCCGAGCGGTTGGAGGCCGAACGACTCCAGGCAGAGAGAAAGGAGACGGAAAGGCGGGAAGCGGCCCGTCGGGCGATGGGACGACAGCTCGATGAGGAAGCTGCGCAGCGTGGAGCGGCCGCGACCGCGGCACGCCAGCCTGACACGCGTCCCTACTCGTTGGGCACCGCACGACGAGGCAGGCTGTGGGGACGGACCGACGCCAATGTCGAACTCGTCCTGTATGCGGAAGCCCTAGCCCGCAAGATCGAGTTCAACACGACAGTTGCCGTGGTCAGCGAAGTGGCGAAGCGCCCTCACCGCGATCCCCTCGTGACGGTAGCCCTTCGACGCGACGGATCCGTGGAGTCCGTGACATTCGATATCTCCAGCGGAGTGACGGAAATCGACGAAACCATCCGCCGCATCGTGCAAAGCCAAGTACCGTATCAGGCGTTCCCGCCGGGATTGGCCCGCGACTTCGACGTGATCGAAATTCGACGGACCTGGTATTTCGACGTGGCTGTCCGGCTGTACTGACGGACAGCCAGGGAGGTCTTGGTTGCGCCGCGGCGCTCCCGCTGGACCCGTCGTGCGGGGCCGCTCGACCGAGGGACCTGCACGAAGTTGCCCGTCATGACACCGGCCTCATGCGGGAAACGCGACAAGAAGATCGGCCGGGGCCGGGAGTCGAATCGGCCTCGGGTAAAGAGCAGGCGCGCTACTGCGGAAAGGCCCCCAGGAGGCCGTCACCGCCTCGCACCTCTGGTGGCCGAACCGCTTGCGTCCGGCCACGCACACCTGACGATCAGGCCTCGTACTTGAACGAAAGCGAAACCTTTGCTCTGAAGGCAACGACCTTGCCGCCTTCGATCTTCAAGTCAAGCTTGCTGACCTCGGCGACACGCAGGTCGCGGAGGGACGCCGCGGCAGTTTCCACGGCGACTCTCGCTGCGTCTTCCCAGGAAGTCGGGCTGGTGCCGATGATCTCCGTCACGCGATAGACCCCGGATTGATTTCCCTTCTTGGCCATGTCTCGCTCCTTATGTCGACGTTCGCAAGGCTTCAACGTCTTGCGGAAGCATCATAGGCCCGGCCCTACCTGATCGACGACTATGTCGCCCATCTGCTCGGCTTTATGGACAAGCTGAAGCTCGACCGGGCTTCGCTTTCCGGCGACTCGCTCGGCGGCTGGGTGGCGGCGCACTTCGCCGTGGTCCAAGGGCCGGCTCGAATGGCTGATGCAAGCAGCGCGACCGCGGCCGGCGCCTTGCCTGCCAGAGCGTGCCGCGCGGCGACTGCACGATCAAGTCGCGCACCGCCGACAGCCACCTGACGCCGAATTCGCCGCGACGACGCACGGCGCGGCTCGAAGGCACTCGCGACATCACCCATGACATCCGCGAGTTCGCGTTCCGCGCCGACGGATCCGCCACCTTCCTCGCCGGCCAGTACGCGATGCTCGTCCTGCCTGGATCGACGGCCGGGTGTGCATCGAGGCCGCCCGGGCCGCGGCGTGAGCCGCGGACGGCGGGGTCGGATCGGGTCGCCGCGGTGCACGGCTTCCAGCAGCGCCTTGTAGCTCCGCGGATCGACGCCAGCCCGGAGTTGGTCGACTTGAACTATCGATTACTCGTATTAATAGTGTGTTCTGGTGGAGCTGGGGTCAATCCGTGTAGTGCCTGGATGCGCCTGGATGCCTCGCCTTCGGTCGCCCAAAATCGGCTAATACCCCACGGATACCCCCTACGCCGGCTGCGACGCAGCACGTTCGGAAGGGGGCGGATGTCGCCGATCGACCGATCAGCAACGTTCGGCGGACACGAAACTTTGGTCGTAGCAGACGGCCACGAGCTCAAGCCTCTTATCACCCGAGCCACGTCGCCCTTCTGACCTGATCGCGACGGCACACAGCTGTCCGCCGCCGACGGCGATTCGGCTGGAACGACCGGTTAGGTATGGCTGAACCAAGTCGCCGTGCGGCCTTTTGCACGGGTCCGCTCTCAAGTCCGGCGCGCGCGGACCGATGTCACCCGATGGAGCCCCGAATGCGACTTGTGCCGATCCGTCAATTTTCTTCCGCCGCCGAACTGGCTCAGATCGAGGTGTCCCTGGAGACGGCGCAGGCCGATCGGAAGCTGGCGCTCTTCGTCGACCTCGCCTGGCAGCTGCGCCAAGTCGACTGCGGACGTGCGCGGGACCTCTGCGCGCAGGCCCGCCAGCTGATCCTGACGAGCACGAACGACTCGCTGGCACAGCAGCACCTCGCCCGCTTGTGCCTGGTCGAAGGCGAGGTTGCGTTGCTACACGGCGACGCCGACCGGGCCCGCGCCTGGTGCGACGAGGGCCGTGCCGGCTTCGAACGCTGCGGCGACGCGCTCGGCAGCGGCGATGCGGAATGGTTGAACGCTTCGATATTCTCCGAGCAAGGCCGCCAGGCCGAGCTGGATCAGGCCATGGCCCGAGCAGTCGAGAGCTATCGCCGCACCGACGACGCGATGCGGCTGAAGGCCGCGCAGGCACGGAGCTGGACGCTGGCCGCCTTCGTCGACGCCCAGGCCGCTGCCCGCGGGATGGCCGAGGAGTTGGGGCCCTGCGAAGACTGCAGCGACGGCGTGCGGGCCTGGGTCGAATCGGCGCAGGCGACCATCGCCGCGCTGATGAACCGCCTCGGCGACTCGATCAAGCACGACCTCCAGGCCCACATGCTCTGCGAGCGCAGCGGCCAGGTCCGCCAGGCCATGATCAGCGCCTCGAACGCATCCGAGGGCTTCGTCACTCTGGGCGACCTCGACGCCGCCCTCGAGTGGAGCGAACGGGCGCTGTCCACTGCGCGCGCCAGCGGCTGGCCGGCGCTGATCGCGGTGTGCCAGCGCCAGACCGGCGACGTGCTGCGCCTTCTCGACCGGCCGGAGCAGGCCGCGGAGTTGCTGTCGCTGGCGGTCGCCACGATGCAGACCCTGGGCGCATCGCGCAACAAGGGCGAGGTGCTGCACAGCCAGGGCCGGCTCGAGCTCGAAAACGAATGCTTCGACGCCGCGCTCGCCATCTTCGAGCAGATGGAGTGCGACGCGCAGCAGTGCAACCACCCCGACTTGCTCATCAAGGCCAGGCGCGGCCAAGCAGGTGCCCTGTCGGGCCTCGGCCACGCCGAACGGGCCGCCCTGCGCGCGCTGGAGGCCCTGGAGCTGGCACGAACGCGGGGCAATGCCGACGATCAGATCCGCACGCTGCTGGTCCTGGCCGAGATCCACCAGCACCACGCCTTGCCCGACCCGGCCGGCATGCAGGAGGCAACCGCGACACTGCACTATCTGCTCGCGGCACACGAGCTCGCGGAATCGGTCAGCGACTACCGCGCGCCGATCGACCTGCTGCGTCGAATCGCCTCTGCCTACGCGGATGGCGACGACCACGTCGCGGCGTACCGTTACGTCGTCGCCGCCGAGGAAGCGCGCAACGCGTCCACGCTCAAAGACGGTCAGAATCGCGCCCTGGCCCTCGAGATCCGGCGTGCCGTCGAGCAGGCACGCTCCGAGTCCGAGCGGCACCGGAAGCTGGCCGCGAGGCTGCAGGCCACTGCCGACACGTTGGAGATCCTCGGCCGGATCGGGCGCGAGATCACCGCGAGCCTGGACATCCCGACGATCTGCAGGATCCTGCACCGGCACCTCGCCGAGCTGATGGACGTGACCTTCTTCCTGATCCACGTCCTGGACGCGGACGGCAAGACACTCAGCAGCCCGCTCGTGACGGAACGCGCCGAGCCGATGCCGCCACAGAACATTCCCCTGAGCAATCGCATCTCCTTGGCGGCTGCCTGCGCACGCGAGCGCCGTGAGATCATCATTGAGCGCGAGCTCGCCGAAGCCAGCACGTCGCATTTGCCGGGCACCCTGCCCTGCTTGAGCCTGATGTTTTTCCCGCTCGAGGTCGGCGGCCGGCTGCTCGGCGTGATGAGCGTCCAGTCGACCCGGGCCAACGTGTACGGTGAACGCGAGCGGGCCATCTTCCGGACGCTGTGCGCATGGGGGGCGATCGGCTTGGACAACGCGACCACCTACAACGCGGTGGCCGAACAAAAGCAGGAACTTCGCGTTGCCGCGGTGGCCTTCGAGTCGCAGGAAGCGATGCTGGTCGCCGATGCGCAGCACAACATCCTCCGCGTCAACAGCGCCTGCTGCCGCATCACCGGCTATCGCGCCGACGAGCTCATCGGCCGACGCCCCGACGTGTTCCAGTTCCGACGCCCCGACGGCAGCGTGGACGCGAGCCGCATCGCGACCCTCGAAGTGGGCGAAGAATGGAGCGGGGAACTGGAGGTGCTGTGCAAGGACGGCACTCCGGTCGCGCTCTGGCTCAGCATCACGGCGGTGCGCTCGCAGCAGGACGAGGTGACGCACTACGTCTACGCCGCCTCCGACAACACCGAGCGCAAACGTGCCGAGGAAGAGATCCGCAGCCTGGCGTTCTACGACCCGCTGACGCAGTTGCCGAACCGGCGGCTACTGATGGACCGCCTGACTCATGCGCTGGCGACCAGCGAGCGCACCGGGGACGAAGGTGCCTTGCTGTTCATCGACCTGGACAAGTTCAAGACCTTGAACGACACGCGCGGGCATGACGTCGGCGACCTGCACCTGATGCAGGTGGCGCGGCGCTTGGAGGAGTGTCTGCGCGAATGCGATACGGTGGCGCGCTGGGGCGGCGACGAGTTCACTGTGCTGCTCGAGGGGCTGGGGGGCGACGCCGACGAGGCTGCCCAGCGGGCGGGCATGGTCGCGCGGAAGATCCTCGCCCGCCTCAACGAGCCCTACCAGCTCCAGAGGCAGGAACACCACAGCTCACCGAGCATCGGTGTCGTGATGTTCCGCGGCCAGGCGCAGCCTGCAGACGAACTGCTGAAGCAGGCCGACCTCGCGATGTACCAGGCCAAGGGCTCCGGCCGCAACACGGTGAGCGTCTACGACCCTTCGATGCAGGCGACCGTGACCCGTCACGCGCGGCTGGAAGCGGACCTGCGCCAGGGGCTCCAGAACGGACAGTTCCTGCTGTACTACCAGCCGCAGGTGGGCATCGACGGGCAGCTGCTCGGCGCCGAGGCGCTGGTCCGCTGGAACCATCCGGAGCGCGGCATCGTCCCGCCCGGCGAATTCATTTCGGTGGCGGAGGATTCCGGCCTGATCCTTCCGCTCGGCCGGTGGATCTTGAGGACGGCCTGCGCGCAGCTGCGCACGTGGTCGGCGCGGCCGGCGACGGCCAGCCTGAGCCTGGCCGTCAATATCAGCGCACGCCAGTTCTACGACGCTCAGTTCGTCGAACAGACGCTGGAGCTGCTCGAGGAAACCGGCATCGATCCGCGCAGGCTCAAGCTCGAATTGACCGAAAGCCTGCTGATCAAGAATTTGGATGGCATCGTCGACAAGATGCATATCCTGATGCAACGCGGCATCCGCTTCGCGCTCGACGACTTCGGCACGGGCTACTCCTCGCTCTCGTACCTCAAGCGCCTTCCGCTCGAGCAGCTGAAGATCGACCGTTCCTTCGTGCGCGATCTCTTCAACGACGAGAACGACATCGCGATCGCGCGCGCGATCGTGACGCTTGGCCAGAGCCTTGGCATGCAGGTCATCGCCGAAGGCGTCGAGGAGGAGCGGCAGTGGCGCTTCCTCGAGAGCATCGGCTGCCAGGCTTTCCAGGGCTACTTCTTCGGTCGGCCCGCGCCGATCGCCGAATTCGAGTCGGCGTGGACCGCGCGGACGCGGAAGGAGATCCCAATCTGCGCATGAGCGTCGAGAGGCTGTTTCTCGGTGCGTTGAGTCCTAACCTCGGGACGCCATGCTGCCAGTCGGCCGTCGAAGTGCAGCGCGGGCTCGATCCCTGGATCGAGGTCGACGGCGGTCAGGATGGCGCGAACTTGCGGCGCGCCGTCGAGGCCGGGGTCGACGCGATCGTTGCCGGCACGGCCATCTTCGGCGCTGCCGACTAGGCCGAAGCGATCGGGCGGCTACGGTCGGCGCGGCCGCCAGCCCCTGACTTTGCGCGACGCGACGTTCTCCTACGACGTGATCGTGGATTGGCCTCTGGGCGCGGCGAAGGCAGCTGCGTAGGGTGTGCGTTGCTCCTTGCCACCCGGGCAGCGCTCGGGTGACGCAAGATGGCGCCCGAGCCGTCATGGCCGGACGCGAAGGATCGCAATGCAACTCGGGATGATCGGCCTCGGCCGAATGGGCGCGAACATGGTGCGGCGGCTGCAGCAGCGCGGCCACGACTGCGTCGCTTTCGACATGAACCCGGCGGCGGTTGCTGCCGCGACCAAGGACGGCGCCGCCGGCGCAGCGTCGCTCGAGGAGCTCGTCGCGAAGACCCAGGCGCCGCGCGCGATCTGGATGATGGTGCCGGCCGCGGTCGTCGACCAGGAGCTCGACAACCTGCTTCGGCTGCTCGAGCCCGGCGACGTCGTGATCGATGGCGGCAACTCGTACTACCGCGACGACATTCGCCGCGGCAGCAAGCTCGCGCAGTTGAACATCCATTACGTCGATGTGGGCACCAGCGGCGGGGTGGCCGGCCAGGAGCGCGGCTATTGCCTGATGATCGGCGGCGAGGCGGACGTGGTCGATCGCCTGACACCGATCTTCGCGGCGCTCGCCCCTGGCGTCGATGCGGCGGCGCGCACCCCCGGGCGCGATGGCGCGCCGACACACGCCGAGCAGGGCTTTCTGCACTGCGGGCCGCATGGCGCCGGCCATTTCGTGAAGATGGTCCACAACGGCATCGAGTACGGCCTGATGGCCGCCTACGCCGAGGGGCTCAACATCCTCAAGAACGCCGACGTCGGACTGAAGGAGCACACCGCCGATGCCGAGACGAGTCCGCTCAGGCAACCGGAGTTCTACCGCTACCAGATGAATCTCGCGGACATCACCGAGGTGTGGCGTCGCGGCAGCGTGATCGGCTCCTGGCTGCTCGATCTCACTGCTTCTGCTCTGCGACACGACCCGCAGCTCGCGGCATACAGCGGCCGCGTCTCCGATTCGGGAGAGGGCCGCTGGACGATCGAGGCGGCGATCGACGAGGGAGTGCCGACGCATGTCCTCAGCGCCGCTCTGTTCGACCGCTTCAGCTCACGCGGCGCGGGCGGCTTCGCGAGCCAGGTGCTCTCGGCGATGCGCCATGCCTTCGGCGGCCATCTCGAGAAGCCGCCCGAGGCCGGGCCATGAGCGCGGCAGGGACGCCGTTCACCGCATCGCCCGCGGGCGGACGCGGCGCCCCTGCAGCGCGTTCCGATGCGCTCGTCGTATTCGGCTTTACCGGCGACCTCGCGACCAAGAAGATCCTCCCCGCGCTGTACGCCATGGTCGAGCGCGGCGCGTTGAGCGTGCCGGTGATCGGCGTCGCCTCGACGAGCCTCGGCAGCGACGAGGTGAACGAGCGCGTCAGAGCGAGCGTCGCGGCGGCCGGCGTCGTCGATCCGGCGACGCTCGACAGGCTGCTCTCGCTCGTCCGCTATGTCAGCGGTGATTATCGAAGCCCGGCGACATTCGCCGCGCTGAAGTCGGCGCTCGGCGAGACAATGCGCCCGGCGCACTACCTGGCCATCCCGCCGGCCCTGTTCGAGACGGTGATCAGGAACCTCGGCGCCGCCGGCCTCGCCCGCAGCGGCGCGCGCGTGATCGTCGAGAAGCCGTTCGGTCGCGGCCTCGCGTCGGCGGTCGAGCTGAACGCGATCGCCCGCTCGGTGTTCCCCGAAGAGGCGATCTTCCGCATCGATCACTACCTCGGCAAGGAGGCGATCATGAACCTCCTCTACTTCCGCTTCGCGAACGCGTTTCTGGAGCCGATCTGGAACCGGCACCACGTCGCGAGCGTGCAGCTGACGCTCGCCGAAGACTTCGGCATCGGCGAGCGCGGCGCCTTCTACGAGAGCGCCGGCGCGCTGCGCGACGTCGTCCAGAACCACCTCTTCCAGATCGTCGCGCTGCTGGCGATGGAGCCGCCGTCGTCTCCCGGCGTGCTCGCCGCGCAGAGCGAAAAGGCCGCCGTCTTCCACGCGATGCGTCCGCTGACCGCCGCCGCCGTCGTCCGCGGCCAGTACGACGGCTACCGCAACGAGAAAGACGTCGCCGCCGATTCCGACGTCGAGACCTTCTGCGCCTTGCGCCTGTTCATCGATTCCTGGCGCTGGTCTGGCGTCCCCTGGTACCTGCGCGCCGGCAAGCGCTTGCCGACAAGCGCGGCCGAAGTGCTGGTCCGTCTGCAGCCGCCGCCGCAGCGCCTGTTCGAAGATTCACCGGCCACGGCCGTCGACAGCAATTACGTCCGCTTCAAGCTGCAGCCGACCTCGGCCATCGCACTGGCGGCGCGCGTCAAGCGGCCGGGTCCCGGTTTCAGCGGCGATCGCGGCGAGCTCTACCTCTGCGAGGACCTGCACGAGGAGCAGGCGACGTACGAGCGACTGCTCGCCGATGCCATGGCCGGCGACGGCTCGCTCTTCACCAGCCAGGACGCGGTCGAGGCCGCCTGGGCTGTCGTCGATCCGGTACTCGCCGATCACGCGCCGGCGCTGCCGTATGCGCCTGGCAGCTGGGGGCCGGTCGCCGCCGACGCGCTCATCGCTGCCGACGGCGGCTGGCACGATCTCGGTCCCGAGGTGCCAGCGCGGCGCTGCGACTGAAATGGCCTAGCCACTCGACCATGGACCCGCGCTCGACGTCCCTGCCCCAGACGCACGACGTCATCTTCCTCCTCGATGTCGACAACACGCTGCTCGACAACGACCGCGTCGTCGCCGACCTGCGCGAGCACCTCGTGCACGAGTTCGGCAGAGAAAGCGCCGAGCGCTACTGGGTCGAGTTCGAGACCTTGCGCAGCGAGCTCGGCTACGCAGACTACCTCGGCGCTCTGCAGCGCTACCGCGCCGACATCGAGGCGAGCGGCCCGGCGGCGCACAAGCTGTTGTCGATGTCGAGCTTTCTCGTCGACTATCCGTTCGCCGATCGCCTTTACCCGCAGGCGCTGGACGTGGTCGAGCGCCTCGGCCAGGTCGGGCCGACGGTGATCCTCTCCGACGGCGACGTCGTCTTCCAGCCGCGCAAGATCGAGCGCTCGGGTCTGCGCGCCGCGGTGGCCGACCGGGTGTTCGTCTTCGTCCACAAGGAGGCGATGATCGACGTCGTCGCCCACCACCTCCCGGCGCGCCGCTACGTCATGGTCGACGACAAGGAGCGCGTCCTCGCGGCGATGAAGGCGGTCTGGGGCGAGCGCCTCGTCACCGTCTTTCCGCGCCAAGGCCATTACGCCCACGACCCGGCTAGCGCCGGCCGGTACCCGCCAGCCGACTGCACGGTCGAGCGAATCGGCGACCTGCTCGCCGTCGACATCGACGCGCTGATCGGCGCCACCCTCCCGGAGAAGCCATCATGAACGGCAACACGCGCCGACTGCACGAGCTCGGCCAGTCCCTGTGGATCGACAACATCAGCCGCGACATGCTCGCCGATGGCACGCTCGCGCGCTACATCGACGAGTACTCGGTCACCGGCCTGACGTCGAATCCGACCATCTTCGAAAAGGCGATCGGCGCCGGCAGCAGCTACGACGCGCAGATCGCCGAACTCGCGCGCGGCGGACGCGCCGGCGAGGAGCTGTTCTTCGTTCTCGCCGTCGACGACCTGGCGCGCGCCGCCGACCTGTTCCGGCCGGTCCACGATCGCACCGGCGGCGTCGACGGCTGGGTCTCGCTCGAGGTCTCTCCGCTGCTCATCGACGACACCCGCAAGACCATCGAGATGGCGGCGAAGCTGCGCGCACAGACAGCGCGGCCGAACGTCTTCATCAAGATCCCCGGCACGCCGGCGGGGGTGCCTGCGATCGAGGAATCGATCTTCGCCGGCGTGCCGATCAACGTCACGCTGCTGTTCTCGCGCGAGCAATACCTGGCCGTCGCCGAGGCCTATCTGCGCGGCATCGAGCGCCGCCTCGCGAAGGGGCTCGATCCGCGGGTCGAGTCGGTCGCCTCGATCTTCGTCAGCCGCTGGGACACGGCGGTCAAGGACAAGGTGCCGTCGGATTTGCAGAACAAGCTCGGCATTGCCATGGGTCGGCGCGCCTACCAGGCCTACCGCGAGTTGCTCGCGTCGCCACGCATGCAGAAGCTCGTCGCCGCCGGCGCGCATCCGCAGCGGCTGCTGTGGGCCTCGACCGGCACCAAGGACCCGGCCGCATCCGACACGCTTTACGTCGAGGCGCTCGCTGCGCCCGACACCGTCGACACGATGCCCGACAAGACCTTGCTGGCCTTCGCCGACCACGGCCGGGTTGGGGCGCCGATGGCGACCGATGGCGGCGACGCCGAAGCGGTGATCGCCGCCGTTGCCGGCCAAGGCGTCGACGTCGACGCGCTGGCGACACAGCTGCAGAAAGAAGGCGGCGCGGCGTTCTCGAAGTCGTGGGCCGCCCTCATCGACGGCCTGCGCGACAAGACGACGCAGTTGGCCGGAGCGCACGCGGCATGAGCGTTCGCGTCGACGAACGCCCGGCGTGGCGCGCCCTCGCGGCTCATCACAGCGAGATCGGCGAGCGCCACCTGCGTGCGCTGTTCGCCGAAGATCCAGCGCGCGGCGAACGGCTGGTCCTGGACGCCGCGGGCTTGCATCTCGACTACTCGAAGAACCGCGTCAGCGATGAGACGATGCGCCTGCTCGTCGATCTCGGGCGCGAATGCGGCGTCCGCGAGCGCACCGCGGCGATGTTTCGCGGCGACGTCATCAACACGACCGAGAGGCGCGCGGTGCTGCACGTGGCACTGCGCAAGCCTGCGAGCGATACGCTTCTCGTCGGCGGCGGCGTCGACGTCGTCGCCCAGGTGCACGGCGTTCTGGACCGGATGGTGGCCTTCGCCGAGTCGGTTCGCGACGGCCACTGGCGCGGCCACACCGGCGCCCGCATCCGCAACGTCGTCAACATCGGCATCGGCGGCTCCGACCTCGGGCCGGTGATGGCGTACGAGGCGCTGCGCTTCTACAGCGATCGCGACCTCACCGTCCGCTTCGTCTCCAACGTCGACGGCACCGACCTGGTCGAGGCGACGCACGACCTCGACCCGGCCGCAACGCTCTTCATCGTCTGCTCCAAGACCTTCACGACGCTTGAGACGCTCACCAACGCGCACGCCGCGCGCGCCTGGATCGTCGGCCGGCTGGGCGACGAGAAGGCGGTGGCGCGGCACTTCGTCGCGATCTCGACCAACGCCAAGGGGGTCGCCGAGTTCGGCATCGCGCCGCAGAACATGTTCGGCTTCTGGGACTGGGTCGGCGGCCGCTACTCGATGGATTCGGCGATCGGCTTGTCGACCCTCATCGCCGTCGGCAGCGAGCACTTTCGCGCCCTGCTCGCCGGCTTCCATGCCATGGACGAGCACTTCCGCACGGCACCGATCGAAGCGAGCATGCCGGCGCTGCACGGACTGCTGGCGATCTGGAACAACGACTTCCTCGGCGCGTCGACGCTGGCCGTGCTGCCATACGAGCAGTACCTGAAACGTCTGCCGGCCTACCTGCAACAACTGACGATGGAGAGCAACGGCAAGCGCGTGCAGCTCGACGGCGCGCCGGTCGGCGTCGAGACGGCGCCGGTGCTCTGGGGCGAGCCTGGGACCAACGGCCAGCACTCGTTCTACCAGCTCATCCACCAGGGCACGCGTCTCGTGCCGTGCGACTTCATCGGCTTTGCCCAGCCGCTCAATCCGCTCGGCCGGCAGCACGACCTGCTGATAGCGAACCTGCTCGCGCAGAGCGAGGCGCTCGCCTTCGGCAAGACCGCCGACGAGGTGAGTGCCGAAGGCACGCCCGCCGACCTGGTGGCGCACCGCGTCTTCGCGGGCAACCGGCCGAGCAATACGCTGCTGGCCGAGCGGCTGACCCCGCACGCGCTCGGCGCCCTGGTCGCGCTGTACGAGCACAGCGTCTTCGTCCAGGGCGTGGTCTGGAACATCGACTCGTTCGACCAGTGGGGCGTCGAGCTCGGCAAGGTGCTGGCGCAGCGCGTCGGCGCCGAGCTGAGCAGCGAGGACGAGCCGCCGCTCGCGCACGACAGCTCGACGAACGCGCTGATCCGCCGCTATCACCGCCTGCGCGACGCCGGCGGTGCCGCCTGACATCTTCCGAGGCGCGACCATGGCCACCCGAATCGATCCCCTCGCCGGCAAGCCGGCGCCCGCCTCTTCGCTGGTCGACGTCGGCCAGCTCGTCGACGCTTACTTTGACCGCGTTCCCGATCCGTCGATGGCCGCGCAGCGCGTCGCCTTCGGCACCTCGGGCCATCGCGGCTCGTCGCTGACGAGCTCGTTCAACGAGGCGCACGTGCTGGCGATCAGCCAGGCCATCTGCGCCCATCGCCAAGCACAAGGCATCGACGGCCCGCTCTTCCTCGGCATCGACACGCACGCGCTCTCGAAGCCGGCAGCGACCAGCGCGCTCGAGGTGCTCGCCGCGAATGGCGTCGATGTCATGCTCGCCGCCGGCGACGAGTACACGCCGACGCCGGCGATCTCGCACGCGATCCTCACCTACAACCGCGGCCGCACGACCGGTCTCGCCGACGGGATCGTCGTCACGCCGTCGCACAACCCGCCGAGCGACGGCGGCTTCAAGTACAACCCGCCGAACGGCGGCCCGGCTGGCGGCGACGTCACGACGCCGATCGAGCGGGCGGCGAACCGGCTGCTCGAAGCGCGGCTCACGGGCGTCAAGCGCGTCGCCGAAGCCGAGGCGCTGCGCGCAGCGACGACGCACCGCCACGACTACCTCGACACGTACGTGGCCGACCTCGGCAACGTGATCGACTTCGCCGCCATCGCCGCCGCGAAGGTCAGGCTGGGCGTCGATCCGCTCGGGGGCGCCGGCGTGCACTACTGGGCGCGCATCGCCGAGCGCTACGGCATCGACCTCACGGTGGTGAGCGAAGAGGTCGACCCGACCTTCCGCTTCATGACGCTCGACTGGGACGGCAAGATCCGCATGGACCCGTCGTCACCGTACGCGATGCAACGGCTGCTCGCGATCAAGGACCGCTTCGACGTCGCCTTCGCCTGCGACACCGACCACGACCGGCACGGCATCGTCACCGCCGCAGGCGGCTTGCTCGCGCCGAACGCTTACCTGGCGACCGCGATCGACTACCTGTTCGCGCACCGGCCGCACTGGCCAGGACGCACGGCCGTCGGCAAGACGGTGGTCAGCACCTCGCTCATCGATCGCGTCGCGCAGCGGCTCGGTCGCCGGCTCTATGAAGTGCCGGTCGGCTTCAAGTGGTTCGCCGACGGCCTGTTCGACGGCTCGCTCGGCTTCGGCGGCGAAGAGAGCGCCGGCGCCTCGTTCCTGCGCATCGACGGCAGCGTCTGGACGACCGACAAGGACGGCATCGTCCCGGCGCTCCTCGCCGGCGAGATCACCGCGCGCACCGGGCGCGATCCCGGGCGCGCCTACGACGAGCTCGCGAAGGCGCTCGGCCGGCCATTCAGCGATCGCGTCGATGCCGCGGCGAGCGCGGAGCAGAAGCAGCGGCTGGCCGCGCTGTCGCCGGATGCGCTCGGCGCGAAGGAGCTCGCCGGTGAGCCGATCACGCAGGTGCTCGTCAAGGCGCCGGGCAACGGCGCGGCGATCGGCGGCATCAAGGTGATCGCGGCGAACGGCTGGTTCGCCGCCCGCCCTTCCGGCACCGAGGACATCTACAAGATCTATGCCGAGAGCTTCGCCAGCGCCGAACATCTGCAACTGCTATTGACGGAAGCGCAGGCGGTCGTCGACCGGGCGATCGCTGCGCCGTCAACGTCAGGTGGCTGAGATGGACACGCGAACGCTCGACGACACCGCGCGCTTGCTGCTGAGCGGCGAGCGCGGCCTGCTCGCCATGGACGAGAGCATGCCGACGCCGGCCAACGTGCCCGCCGCGCAGCAGGCCCTCGCCCATCGCGCCGCCTGCAATCGCGCGACCCGGCGCGGCCGCTACGACGCCGCCCTCCACGCGCCGGCGGCGAACTGAACATCGAATCGAAAGCCGGCCATGGCCTCCCCCCTCGACGAGCTCTGCATCAACACCCTGCGCTTCCTGTCGGTCGACATGGTGCAGAAGGCGAACAGCGGCCATCCCGGGCTGCCGCTCGGCGCGGCGCCGATGGCCTACGTGCTGTGGACGCGCCATCTCAAGCACGACCCAGTGCATCCGCTCTGGCCCGACCGCGATCGCTTCGTCCTCTCGGCCGGGCATGGCTCGGCGCTGCTCTACAGCCTGCTGCATATGACCGGCTACACGCTCTCGCTCGATGACCTCGAGCACTTCCGGCAGTGGAGCAGCAAGGCGCCGGGTCATCCCGAGCGGGGCCACACCGAAGGCGTCGAGATCACGACCGGCCCGCTCGGCCAGGGCCTGGGCAACGCGGTCGGCATGGCGATTGCCGAGATGCACCTGGCGGCGCGCTACAACCGCGACGGGCACACGCTCTTCGACCATCGCACCTGGGCGATCGTCAGCGACGGCGACCTCATGGAAGGCATCGCCGCCGAGGCGGCGTCGCTCGCCGGCCACCTCCGGCTCGGCAAGCTGGCCTGCCTCTATGACAACAACTCGGTGTCACTCGCGGCCGGCACCGACATCACCTTCTCCGAAGACCGCGCCAGGCGCTTCGAAGCCTACGGCTGGCAGACGATCGCCGTCGACGACGGGAACGACATCGACGCCATCGACGCGGCCCTGAAGGCAGCCGAAGCCGAGACCGATCGGCCGACGCTCGTCCTCGTCCGCACGCATCTCGGCTTCGGTTCACCCGAGCAGGACAGCTTCAAGGCGCACGGCTCTCCGCTCGGCGTCGAAGACGTGAAAAAGACAAAGGAGAAGCTCGGCTGGCCACTCGAGCCCGCGTTCTTGGTTCCCGACGCCGCGCGCGAGCACTTTCGCGCCGCGCTGCAGCGCGGCGACGACGCCGAGCGCGACTGGAACGCGCGCCGCGCTGCCTGGGCCAAAGCCTTCCCCGAACTCGGCCGCGAGCTCGAGCTGCGCCTGCGTAGTGAGTTACCGGAGGGCTGGGACCGCGAGGTGCCGACCTTTCCCGCCGATGCCAAGGGCATGGCGACGCGCGTCGCCGGCGGCAAGGTGATGAATGCGATCGCCGGCGCGGTGCCGGCGCTCTTCGGCGGCTCGGCCGACCTCGATCCGTCCACGCACACCGCTCTCAAGGGCCAGGGCGACTTCAACCCGCCGCTGGCCGCGGGCCAGGACAGCGAGGGCTCGGACAGCGCGGGCTGGAGCTACGCCGGTCGCAACGTCCACTTCGGCGTCCGCGAGCACGCGATGGGCGCGATCGTCAACGGCCTCGCCGCGAACGGCGGCTTCATCCCGTACGGCTCGACCTTCCTGATCTTCTCCGACTACATGCGGCCCTCGATCCGGCTCGCGGCGCTGATGGGACTGAAAGTCATCCACGTCTTCACCCACGACAGCCTCGCGCTCGGCGAAGACGGGCCGACGCACCAGCCGATCGAGCAACTCGCCAGCCTGCGCGCGATTCCCGGGTTGACGCTGCTGCGCCCCGCCGACGCGAACGAGACCGCGGTTGCGTGGAAAGTCGCGATGGAAACGCGCGACCGACCGGTGCTGCTTGCGCTCAGTCGTCAGGACCTGCCGACGCTCGACCGCAGCCGCTTCGCCAGCGCCGAAGGCGTGCGCCGCGGTGCGTACGTGCTGGTCGACGCCCGCCACGGCGCGCCGTCGCTCATCCTCATCGGCACCGGCTCGGAGGTCAGCCTGGTGGTCGCGGCGGCCGAGCGGCTCAACGACGAAGGCGTCGCGGTTCGCTGCGTCTCGATGCCGAGCTGGGATCTGTTCGAGCGCCAGCCGAAGCGCTATCGCGAAGAAGTGCTGCCGCCCTCGGTGAAGGCGCGCCTCGCTGTCGAGCTCGGGGTCTCGCAGGGCTGGGAGCGCTACGTGGGCGATGGCGGTGACGTCGTCTCGATCGACCGCTTCGGCGCTTCTGCACCGGCACCAGTGCTGCTGACGGAGTACGGCTTCACGGTCGACGACGTCGTTGCGCGAGCGCGCAAAGTGCTCACTCGCTGAGAACGCCGCCGATGCTGAGACCGCACCCGCACAGCGTCTGCGAGGACGATTCCCTCCCAGCCCAAACCTTGCGCGCCCTGCAGCGCCATTCCTTCGACTACTTCGTCCACGAAATCAACCGGGACAACGGGCTGGTTCTCGACAAGACCGCGCCCGACTGGCCCGCCAGCATCGCTGCCATGGGCATGGCCCTCACGGCGTACGCGGTGGGCGTCGAGCGCCAGTTCATGGCCCGCGCCGATGCCGCTGCGCGCGCCGTGACGATGCTGCGCTTCCTTGCTGCCAGCGAACAGAGCGAAAGGCCCGACGCCACCGGCTACAAGGGCTTCTACTATCACTTCCTCGACATGAAGGCCGGACGGCGCGTCTGGCAATGCGAGTTGTCGAGCATCGACACCGCCCTCCTCATCGCCGGCGCACTCGCAGCAGCGCAGTATTTCGACGCCGACAACACACAGGAGACCGAGATCCGCTCGCTCGCGCGGCTGCTTTACGAGCGAGTCGACTGGCCCTGGATGCTCGATGGCGGCGACACGCTGCGCCATGGCTGGCGCCCCGAAAGCGGCTTTCTGCCGTTTCGTTGGCGCGGCTACGACGAAGCCCTCATCCTCTATGTGCTGGCCATCGGCTCGCCGACGCACCCGATCGAGCCGCGCTGCTACCAGGCGTGGTGCAGCACCTACCAGTGGAAGGAGATCTACGGCATCGGTTTTCTGTATGCGGGGCCTCTCTTCATCCACCAGATGTCGCACATCTGGTGCGACTTTCGCGGCATTCGCGACCGCTACATGCGCGAGCGCGACTGCGACTACTTCGAGAACAGCCGCCGGGCGACGTTGATTCAGCAACAGTACGCGATCCGCAATCCGCTCGGCTTCAAGCACGTCAACGATCGATGCTGGGGGATCACTGCCAGCGACGGGCCCGGCAACCATGTCAAAGAAATCGACGGCGTGCAGCGCACGTTCTACGACTACATCGCACGCGCCGTCCCGTATGGACCCGACGACGGCACGATCGCACCCTGGGCCGTGGCCGCGTCGATTCCCTTCGCGCCCGAGGTCGTCGCGCCGACCATCGCACACATGAAGGCACTCCACATCAAGGTGCCCAATCCGTACGGCTTCAAGGCGTCGTTCAACTCGGTCTTCAGCGGCGATGCCGACGCGGTCGGCTGGGTCTCGCCCTACCACTTCGGCATCAACGAGGGGCCGACGATCATCATGATCGAGAACCATCGCAGCGGGCTGGTCTGGTCGCTGATGCGTCGCTGCGCGCCGCTGCGCAGAGGCCTCGAGCGCGCCGGCTTCGAAGGCGGTTGGCTGAGCGGGGTAGATGGCACGCCGCGTGTCGCCGCCGCTTGATAACGGCTGTCGGAAGCTGAGATTCAACGGCCGCGGCTTTCGGCGTGGCTCGCGTCCAGTACTTTCGAGCCGACCGGATCGAGGGGCTGCTCGCTCCAAACGTGTAATCCGCCGCTTTTCGCTTGGGCACGGCAGCTGGCGCGCTCTGACAAGCCTTGAGTTGTCCAAAAGCGGACGCCAGCGTCCACTCGTTCGATGGCCGATCGTCCGCGATGGGTTCGCAGGCTGTAGTGCCTACGGCGCTGGCTGAGCTTCATGACCTGCCGGTCAGCCGTCGAAGTGACGGAAAAGAATCCGTGGGTTTCACTCGTGGGCCCCGAGTGACTCGAACACTCGACCTACGGATTGAGAGAGGCTTACCGCTCCTTTCTTGTACCCCGGCTTGGACTTGGACTTGGACTTGACCCTGTCTCGCGGACGGTTGAGGACTTGATTCTCAAGTCCCTTGACGTCTCCCCCGTTTCCGGTCAGTTCTGAGTTAGAGACGGGCGGCTTTTCGGCGGTTGGCCTGACCTTCTTTGGGCGAACTCGCTCGGGGTCAGGTGACCGAGCGATCCATGCGGCCGTTCAGTGTTGTAGTCGTCCTTCCACGCCTTCAGTCTCTCACGGACGTCTTGCATCGTGACGAACTCATGGGTGTTCAGGAACTCGTCGCGCAGCCTTCCGTTGAACGACTCGATCAGCCCGTTGTCGGTGGGCTTTCCAGGCCGGGTGTAGTCGAGCTTCACGCCGCGCCGGTAAGCCCATTCGTCGAGTGCCTTCGAGGTGAACTCCGTCCCGTTGTCGACGGTGATCGCCCGCGGCATGCCGCGGGCGATCGCGGCCTGATCCAACGCGTGGCCGACGCACCGGCCCGTCAGGCTGAAGCCGGGCTCTAGAGACACACACTCGCGACTCCATTGATCGATCACCGCGAGGATGCGGAATTTGCGTCCATCGAGCATCTGGTCGTGAACGAAGTCCATGCTCCAGTGCTGATTCGGCCCCGTGGCCGGCGGCACATGACCGCGCTGCAGGCTGATTCGCTTGCGCCGCTTGGTCTTCATGCGCAGCTGCAGGCCGTCCAGGCGATATAGGCGCCAGACGCGCTTCTTGTTGATGGCCCAGCCTTCCCTGCGCAACATCACATGCACGCGCAGATATCCGAAGCGTGGTCGATTCATGGCGATCTCTCGAATCCGTTGCCGCAAGGCGCTTTGATCGCGTGCCTGGCTCTTGGCGTACCAGACCGACGGACGCAGCAGTGCCAGACGGCACGACCGTCGAACGCTCACCCGGAAGCGCTCTTGCATCCAGGCTGCCAGCTCGCGCCGCTTGGCAGCCTTCAGATCTTTTTTCGGACGACCTCCTGCAGGATCTGCTTGTCGAGCGTCAGATCGGCCACGATCCGCTTCAATCGCGAGTTCTCGTCCTCGAGCATCTTGAGGCGCCGCAGCTCGGTTACGCCGAGGTCTGCGTACTTCTTCTTCCACGTGTAGTACGTGGCCTCAGACACGCCGATCTGCCGGCACACGTCGACGACCGGCGTTCCCGATTCGCCCAGCCGCAGCGCGTACGCAATCTGCTCCTCGCTGAACCTCGACTTCTTCATCGCTTCTCCTTGCGTCCCTCGCGGGATTGCCGAGAAGCCACATTACCTCTAGTTTTGAACTGACTACGGATTCGGGGGAGACGTCACCCTGCACGGCTCATTTTGAAACCAGCGGCGAGCCAAAACATCGGATGGGTCCACACATGAATACGCTTTTGCACCGTCAGCAGGCGCGTGCTTCTCGAGTTGGTCCGGAGGCGCCGGCGTCTGGGCGCCAGCTGTTGATGGTGACGCACACCATGCGATAACTAGGCACACCAGAACGAGGTCTGCTTTCATTTCAAGCGCTGCTTGGCGGCGTTACCCCGGCAAGACGTCGTGGACCACGCGCCACGAACGCTGGATCGCGGAGCAGTGCTTCGATCACGAGGCCGACCGCATCGCGCTGGCCGAATACCAACTCGCCGCCCAGTCGGCTGAT
>Ga0207677_10000630_pt1 | contig 21348 bp, 23 predicted proteins | sample KBSMisM42_FD_184311 | JGI IMG/M metagenome (GOLD analysis project Ga0207677, IMG submission 184311) | Miscanthus rhizosphere microbial communities from Kellogg Biological Station, Michigan, USA - KBS Miscanthus M4-2 (SPAdes) (version 2) | ecosystem: Host-associated > Plants > Roots >...
GGACTACGTTACGAGCACACAGCATCCGTTGCCGGTATGGTCTGTGCCTCGCAAAGGTCGCGCGACCAACGCGAGAACAGTACAAGAAACCGCTTTCCGACTCAATAAGTAGCGTATCCGAGGCAAAAGCCCATCTCGCGGCGCACACGGCCTGAGGGCACTCTACCCCGAGTAGATCGTGTCGCTAATTTGTCCTTCGACCCATCTATCCATAGAGCATGTTTCTACGTTCGGTGGCTTCCATTGTCTCTCCACGCCTCCCGAGGGACTCTGTTCATGGAGGTTGTGTGATGAACAAGCGAATCAAAAGAATGCTGCAGGAAATTGAGGAAGCAGGCGGCGTCATTCACTTGAGTCCCATGATGCCGGCCGAAGCAGCCGAGGCGTTTTTGAACGAAATTCTGAAGTGCCCGGACTGTGCAGCGGCAATGAAGCTCAACCGCACGTATGGTAGCCCAACGGATCCACCGATCGACCGCGTGTTGGCGGATGGTAAAAAGAACGGTGAGCCGCAAAGCCACTGAGCGTGGCCATGCCAGTTGGCATCGTTCAACAGGGAACGGACCGAAACGAGCTCGCATGACCGGGCCGCTGGGATGTCATCAACCGTGAAGCCATTGGCCGACGAGAACGATAAATAGTGCCAGTCGTTCCAAGGAACATGGAGGACCCGCTATGAGCGCAGGCACTCACGGACGACCGGTACGTGCTGTCGCAGGAAGGTCGGGCTGGCACAACGGTGATCGTCTACGACCGAAACGAAAGCCCAAATGCGTCGAAAGCTAGCTTGCGCCGATCAATTGATGCCGCGAATGCGGCCACCTTGTTCTCGTCCGCCTAACGGATCAGACGCTAAGCTGCAAGCCGCATTCACGTGCGAGCGGACGAGCGGCGCGCCGCTTGCCGCGATGCACACGCAGTTGACGTTGAGCGACCTGCAAGCGGCGTGACGCCGTCCGTCTCGCGCTGAACGAGCCGGCTCGGCCGGCGGGCGCGGCATTTGGCGGCTTGTCGGCTTCTGCGGCGAGTTAGCCCGCGCCATGATGCAACCCTAAGTGTGCGCTCTGGACAGAACTAGCAATTGCTAGCGGGCACTCTCCGTATACCCAGCCACGAGCGGCTACAGCAACAGGAACTTTCCCCATGAACTCATATGTCAAAAATTCGCGATCAGGAAGTGCTCGACGAAGCCAATGACACTCGCTGCGTCGGCAGCGGTCAGCTTCGACCAATCAGCGTGCATTGCCTGATTGCGCACCTTCGGCATCGCTTCGAGGAGAGATTTCTGTGCACCCACAACAAACCCTTTTGCCTTGAGTGCGTTAACTACTTCCTGCATGGTCTTTCCAATGGTGTCGACACCCTTGGATGACGCGAATCGTTTCAGAGCGTCTTCGAGTGCTGCCGATGCCAAAACGGCTGCAGCGATATGGTTGCCGTTGGCCAGCGCTTCCTTCGCGAGGACGACGAAATCTCCAAACACCTCGCCGATAACCGCACGCTCTAGATTGAAAACGTACCCGCCTTCGAAATCCGCTTTCGCCGCGCGAAATACTCCCTTAGCCGCGTCTACATCGTTGTCGCTCTTCCTATTCTGATGCAATTTTGCAAACGTCTCAAAATGCACCGACGTTCTGCCAAATGCACCATCGAAAAGATTCGCCACGCTCGTTGCCCACGCCTGCCATGCGTCTAGCGGATACCACGTGAGTCCCGTGGTTCCTACGGGCACAAGTTTAAGCTCGTCCATCTGCTTCTCTAGCTCGAGGAACCTCTTTAAGATTAAGTCGTTAACTTCCATTCGGCGATTTTACAACGTGTCGTATCGAAGGGACACGGCCGTACGACTTCGTGTTAATCAGGCCACCCAAGCGTCACCCTAGGTGAAATCGCCGTTTGAGCAGGACCATATCGTTGAACTGATAGCCAGACACCTGCGTGATACAGCGTCGTGAGCGTTGGGCGACGGCGCACGACACCGACCGCCCAATGTTGCACACACGCGTGACAATTGCCGGGTTGGGCGGGTGGCTCTATGCGGCAGCAGATCGTCGGGCTAACGGATCAGACGTTAAGCTGCAAGCCGCACTACCGCGCGAGCGGACGAGCGGCGCGCCGCTTGCCGCGAGGAAAGAAAGGTTCTGACTGAGCGAGTTGCAAGCGGCGTGACGCCGTCCGTCTCGCGCTGAACGAGCCGGCCCGGCCGGCGGGCGCGGCATTCGGCGGCTTGTCGGCTTCTGCGGCGAGTTAGGCCGCCGATGATGTTCATGGTTCCATTCCGTTGAGCCAAGCCTGAACAGCGGACGCAAAACCGGGCGCCAGAGATTCCAACTCAGCGACGTCGCGAAGAGTAATGAGGTTTGCAAGCTCGGACTCCACGTAATCGTTCAGCGTGGCGGCTTCCTCTGCGAGAGTGGACGTATTCGCTTCGCTAACGCGCTGCTCCAGCGCGAAGATGACAAATTTTGGCAATTCCAAATGGATCGTTCGCCGCGTGAGAAGATCGGCGCGAAACGAGTGTCGGTGAACCGTGCCAGAGGCGTTCCGCCTCTCCTTCTTCATGCTGCGTTCTCTGTCACTCAACTTCGCCATGGCTACGTGACAATATAGGTTTGCCATGGCGAAGATGCAAGATGTGCCGCGTAAAGTTTCGCCCGATCCAATAGGTCAGATTTTTGGAGCGAGCATCCGTCGCTTGCGGGAAAACCGCGGATGGACGCAGGAGCAGCTAGCGGAACAGGCCGAGATGAGCGTGACATATCTCGGGTTTATCGAACGGGGCGAGAACGTGCCCACGCTCACGATCATCTTGAAGTTGGCGGACGCTTTCGGAGTGAATCCTGGCCGTTTGGTCGATGAAGTGGCACGCTCTCGGTAATCGCCGGCCGAGAGTGTTCTCGGAGGCCGAGCCGATCTGCACACCGAACGAACAACTAGGTTGAGGAGATGCGAACGCCGCCGCGCCGCGTCATCGCAATGTCGAGAGCTTTACACGCGTCGCAAGTGACCTTCTCGAAATCATTACTGATCGGTGCGTCTGTCACACCTGTCAAGGTGGCACAAAGCGGTTCCGATCTGCGAGGACCTTCCTGCGGGGTCGTTTCCCAGTGTATTCGTTGAGCGATCCAGTCTGTATTCACGGTGAATATGATACGTCAAACGGCCGGCCCACGAGGTGTTACGAGCAATTCGGCGCGCTGACAGAACCTCGTCCTTTCCTCAATTAACCGACATATGGCAGTGCAGACCAATCTCCCAGGCGACGGATGCGCAGACTGCCTTTGGCGGTCTAGCAAGAGAGGCCAAATGGAACGCGGGTTGGGTGGGGGAAACGTGCACCCGTAGGGATGTGGCCGGCCTAACGGCGCAGACGCTAAGCTGCGCGGCCAGGGCCCACGTGCCGAAGCCGACGCGGCGCTCGGCGTGCACGCATGTGAGTCGCGCGATGCAGGCCGCGCGCCGCCGCCGTGTTTTGATTCTAACGAGGCGGCTCGGCCGCCGGACCGAAGCCGGGCCGCGCCGGCTTCTGCGGCGAGTTAGGCCGCCGATCAACTCGGCCTCATATTCACCGTTTAATTATCAGGAGCGCTCTCGACGTCGGTCGCGCAGACGTTGCACGCGCACTCGAACAGGAATTCCCGCCTTGCGGCAAACCGTACAATAATTTGCTTGCCCGGGATGCGAGCGACGGGCTGGCCGATACGTTTGCCGACAAGAAGAGCAAATGGCAATTTTGCTATGGGTTACGGCCTGCGCCAATTGCATACACAGCGCGGCAAACAACGACGTTCGCACACCGCCGAATACGGCGAACGTTATAGAGGGCGCAGGGCCGTCCCACTCCACGATTGGCTGAATGCCTGACGATAACAATTGAAGATTCAGCGCTCTGGCGAGTCGGCGCCTCTGGCGTCGGAGCGCGGTTCCCTTGCCAACACTCCAGCCACCGCGTGGACGACCAATCACATCCCACGCGGAGTCGTCACTGACTTCTTCCCCTCGATGTAGCTGCTGTCCGATCTCAATGAAGGTTTGGAACCGTCGTGAGTAGGCGCGCCAATCAGCGATGTTCTCAGTGTCAGCTGGGCTACAGCCTCCGTAAGGAAGCAGGCTAGAGCGATCAAGTCCGTCGCGATCCTCCACCCGATGGGTCGCCGGCTTACGATGCTCACACAACCCGAGCATTCCCCATCGCATCGCATATTGAGCGATGCGACGAACAGGCTGGTCCGAGAGCTGAACGAACTGGGCGAACGCGGCGGCCGTGACATCTCGTGCCTCGCCCACCCCCTGCCAGTATGCTTCGCCATCGGAGACGTAAAGCCACTCCTCGTCGGGCGTCAGTTCGATGTCAGACGGAACCATAACGACGTCCGTGGACAGGAATCGATTCTCGAGGTTGCCATCTTCGTCGTACAGGAGATCTGAGTCTAGCAATTTCCGCCGCGTAACGCCTCCGTTAACGCCAACATCATACCATGAGGCCGCGTGGACATGGTTTAATTCATTGACGATGGCGACGATCCTTGGCGATGTAGCGTGCACGACGAGAATGTTGGAGCACTACCTGTACTGGATTGCCGGTAGCGTCATTTGTCTCATCGTTTTTTTATCCGGCCTCAGTCATAGCGCCCGGCTGTTTCTGGAGTGCTTCATCGTGGTGATTCGCGCTGTCCGGCGCGAATGTTACCACTGGCATATGTTAGGCAAGCTACTGAAGCGCGAGTTCACTACTCGCAAAGCCGCCAGGTGCGACTGACGTCTATGAACCTGACGCGGTACGAATCGGGTCGAACGAGGTGAGCCGGGCGGGGGAAAGGTGAAGCTGCAAAAACGGTTGTCGGCCTAACGGCTCAGAGGTTAACCCGCGCGGCCAGGGCCCACGTGCCGAAGCCGACGCGGCGCACGGCCTGCCTGCATGTGAGTCGCGCGATGCAGGCCGCGCGCCGCCGTTCAGTTTTTGGCTTCACGAGCCGGCTCGGCCGGCGGACCGAAGCCGGGCCGCGCCGGGTTCTACCTCGAGTTAGGCGCCGCTCGCAGCCGACGACCTGGCATTAGCCCTATGGAAAACGACAAGGGTCTGCGCCAACTTGTCATGCCAGCCTTGCTTCCTGCGATCAAAACCTACAAAAATAAAGCCTAGGCCAAAGGTCATCGCGCATATTACGCAACCGAAGTACCTCATGACACATTGCCAAACTTCCGGCCGCTGTCTTGTCTGTAAATCGACCACGCGCAGGCCGAGAATCAACTGACCCAGCGACGCACTGAATCCGCGCCAGAATAGAATCAGTATTACTCCTGGAAGTACCCATAACCACACATCTATTTGCGCTAGCGCCCACTCCATGCCATAAAGCGAACGAGATAGAGTGGCGAACAACAACCACAAAAACACCAGCACTAAACCGATCGCTAAAACATCAAACACAGCGGCGGCGAAACGTACCCAGAAACCAGCATAACGATCAACCGCCGCAAACTTGATCGGCGCAAGTAATCGCTCAAAAGTTCGCTCGAGCGTTCCGCGACGGGCAATCAATTTAGTATTCCAGCTTTCGTCGAATACTATGAAGACAGCTTGTGGTTGCCACTCGGGTAATGGTTTAGGAAAGACATCTTGTACCGAGAGCCGAAACTCTGTATATTCAGCTTGAGCTGCCGCATTATGGGGATCAACACAGAATGGCAAGAATATGATCACGCGGTTCGACGCAACGCGCTCAACCGCCTGCCGGATCTCCCATAGTAGCGCCGCAACCACTCGCGACGCACGGACGATTAACAATTGCGTGCAATCAAGATAACCCTGGACGGTCGCGTGCCATTGGTCGTCGGTGGCATAAACACGCAAAAAACCGATCTCGGGTAATTCCTCATAAGGTCGGCCCAGAGTGACACATGGTCCGAATCTGTCTAAAATAGCTGCGAGTCTCTCTTCATATGCGCCTCGCCTCAGCAACAGAATTCCTAGCCATAGAGGCGGCAGCACGAACGCAAGCCAGAGAGGTGGGTCGGATGATTCGTTCTCTTCGCTGCCGTCGTAGAGAAAGCGCCGAAGATAGAGGACTGGAGGTCGTCCGTCGGCAACTAGCCTTATCTTGGACCGTACCGCCGTCATTCGGCGCGCCTGACGAAGCGCCAGCATACCGAACGAACAAAGCGGTACACCTACAATAATGCCGATTCCTCGGCTACAGTATAAACCGCTAAAGATTGATGCGATCCCTGTGAGGGTGACAAGAAAGGGATGACGATTTAGCAAGTAAAGGCGAGCACGCCCTTGACGGAGGCGCATGTCAGCAGTGCCCCCACACCGCAGGCACATTGTTCGGAACGCGGTGTTCTCAATGCCGCAGGCGGGACATATCCAGGACACTTGCATGTGCTGCCGGCCTCTTGATGATTGTTACATGTTGTATCCGTCGGCGCAATGCCGCCATCAGTCGCGACGCCGTGCGTCTCGGCGGCGAACGACGGAATCCACCGCCGCACCAGCAAGCTCCTAGTTCTTTGAATGTGGACGATGAGAACTACCATCACTGAATCAACGAAGCTACGGTGTTCGCGAGCAGCGCGCGAGGCGCGCCACTTGCCTTCCGAAAATCGTGACGTGAGTGGGGTGGATGGCCGAATCGTACAACCGCCGGAAAACTGTGTGCGCCTAACGGCTCAGAGGTTAACCCGCGCGGCCAGGGCCTACGTGCCGAAGCCGACGCGGCGCACGGCGTGCACGCATGTGAGTCGCGCGATGCAGGCCGCGCGCCGCCGTCGGGTTTTGATTCTAACGAGGCGGCTCGGCCGCCGGACCGAAGCCGGGCCGCGCCGGGTTCTACCTCGAGTTAGGCCGCTTGCGACGTTTCAGTAAGAGAGGCCAATTCGTTGCGCATGCGGCGAACATCGCCGGCAAAGCAAGATACGGCAGCAACCATCGAAGGTCACCTTTCACATATTCCATTGCGCCGGCATTCGCAACCGCTAACCATCCGATAACCACGATGACTGCCGGCTCTGCGATCGACCAGACGTACAGGGTGGTCGGCCTTGCATGCAGCGGAATAAGCGCACCGACTGCGACGCACGCTACCACGACGATCGAAGGCAGAAGTCGCTCGTACCCGGTAATGACATCGCTCATTCCCGCCGGAATAGCAACGAAGGCCGCTGCTGCGACCGCGGATGCGGGACGCGAAAAAGCACGCCCTCTTGCGGGCGTCAATATCTGGCCAACAAGAGCGAGTACTAGAACCGGAAGCCAGACAAAGCTCCCAGGCCATATCTGCCACATGCGCCACGTTGCGAGCTCACCGGATGCGGTGTGTTCACCAAACGCGAGAAGTGCAACGTCGGCGAAAGCAAGCGTTATTAGGCCAACAACCCGCCATCTATACGTTGGCGCTAAGAGCGTGGCGAGCAAACTCGTAAGCAAACAGCCTGCGACAAAATGATCGGAATAGTAACCTCGCCGCACAACATAAACGACGACTGTCGCGATGATTGCGAGAGCAGCAGCATGCGCGAGCCGCGTTTCAGATTCGTTTACCGACACCATGAGCATTCTATCCCGCGAACACTTCCAAGAAGGCGATCGTTCAGCGGAGAGGGAAGCGAGGGTGCTCGCTAATTACGTTTCGTTCACGGCGCGTGAAAGCGATGAACTTGCCGCTGGTTACTCCATAACGACGTGGAGTTCGCTTCCCGCCGCAGTATGGCCGGTCATTTTCCAACCTAGCCAGCTACGCCTGATTTCAGACAGCGGGAAGGACAAAAGAGCGGGAATGGTGCCCCGTCGACCTGAGGAAACGGACATTGCTTTCCGATCACGACAGCCGTGAAGAACTCCTTGGCCGGATCCCGGACGACGCCCGGGCGGGCGGTGGAAAAGTGCTGCTGCGAGACTTGTGGTCGGCCTAACGGATCAGACGCTAAGCTGCAAGCCGCATTCACGCGCGAGCGGACGAGCGGGGCGCCGCTTGCCGCGAGGAAAGAAAGATTCTGACTGAGTGAGTTGCAAGCGGCGTGACGCCGTCCGTCTCGCGCAGAACGAGCCGGCTCGGCCGGCGGGCGCGGCATTCGGCGGCTTGTCGGCTTCTGCGGCGAGTTAGGCGCCGGATTATTGCGGAGTGAGCGTCTTGATGTGCATGTGCGCATGGGTAACCGCACGTAGCATCCGCTCGACTTCATCTTCCCATGCTTCAACCATGGCTCGGATACCGACCTGTTGCATGCTGACGTATACGTCTGGGTGTGTCTGGATATCTCCAAAGACAAGACGCTTTACACCCAGAGCGGACCGGTAAAATTCGCCACAGGCATCGGCAAAAGGCGCAAATTGCGCGTCTCCACTAAGAAAAAGCAGGATCGGGCTACTTGACTGCAGCGCATAGTAGTTAAGCTTCAAGAAGTCCCGTTCAAGGTTACTGATGTCATTCTCTGCCGCGCTACGGCCTTCGGTCTCCCATCGAGACACTGCGCCATGAAATGCTTCAATCAGAAGGCGGCTCCATTCCCGGCAGTTCTCCATGAGCTCCGCCGCAAGTTCTTTGCGCTGGGCGAAAACATCGTTCTTGCGATCGATGTCCCGCTTGAGGATGGCATAGAGTGTAGAGAGGCCGGGTATGTCCACGGACAGTTCCTGAGACGAGTATACCGCCGCGGCGATCACCGGCAGCGCTACTCGATGTCGTTAAGCCAGCGGGAAACTGCGTGGCTGATTCCGGGCATCGTTCGCTCCAGATGGGCGATCTCTGCCAGCGAGAGACAGCCGGCAAGCTCGATTTCGACCAGGTGATCGAGTGTGACTACCTCCTCATCGGAAGCGCCATCATTGGTTTCTGCAACTCGATGTTCAAGAGCACGGACGAGAAACTCGGGCAGAGTTACCGAGATTAGGCGTCTAGATGACAAGTCAGGAGGGCGAAGTGACGTGATCTTGGCCATAGACAAGTGACTATGTAGGTTGTCTATGGACAATGTGCAAGAGTGTCACGAAGAAAAAAACGACAGCCAGATGCGGAACTGTTCGGGCAGATCGTGCGTGCACATCGCGAAGCTCGCGGCTGGACGCAGGAAGAACTGGCTGAGCGGGCTGAAATGAACGCCAGCTACTTGGGTTTCGTCGAACGCGGCGACAACGTACCGACGCTTACAATCATCATTCAGCTCGCCGAGGGGCTTGAAGTATCTCCCGCTGATCTTCTCCGCGATTTAATGAAGCGGCGGTAGCCAACCGCAACGGACCGCTGAGCTCAGCACGCCGGCGAATAAGAACCCACGAGACATGCGACCTAGGCCAGGGCGGGCGGGGGAAACGTGCAGCCGACGGAGTCGTTGTGCGCCTAACGGCTCAGACGCTAAGCTGCGCGGCCAGGGCCCACGTGCCGAAGCCGATGCGGCGCACGGCGTGCACGCATGTGAGTCGCGCGATGCAGGCCGCGCGCCGCCGCCGGGTTTTGATTCTAGCGAGGCGGCTCGGCCGCCGGACCGAAGCCGGGCCGCGCCAGCTTCTGCGGCGAGTTAGCCGGCACTCGGAGAGCGATCGGTGGCCGCTAGACTTGCGCGCCTAAATAGCGCTACCGTTGTCCCATGGCGACGACGCGCAAAAAGTCCGATACAGAACCACGGTTTCCTTACACGACTTCGCCGGCAGCACTGCGGCGTCTGCTGAAAGAAATCCCGAGGCGGCCGCGTCCTGGGAAACTGACTCTCGACACACTCAAGACCTGGAAGGTAACCAGCAGTAACGACGCGACGCCTTTGGCAGTTCTGAAGAAACTCGGGTTACTCGGGCCAGGCGGCGAGCCGTTACAGCCGTACATTGATTACATGCAGGCGCCGCCGGCAGGACCGCGCGCGCTCGGTGCGCGGGTGAAAGAGCAATATAGAACCCTCTTCGAGACGGCCCACGAGCCGCACAAGAACACCAGCGAACTTAAGACGTTTTTTAACATCCACAGCGGCGGAGGCGAGCGAGCTATCGAACTTCAGATTCAAACGTTCAAAGCTCTTTGCGAATATGCCGACTTTTCCGGCGTCGCCGAATCAGGCACCGGCACATCCAGCCTGGATGCGGCCGGCGGTGCGTCCGCGGGCAGCCCTGGTGCTGGAGCGTTCCCGCCTGTAAAGATCGACCTTCACATTCACCTACCTGAAAACAAGACAGCTCGCGACTACGAAGCGATCATTCAAGATATCGCCAAGTACATCTACGGACGCGGAGGCTCGGATCGTGGCTGACATCAGTCAGATAGGCGGCGTCATCGGCGGTTTATCGGAACTTGCAGCCGCGTCGCGCGCTACTGAGGCCGAAACTGCGCTGGGTTCGCCGGAAGTGTATGCGGCGCTGCTTGAATTTAACGAGTGCGTTCGCTATCTGAACACGCGACGGAGTTCGGGTGCTGTTCTTCGCCTTGATTCTGAAGCAGCGGTTCAGGATGCATTGTTTCTCATGCTACGCCCATGGATTCGAGACTTGATACCCGAAGCTCCGAGTGAGAAGTCCGGCAATCGGTTCTCGGTCTGCGACTTCGCCTCTAGGGCGCTGAAGTTAGTAATCGAGGCGAAGTTTATTCGCGACCGACAACACGGAAAGACGATCTCAAAGGAACTATACGACGACATCGAGGTATACCGTCACAATGCGCATTGTGAACATATCCTATTCTTCGTATACGACCCTGATTCAAATATTCCTGACGAGCGCGAATTACGCCGAACGATTGAGCAGCGTCGGGTGTACGACGATCGAGTGTTGATGTGCACCTTGATTGTCAAGCCATAGAGCGGCGACGAAAGTTGGTGGCGGCCCGCTAACACGGAGACGGCAGTAACCGACACGATCCTTAGGCACACCCCTTTTGCGGCTTGTGAATCTCCAATCACAACACGTCGCTTGGCGGGCGGGGGGACCGTGTCGCCGCCGAAATGTCTGTCCGGCTAACGGATCAGAGGTTAACCCGCGCGGCCAGGGCCCGCGTGCCGAAGCCGACGCGGCGCTCGGCATGCACGCATGTGAGTCGCGCGATGCAGGCCGCGCGCCGCAGTGCAGTTTTTGACTTCACGAGCCGGCTCGGCCGGCGGGCCGAAGCCGGGCCGCGCCGGGTTCTACCTCGAGTTGGGCAGCGCCATCTCGCGATGACGCCACCCCTTTGCGAACGAGTTTATTTTGAGGCACGCGCCTTCGTGAGCTCGTGCTGAAGAATCGCGTTCTCGACCGTTTCATAGCAGATGCGCCAGGCGGTAGCACTGCGGCCTACGTGTTCGGGCCTCCGGTTCTCCCGTTCATGCACCTCGGTGATGCTCGTTACAAGACGCTGGAGACAGGAGGACAGCAGTTTGTCGTTATTAACACGCCAACTAAACGATCCCTTGGGTTGATTCCAGACGACATTTGCGCGAAATGCTCCCAACATCGGCATGATCCAGCCGAGAGGGATTTTCCCATTTACCGTCTCATCTAAGAAGTGAAGTTCATTCTGCCGATGTTTCTTGCTACGAACTCGCTCGGCCTTTCCTGCCTTGTATCGACCGATGTCGGGCATGCTAAGCGACTTTTTTTCAATTAGGTCGCGAAGCTTGAGAATTTCTGGCGCGCGCCTGATGAGAATGTCGAACGAAGCCTTCTGACGGCCGGCGGCTTCATCAGCGAACCGACGCACCAAGCCTTCTTTACGGCCGAACAGCTGGGTAGGGTGTTTGTTTGCGTTGTATTCCTCGCAGTTGAAGATCGCGAGGTAGTACAGAACCTCGCGCACGTCCACAGGTTTGGGTTCGTTCATTTTGTATGCAATCTTCTCCGCATATGGCTGATCAGCCAGGACCTCTTGCAGATGCTCAAAATGTCCCTTCAGGTTTTCCAAACTCTTGAGGTCGACCTGCTGAGATGAGTTCAGGCCACCGGCGATCTCCGCGACCTGCTCGGACTCCACCCCTGTCATTACTTTGATAAATACAGACGCCGGGCTACGCTCCTCATCGCAGTTTTCCTGTACCTCTAGTATTGCCGAGAGCGTGTGACCGCCGTCTACGACGCCATGAAGAAGCGGATCGCCGAGCGTAAAGACGACGTCCTTCTTTTTATCGTCGAACTCGACGTCTTTCGTCAGAATTGTCAGGCCGCGATTCCGCTCGAAGAAGCGATCCGGTTCGTCTAATAAAGTCCTGCGGATCGCTGCGTACACAGACGTTTTAGTGCTCACTTCACGCGGATTGACTTCCCGCCACGACCACAACTCAGGCGGAATGTCGCAGATGTTGGCCGCAAAAAATCCGAGCTTTGAAGAACCGGCGGGAGAAGGAAGGGAACGAAACTGCGAGGCGGGGATACGAAAAACACTCATCTTGTCCTCTCAAGCGAGCATCAGGCGCTCAATACGCTGTGTGCCGCAAGTTTAGTCGCCTACGCGGAGGTCCCGGCCGAAACCAGGGACAACGCACGAAGCCGACGAAACGGTACTCTCAACCATGAGTGTTGTCAACGGCGGCTTCGCGTCTGCCCAACGGTCCAGAGGTTAACCCGCGCGGCCAGGGCCCACGTGCCGAAGCCGCAGCGGCGCGCCGCCTGCCTGCATGTGAGTCGCGCGGTGCGGGCGGCGTGCCGCCGTTCAAATACCGCTGAACGAGCCGGCTCGGCCGGCGGGTCGAAGCCGGGCCGTGCCGGGTTCTACCTCGAGTTAGGCCGCTCGCCGGAGTGATTCTCGACTCTGAGCGCGTCGAGGAGGCGACGCACAGACTCCTGAAACCTCCTGCCGCTCAGGACGGTCGGGTCAAATCTGAGTGCCACCCGACTACGTACTTGTCGTGCAATATCAGGGCGCATTGGATTCCACTCCTCAAAAACATAATCATCGAGCGTCACCGGCAACAGAAGAGGCAAGCCTCCCTCCCGCGCCTCGCGGGACAACACTTGCTCGATCTCATTCAGTACGCCAGGGCGATCCAAAGAAGACTTTGAGCAAACCAAAATCACGCGGTTGTATTCGTGAACGGCATCGTTCATCGTTCGATGGAGATGTACACCCGGCTTTGCACTCACGGGGAAAAAGAACGTCTTCACACCTCGCCTCTTGAGAGCCGCATTTAGGCGAGCGGCAAAATCGTGATCCGGCCCACCATAGCTAATGAAGGCTGACTCGAAAGATTCCGATGGAGAGGGGTTTCGCCGCGGTCGCGCCGAGCGGACACGCTTAGGCGGTGTCAGGTTCGTAATGAGAGGCAGTGAGTCTCGCTGACTATCGAGCAGCACGACGGTGCGGCGAGATAGGTCGTACCGGCGTGCAACTTCCTCGTACGTCATTCGTGAAACAACGTCGTGACTTATGATTTCTTCAATTCCACGTTCGATCAACTGCGCCAGCAGCCTCGAACGAGGCGGAGAAAGGTGGGCCTCGGAGATGGCCTCGAGGTATGCCATGGTGCGTGGACTGAGTGTTGCCTGTACTCTGAAGCGCTCCCGCGAATCAACGGAACGTCTCGGCATTTGATTCAGGGTAGCACACGCTCCTTCACACATGCCGGCTCAGCGGTCATCACCGATGATCGGGACCGGACGTGTGTTAAATCACATGTCGGCGCCGAGTGCGTAATCGCGGCGCGTGGCCGCTTGGCCGCACCGTTTATGCCACTTTCCGAGGGCGGCAGACGTTGCAAACTGCCCTTGGCAAGGTTTTACAGACGCCGCCGTGAGGCGGCCTCCTTACGTCCCTCGCCCCTTCAACTAGCAGGCCATGTCCGGTCGAGATGGGTTGGGTGGGGGAAGCGTGCGGCCGTAGGGATTTGGCCGGCCTAACGGCTCAGAGGTTAACCCGCGCGGCCGGGGCCCGCGTGCCGAAGCCGACGCGGCGCACGGCGTGCACGCATGTGAGTCGCGCGATGCAGGCCGCGCGCCGCAGTGCGGGTTTTGACTTAACGAGCCGGCTCGGCCGGCGGGCCGAAGCCGGGCCGCGCCGGGTTCTACCTCGAGTTAGGCGGCGCTGCTACAGGAGATCGCGCGGGAATCGGAGAATATGTCCCGGTCTTTATGCCGAGCTGTTGGAGCCGCTCAAGCTGGCGCTTAAGGTGAGCCGGCCAAAAGTCGCTATTAGAAACCCACGGATGCCGTTCGATGAAATGAGGCCCCATCGCCGCCGCCAGCTGGAGCTCAAATCTACTTAGTTGCCCTTGGCGCGTACCATGATACCTACGACTGATTACGTCGTCGTCATACTCCGCTATGCATTCGTCGATTTGGCGAAAATTGGTAAATCCTAAGCGCCGTAACATGCGAGCGGTCCAATCGTACGAATAGGAAGCCATTCTGCCGTCGGAGCCGAGTCTTTTATCCAGATACGCTTTAAGTGCATCGGCTGTGATTTCGACCGTTTCAAGCTTCCCCTGTTTAATCGACGTCCTAGCCACCTGTCGCAGACGCTGGTCTTCGTCCTGAACAGCCTGAAACTCTCGATCTGCGATCTCAAGCATCCCAGCGAGCGACATGAAGCGTCGTCGAACAGACGCCGGTATGGTTTCAACGGATTTGTACTGAATGTCGTGTTCGATTTCGGCCCAAGCATGCTGAAGAATCGTGCGAACCTGAATCTCCGCAACGAGGTCTCTATGGAGCCCATACTCAGGAAGAGCGAGTCGCTGCTCATTCAGCGCCACAATATAATGAACGCTTTGATATCCGAACCGCTCCTCCTGTCTCAACTGCTCGGCCTTGTTGCTGACCTCGTACACTCGAAGCTGCGCGCGAATTACCTTATCTACTTCCTCGACCGTACGCGGAAAGAAGGTGATGACCCGAATACCGGCCATATCCGTGATCTGCTTGAGGCGGGTCAGAGTACTTCGGTTTTTCGGTATCACCGGCTGAAGGTTCTGCGGCTTTCCGGCCGAACGAATCGGTTTGCTTGGCCCTATGCTCGATCGACGCAACATTCACTCGCGCCGCGACGAGCGACTGCTGAAGAATGTCATGAACGGTCTTCGCAAAGGCGTCGTAAAGCGGCCGAATCCTTTGATAGGCAGTCTCTGCATCACGGCGATGAGCTTCGAAGTCGAACACCGTTTCAGGAATGCCCTCCAGGATCGGTTGGGAGTCGTCCGCCATCAACCGACATCATACGCACCGGGTTGGCGCCGGTCGAGTCCCCGTGCCTCCTAATAAAAGATGTCGATATCACTGCGGCGGTCGCTTGCCGCACACGCGAAATGCGACGGATGGAAAGCTAGCCTGCGCCGATCAATTGATGCCGCGAATGCGGCCACCTTGTTCTCGTCCGCCTAACGGCGCAGAGGTTAACCCGCGCGGCCAGGGCCCACGTGCCGAAGCCGACGCGGCGCACGGCGTGCACGCATGTGAGTCGCGCGATGCAGGCCGCGCGCCGCCGCCGGGTTTTGATTCTAACGAGCCGGCTCGGCCGGCGGGCCGAAGCCGGGCCGCGACGGGTTCTACCTCGAGTTAGCCCGCCGATCATTTAAGCAAACCGCGCTTAAAAAGGTAAGCACGACCCTTTTGTGACAGACACCAGCGGTGGCCGCTTATAAGGTTCATAACCTGCGTCACAAATTGCGTGTCCCTCAAACTTTCGAGGTGATACCAGACCCTTTCCTCAGACATCTTCATGGCCCCTGCGATAGTGGAGGACGGTATGGCGTCTTCTTCTCGGTCTTCAGCCAGAAATTGCAGAATCCGGAGTTCATCGTCAGATGGCGCGCTCACAGACTTGGACGTCTTCTCCGCGACTTTTCGATGAGACGCCTTAGAGCGAGCACTCGGGAGTGCGAAATCACCGGCCGTATGCCAAGCACTGGTCGACAAGTCAACCGGACACCCCGCTACTTGAAGACGCTGAGCAAGCGCTTGTCGACTAACGCTGTCGTTGGCAAGTCTAACGACATGGCGACCGGCTATATCGCTGAAAGGGCGCAGCGTGCCGATCTCCACCAGAATGGTTCGATCTGGATTCTTCGCCAAAGCCATGCCTGCCTCAAACAAGACATTCGGACGGGCTTGCGGCGTGAAGTCCCGCTCATGGGGTGGGTCTTCTGAACGGACCAACACTGGGCTCAGACGGGCCTCGTCATCGGGCGTAAACAGTACGACCACCGCTTGGGCTTTCGCGAAGACCGCATCCAGAATTTCGCCGACGTACGGCGCCGCCTTGCCTGTCGCGATTGTGGCGTCTTGAAAAGCCAACGGCCTGAGATCGATCGCTCGAAGAAACGAATAAAGAGACTCACGTATCTCATGATTCCGGCCGTGGACAACGAAAACGTTCCTAGGATCCGGTACGGCAAGGTTGGACATATAGACAATTGTACTTTGCCAGCTCTGGATGGTCGACGGAACGCTCGCGGAGGGACAGTCTGTCGGCGCGATGCGCCCTTCCTTGCTGTTCCGGCGCAATCGTTAGCACGACATCGCATGTTGGATCGCGCCACCCTCCGTGTTGACCGCTAACAATCGGCTTGAGCGTTGCAGCTGCCGGCGTGTATACGGTAGCGATGCCTTCCCTGCCGAATTCGCTCGCCCGCGGGATAGCGCCGGCCGGGTGGGGGAAAGCGCGGCGACGCAACTCGTGGTCGGGCTAACGGCATAGGCGCTCACCCGGCCGGGCGCCTCCACTTGAACAGCCTCTGACACGAGCCAACCACTCAAGCATGAGGCGGCTCGGCCGCCGGGCCAAGCAACGGCGCCCGGTCGGGTGCTGCGCCAGAGTTGGGCGGCCCCGAGGCAGTTCATGCCCTGCACGACGAATGAACATTGGGCGAGAATGCCGACGCGAAACACGATGGATCTTGACCTTCGAAACCTGCGGCAGAACCGCCGTGCCGAAGCCGTTGCAGTTTACGTCTTGCCTGTTGGCAGAATGCTTTCGCGACACATGCGGCGCTTGGTTGCGGTACATGTGCAGAGCACGACCCGAAGCCCGCACTCACGGCGTCTTGCAGGCGCCGCCGCAGAACATTAGGCGTTGCTCGTGCGTTGTGATGCGGCGGTGCCTGGCTCACTCAGTGAGCCGCGCGGACAACGAGCCGAGCTTCTGCGGCAGACATGTGCTTCTGTTGTGGTTACGTGGCGAGCACGAAGACCACGAAGGCTCGCAACGTGCCGAAGAACGAGCAGGGCGGACGTGCGTAGTTGATGACTCGGGCCAGCCCGCCCAACGGCGCAGACGCTAAGCTGCAAGCCGCACACACACGCGAGCGGACAGGCGGCGCGCCGCTTGCCGCGAAGCACCAGCAGTTGACGTTGAGCGTCTGCAAGCGGCGTGACGCCGTCCGTCTCGCGACGAACGAGCCGGCTCGGCCGGCGGGCGCGGCATTCGGCGGCTTGTCGGCTTCTGCGGCGAGTTAGGCGGCGATGCCCCAGCCAGTCACTAATGTTACTTGCGAGAGTCGACGAGGTGCTGCAGCTAGCGTCAAACTGGCCTATCCGGAGAGCTGAACTCGATAACGGCAGAAGGATCTTCGACCGAGAAGCAAAGAACGAAGAATGGAACCCGGGTTCCGGGACTACGTTACGAGCACACAGCATCCGTTGCCGGTATGGTCTGTGCCTCGCAAAGGTCGCGCGACCAACGCGAGAACAGTACAAGAAACCGCTTTCCGACTCAATAAGTAGCGTATCCGAGGCAAAGGCCTATCTCGGCGCACATGGCCTGAGGGCACTCTACCGCGAGTAGATCGCATCGCTAATTTGTCCTTCGACCCATCTATGCATAGAGCATGTCTCTACGTTCCGTGGCTTCCGTTGTCTCTCCACGCCTCCCGAGGGACTCTGTTCATGGAGGTTGTGTAGTGAACAAGCGAATCAAAAGAATGATGCAGGAAATTGAAGAAGCAGGCGGCGTCATTCACCTGAGTCCCATGATGCCGGATGAAGCCGCCGAGGCGTTTTTGAACGAAATTCTGAAGTGCCCGGACTGTGCAGCGGCAATGAAGCTCAACCGCACGCATGGTAGCCCAACGGATCCGCCGATCGACCGAGTATTGGCAAACGGTAAAAAGAACGGTGAGCCGCAAAGCCACTAGCGTGGCCATGCCAGTTGGCGTCGTTCAACGGGGAATGGATCGAAACGAGCTCGCATGACCGCGCCGCTGGGATGTCATCAACCGTGAAGCCATTGGCCGACGAGACGATAAATAGGTGCCAGTCGTTCAAAGGAACATGGAGGACCGCTATGCGCGCAGGCACTCACGGGACCGCCGGTACGTGCTGTCGTAGGAACGTCGGGTTGGCACAACGGTGACCGTCTACGACCGAAACAAAAGCCCAAACTGCGTCGAAAGCTAGCTTGCGCCGATCAATTGATGCCGCGAATGCGGCCACCTTGTTCTCGTCCGCCTAACGGATCAGACGTTAAGCTGCAAGCCGCATTCACGCGCGAGCGGACGAGCGGCGCGCCGCTTGCCGCGACTAAGGTGAAGTACCGCGGGAGCGACCTGCAAGCGGCGTGACGCCGTCCGTCTTGCGCTGAACGAGCCGGCTCGGCCGGCGGGCGCGGCATTCGGCGGCTTGTCAGCTTCTGCGGCGAGTTAGGCGGCGCGATGATTATGGCAATTCGACATCGTCGCGATGGTAACCTGCCAGATGCGCTATAATGCGCTCCAAGCCCCAGCGAGGATCGATGTACCGCATGTTCATGCCAGGATAGTTTTTTGTGAAGTACGGTATTTCTTCCTCAGGACACAGACCAATGACGCGGCTAGTAAGCGTAAAATTGCCGCGACAGCGCCATTCTCGTTCCCACCAGAATTCTTTGCGATACTTTAGATTCCCCCAGGGATCATATTGCGTTCCCATTTGCTCCACGAAGGGGGCAATCTTTTCGATTGGATGGCCAATGAAGGTGCCGGTGTCGATTGCCGGATCGATCAACGCATTGATTTCATTCGTGATCCAGTCGTGCCCGGGTGTAATGTCGACGTACCATACTGGATTTACGCCGCCTTTCCGGGCTGCCATCTTGGTGATCGCAACGCCGTAGGGACGAAAAGTGCAGTCGCGGTTGGGCAATTCGCTCAATAACAGATGAGCAAATTCGAGCGGCGTTTCCGTAAAACACACGCACTTTTGAGAGTCGAGCATGAGGCCGAGCTTCTCCAGCCGACCTCTTGCGGCGCCAAACATCGAGCGCGCTTCGATCGTCGAGTAGGTCAAGATCGACTCAAGCGCCTGTCTCGCCGTGCCTTCTGGCGTATCGCGCGTCAAATGCACGAGAAACGTGCTTAGATCGGTACGACGAGCTAACAGTTCACGTATATCCATCTTAGAGCCTCCTCTCGGAGTCGCAGGCATTTGCGAATAGCCCGCTCTCACATAGCGAAGTCACTCGTTGCTTTCCTCCAGCCAATTCCAAACGGCTTTGGCAATTCCTGGCACTTCCCTTTCGAGTTCGGCTACGTCGGTGAGCGAGACGAACTCCGTTAGATGATATTCAACGTAGTGATTGAGAGTCAGCTGCTCTTCCTCGGAGGCGTCGACGTTTGCCCTTTCGATCTCCTTCTCGAAAATGCGGATAAGAAATCGCGGCAGTTCTAGTTCGATTGTCTGACGCCGGAAGAGATCGTCGGCACCCTGAAAGCGGCGCAAATCGCCCACCATTCCCTCCGCCTAAACCATGAGAACTCGCCACGCTGATCCCTCTTCCTCGAAGCTACGCCAGAAGAGTGCTGACGTTCGGCCTCGTCTGTAGGAAGATGTGTCGGATGCGCTTCGACTCGCCTGATTCGTCCACGATCGAATGCTCCGCTAACTTAGGCCATAGCATAAGGCGCGGTTCTCGTTTTGTCAAGTTCCATCGAGCATTTATATGACGAGGAAAAGACAACCGGAAGCTGAAGTCTTCGGCGAGAGATTACGGGCTCTCCGCACAACCCGCGGTTTGACCCAAGTTGCACTCGCCGATGCTTCGGGGCTGATTGACACGTACATCAGCGACATGGAACGAGGGCTGAAGGTGCCGAGCCTCACAACGCTGATCCGCTTGGCGGTCGCTCTTGATTGCCGCGTCGGCGACTTGGTAGCAGCGTTTGATGAGAAGACGGACCTACGACGTTTCTTGAAAAACGCAGGCGAATGAGCTGGAGCTACCCAACCTAACAGGGAGCGACGACCGAACAGATTACGCCCTTGGCCACGTTGATAGATGCCGCTATGAAGGTGACCTCCTTTCCTGCTCGCGGAATAGGTCCAAACACCGCTCGCGATGCAACGGGCTCGGGTGGGCGGTGGAAACGAGCGGCCGCCGCACAGTTGGTCCGCCTAACGGCGCAGAGGTTAACCCGCGCGGCCAGGGCCCGCGTACCGAAGCCGACGCGGCGCACGGCGTGCACGCATGTGAGTCGCGCGATGCAGGCCGCGCGCCGCCGTTCAGATTTTGATTTCGCGAGGTGGCTCGGCCGCCGGACCGAAGCCGGGCCGCGCCGGGTTCTACCTCGAGTTAGGCCGCGCTGCTCCCCTGAACCAATGGCCCCGTTCCTGTAATACTGCCAACATGTTTCGATCCTTGGGCATTCGTGCTGAGGCGGGCTTCGGGCCACTCTCTACTTATTTGGCTGCGTCGCTGGCGCACCGATATGCACGACCAGAAACAGTATAGGAGTGACGTGCCGGTGTCATATCTCCCAAGACAACATGAGTTGCGCCAAGTTTAGCTGCCTGATCTCGCGCGCTATTGCGTGCACGCTCCATCGCTTGGGTTTGCGTGTTGCCCGCCATCGAGATACCGGTTACGTTCCCTAAGAAACTGCATTGGGCCACCATCTTTTCGTCTGCTTCCTGCACCTTCGCCCCTTCCGGCGTCAGCGCGCTCGAACAACCAACCAAGAGCAGAGCGGCGGCAAGTACTCTCGCATTCTTCATCATGCCGATATGCTACCCCAAGCAATTCGCCGACCGCGAGTATCTCGGCAGTCCCGATTCCTTCTACCTCTCAACTTCGCAAGTACCTGTCACATCACGTTGGCGCGACGGCGGGAACGCTACCCAAAGTTGGTCGTCTGGTCTCTTCGCTAGACGAAGTAGTGCTGCACTAACGCAGTTATTCGAGTCCTTCACCCACTGCACCTTCCACTCTGCGAGTCGCTCCGACCAATCCACTCGAATTATCCGGGCAACGTTGACGCATTCTTGCTGGCAAGCCAGCGGTAGATACGCGAACTCACACTACGCTACCGTAATCCGGTGGCAATGGGACGGCTCGCGCTCCTGGCGATCGTGGTCATCTTCGCCAAACCCCGCGCCAGCATCCACGTTGCCGCTGCGACGGCAGCCCTTCGTATGACCGGCATGACCTGCCGCCGTGAACGCCGTCGTGAATGGAAGCTGGACGAGCAGCGGAACCATGCGGCTGGAGGTCGTTG
>Ga0207677_10000652_pt1 | contig 20857 bp, 19 predicted proteins | sample KBSMisM42_FD_184311 | JGI IMG/M metagenome (GOLD analysis project Ga0207677, IMG submission 184311) | Miscanthus rhizosphere microbial communities from Kellogg Biological Station, Michigan, USA - KBS Miscanthus M4-2 (SPAdes) (version 2) | ecosystem: Host-associated > Plants > Roots >...
TCGCCGGGCGTAGCACCGGCTTGTTCGTAGGTATCCAGCACCTCGCGCACGCCGCGGTCGCCGATGGCGTGCGTGTTGGCCTGATAGCCGGCGGCTCGCGCGCGGCGGGCGACTTCCAGCATGTGCTCGGGGCGCGTGACGAGAAGTCCGGTGTTCCTGGGATCGTCGCTGTACGGCGCGAGCATGGCCGCGCCGCGGCTGCCGAGGGCGCCGTCGGCGTACATCTTCACCGCGCGGACGGTGAGACGATCGCCGTAGCCGATGAGCGGTTTGTGCGTGAGCCAGGCATCGAGCAGCGACGCTTCGTCGGTGAGCATCACGTAGACGCGAATCGGAAACTTGTGCTCGTCGATGAGTTGCTGGATGGCGGTGATGGTGGCCTGTTCCGCGCCGGCGTCGTGCATTTCGGTGAGGCCGTTTTCAGCGATCTTCTGCGCCGCGGCGAGGACGCGCGATTTGCGCAATTCGGCCGACGGCGCCGGCACTTTCGAATCGATCAGTTGCATCGCGCCGTCGATGAAGACGCCGGTCGGATTCCCTGCCGCATCGCGCAGAAGCCGGCCGCCTTCGGGATCCTTCGTCTCCGAAGTAATTCCGGCCGCGCGCATGGCCGCCGTGTTGGCGATGCCGGCGTGTCCGTCGACGCGGCGGATCCAGACAGGATGATCCGAGACGGCGGCATCGAGCGGCGCCGCAGTTGGGAACTGCTTGTCGGGCCAGCGGTTCTGATCCCATCCGCGGCCGAGAATCCAATCGCCGGGAGCGGCGCGTTGCGCGCGATCGCGCACGCGCGCGATGACCTCGTCGTAAGTCGGCGCGCCGATGACGTTGACGGTATCGAGCGAGAGTCCGAGTCCGTACAGATGCCCATGCGCGTCGGTCAGACCGGGCATCACTGTGGTGCCGTGCACGTCGATGACGCGCGCGTTCGGATGTGCGGCACGGACCAAATCCGCAGGTCCAACGGCGACGATCTTGCCGTTCGACGTGACCACCGACCAGTTCGCCTGCGGCGCTTGAGACGCTCCGGCCAGCACCGTTCCACCGGCGAAAATCGTTTCGGACGAGGGCGCGTTCGTAGTCGAGCTCGGCATGTTGCAGGCGGTCAGGGCGAGGAAGAGTAGCGCAGCAGCGCATCGCTTGGACGTCATCCGCGAATCGTATCGGAATAGCGCCTTCCGCGACGGGCGTTGCTCCGTGCCCTTGCGCATCTCGTTCACACTCGCAGCGGTACTCGTCGCCGCGTCCGCTTCCGCTGCCTCCTTCAGCGCCGCGGACGTTCCCTCGGCGCACATCCGGCAAACGGGCAAGGTCGTGATCCGCAACGACCGGCGCGGCATCACCGCGTATCACTTCTTCGGCGACATCCGCGAATCGCTTTTCTCGCTGCGCTCGATCCGGACCGCGCTGCACTACACGCCGTTCGGCGCGGCGCTCTTCAACTCGAGCGCGCAGGTGACGACGCCGATGCCGGCGTATCTCTCCTCGCTGATCGCCGACGCCTCGAAGCAGCACGGCGTCGATCCGCGGCTGGTTGCAGCGATCGCGGCGCGCGAGTCGGCGTACAACCCGGCCGCCGTTTCACCCGTTGGAGCCGGCGGCATCATGCAGCTCATGCCGGCGACGGCGCGCTTCATCGGCGTCGACAATGTCTTCGACGCGCGCCAGAACGTCTTCGGCGGCGTCCGCTACCTCCGCACGCTCCTCGACACCTTCCACGGCGATCTCGACCTCACCCTCGCCGCCTACAACGCCGGCCCCGGCGCGGTGCAGAAGTACAACGGCGTGCCGCCCTATCGCGAGACGCGCGACTACGTGCGGATCGTGCGCGCGCGGTACGAAGCGTCATTGCGCTGAACATCGTTAGCATTTCAGCCGCTGCACCTTTTCACGCTTGCCGGCGCTGTCGACCTGAAAACGAATGTTGAATGTTCAATGTGGAATGTTCAATGTTGAATGAGTTGAAGAAAAAACGAATCCATTCAACATTGAACATTCAACACTCAACATTCAACATTTCGCTTCTAAACTACCCTTCTCCCCACTTCAACTTCGTCCGCAGCACGTCGAAGTAGCTCTTGTTCGCGGTTCGGATCAGCGTCACCGGGTTCGGCGACTTTTTCACCAACACTGTGTCGCGGTCGCCGATCGGCAGGCCTTCCTGGCCGTCGAGCGTGAGGAAGATTTCCTGATTCGGGGTGGCGATGCCGACCTGGATTTCGAGCGAGTCGGGAAGGACGACCGGGCGATTGGTGAGCATGTGCGGACAGATCGGCGTCAGCACCACTGCGCCCATCGTCGGATAGATGATCGGACCGCCGGCGGAGAGGTTGTACGCGGTCGATCCGGTCGGCGTGGCGATGATCAGGCCGTCGGCGCGAAAGGACGACATGAACTCGCCGCCGACGGTGACGCGCATTTCGATGATGCGGGCTAGCGCGCTCTTGTTGATCGTGGCGTCGTTGAGCACGCGATACGTACGATGGTCGCGTCCCGGACCGCGCACGGCGACGTCGAACGCGACGCGCTGTTCGCTTTCGTAATCGCCCGCCAGCACTTTCTCCAGCACTTCCGGGAACTCGTCCACGCGCACCTCGGTGAGAAATCCGAGTGTGCCCATGTTCACGCCGAGGATGGGGATGCTGTTCGGCGCGTGGCGGGCGACGGAGAGGAGCGTGCCGTCGCCGCCGAAGGTCATCAGAAGATCGGAGTGTTTGCCGAGGTCGCCCTTGGCCACACACTTGCCGCGATCGCCGAGCTTGTCGGCGGTGGCGTAGTCGAGGCAGACGCCGAAGTCGCGTGCGCGAAGATCGGCTGCCACCCTCGCGGCGAATTGCAGCGCTTCCTCCGAGGTGATCTTCGCGGAGATGCCGATCGTCTTCACGTGCGGGAGTTTACGCGAACAGGCCGTGCGAGACTGCGGCTCGCATGTGCGGGATCAACGGGATCGTTGCTTACGGCGACCACGCGACGGCGGTCGACGTCGAGGAGTTGATGCGGACGCGCGAGGCGATGCGCAGCCGCGGTCCGGATGCCGCGGGTCTCTGGCTGTCGCGCGACGACCGCGTTGGATTCGGACATCGGCGCCTTTCGATCATCGACGTCAGCGATCGCGCGAACCAGCCGATGGTCGACGGCGAAATCGCACTGACGTTCAACGGCGAGATTTACAACTACAAACAGCTTCGCGGCGACGAGAGGTTCGACACGGAATCGGACAGCGAGGTGGTGCTGCGGATGTATCGCAAATTCGGTGCGGCGATGCTGCTGCAACTCCGAGGGATGTTCGCGATGGCGATATGGGACGCGCGGACGAAGACGCTTTTCCTGGCGCGCGATCCGTACGGGATCAAGCCGTTGTACTACACGAACAGCGGTGGCACGTTCCGTTTCGCGTCGCAGGCGAAGGCGCTGCTGGCGGGCGGACGCGTGTCCGCATCGCGCGATGCGGCGGGCGTGGCCGGCTTCCTGCTGCGAGGCCACGTTCCGGAACCGTTCACGATCTACGACGACATCCGCATGCTTCCGGCCGGGACGTGGATGACGGTTACGGGCAACGGCCCAACGGAACCGCGGCCGTACTTTTCGATCGCCGAGGTGTTGCGCGATGCGGTGGAAGCAAGGCTCGATGATGTCGATCGCGCGGCCATCGTCGCCGAGGGCGTTCGTGAGTCGGTGCGCTATCACCTCGTGTCGGATGTCCCGGTCGGCGCGTTTCTTTCGGCGGGTCGCGATTCCGGCTCGATCGTTGGCCTGGCCGCGGAGACCGGCATCGCGCTGCAGACCATCACGATGCGCTTCGAGGGACAGGCGAATGACGAGACGCCGCTCGCCGCGGATGTGGCCAGGCAATACGGGACAACGCATCACACGGCCATGCTTTCGCGAGCGGAGTTTCGCGCGGAGTTGCCGCGCGCACTCGAGGCGATGGATCAGCCGACGCTTGACGGGCTGAACTCGTATTTTGTCTGCAAAGCGGCGGCGGAGCTGGGATGGAAAGTGGCGCTTTCCGGCACCGGCGGCGACGAGCTTTTCGGCGGCTACTCGACCTTCCGCACGATTCCGCGTTTCGTTCGCGCAGTACGGCCGTTCCGGCACATGCCGCGGATCGCGTCCGCGTTCCGCCGCGCCTGCACGCTCATCGCGCGCGACCCGGCGCGCTTCAGTCCGAAGACGCCGTACACGCTGCAATACTGCACGTCGTACGAAGGCGCATACCTCATGAAGCGCGGCCTCTTTCTGCCCGAGGAGTTGGCGTCGATCGTCGGCGCGGACGCCGCACGCGAAGGTCTTGAGCGATTGCAGATGCTCGATCGCATTCGTGAAGCCATCACGCCCGATCCAGGCTCACCGTTCGCGCGCGTTGCGGCGATGGAATCGTCGCTGCTGCTACGCAACCAACTCCTGCGCGACATCGACTGGGCTTCGATGGCTCATTCACTCGAAGTGCGCGTGCCGCTCGTCGACGCGTTCCTGCTTCGAAAAATCGCGCCGGCAGTTTTGTCGGCGAATGGCAAAGAGCTGCTGACGCGCGCACCGAAAGTGCGGTTGCCACGCGAGGTGCTCACGCGAAAAAAGACCGGCTTCACGATTCCGAACGTGGCCTGGCTCGACGACCGCCGCCGCATGGCCACCCACTTCGGGATGCGCCCCTGGGCGCTGTACATCCTCGAAGCAGGCAGCCACCTATGAAGATACCTTTTGACCCTTTGAACAACGGTCTTGGGCATCGGAAGGTAGCCTTCACCCTCTGAGAGAAGGTGTCAGTGCATCAAAATCTGCCACATCACCGCCTGCAGAAGCGATTTTGACATCTAAAGATGACAAATCACCTTCTTTTTAAGGTCTTTTGTCATCTAAAGATGACCAATTACCTTCCGCAGAAGGTTTTTGGCCATTAAAAGATGGTCTTTGACCAGATAAAGATGCTTTTTTACCTTCTGCAGAAGCTCTTGTGACATCTAAAGATGACAAATCACCTTCTTCATAAGGTCTTTTGTCATCTAAAGATGACCAATTACCTTCTGCAGAAGGTCTTTGACCATTAAAAGATGGTCTTCGACCAGATAAAGATGCTTTTTTACCTTCTGCAGAAGCTCTTGTGACATCTAAAGATGACAAATCACCTTCTTCATAAGGTCTTTTGTCATCTAAAGATGATCTTTTGATATCTAAAGATGCCCGTTTACCTTCTGCAGAAGGTGTTTGGGCAGATGAATCTGCCCTTTCCCCTTCTGCAATTCGGCGTTTGGCGTCTGAAGATGGGCGCCTCAGTACCTTTTACTGCCGCACCCTCTTCAGCGCTTCCATCTCCAGCGCTACGACTTCCTTCGGCAGCGGCGCGTAGCCGAGCTGCGGCGCGAATTGCTGGCCGTCGGTGAGGGCCCAGCGCATGAAGTCGACCATCGTGCGCGATCGCGCGACGTCCTTCGGCGCTTCCTGCAGGAGGAGCCAGGTGAACGACGAGATCGGGTAGACGTTGTGGCCGGGCGCGTTCGTGATCGAGACGCGGAAGTCCTTCGGCATGTTCTTCGCCGCGGCCGAGGCGGCGTTCGAAACGGTCTCGGTCGATGCGCGCACCCACTCGCCGGCCAGGTTCTGCACCGCGCCGTACGCGATCTTGTTCTGCAGCGCATAGATCAACTCGACGTAGCCGATCGAGCCGGGCGTCTGCTTGACCAGTCCCGCCACGCCTTCGTTGCCTTTCGCGCCGACGCCCGCGGGCCAGTTGACCGAGGTCGCGACACCGACCGTCTTGCGATACTCCGCCGATACTTTCGACAGGTAATCGCACCAGATGTAGCTCGTGCCGGAACCGTCGGAGCGGTGCACGACGGTGATGTCGGCATTCGGCAGGTTCACGCCGGGATTCGTAGCGCGGATGGCGGCATCGTTCCACTTCGTGATCTTGCCGAGAAAGATGTCGGCGAGGACCGGCCCTGTGAACTTCAGCTCCGCGCTGACTTCCGGCACGTTGTAGACCGGTACCACGCCGCCGAGGACCGTCGGCAGGTGGATGATGCGAAAGCCGGCGGCGGTGATCTGATCGTTCGTCATCGGACCGTCCGAGGCGCCGAAGAAAACGGTGCCGGCGGAGAGCTGGCGGATGCCGCCGCCGGAGCCGATCGACTGGTAGTTGATCTCCACGTTCGAATGCATGTTGTGGTACTGGTCGAACCACTTCGTATAGATCGGATTGGGGAACGTGGCGCCGGCGCCGTTGATCTTCATCGTTTGTGCGGATAGAGCAGTCGCAAGCAGCGCGATGGCCGCGAAGAACAGCTTCTTCATGTTTTATCTCCGTCGAAGGTTGGTTAAAACGAGATGAGCATCTTCACTTCGTAGTTGGTCGTGTTCGGAGCCGCGGGCGTGAGTCCGGTGCGTTTCAGCGAGTCGCGGTCGAAAAGGATCGCCGCGGACTTGCCGCTCAGATTCGGGACCCAGTAGGCGATGCCGTCGATGTCCCGCTTCTGTTTCTGCGAGTGGATGGCATCGTTCGGCAGGTAATCGTCGTGGCGGATCAGCGCCTCCCACCCTTTCGTACCGAGCTTCGGCGTAACCCAGATCGACCAACCCTTTTCGCTGATCTGCGGCTTGGTAGCCGAGGTGCGGTCCTTGCCGCGCAGCACATCGAGTCCGGCATTGACGAGCGGATGCTCGTAGGTAACCTGGCCGATCGTGCGCTCGCGCTTCGCGCCTTCGACGTAATGATCCTCGTCGACGAAGGCCGTGAGCCGAAGGCCCTTCAGCATCACGCCGCCGAGCGGGAACGGACGCACGGTGCCGCGCACCATGAAGGCCTTCTCGTTGTTCGTCTCCGCCTTCGTGTAGCCCTCGCCGTTGTAGAAGCCGGCGTGGACGTCGCCGTAGTTGCCGTTGAAGTTGTAGTGTCCGCTCAATCCGGCATCAGACGACGGCAGGCCGATCGTGCGCTCCGCGAAAATCGTTCCCTGAAAACGGTAGCGATAGATGCCTTCCGTGTAGTCGGTGTACGGCGTCTGCTGAACGCCGGCTCGCATCCAGGAGCCCTTCGTCGTCCAGTCGTCGAGGTTCAACTGCGCGTACGCGTACTTGAGGCGGAAAAGCTGGCTGCCGCTCAGCGACGCGCCGGCGCTCGTCTCGCGCGAGATGTCCGGCGTGATGCGGAAGGCGATCAGGTGATTGAGGTTGCCGGTGATGTTGATGTACGCGCGGGTGACGTTGAATGAGCTGTTGTTGATCTTGTTGCCGTCCGCGTCCTTCGCCTCGGGCGATTCGACGTACGTGTAGTCACCGAAAATCACCGCGCCGACGTTGAACTTCGGAGTGTCGTCCGGCGGTGTGTAACCGGCGGCGGGTGTGACCTGCGCGACTGCGCTGGCGGTAATCATCACCGCGGCGATGAAACAGGCTGCCGAGTTGCGAATCCTCATTTCCTGCAAAGCCTCCTTGTGTTGCGCGGATGGTAGGCCGAAGCAGTCCTGTTTGCTTGCGGCACGGGTAAATTCGAAGTGAATGAGCGGTACGATCTCCGCATTCGAGTGGGAGACCAAGCATGTTCCGACGAATCGCAAACCTCTTCCGCGGCTTCCTGAACCTCTTCATCGGCGGCATCGAGCGTCAGAATCCCGAGGCGCTGCTCGCCGTGGAGAAGGAGAACATCCGCAAGCAGATCGCGAACTACAACCAGGGCCTGGCCGCGCACGCCGGACTCTGCGAACGTCTGATGACGCAGGTCAAACGGCTGGAGCAGGAAGAGCGCGAGCTGCGCGCGAAGACAGCCGCGAACCTGCGCGCCGGCAACCGCGAGCTTGCCAGCCAGCAGGCGCTGCGCCTGCAGACCGTGCAGCGCGAGCTGGTCGAAAACCGCACGCAGCTCGAATCGGCCGAGGCCACGTATAAGGAGTTGTTGCGCGCGCGTGACGTGTCGGTGAAGGCGGCTCAGGCCAAGCTGCAGTCGCTGAAGAACAGCATCGACGACCTGAAGATCAAGCGCGCCACCGCGGAGCTCAACGAGATGGCCGCCGGAATGGTCTCGCAGATCGGCGGCTCCGGCGACACGCTCAATCGACTGCACGACATGGTCGAAGAAGAACGCGAAAAAGCCGCCGGCCGCGCGCGCGTGGCCCGCGACACCCTCAACTCCGGCGAGATCGAGATGCAGGAACACGAGCAGAAAGCGCTCGCCGACCAGGCACTCGAGGATTTCGCGCTGAAAGAAGGGCTGGTGCTGGAAGCGCCGCGAAACACGGTCACGATCGAGAAAGCACCGGCGAAGAGTTTGGGGCCGAAGAGCGAGTAGAACTTCACTCCACCACCTCCTTCGACAGATCCACGCTCGGGTACTCCATCCCGAGCGACTCCAGCGTTTCCACGATGACGGCGCCGATGACCAGGTTGCGGTACCACTTCGCGTCGGAGGGAATCGCGTACCACGGTGCGTGCTTCGTCGACGTCTTCTCCAGCATCTCTTCGTACGCGCGCATGTAGTCATCCCACAGCTTTCGTTCGTCGAGATCGCCGTGCTGGAACTTCCAGTGTTTGGTGGGATCGTCGATGCGTTCCTGCAGGCGCTTGCGCTGCTCGGCCTTGCTGATGTGGAGGAAGAACTTGAGGATCACCGTGCCGGCGGCGGCCAGCGTCTCTTCGAAGGCGTTGATCTGGTCGTAGCGCTTGCGCCAGACCTTCTCCTTGATCAGTTCGTGAACGCGGACGACGAGCACGTCTTCGTAGTGGCTGCGATTGAAAACCGCGATCTCGCCGTTGCCCGGCGTCTTGGCGTGCACGCGCCAGAGAAAATCGTGATCGAGCTCCTCGGGAGTCGGCTTTTTGAACGACACCACACGCACGCCAGCCGGGCTGACGCCGCTCATCACGTGCCGCACCGTGCCGTCCTTGCCGGACGTATCCATCCCCTGCAGGACGATCAGGACTTTGTGGATGTGCTCCGCGTAGAGCAGTTCCTGCAGCTTGCCGAGCCGTTCCGCGATCGCAGCGCTCTTTCCCTTCCCCTCGGATTTGTCATCGCACAACGGCGTGGCATCGGGGTCGATGTCGTCGATGCGGACTTTGCTGCCCGGCTCAATTCGGTGCACATTCGTTTTCATCCGCCGATTCTCCTCCAGGCGCGGCCAGGTTCACCTGCATTTTGCATAGTCTTTCCACCGGGGAAGTCTCCGAGCGCAGATACTCCGCAACGACATGGCCACGAAACCGCGGCGGATCGCCGCAATCGACGTCGGAACGAACTCGATTCACATGATCGTGGCGGAAACGCGCGATCGTGGCTATCGCGTCGTCGATCGCGAAAAGGAAATGGTGCAGCTCGGACTGGCCAGTCTGGACGGCCAGCCGCTGACCGGCGAAGCGATCGACCGCGGCGTCGCCGCGATCAAGCAGATGGCGGAAATCGCGGCGAAGTGGAACGTCGACGAAATCTGCGCCGTGGCAACCAGCGCCGTGCGCGAGGCTCCGAATCGCCGCGATTTTCTGCGGCGTGTGAAAGAAGAGACAGGCGTCAAGGTGCGCGTCATCTCGGGCGAGGAGGAGGCAGATTACATCCTTCGCGCGGTGCGATCCGCTGTCGAAGTTGACGGACAGACGGCGCTCTGCATCGACATCGGCGGCGGCAGCGTGGAGCTGATCGTCGGCACCGCGGACGAAACGTACCTGACGCGCAGCGAGCCGCTGGGCGCGCTGCGGCTGGCGCAGCGTTACGGCCTGATCGGGACGCCGGCGCCGCGCGCGGTCGAGCAGTGCCGCAGGCACGTCGAAGAGCGCGTCAGCAAACTTCGCCGCCGCATTCTCCGCCTCGGCGTCGATCTCTGCGTCGGAACATCGGGCACGATCCAGACGCTGGCCACGATGGCCACCGCGAGTGAGACCACGGCCACGGCGCACGGATTGCGGCGGCTGTCGCGCGCTTCGGTGTCCGAGCTGATTCCGCTGCTGGGGTCGATGTCCGCCGCTGAGCGCGCGGAACGATTCGGACTTGACTTGCCGCGCGCCACCAGCGTTCTGGCCGGCGCGATCGTGCTGGACACGCTCCTCGAAGTGTTCCGGATCGACGACCTGCTGGCCTGCCCGGTGGCGATGCGCGAAGGGATGCTCGAAAGCCGCGTAGCCGCGCTGGAAGAATCGGAGGAGAGCGGCGGATCGCTGCGGCAAACGTCCGTGCTCTCCCTCGCGCAACGCACCGACTGCGATCTCAAACACGGGATGCACGTCGCGAAACTCGCCTCGCGCATCTTCGACCAGACCAAGCCGCTGCACGCGCTCGAGCACCAGATGACGGCGCTGCTCGAATCGGCCGCGCTTCTGCACGAAGCGGGGCTGCACGTGAGCGACCGCGCCCATCACAAACACAGCTACTACCTCATCCGCCACGCCGATTTGCGCGGCTTCACGGACGAAGAGATCCTGATCATCGCCAACGCGGCGCGCTACTACCGCAAATCGACGCCCGAGGCGGGGCATGAGAACTTCGCGGAGCTGACGCCGACGCAGCAGCAGGACGTGGAGAAGCTCGCGGCGATCCTGCGCATCGCCGAGGGGCTGGACCGCGGACATCGCGGCTCGGTGCGCGACGTCGCGGTGCGCGTACGCCGCGATCAGGCTCTGTTCACGGTGCGCACGCGATCGGATGCATCGGTCGAGATTGCCAGCGCCAGAAAACGCGCCAAATACTTTGCGCAACTATTCGATGTGGAAGTTCGATTCGAGGCCCGATGACAGACAACGAGAAATTCATCGTCCTGCTGCGGCACGGCATCGCCGAACCGCACGGCGCGCGCGCCGATGACGACGCGCGCATCCTCACTGAGACCGGCAACCGGCGCATGAAGCAGATCGGCCGCGGACTGGAGAAGCGCTTTCCGAAGGCGGAGGTGATCTATTCGAGTCCGCTGATCCGCTGCGTGGAGACGGCAGAGTGGGTGGAGAAAGCGTACGGTTCATCGGTCATTTTCAAGACATCCGACGCGCTGAAGCCGGATACAACGGCCGACGATTTCCGCGCGCTGATCGACGGCAGCGAAGCGCGAAGAATCATCTGTGTCGGGCACGAGCCGAACCTGTCGAAGGCGATGCTGGCCATGACGAAGATGAGCGCCGACGGCGCGATCGAGTTGAAGAAGGGCGGCTGCTACGGCATCCGCCTCTTCGCCGCCGGCACCGCGCAATTGGAGTGGATGCTTCCGCCGCGGGTTCTGCGGCGGAAGTGACAGCTACTTCTTCTTTTTCTTTCTCCCGTCGTCCTTCTTCGCAACCTTCGGTGCCTTCGGCGGCTTCGCCGCTTTGCGCACCTTCTTGACCTGCTTGCGGATCACCTTCTTCGCCACCTTCACGGTCTTTTTTCCGACTTTCAGGCCGAGGGGGAGCGTGGCGGAGGCGACGATCATTTCCATCACCGACGCGGAGACGCGCTCGACGAACTGCTCCTTGTCTTCGGGCGCCATGTCCTTCCAGTGCTGCACCAGCGTCTGAATGGCATTTGCGGGCAGCGGCGCGGCCGCGTTTTCGCCCTCGGGCGTTGCGGGAGGGGCCGGGGCTTCGAAATGTTCGGCGAGATGATCGAGGGAACGGACTCCGATGTCGTGGATGTAATTGGCGACGCGTTTCGGCAGGAGATCGTGCGGTTCCATGCTCTTCCCTTCCTTCAATGCTTCTTCTTTTTCTTGGCTTTGCGGCGGATCGAGGCCGGATGGCGGATGCTCTCCTCGTACGAACCGACGCTCACCGAATCGGCGCGTGCGATGCTGATGAACATTTCCTGGCTGCGGATCGGGCGCTGGTCGCCGGGCGTGCGGCGGCGGTAACTGCCGTCGGGCTCCAGCGTCCAGCTCTTCACGTTGTCGGCCAGCCCAATGTGCAGGATCTGTTCGCTGATCCGCTTGGCTACGGCGTCGTCGTGTACGGGAAACGTCGTTTCGATGCGGCGCAGGAAATTGCGCGGCATCCAGTCGCCGCTGGAGATCCAGACCTCGGGCTCGCCGCCGTTGGCGAAACGGAAAATGCGTGCGTGCTCGAGAAAGCGGTCGATGATCGAGATCACGCGGATGTTCTCGCTGACGCCCGCAATCCCGGGGACCAGACAGCAGATGCCGCGCACAAGCAGATCGATCTGCACGCCGGCCCGGCTGGCGCGGTAGAGCGCCTCGATGACGGCCGGATCGGCGAGCGCATTCATCTTCGCGACGATGAAGGCCGGCTTTCCGTCGGCCGCGTTCTGCGCCTCGCGATCGATCATCCGGATCGTCCAGCGCTGGTAGTCGATCGGCGAGACCACGAAGTCGCGCCAGCGCAGCGTGCTGCCCTTGGTCTCCACGAGCTCCTGCACGCCGGCCACGCTGAAGCCGGTGAGCAGATTCATAAGCTGCGCGGCGTCGGCGCCGAAATGGCGATCGCAGGTGAAGAGATCGACGTCCGTGTACAGCCGTCCCGTCACGGCGTTGTAGTTGCCGGTGGAGAGATGAACGTAGCGCCGCAGCTCGCCCGCTTCCCGGCGGACGATGAGACAGACCTTGCAGTGCGTTTTGTAGCCGACGATTCCGTAGACGACCTGCACGCCTGCCTCTTCCAGCGTCCGCGCCCAGGTGATGTTTTTCCGCTCATCGAACCGTGCCTGCAGCTCGACGACCGCGGTGACCTGCTTCCCCGCCCGTGCTGCTGCCGAGAGGGCAGCGATGATCGGCGAGCCGGGATCGGTGCGGTAGAGCGTCTGTTTGATGGCCACGACGTCGGGATCTTCGGTGGCCGTCTGCACGAACTCGATGACCGCGGTGAACGAGTCGTACGGACGGTGCAGGAGCAGATCGCCGCGGCGGATGATGGCGAAGATGTCGTCGCTCGTGGCCAGCTCCGCCGGCATGCGCGGATTGAACGGCGTCTCTTTGAGCGCCGGTTTGTCCGTCTGCGTGTAAAGCTGCTGGAAATCGCCGAGTTTCAGAGGACCCGGTGCGAAGAAGATGTCGTCGGGCGATGAATCCGTGGCGCCGGCCAGGAGCGCCAGGAGCGGATCGTCGACGCCCTTTTCGATCTCCAGCCAGACCACCTCCCGCCGCTCGCGACGCCGCAACTCGATCTCGATGCTCTTGAGGAGGTCCTGCATGTCCTCTTCTTTGATGTCGAGATCGGAGTTGCGGATGACGCGGAAGGCGGCGGAACGGAGCACCTTCAGGCCGGGAAAGAAGCGATGGACGTGCGACGAGATGACGTCTTCGAGCAGCACGAAGCGCGTCTTCTCGGGCATCGGCACGAGGCGGGGAACGGATTCCGGGATCTTGATGATGGCCACATGCTTCTCGCCGCGCTCGGACTCAAGTTGCAGCGCCAGATTGAGCGAGAGGTTGGCGATGAAGGGAAAGGGATGGGCGGGATCGATGGCCAGCGGCGTCAGAATGGGCTCGAGGTCGCGGCAGAAGTACTCCTCGACGAAGTTGCGCTCCTTCTTGCCGAGGTCCGAGACTAATTCGACGCGGATGCCTTCTTTGGAAAGGGCCGGAAGCAGCTCGTCGCCGAGGCATCGATAGATCTCGCGCAGGAGCGAGCGGGCGCCGTCGCGCACGGCCTGGAGCCGTTTCAGTCCGGTGCCGCGCGAGTCGGCGGCGACATTGGCGGCGATGAGATCGCGGATCTCGCCGACGCGGATCATGAAGAACTCGTCGAGGTTGTGCGCGCAGATGCTGAGGAACTTCACCCGTTCCAGAAGAGGAACGGCAGGGTTTCGCGCTTCCGCCAGCACGCGCTCGTTGAATGCGAGCGCACTCAGTTCGCGATCGAAGAGCGGAACGGAAATGGGAGAAGTCAGCGGAACCGGCGCCGGCAACGCGGCCTCAGTCAATCCAGGCGCGGTCAGGGGATCTATGTCTGCTGCGGATGACATCGGGGCGGCAATGGTATGCATCCCGTGCGCGCAAAAGCAGCCGTGTCCGTGTAAATTTTGAATGAAGGCCGCGAATCGTCTTACTTGGCATCAACCCTGAAGAGCACAGCCGTATCCCGACGAGGTGGCAGTCATGTTTGACGATGTCCTGATCGAATCTGCTGGCAAGGACAAGAAAAAAGGTGGATGGGTGACGGTGCTCATCTCCGCCGTCCTGCACCTGGTGATCATCGGCGCCATCGTCGCGGCCGGGCTTTATGTGAAGAAGAACCCGGAGATCATCACCAAGCCGATTCAGGCCTTCGTCGTTTCCGCGCCGCCACCGCCTCCTCCTCCCCCGCCGCCCGCGGCATCGCACGCATCGTCGACTCCGCACGTGCAGCACGTGGAACCGACGCATCAGACGTTTCACCAGCCGACGCAGACGCCGCGCGAAGTACCGCATGTGGAAAACGTTCCGACGGATACGGCCGGCGGCCAGGAAGGCGGCGTCGTGGGCGGGCAGGTTGGCGGTGTGGTCGGCGGCGTGGTGGGAGGTGTCGTCGGTGGAACGCTCGGCGGCACGCTGGGCGGACAACTCGGCGGGCAGGTTGGCGGCACCGGTGATAAGCCGCTGCACGTCGGCGGTGACGTCATGGCGCCTCGCGCCGTCAAACGGGTCGACCCGGTCTACCCGGACGTCGCGCGCAAAGCCAAGATTTCGGGCATGGTCATTCTCGAAACCATCATCGACCGCGATGGCAACGTCACCGACGTACGCGTGCTAAAAGGTCTGCCGCTCGGACTCGATCAATCGGCCATCGATGCCGTCAAACGCTGGAAGTTCGAACCGGGACGCCTCAACGGCCAGCCGGTTCCAGTCATTTTCACGCTCACGGTGAATTTCACTTTGCAATAAGGAGTAGATCAGTGGACCAGTCGATCAGTGGATCAGGAAGACGATTGATTGCACTCTCCCCTGATCCACTAATCGACTGATCCACGGATCGACTAGAGAAGGAGAAGTACATGGAAGGGATGAACAGCAATTTCAGCCTCCTCGGAATGTGGGCGACGATGAACTGGGTCGCAAAAGGCGTCGTCGTGGTGCTGGCGCTGATGTCGATCTGGTCGCTGACGATCGCTATCGAACGGCTGATCCGTTTTCAGCGCGCCAAACGCGAATCGCTCGGCGTCGCTCTCGGCGTCACGCCGCTGCTCAAGCAGCACAAGCTGGAGGAAGCGATCACGCTCACGTCCGACAAGCGCTACAGGCACTCGCACCTGGCGCGCGTGCTTCGCGCCGGACTGACCGAGTTTCAGTACGAGTCGACGCAGACGCTGCCCGACGACTTCGACATCGTGGCCTCGGGGCAACGCGCCATCGAACGCGAGTCGCTCATGACCACCGCGGAGATGAAGAAAGGCCTCGGCAATCTGGCCACGATCTCCACGACCGCGCCGTTCGTCGGCCTGTTCGGCACCGTGGCCGGCATCATCCATGCCTTCCAAGGCATGGCCATCAGCGGCTCGGGCGGCCTCGGCGCCGTGTCGGCCGGTATCGCCGAAGCGCTGGTGACGACGGCGTTCGGACTGTTCGTGGCCATCCCCGCCGTCTGGCTCTACAACTACTTCCTCAACAAGGTGGAGCGCTTTCAGGTGGAGATGTCGAACTCGTCATCCCAACTCATCGACTACTTCATCAAGAACGAGGCGCGCGTCCGCGCCAACGCGGCAACGGTCCGCTAGGAGTCGAGGATGGCATTCGGCGCCGGGGGCGGAAGCCCCGACGAAGTCAAAGGAGACATCAACGTCACGCCGCTGGTCGACGTCTGTCTCGTGCTGCTGATCATCTTCATGGTGGTCACGCCGATGCTGCAGTCGGGCGTCGACGTGGCACTGCCGCAAGGCGCGCATTCGGAGAAGAAGCCGGGCAAGGAGTCGGACCTGATCGTGTCGATCAAGCAGGACGGCACGGTGTTCATCGGCCAGGACTGGATTCCCGACCGCGATCTCCCGCGCTACATGAAGGCGGAGCACGACAAGAACGCCGGCCGCAACGTGATGGTGAAAGCCGACAAACGCATCAATTTCGGGAAGGTGCGCATGGTGATGAAGGCCGCGAACGATGCCGAATTCACCGCCGTCTCGTTCCTGACCGAAAACCAGATGGCCGGGAAACAGATCGCGCAACAGGCCAAATGAGAGCCGTGAGGTAACGAAATGTCCATGTCCGCTGGCTCCGGCCAGGGAGTTCGATCCGAAATCAACATCACGCCGCTGGTCGACGTGGTGCTGGTGCTGCTCATCATCTTCATGGTGGCTACGCCGATCCTGCAGATGGGGCTCGACGTCGAGGTGCCGCCGAAGGTCGAGGTGACCGGCGCGCCGCCGCCCTCGGAACAGAATCAGCTCGTCATCACCGTCCGCACGGACGGGATCTACCTCAACACGCAGAAGCTGGCCGACGTCAAAGCGCTTCGCGACGCGATCGCGCAGCAGATGCTGTCGCGTCCCAACGTCGCCGACCGCGTCGTCTTCATCAACGCCGACGACACCGTGCCGTTCGACCGCGCCGTCGAAGCGATGGACGCGGCGCACGAAGCGGGCGCGAAGAAGGTTGGATTCTTAACGGATCCGCCAACGAAGTGAAAAGCAAATGTTGAATGTGGAATGTTGAATGTTCAATGTTGAATGAATCGAAGGGGTGCTTCGTGCATCATTCAACATTCGCCATTCAACATTGAACATTCAACATTGCTTTTCGATCCTTACTCCACCTTCTTCGCGAACTGAACGCTCGGATCCTGCGTGGTGTTGTCGGTCGTCGATCCGTAGATGAACGCGCTTCCGGACGTGAGCTGGATCGTGATCGTTTCGCCGCCGACGAGGACGTAGCCGTCAAGCATCTCGGTCGATCCGATCTGGCGGAAGAACGTCGCGCCGAAACTCTTCGACGTCGTCTTCACGACCACGCCGTCTTTGTTGCGAACGGTCAGGTCGAAGGCCACACCCTGCTCCAGCGTGCGCACGCCGATGTTGAGGCGGAAGCGCGTGTCGGCGGGAGCGATCAACACTCCGGTGTCGCCGTTCTGCAGCGCATCGGACGGCGCCATCGGCTCGAGCGCGAGGCCGGTCGTTCCGGCCGCGCCGGCGTCGTTGAAGACACGGACCAGCGTCACCGGAAACGACGAGCCGGCGTCGGCGACGATGTCGACGCTTCCGAGGCCGCTGGCAATGCCCATGGCCGGGAGAAGGTCGGCATAGGAAAGGCTCTTGCCGGCCGGAATCGTGTAGGCAAGCGACGGATCGCCCGATGATCCCGAAACAGCCTGCACGTGAAAGACGAACTTGCCGGAGATGGCGCTGCTCTTCGCGTTGTAAAGCTGGACGGACGTCTTGAAGTTCGCGCCGAAGCTGCCGGGGACGGAACCGACGACCGGAAGGATGCGCGTTTGCGCGACCGGCGGAACGCTGACGAGCACCGAGACGGTGTTCGAGGAGATCGAGGCCGTGTTGCAACCGGTGCTCTGATTGCGGGCCCGGACGCGGTAGTAGTAGCGATTTGCGGCCGCATGCGTGAACGAGGTGGACGTCGTCGTGACGTCTTTGGAGGTGACGGTCAGGAAGTTCGCGTCGGTCGATTCATCGACCGCATAGCCGGTGGCGCCGGTGACCGCGGGCCACGTGATCGTGTACTGCGCGTTGGTATCCGCGGTGGCAGGACCGCTGATGACCGGCGCGGTCGGCGTCGTGCAGGGAGTCGTGGCCGGATTGACGGTCAATTCGGCGGTTGCATTCGCGCCGCCGACGCCCGCCGGAAGCGATGCGGTGATCGTGGCAGAACCGACTGCGGAACCGACCACGGTGAAATTGGCGGAGTGGGAGCCTGCAGGGATGTCCACCGACGACGGCATCGCGGCGATGCCGGGATTCGACGACGACAGCGCGACGGTCGTATTCGATCCGACATTCGCGCTCGTCTGTACGGCATACGTGGTCGAGTCGCCGACGCCGATCGAACGGCTGTTCGGAACGATGGCAAGCGTCAGATTGGGGATGTTGATCGCGCCGTTGACGAGCGTGAGATTCCCGGTGCCGCTCGACTCCTTCGTCGCTCCGGTGCCCGCCTGGTCGGTGAGCTGCGTGAGCGAAGGGTCGATGGTCAACGAGATCGAACTGCCCGGCGCCGCGGATGGGGAGAGTGTGAACACGAGGTGCGCGACCTGATCCCCCGGCGCAGGCGCATTCAACGTGAACGGAACCGGATTGGTCGACTCGTCGAAGGACATGACCAGTGCAATCGCACCGGGCGAGGCGGGAAAGAATTCCGTCGCAGTCAGACCGGCCGTGATGCCTGCGCGGGTAAACGTAACCGACTGCACGGCGGATGCGGGCGCATATAAAACACGAATGCTGATGCCCTGGATTTTCGAACCGGCGGGCCTGTCCATGCCGAGCGGAGTGCCGGCCACATCGCGGACGAACACGGGAACATCGACGGTGTTGCCGGCGGCCGTCACGGTCTGAACGGTCACTGCATCCTGGGCGACGGCGGAGATCGTGAAAAGGAGGGAAAGAAGCGCGACAGCGAACAGCGTGTTGCGGCGTTGCCTGGGGGTCATGAAGGGAATCCTCGGGGATATCTCATTGGGCGAACGCACGTGCGGCATGAAGCCGCACGCGCGTCCGATTTCATTACGAACGGAAGAACCTCAGACCGGCGACGGCGAGAACCGCGGCCAGCAGGAGCAGCACGAGATGCGACATCGCCGGAACGCTCGGAACGACGGTGATGGAGCCGTTGACCAGCACCAGCCTCGTGTTGGTGGTGGTTTCGATCGTTGCAGGGCTTCCTGCTTCGTCGGTGAGTTGCGTGAGCGTCGGATCGAGCGTCAGGGTGATGACCGTGCCGGGTGTCGCCGTCGGTGAGAGTTGAACGAGAAGATGCGCAACCTGATTGCCCGGCGGGAGGCCGTTCAGAGTGAACGGAATCAGATTCGTCGACTCCTGAAAGCTATCGAGCAGCGAAATCGTGCCGGCGCTGGACGGGCTGTTTTCGAACGTCGGCGTCAATGCTGCGGTGATGCCGGCGCGCGAAAAGGAGATCGACTGCACCGCGGACGCCGGCGCGTAGTTGACTTTGAGGCTGTACGACTGAATGCGCGATCCCGGCGGCTGGTCGAGACCGAGCGGTGTGAGAGACGTGTCGCGGATGTAGACCGGCACGTCGACGAGCGAGAATTGCGGCCCGTTCACGATCGCCACGGTGACGACGTCCTGCGGCAGCGGCGGCGCCGGCCCGGCTGTGAGAAGACCGGCCAGAAGGCTCACGAACACCGTGGCGCAAATGACCTGCAGAGACTTTGCGTTCAATTTCATCCGTTTCTCTCCCCTACCCTAATTCACTTCATGACCGGGCGTGCGCGGCCGCGGCGACGAATCGCCGCGGGCTGCGGTCCCGCGTACTTCGAGGTGTCCATTGGCCACGGTGGCCTTGCTGGTTCCGGCCTGATTGCTGAGCATCGTCAGAGCGGGGTCGATGCTGACGGAGAGGTTCGCGCCTGCGCCGGCGATCTCGATTTCCGCGACGACGGCCGAGCGCGACTCGTCGAACGTGATTCCGCGCGGATCGTAGGCAACGAGGTACGACACGTCGTTGCCCGAACGGCGCGAGGTCTCGAAGACTGTCGGAACGTCTTTCGCGGCACCGGCGCGGCGGATGACGACGTCACCGACCGCGGCGTCGCCGCCGACGTGAAGCTTGAGCGACATCGACTGCGGCGCGACCGAACCGCGGCTGGTCATCACGACCGGGATGAAGTAGTGACCGGCGCGAAGAACCGGAGTACCGAGCGTGACCGAACCGGCAATCTCCGGACCGGCATTACCGATGGCCATCGCGCCGGGGTTGCCGTGGATGGACGCGTCGTGGAAGTTCGGCTTCTGGCCGCCGAGGAAGAGGAAATTGACCAGATAGAAGATGTCGGCCGGATCGACGACGCCGTCGCCGTTCGCATCGCCCGAGAGGACGCCTGCCGGACCATGCGGCGGCGGTCCGCCGAGGAAGAGGTAATTGATCAGGAAGAAGATGTCGGCCGGATCGATCACGCCGTCGCCGTTCGGATCGAAGACCTGGGCCTGATACGAGTAGCCGTTGGTCAGCGTGCCGGTGGAGGTGTCGGTGTTCGTGACGGTAACGTTGACCGCGCCGGCGGCGTGCGCCGGCGTCTTCGCGGTGATCTTGATCGAGCTGACGACGACGACGTTCGTCGCGGCCGTACCGCCGAGGGTGACCGTGGCGCCGGCGGCGAAGTTGGTGCCGTTGATGGTGACGTTCGTTCCGCCGGTGACGGTGCCGAAGTTCGGCACGATCGAGGTGACGGTGACGACCGGGAGAACGCGGTTGACGTTGGCCGACTTCGTGTCGCTGCAGCCGGCGGCGTTCGTGACGGTGAGGTTGATGGTCAGCGTTCCCGGCGTGGCGCCGGCGGTGAAGGTGATGCTCGGCGTGTTGTTGCCGCCGGTGAGCGTTCCGCCGGTGACGGACCAGGCGTACGTGGCGCCCGCGCCGGCGTTCGCGACCGAGGCCACGTTGCCGGTCGAGCTCGTGGTGACGCTGGCCGGAGCGGTGATCGTAGCGTTCGGCTTGGCATTGACGGTGACGACCGTCGCGGCCGAGGCGGCGCTCGTGCAGCTATTCACGTCCGTGGTCTTCACGGTGTAGCTGCCTGACGCGGTCGCCGGGAAGGTGGTGTTCGTGGCGCCGCCGATCGGGTTGCCGTTGAGGAACCACTGGTTGCCGCTGGCGGCGCTGGAGGTCAGCGTGACGCTGCCGCCGGCGCAGAACGTGGTCGGTCCGCCAGGGGTGATCGTCGGCGTGGCCGGGAGCGGGTTGACGGTGACGGAGACTGCATTCGACGAAGCACTCGTGCAGCTGCCGTTGGTGACCTGGACGGTGTAGCTGCCGGTCGCGGTGGCCGGGAACGTCTGGTTGGTGGCGCCGCCGATCGGGTT
>Ga0207677_10000654_pt1 | contig 20750 bp, 20 predicted proteins | sample KBSMisM42_FD_184311 | JGI IMG/M metagenome (GOLD analysis project Ga0207677, IMG submission 184311) | Miscanthus rhizosphere microbial communities from Kellogg Biological Station, Michigan, USA - KBS Miscanthus M4-2 (SPAdes) (version 2) | ecosystem: Host-associated > Plants > Roots >...
CCTGGAAGCGACGCGCGCGGCGGTGGCGCCGCCGGGGCCGGACGGCAAGCCGCGGCCGATCTCGCCGATCATCGTCGCCGAAACGCCGACCTTCGAACAGCAGGAAGCCGGTCAGAAGATCGCCCAGGTGACCGGTGCTCTGAAGATCGTGCTCACCGTGATCACGGCGCTGCTGATCGCCGCCTCGCTGATGCTGGTCGGCAACACGATCCGGCTCTCGATCTTCACTCGCCGGCGCGAGGTCGAGGTGATGCGCCTGGTCGGCGCCACCCGCTGGTTCATCCGCTGGCCTTTCATGATCGAGGGCGTCGTCGTCGGCTTCGCCGGCGGGCTGATCGCCATACTGATCCTGTGGCTGGGCAAGATCACGATCGTCGACCCGCTGAGCGACAGCTTCACCTTCCTGCGCGCGCAGGAAAACGTCTCCTTCGCCGCCCTCGTCGCGATCCTCTTCGCCGCCTCGGTGCTCGTCTCCGCGGTCGGCTCCGGCATCACCCTGCGTCGCTTCCTCAAGGTATAGATGAATGGCTCCAATTGCCGCACCCACGGATGACACGTCTGGCACTGCGCTGGATCGGCACCCACGGCCTCGCGCGTAGCGCTGCTACGCGCAGCGGCCGCGTGCACCGCCCAGCTTGGCCAGCCGCGTCCCCGCGGGCACGCCAATTGGAAGCCAGTCATCTGAACGCGCCGTGAGCGCGCGCTGGATCGCGGCCCTCGCGGTCGCCACGGCACTCGTCGCCTGCGCCGGCATCTGGCTCGGCGGGCACCCCGGAAAGCTGCCGGCCTTCCTCCGCGACCGCCTCGTCGACGACTCGGCCTCGCTGACGGCGGAAGCGGCCGAAGCGATCGAAGACAATTACTACCGCTCGGTCGGCGGCCGCGAGCTGAGCGACTCCTCTCTGCAGGGCATGGTTCGCGAGCTGCGCCGCCGTCACCACGACCGCTTCTCCGAATACTTCTCGCCGGAGGCGCAGGCGAAGTTCGAGGAATCGATCTCGGGCCGGTTCACCGGGATCGGGCTCAGCGTCACCCAGGTCAAGCCGGGGCTGAGGGTCGGAAAGGTCTTCGCCGGGTCGCCGGCGGAGAAGGCGGGGATAAAAGCCGGGGACCTGATCGTCTCGGTCGACGGCGAGTCGATCGCCGGCGAGAGCAGCGAAGCCTCGACCGAGAAGATCAAGGGCCCGGAAGGGACCGAGGTGACGGTTGGCGTTCGCTCGCCGGCTGGGAAGGTCCGCAAGTTGACGATCACGCGCGAGCAGATCGCCCTGCCGGTAGTGGCGGGCCGGATCGAGCGGGTGCGCGGCCGCAAGCTGGGCTACGTCTACATGGCGAGCTTCAGCCAGGGCGTCCACGCGCTGCTGGCGAGGCAAGTCGAGAAGCTCGAGCGCGAAGGCGCCGAAGGGATCGTGCTCGACCTGCGCGCCAACGGCGGCGGGCTGCTCGAGGAGGCCGTGCTCAGCGCCAGCGTCTTCCTGCCCTCGGGGGAAGTCGTGGTCAGCACCGAGTCCCGCACACAGGGCCGGCGCGTCTACGAAACGGTCGGCGAAAGCCTTCCCACTGTGCCGATGGTCGTCCTGATCGACCGCAACACCGCTTCCGCGGCGGAGATCCTCACGGCGGCGCTGGCCGACGACGCGGGCGCGACCGTGGTCGGCACCCGCTCCTTCGGCAAGGGCGTCTTCCAGCAGGAGGAGCCGCTCGCCAACGGCGGCGCGCTGAAGCTGACGGTCGGCGAGTACTTCACGCCGAAGGGCGCCAACCTGGCCGAGACGCACGGCGTCCACCCCGACGTGCGGGCGCGCGACGACGTCGGCACGGCCCGCGACGAGGCCCGCGAACGCGCCCTCGACGTCCTCGCCGCCGAACTATGAGCTTCCGGTGCGCCTTTTGGACCCGTGAGGTCCATAAAGCGCACCGGAAGGGGTGGGAGGCGCGGTGAGCGAGCGGGACTGGCGCTACTACCGCGACCGCCAGCGGCAACGGGGCCGGGCGAGGAAGGAGCGGGAGCGACAGCCTCCGGGCAACGCCCGTGAGGCGGTCGAGACGCTGCTGGAGGAGGAGCTGGGGGGACGCGGGTTCCCCGCCGCGCTGGAGGTCGAGGCGGGGCGAGCGGCCGAAGCGGCCCTCGAGAGCGATGTCCGCCGTCGCGACCTGACCGATCTTCCCACCTTCACCGTCGACCCGTCGACCGCGCGCGACTTCGACGACGCGATCTCGGCCCGGCGCGAGGAGGACGGCCTCCGGGTCTGGGTCCACATCGCCGACGTCGCCGCGCACGTGCGGCCGGGCACGCCCCTCGACCTCGAGGCGCGGCGGCGGGCCAACAGCACCTACGTCCCCGGCGCGGTCGAGCCGATGCTGCCGCGGGCGCTGAGCGAGGAGGCCTGCAGCCTCTCGCCCGGGGTCGAGCGGCTGGCGGTGACGGCGGAGATCGAGCTCAGCCCGGCAGGGACGCCGCGGGCGGCGAGCTTCTACCGCAGTCGCATCCGCTCCCTGGAGCGGCTCGACTACGACGGGCTCGACCTCGTCTTCGCCGGTCGCGCGGCGGCCCCCGAGTCGGTCGCCGAGCCGCTCGCCGTGGCCCGCGCGGCGGCGGCGGCGCTCGGCGAGCACCGGGGCACGACCAGCCTCGACGTCGAGTCCTTCGAGCCGGAGTTCCGCTTCGACGCGAAGGGAGACGTCGTCGGCGCCCGCTCGGTCGAGCAGACCGAGTCGCACCGCCTGATCGAGCGGCTGATGATCCTCGCCAACGAACAGGTCGCCCAGCTGCTCGAGCGCAAGCGGGTGCCGGCGGTGTACCGGGTCCACGCCCAGCCCGACCCGCTGCGGGTCGGGCATCTGGTCGAGCAGCTGGACGCGCTCGGCGTGCCGACGCCGCCGCTGGGCCACGGCCTGGCGCCGAGCCAGGCGGGCGAGGTGGCGGCCGAAGCGAGCCGCCTGGTGATCGCCGAGGCGGCCCGACGCGGTCACGGCCGCGCGGCGTATACATCGCTCGTGCTCCGCTCTCTGATGCAGGCCTCCTACAGCGACCGCAACAGCGGCCACGCCGGGCTCGGCAGCCCCGCCTACTGCCACTTCACCTCGCCGATCCGGCGCTACCCGGACCTGCTCGTGCACCGGGCGCTGCTGGCGGCGCTGGGCGAGGGAGAGGAGGCGCCGCGCTCGGCAGAGGCGCGCGAAGTCGCCTGGCACTGCAGCGAGCAGGAGCGCGAGGCGGCACGGGTCGAGCGTGCCGGTGACGACCTCTGCGCCGCTTACCTGCTGGAGCGGGAGGTGGGGCAACGCGGGCGCGGCGTCGTCTTCGAGGGCGAGGTTTCCGGCGTGATCCGTTCGGGGACCTTCGTCGCCTTCGGCGGCGAGCTCGGCGACGTCTACGAGGGCTTCGTCCCGGCGCGGACCATGGGGGAGGAGCGCTTCGAGCTGAACCAGACCGAGACGGCGCTGGTCGGACGCGAATCGGGCGCCGCGCTGCGCCTTGGCGATCCGACATCCGTCCGCGTCGTCGCGATCGACGCGCCGCGCGGCCGAGTCGACCTGGAGCGGGTCGAGGATGGCTAGGAAGAAGAAACACGAACCCGCCTCGGGCGACGTCGCCACCAACCGCCGTGCCCGGCACAAGTTCGAACCGATCGAGAAGATGGAGGCGGGGATCGTGCTGCGCGGTTCCGAGGTCAAGTCGCTGCGCGGCGGCAAGGCCCAGATGGGCGACTCCTACGCGGTCGTCGAGAAGGGCGAGGTTTGGCTCCGCAACCTCCACATCCCGCCCTACGAACCGGCCAGTCGCGAGAACCACGAGCCCGAGCGGCCGCGCAAGCTGCTCCTGCACCGGGGCGAGATCGAACGGCTGTTGGGCAAGACCGCGGAGCGGGGCCTGACCCTGATTCCGACCAGGATCTATTTCAAGGACTCGCGCGCCAAGGTCGAGCTGGCGTTGGCGCGCGGCAAGGAGGGCCGCGACCGCCGCCGCGAGATCGCGGAGCGTGACGTGCGGCGCGAAGTCGAGCGCGAATTCAAGGGCCGGATGAGGTAGCGTCGGGACCATGCGATCGAGACTTGCCCTGGCAACGGCGACGTCGGCGCTCGCCCTCGCCATGGTCGTGCCCGCGCAGGCCTACGCCGACTCCGTTCCGAGCGAAGTCGGCAACTTCGTCAGTGACAACGTGCAGTACGTCGTCGCCGCGCTGGTCGCCGCGATCCTGCTGCTCCTCCTGATCGTCAGCATCAGCCGGCGCCGCGGCAAGGAAAGGGCGCAGAAGCCGGGGACGGGCGTCCCCGGCGTCCCTCCCGCGCCCCCGAAGCCGGCGACGGGGCCGGCGCAGTCGCCCGCCACGGCCTCCGCCCAGACCGCCGAACTGCCGACCACCCCGCCGCCCGGCGGGCCGCCGCCCCCATCGGGCGCGGCCACGGCCGCCTCGGTTCCGTCGCCAGGCTCCGGCGTGGGGCTGAGCGGCAAGGAGAAGCGCAAAAAGGCGCGCGAGGAGCAGCGCGCCGCGCGGGCCGAGCATCGCAAACGCAGCCGCGAGGAAGCAAGACGCCGGCGCCAAGAGCGGGCCGCCAAGCGCGCCGAACGCCGCTACCGCGCTCCCGGCGGCCGCGGTCTCTCCGGCCGGCGGGCGCGCAAGGAAGCGGCGAAGGCCGAGCGGCAGCTGGCCGAGACCCGCGCCGCGCGCGAGCGCGAACAGCTGCAGCTGGCCGGGCAGGCGGGGCTGCCGCCCGCCCCGCCGCCTCAGCCCGCGCCGACCTCTTCCGCGCAGCCTCCGCAGGCAACTCCCGCGCCCTTGCAGGCGGCCGCGCCGCCGGTGCCGCCGATCCAGTCGCAGCCCCCGGCGGCGCCGCCGAACCCGGTGCCCCCGCCTCCCCAGGGAGCCCCGACCCCGCCGCCGCCGGGCGCCCCGCCCGGCTACGACAGCCCGGCCGCGGCCGAACAGCGCGTCCGCGACAAGGTCGGCGAGATCCAGCGCGAGAGCGAGCAGCTGCGGGCCGAGGCGGACAGGCGCCTGGCCGGGGCCGAACGGCTGCAGAGCGGCGTGGGGGCCGAGGAGCCGAGCCTGCAGGCGACTCAGCAGATTGGGCAACCAGTGCCTCCGCCGGAAGCGCCGGGCGCCGGCCTCGATACGGCCGAGACCCGCCTCCGCCAGGAACGCGAAGCGCGGGAGCGGGCGATGGAGGAGGCCCAGGAGCGCCTGCGCCAGATCGAGGAGCGCACCAAGGAGGCCGAACGGCGCGCGGCCGAGGCCGAGCGCTTGGCCCAGCTGAAGTCCGAGGAGGAGGAGCGCGAGCGGCGCCTGCAGGAGGTCCGCGACAGCGTCGCCCAGGCCGAGGCGCGGGCCAAAGAGGCGGAACGCCGCGCCCTCGAAGCCGAGCAGGCAGTGCTGCGCTCGGTGCAGGCCGGCAATGTCCAGCCGCCGTCGCAGCCGGCACCGGCGCCGCCGGCGCAGCCGATTCAGCAGCAGCCCCCGGCTCCTCCTCAGCCGCCGCGGCCGCGGCCGGAACCGCCCCCGGCCCCCCCGGCCCCAGAACCGCCACCGCCAATCCCGGAGCCAGCGCCACCCGGTCCCCCCGCGCCTCCTCCGGCGCCGGAGCCGCCGGCTCCTCAGCCGCCGACCCCGACCCCGACCCCGACTCCGCCGCCCGCGGTGTCCGGCGGTGGCGAGATCCAGCTCAACACGGTCACCTTCGAGCAGCTGCGTGCGGAGAACCTCTCGGTCACCCAGGCGACCCGGCTGCTCGCCCACCGCGAGCGCCTCGGCCGCTTCAGCTCGGTCGACGAGCTCGACGAGGTCGCGGGGCTACCCCAAGAGGTTCTGGACGACCTGAAGAGACGTTCGAGCGTTTGAGAGGGTCCCCGGCAGGGGTTCCGCTTAACTTTTCCGGTGGAGAGGTGGTCGCTGACGCCTCTAGCTCACTACGGAAAAGTAAACGACGCTTCACCCCTGCCGGGGACCCTCTTACAGGCCGGCTGCCTCCAGCAGCTTCAGCCAGACCTCGCTGCGGGTGGGGTAGGCCGCGACCGCGTGTCTTAGCTTGGGCAGGGGCACCTCGCCAACGATGGCGATGGTCGCGGCGTAGAGGAGGTCGGCGGTCTCGAAGCCGGTGAAGGTGGCGCCGACGACGACCTGGCGATCGTCGTCGATCACGAGGCGCGAGGTGCCGCCGGTGTCCTTGCCCTGGAAGCTGGCGCCGGCCGTGCCGTCGGTCGGGACGTCCACTGCCCGGGCGCTCAAGCCGTTCTCCTTGGCTTGGACGAGGGTCAGCCCGGCGGCGGCGACTTGCGGGTCGGTGAAGGTGACGCGCGGCGAGCCGAGTCCTTCGGCGATCGCCTCGACCGGCCGCCCGAGCGCGTTCTCGGCGGCGACCCAGGCCTGGTACTTGCCCATGTGGGTGAAGAGAGCGCGCCCGTTGACGTCGCCGACCGCGTAAAGCCACTCGCGCCCGCCCACTCGCATCCGGGGATCGGTCTCGAGGAAACCGTCCTTGCCGGGCTCGACGTCGACCGCGTCGAGCCCGATCTCCCGCGTGCGCGGCCGGCGGCCAACCGCGACGAGGATCTCCGCCGCGGCAACGGTGGCGCCGTCGTCCATCCTCACCGCGACGACGTCGCCGTCGCGGTCGACCCGAGTGGCCTGGGCGCCGGTGCGAACGTCGGCCCCGTGACGCTCCCGCAACGCCGTCGCCACTTCCTCGCCGGCGAACTCCTCCTCGCGTGGGAGCAGTCGCGGGCCGCCCTCGACCAGGGTCGCGCGGCAGCCGAGCGACGCCCACGCCTGCGCGAGCTCGCAGCCGACGGGCCCGCCGCCGAGCACGATCATGCTCTCCGGCACGTGCTTGGCCGTCGTCCCCTCGCGGTTGTTCCAGGCGCGTACGGAGTCGAGGCCCTCGACCGGCGGCATCGCCGCGTCGCTGCCGGTGGCGAGGACGACGACGCGGTTGGCGGTGAGAAGATCGTCTCCGACCCGCACCCGCCGTTCTCCCGCGAGGGCGCCGCTGCCGCGAAGGACGTCGATTCCGCGTTCCTCCAGCCAGGGCAGCTGCCCCGAGTCGTCGAGGTCGTGGATCACCTCGTCGCGGCGGGTGAGGATCGCCTCCGGGTCGAGCCTCTCGTCGGCGGTGACGCCGGGGACGCGGCGCGCCTCGGCAAGCACGTCGGCGGGGCGCAGCAGCGCCTTCGACGGCATGCAGGCGTAGTAGGAGCACTGGCCGCCGAGCAGCTCCGGCTCGACGATCGCCACCGACATGCCGCCTTCGGCGAGCCGGCCCGCGCAGACCTCGCCCGGGGCGCCCGCCCCGAGCACGATCGCGTCGAACTCCCGCTCGGCCACGGGTTATTCCTACCCGACCCCGTACAATCGGTCCACATAGCACGGGGGCGACAGGCTTCGACGTGGTCGGTCCGTGCGAACGGTTGCAGGTCGAGGTGGCCGGAGGCCTCGTTAAACACCGGCACCAACCAATACGTGCGGACCATGAGTTCGCCCTCGCTGCTTAGTTAAGAGCTAAGCCAACGAGAGTCGGTCCTCCCGCGCCCGCAGGGAGGGGAACCGGCTTCAAAACGCGGGCTCACCCGGGCGGATCGCCCCGTCCGCCAGGGGAAATCTCAGAGGGCTCTGTCTCCCGCAGTGCCCGCCGGCGCGGACCCCGGGAGACGAGAACCAAGCGCCGGCTAAACCTGTAGACACCTTCGCGCTACGGCCTCGGACGCCGGTTCGATTCCGGCCGCCTCCATAATGGCCGCATGGACGCGGCGAACACTGAGCTGGTTGGGGTTGCATATGCCAGCGATCGGGCTGAGGCCGAGATGATTCGGGGGCTGCTTGAAAGCGCGGGCATCCCCAGTGTCGCCCAGCAGCGGGGGGTGGACGGCCCCCAGGTCGGCATTGGTTTGCTGAATCCCGCTGGGGGGTCACGCCAGATCGTGGTGAGGGCGGATCAGGTCGCAGCGGCCCGGGCTGTGCTGGCGGAGGGCGTCGTGGGCGAGTTCTCCGACCTCGACGGTTTGCCGGAAGCGCCGGGGCGCGGGCCTCGCAACTATGGATTGATTGGCGCATACGCTCGAATGATCTTCTGGTCGCTAGCCGTCATGGGCCTCGCCTTCGGGGTTTTCCTTCTGCTCCGCTTGCTCTGAGCGCAGCCAGGCGAGAACCTCGGCGGCATCGCGGTCGGGTGGGAAGACGGGGTAGAAGGACTTGACGATCCGGCCGGCTTCCGCGATCAGGGTGAGACGCTTGTAGAGGGTCATGCCCTCGACCTCGAAGGTCGGCAGGCGCAGGGGGCCGCACAGGCGGAGGCTGGCGTCGCTGAGCAGGGGGAAGGGAATGTGCTCGCGCTCGGCGAACTCGCGCTGTTCCTCGGGGGTCTGGGCGCTGATGCCAACGACGGTGGCATCGAGCGTCTCGAGTTCTGCGAGCGCGTCTCGGTACGCGCAGCTCTGCGGCGTGCAGCCGCGGGCGCCGGGGATGTCGTCCCAGCCGGTTGGGGAAGCCTCACCGGGGGTGCCGGTGCGCGGATAGACGTAGGCGACGAGCCGGCGCGCGTCGTCGGCAGCGGTGGCGAGGTCGATCTCCCCGCCGTGCGTCGAGGGCAGGGCCAGGCCCGGCAGCGCCATTCCGGCGAGGTGGTCGGCGGCCCCGTCGTCTTCGGGCGCCGGTAGGTCCGGCGGAAGCCGCGCGAACTCGCTCACCCGGCCATCGTATGGTGGTGGCATGAACCGCTACGTTGCCTTTCTGCGCGGGATGAACCTCGGCGGTCGCCGAATCCGCAACGAGGAGCTGCGCGCGGAGTTCGAGGCGCTGGGCTTCGCCGACGTCGCCTGCTTCCGGGCCAGCGGCAACGTCGTCTTCGCCAGCGAGGAGGGCGACGAGCCGACGCTGACGGTGCAAATCGAAGCCGGTCTAGGCGAGGCGCTCGGCTACGCCGTGCCGATCTTCCTGCGTGGGGCCGCCGAGCTGCGCGAGATCGCAGGTCGCGAGCCGTTCAAACCCGCTGCCGTCGCGGCCTCCAAGGGCAAGCTTCAGGTAGCTCTTCTACCGGCGGCTCCCGGCGGCTCGGGGAGCAAGGACGCCTTGGCACTCGCCAGCGACGAGGACCGTCTCGCGATCGAGGGGCGCGAGCTCTACTGGTTGCCGAGCGGTGGCATCTCCGAATCCGACCTCGATCTCAAGTCCCTGGAGGCCGTCGTCGGCCCCTGGACGATGCGGACGATGGGCACGGTCGAGCAGATCGTCGCCAAGCACTTCTCCGGCTGACGTTATCTCGAGCCGAGTCGCCGATCGGCCCAGGGTTGTGCCTTGGCGTGGACCGTCGCGCCGACCCAGACGGCGGGGACGAGAATCCAAGCCGGCGCACCGAGGACGAAGATGGCAGCGAGGACGAGCAGCGCGGCGGCTGTACCGACGAAAAACGCGCTTCTCTGGTTCTGAAGAATCTTGCGACTACGTCCATAGGACGATGATAAGGGCGGGGATTGACAATGGCGACGCAAACTTGAACCCATCGGCAAATGCCAACGTTTATCCGGTGCGCGAGGATCTCGGGCGGCTGTCCTTCCGCGGAGGCTCCGGCAGCGGCAAGCCGCTCGCGTAGGCCATGCCTCCCCCCAGTACGGAGAAGGAGGCGATGATCGCTTCCAGGAATTCTTGGGCGCCGCCGGCGTCGACCGGGCTCATGGAGGCCACGGTAGGCGGCCCAGGCATACGAGTGGCGCGCACGGTGTGACAGGTGTGTCAACTCGTTGCGGCGACGTCCGCGCGCGGTAGGGCGGCTACGCGGGCGTCGGCGCTGACGGCGCCGATCTCCTCCGGCAGTCGCGAGAGCTTGGCGCCGGTGACGAACTCCAATCGCTGACCGAGCGGGCGGAAGAAGTTGTCGTAGTGGGTGGGGACGACGACGGCCGGGTCGAGGCGGGGGAGGATGCGCTGCCAGTAGTCGTCGGTGAACTCACGGCCGGCGACGCCGGCGAGGAAGACGTCGACGCCGCGCTCGCGGATCGCCTCGTCGACGAGGTTGGCGCTGCCCTGGTGGTAGAAGCGCAGGCCGGCGACCTCGATTGAGATCCCCCATACCCGGCCGCAGCGGTAGGCGGCGGGAGAGAGGCCGTCGAGGTGCTCGCAGGTGAGGTCGCCGTCGTAGGGAACGGCGAGGCCGAGCAGTAGCTTCGAGTGCACGCTCGGGGTGAAGCTGACCGCGAACGGTCCCAGCTCGTAGGTGCGGTAGGGCTCGACCTCGACGGCTCGCTCGGCCAACCCGTGCAGCGCCATCAGCTTGACCAGCGAGTCCGAGCCGTACGCGGAGCAGCCGAAGCGGCGCGCGATCGCCGGAGCGTCAACGGCGTGGTCGAAATGGGTGTGGCCGACGAGCACGCCGGCGACCTCGGCGGGCGCCTGCACGAAGCGCTCGAGCGCCACCGGATCGGGCAGCGCAGCCCGCCGCCGCAGCAGGTCGCCGAACGGCACCCGCGAGAGGTACGGGTCGATGAAGAGCGTCTGCCCCCCGTAGGTCATCCGGTAGCCGGAGACGCCGAGCCATTCAAGCTTCAGGCCAGCCGGCAGCTCCAGCGGTCGCGCCTCCAGCTCGCCCAGGGCCTGACCGTCCTCGCGCTGGGCCGAGCGGCGCGTCGCCCGCGCCCTGACCAGCTCGCCAAGGTGTCGCAGCGGGCCTGCCACGCGGTCTTCGCCTACGCGAGTTCGATCGTCGAGGAAAGCTCCGGAGCACCCGCGATCGTCCGCAGGACGACGCAGTAGCGCTCGGTCAGCTTCAGCAGCGTCGCCAGTTCGTCCTCCCCGGCATCCGCCTCGAGCTCGAAGGCGAGCCGGATCGCGCGGAAGCCGACCGGAGCGTCGCGATCGACGGCGAGGGTGCCGCGGAAATCGAGGTCGCCCTCGGCCCGCACGGTGCCGCCGCGCACCTCGATCCCCAGCGAGGTCGAGACCGCCCGCAGGGTGACCCCGGCGCAGGCCGCGAGCGCCTCGAGCAGCATGTCGCCCGAGCAGAGCAGGCTGCCGTCCCCGCCGGAGGCAGGGTGCAGCCCGGCCTCGGCTATCGCCCGCCCGGTGTTCACCGAACAGGAAACTCCCTCGCCAAGCTCCCCAGTGGCCGAGAGCGTGACCGCCGCCGCCTCCGGCTCCTCCCGGTAGCGCTCCTTCAACGGAGCCTGGACCTCACGCAGCTGCTCACGCTCCACGACGTCGAGGATACGCCCGCCGGATGCTGACCGGCGTAGATTCAGGGCCAGGATGGCGATTGCGACGGCCACATCGATCGACGTCTACGCGGGGGGCGAGCTGCTCTTCGCCGACGTCTCCTTCAAGCTCGAGCCGCGCGAGCGGATGACCCTCTCGGGTCGCAACGGCGCCGGCAAGTCGACCCTGCTGCGCGTCCTCGCCGGCGAGCGGGGGCCGGACTCCGGCAGCGTCTCGCTGCGCAAGGGCACCCGCGTCGCCCTCCACGACCAGCGCCCGCCGCGGGACTCCGAGGCGACGCTCGGCGACTACGTCCTCACAGGCCGGGCGGAGATGCTCGAGGCGGAGGCCGATCTGGCGCGCCTGGAGGCGGCGATGGCGGCGGGAGACCCCGACGAGGAGACCTTGAGCGAATACGCGGCGACCCAGCAGCGCCACGAAGCGGGCGGCGGCTACCGCTGGCGCGACGAGGTGCTCGCCGTGCTCGGCGGCCTCGGCTTCGGCGAGGCCGACGCCGGTCGCCGCCTCTCCACCTTCTCCGGCGGCGAGCTTACCCGCGCCTCCCTGGCCCGGGTCCTCGCCGCCCGTCCCGACCTGCTGCTCCTCGACGAGCCGACCAACCACCTCGACATCCCCTCGCTGGAGTGGCTCGAGCGCTACCTGGTCGGCCTCGAGGCCGCCGTCGTCCTCGTCGCCCACGACCGCTGGTTCCTCGAGGCCGTCGGCACCTCGGTGCTGGAGATCGAGGCCCGGCGCGGGCGCTTCTTCGCCGGCCCCTGGCACGCCTGGCGCCAGGAGCAGGCGGCGCGCGAGATCGCCCGCGGCAAGGCGATTGCCCGTCAGGAAGCCGAGATCGCCCGTATGGAGCGCTTCGTCGAGCGCTTCCGCTACAAGGCGACCAAGGCGCGCCAGGCGCAGTCGCGGTTGAAGACGATCGAGAGGATCAAGCGCGACGGAGCGAAGGCGGAGGAGCGGGAGCGCCACCACCTGCGCTTCTCCTTCGCCGCGCCGGAGCGGCCCGGCCGCGTCGTGGTCAAGCTCGTCAACGGCAGGGTCGAGGTCCCCGGCCGCGTCTTGCTCGACGGCGCCAACCTCGAAGTCGAGCGCGGCGAGCACGTCGTCCTCGTCGGCCCCAACGGCGCCGGCAAGACGACGCTGATCGAGACCCTGGCCGGCAAGCGCGAGCCGGCCGCCGGCTCGGTCCGCACCGGCCACAACGTCAAGATCGGCTACCTCTCCCAGCACGCCGACACGGCGGCGGGCGAGGGGACCGTGCTCGAGGCGGCCCAGCGCGGCACCGGCCTCACCGGCCAGAAGGCGCGTGACCTGCTCGGCGGCTTCCTCTTCTCGGGGGGCGACGTCGAGAAATCGCTCGCCGACATCTCGGGCGGCGAGCAGCGCCGTCTCTCGCTGGCGATCCTGGTCGCCTCCGGCGCCAACGTCCTGATTCTCGACGAGCCGACGAACCACCTCGACGTCGAGAGCCGCGAGGCGCTCGAGGACGCGCTGCTCGCTTTCGAGGGGGCGGTGATCCTCGTCTCGCACGACCGGGCGCTGCTGGAGGCGGTTGGCTCCCGAACGATCGCCTGCGAGGAGGGCCGCCTCGAGAGTCATCCGCACGGCTGGGCCGAGTACCAGCGCCGCCGCGACGAAGCGGCGGAGGCGGCGTCCGCCGAGGCGGCGGCGGCAAAGCGCGAGGCGAGGGGAGGGACCAAGCCCCGCCGCCCCGGCGCCGCGGCGCGGAGCGCCGAGCGCAAGGCGGCGCGTCTCGCCGAGCAGGTCGAGGAGGCCGAGGCCGAGCTGCGCGCGCTCGAGGACGAGCTCGCCGATCCCGACCTCTGGTCGTCGCCGGGACGCGCCGAGCGGGCGAACGAGCGCCATGAGGCCGCGAAGCGCAAGCTGGCCGAGCTCTACGAGCGTTGGGAGGAGGCGGAAGCCGCCGTCAGCGCAACGGCCGATCCAGCCTGACCCTCGTCCCCTTGCCCGGGGCGAGGGTGATGTTGCGGACCTTGACCCGTTCTGGCTTGGGGTCGGGCGCGCTCAGCTCGGCGCGTTCGACGAACTCGCGCAGGACGACCCGCATCTCGTATTCGGCGAAGGCGGCGCCGACGCAGCGCCGCACACCGCCGCCGAAGGGAATCCAGGCGTAGTTGTCGGCCTTTTCGTCGATGAAGCGCTCGGGCCGGAACTCCTCGGGCCGCGGGAAGAGGTCCTCGCGATAGTGCAGAGCGGCGATCGCCGCCATCAGGAAGGAGCCCGCGGGCAGCTCGTAGCCGCCGATCGCGGTCGGCGCGGTCACCCGGCGGGCGACGTCGACGATCACCGGCCGCGCCCGCAGCGTCTCCCTCACTGTCGCCTCCAGGTACTCCTCCTCGCCGGCCGCCAGCGAGTCGCGCAGGGTCCCCAGCGCCCGCGGCGAGCGCAGCAGCCGCTCCATCGCCCAGGCCAGCCCGGTCGCCGTCGTCTCGTGCCCCGCGCCCAGCACCGTCACCAGCTCGTCGCGCAGCTCCTCGTCGCTCATCGGCTCGCCGTCCTCGTCGCGGGCTTCGAGCAGAAGCGAGAGCACGTCGTCGTGCCGCTCGCCCTTGGCGGCCTCGCCCCGGCGCAGGGCGATCTCCTCGTAGATGAACTCGTCGAGCGCCGCGCGCGCCCGCAGGAAGCGCGTCCACGGGCTCCAGCGGCCGAGGTCGCGGCGCAGCATCGGGAAGGCGAGGACGGCGCTGACCCGGTCGCTGAAGTCCTCGATCAGCCGCTCGAAGCGGATCAGGCGATCGTCGTCGTGGACGCCGAAGACGGCGCGCATGATCACCGCGAGGGTGATCCGCTGCGTGTGGGGGCGGAGCGCGAAGGTCTCGCCGACGGGCCAGCTCGCCATCGTCTCCCGCGTCGCCTCGCGTATCAGCTCTCCGTAGCCCTCGATCCGCTTGCCGTGGAAGGGCGGCAGCAGCAGCTTGCGCTGGCGCATGTGCGGGCCCTCGTCGAGGGTGAGGACCGAGTTCGGGCCGAGCGCCGGCTCCAGCACCGTGGCGTTCGCCTCGCCGGCGTGGAACCGCTCCGGCGAGCCCGTGAAGAGCTGCTTGACCAGGTCCGGGTCGGCGACGTATACGACGCGGTCGAAGTAGGGGAACTTCATCGAGAAGACGTCGCCGTGGCGACGCTGCAGGTCGATCAGCAGGCCGAGCGGATCGCGCACGTAGCGCAGCGCCTGCACCAACCCTGGCAGTCGCGAGCCAGGCGGCGTCTCGCCGTGCGTGACGACCCCGGCAGGGAGTCGAGCGATAGTCGCTTGCTCCATGTCCCGACACCATAGTGGACAGACTGGCTGTCTAGCCAAATCAGTCTGAGCGTGACCTGTCCAATGGTCCAGGCAGCTTGACTTTGAAATTTTAAAGCAATAGACCGGCGAGCATCGGCCGGCGCCAGCGCGTCGGCTCCCCGAACGAAGGAGAAATCCAATGAAGCTGGCAAGGCTGTTCGGACTCATGTGCGTCGCCGCGATGGCGACGTGCGCGCTCGCCGGTCCCTCCGCCGCGATGGCGGAAACCACCGCCCTGTGCTCGGTGGAAGAAGACCCCTGCGAAGAAAGCAATCAGATCAAAGAAATCAGCTACGAAGCAGACGACCTCACCGTCTTAACCTCGGTCATGAACTACGTGTGTGACTCGACATTCTCGGCCGCGGTCTCGAAATTAGGCAAACCGCAAACGCTCGAAGTCACAAAAATGTCATACACGAGCTGCGATCAGGGCTGCACGCGCACCGTCGAAAAACTGGGCACGTTCACGGTCACCCGAACGGAAGGAGAATTCGGGGAAATATCCGGCAGCGGATTCGAAGTCCACGTGGTTTGCGGGATCCAGATCAACTGCACCTATGCGTTCAATGGGCTGAACGGCACGATTCAGGGCCCCTCGCTCACCGGAGACAACGGACACCTAACGTTCAAAGGAGCGCTCTTTGAAAAAGTCAAAGGCTTCTTATGTCCAGAATCGGCGCTGTTAGACGCGTTATTCGTCGCGTCTAAACCGGTATACGTGTCGTCCTAGGTCAGAAGACGATCGTCCGCGCGCCGTCGAGGAGCACCCGGTCATCGAGGTGGGCCTTGACGGCGCGCGCCAGGACGAGGCGCTCTATGTCGCGACCGATTCGCTCCAGGTCGCTCACCTCGTCGCGATGGCTGACCCGGGTCACGTCCTGGTCGATGATCGGGCCGGCGTCGAGCTCCTCGGTTACGTAGTGGGCAGTTGCCCCGATGAGCTTGACGCCGCGCTCATGGGCGCGGCGGTAGGGGTCGGCGCCGACGAAGGCGGGGAGGAAGCTGTGGTGGATGTTGATCGCCGGCGCGCCGAGGCGCTCGAGGAAGCCGGCGGAGAGGATCTGCATGTAGCGGGCGAGGACGAGCAGGTCGACGCCGGCGAGCAGCTCCAGCGCCCGCGCCTCGGCCTCCGCGCGCGAGTCCGGCGCGACCGGCACGTGGTGGAAGGGGAGGCCGAGCGACTCGACCTGGCCGCGGTGCTCGTCGTGGTTGGAGAGGACGGCGACGACGTCCGCGCCGAGCTCGTCGCTGCGCCAGCGCCAAAGCAGGTCGGAGAGGCAGTGGTCCTCGCGCGAGACCATGATCGCCACCCGCCTGCGCTCGCCGGACTCGGCGAAGCGATGGTCCATCTCGAAGGGAACCGCGATCTCGCGCTCGAAACGCGAGCGCAGCTGCTCGCGCTCGCCCTCGGGAGGCGAGTCGAAGACCATCCGCATGAAGAAGCGACCCTCGTCGCTGGAGTGCTGGTCGGCGTCGACGATGTTGAGCCCGGCTTCGGCGAGGAAGCCGCTGACCGCCGCGATCAGGCCCGGGCGATCGGGGCAGGCGAGCAGTAGGCGGGTGCTGTTGGGCTGGCCGGTCACGCTGGGGGATGATGCCGGGTGTGCCGTTCGTCTGCCTCTCCCTGATCGTCCTCGGCGGGGTTCTGCACCTCGCCGGCGTCCCCGAGGCGGGCGACGCGGTCTGGGCGGCGACCGTCGCCGTCATGCTGGTGCCGCTGAGCTGGTCGATCGTCCGCACGCTGGCCCAGGGGCGGGTCGGCGTCGACGCCATCGCCCTCGTCGCGATGGCCGGGGCCCTCGCGGTCGGGGAATACCTCGCGGGAGCGGTGATCGCCCTGATGCTCTCCGGCGGCAATGCGCTCGAGGCCTCCGCCTCGCGCCGCGCCCGTCACGAGCTGACCGCGCTGCTGGAGCGCATGCCGAGCATCGCGCACCGGCGCGAGGTCGGCGGCTGGCAGGAGGTTCCGGTCGACCAACTGGCGGTGGGCGACGTGGTGCTGGTCCGGGCGGGGGAGCTGGTCCCGGTCGACGGGGCGCTGGAGAGCGGGGAGGCGGTCGTCGACGAGTCCGCTCTGACGGGAGAGTCGCTGCCCGTCACCCACGCGCGTGGCGCCGTCGTGCGCAGCGGCGTCGCCAACGCCGGCGACGCCTTCGAGCTGCGCGCGACGCGACTCGCCTCCGAGAGCGCCTACGCCAACCTCGTCCGCCTCGTCCGTGCCGCCGAGACGCAGCGCGCCCCCTTCGTCCGCCTCGCTGACCGCTACGCCGCGGTCTTCCTGCCGCTGACGCTGGCGATCGCCGGCGTCGCCTGGGTCGCGAGCGGCGACCCGGTCCGCGCCGTCGCCGTCCTCGTCGTCGCCACGCCCTGCCCGCTGATCCTCGCGGCGCCGATCGCGATCGTCTCGGGCGTTTCCCGGGCGGCGCGGGCCGGCGTGATCGTCAAGGGCGGGACCGCGATCGAGCGCCTGGGCGAGGCGCGGACGGTGCTGCTCGACAAGACCGGGACGATGACCCTGGGCGCGCCGGCGGTGCAGGAGGTCGTCGCCTTCGACTCGCACACGGAGGACGAGGTGCTGCGCCTCGCCGCCTCGCTCGACCAGCTTTCGGCGCACGTATTGGCCGAGGGGCTGGTCCACGACGCCGAGCGCCGCGGCCTGGAGCTGGTCGAGCCGGTCGGTGCGGTCGAGGAGCCCGGCCAGGGAATCGCGGGCAGCGTGGACGGTCATCGCGTGGCCGCCGGCAGCGCCGGCTGGCTGCGCGGACGGGGCGTCGACGTCGCTGCCGCCGAGGCGATCGGAGAGGGTGGGGAGGAAGCCGGTCTGGCGAAGATGACGGTCGCGGTCGACGGTCGGCTCGCCGGCGCGATCGTGATGGCGGACCGTCTGCGCGAGGACGCCCGCGAGCTGGCGACGGAGCTGCGCGAGGCCGGCGTGCGAGAGGTGGCGATGGCGACTGGGGACGGGCGCGCGGTCGCCGAGCGGATCGCGGCGCGGACCGGCCTCGATCGCGTCTACGCCGAGCTCAGCCCCGAGGACAAGCTCGACCTCGTCCGCGAGATGCGCGCCGACCCGCGGCTGGCGCCGGTGGTGATGGTCGGCGACGGCGTCAACGACGCTCCGGCCCTCGCCCTCGCCGACGTCGGGATCGCGATGGGCGGACCGGGGGCGACGATCTCCTCCGACGCCGCGGACGCGGTGATCACGGTCGACCGCGTCGACCGGGTCGCGACCGCGGTCCAGATCGGTCGTCGCTCTCTCGCCATCGCGCGCCAGAGCGTCGTCTTCGGCATCGGCCTCAGCCTCGTCGCGATGGGCTTCGCCGCCGTCGGCTACATCCCGCCGCTCGCCGGCGCCCTGCTGCAGGAGGGCATCGACGTCGCCGTCATTCTCAACGCCCTCCGCGCCCTCACGGACTGATTCGGCTGGGTGCAACGCGTTTTCCCCCTGATAGGGGGAAAACGCGTTGCACCCCAGGCGGGCCGGTGCACGATCTCGACCAATCGCAAGTGGCGGAAGGAACTTGACGCCTGGGCTCGTAGCGAGGCGCACGAAGTATGTGAGGAGTGTGAGCGCGATCACGTTGCGGGACCGCGAACCCCGGCACGGTCTCGCGCTTGCTCACAAAACACACATATTTTCTCTTTGTCCTGGCCATCTGCCTCGCGCTTCCGGCGGTCGCCCTCGCGGCCCGCGGCGATGGCAGCTCAAAGCCACGGGCCGCCGTCGCCGACGCGATCCCGGCACCCGCGACGCTGCGAGCGCCGACGATCGCCTTCCAGAGGACGATCCGTGTGACGCTCGCCCGAATCGAGGCCCGCCACCGCGCGGAAGCGCGTCGCAGAGAGCGCGCGCTGCGCGAGCGCTTCGCCTCGCTGCCCGGCGGGGTGTCGCGGGCGACTCTCGACGCGATCGGGGCCTGCGAGTCGGGCGGCGACCCGACGGCCGTCTCCGCCGACGGCTCATATCGTGGCAAGTACCAGTTCGACTACGGCACCTGGGAATCGGTCGGCGGCTCCGGCGACCCGGCCGCCGCCTCGGAGTCCGAGCAGGACTACCGCGCCGCGCTGCTGTACGAACGCTCGGGCTCCTCGCCCTGGCCCGTCTGCGGCTGAGCCTACGATCACGGACGTGAGCGAGTCGGTCCCGACGCCAGATCCGAAGGGGCCGACTCGCAAACCGCCGCGGGAGGCGGTGGCGGACGCGCAGGTGCGGGCGCCGACCCGCGGCAACCGCAAGCTAGAGGCGTTCCTCGACACGATCAACGGCGACGAGCAGGTGCGGGCATGGTGGTACATGACGCAGGTCCACTCCGAGCGCCTGGGCATGTCGGACCACTCATGGGTCCACATGCAGATCGTGCTCAACATCGCCCTGCGGCTGCTGCGGCTCCTGGTCAAGGCCGGGGTCGAGCCGGCGATGGTCTCCGACCACGGCATGTCGGCGCGCGACGCCGAGGTCGTCGTCGCCGGCGGCGCGCTGCTGCACGACGTCGGCATGTCGATCCACCGCGCCGACCACGAGGCATACAGCCTCTTCCTCGCCGGCGGGGCGCTCGAACGCCTGCTCGCCGACTGCTACAAGCAGCCAGAGCGAACGGTCGTCGCCGCCGAGATCCTGCACGCGATCATCGGCCACCGCCGCCGCGGCGAGCCCTACACGATCGAGGCCGGCGTGGTGCGGGTCGCGGACGCGCTCGACATGGCCCAGGGCCGCACGCGGCTGCCGATCGAAGCGGGCCAGGAGGGCATTCACTCGATCTCGGCGGCGGCGGTCGACAAGGTGCGGATCGAGGCGGGGGAGACCCGCCCGGTGCTGATCGAGATCGACCTCAACAACTCGGCCGGCATTTTCCAGGTCGACGACCTGCTGGCGACCAAGATCCGCGGCACCCCCCTCGACGGCCAGGTCGAAGTCGTAGCCAAGGTGGAGGGCGAGACCGAGAAGCGGCTGCTGAGTGGCTTCAGGCTCGACTGACCGGAGCGCGGCGGTTCAGCCGTAGCGCCGCAGGTCGTACTTGCGTGCTTCTTTTCGGCGCTCTAGCCGTTCCTGGATCAGGGTCAGGACGATGACGAGGAGCGCGAAGAAGCCGATCACGCCGAAGCAGAAGAAGGTCACCGTCTTGTCGGTGGTCGGACCGGCGAGGCCGACGCCGTTGTCGGCCAGAGCCGCCGGCGCCGCCAGCAACAGCGAGACGAGGGCGGCGAGCAGAGCGGTCGCGAGCGCGGATCGGCGCGAGGGAGCCTTCATGCCCGGCAATCTAGCGCAAGGGGGCGGCGCCAACCGCCTTCATCCCCGCTTTCGGCACCGCCCCATAGGATGCCGCGCCAATGTCCGAGCTGGAGGCACTGCTGCTGGGAGTGGTCCAAGGGCTGACCGAGTTCCTGCCGATCTCCTCCTCCGGCCACCTGATCGTCGTCCCCTGGCTGCAGGAATACACCTTCCTGATCGAAAACGAGCAGTTCAACAAGACCTTCGACGTCGCCCTGCACGCCGGGACGCTGGTCGCCGCGATCGTCTACTTCCGCCGCGAGGTGGTGGCGCTGACGCGCGGCTTCCTCGAGGCTGTCGCGCGCCGCTCGATCTCGACCCCCGCGCGGCGGCTCTCGGTGGCGATCGCGGTCGGCACGATCCCCGCGGTGATCGCCGGCGGCCTCTTCGCCGACCTCTTCGAAGAACACCTCGGCGAGCCGTGGATGATCGGCATCCAGCTGATCGTCTTCGGTTGGCTGCTGTTCTACGCCGACAAGCTGCCGCAGCGCAAGGACCTCGAGGGCGCGACGATCCGCGACGGCCTCTACATCGGCCTCGCGCAGGTGCTGGCGCTGGCGCCGGGGACCTCGCGCTCGGGGATCACGATCACCGCCGCCCGCTACCTCGGGCTCGACCGTGACAGCGCCGCCCGCTTCTCCTTCCTGCTGCTCATCCCCGTCGTCTTCGGCGCCACGGTGTTCAAGGGTGCTCAGGCCGTGCACGACGGTCTCCCAGACGGCGTCGCCGGGCCGATGATCGTCGGCACGATCGCGGCCGCGGTCTCCGGCTACTTCGCGATTGCGTTCCTGCTCCGCCTGCTCCGAACCTCGAGCTACAGGCCCTTCGTCTACTACCGCTTCGTCGCCGGCACCGCCTGTCTGCTGATCATCGCGACCGGCCTGCGGCCGGCGACGTTCTGAACGGGCTGCCCGTCGTCCGGCTGCCCAAAAATGAGGCGCGCGGCCCGGGGCAGGATGGGCCGCGCGCGCTGACGAGAGAGGAATCT
>Ga0207677_10000656_pt1 | contig 20730 bp, 18 predicted proteins | sample KBSMisM42_FD_184311 | JGI IMG/M metagenome (GOLD analysis project Ga0207677, IMG submission 184311) | Miscanthus rhizosphere microbial communities from Kellogg Biological Station, Michigan, USA - KBS Miscanthus M4-2 (SPAdes) (version 2) | ecosystem: Host-associated > Plants > Roots >...
GCGCGTGCAGAGAAAAACGCCCTTGAGGTTGACGTTGACGACGGCGTCGAAGGTGGCGTCGTCCATGACCGAGGCGACCTCGCCATCCTTCCATTTCACGAGCTGCGCGTCGCGGACGATGCCGGCGTTGTTGAGCAGAACGTCGATCCGTCCATGCTCTGCGATGACCGCTACGGTAGCCGCTTCGACCGAGTCTTTGCTGGCGACGTCGACCTTCGGTTCCGAGGTCACGTCCCAGATCACAACCTTCGCCTCCTCGGCGCGAAAAGCCTCCGCGGAAGCGTGTCCGATGCCGGCGCCGCCGCCGGTGATGACGACGACTTTGTCCTTTAGATTGAGGTTCATCGTTGAATCGTATGGTGGAAGCGGACGGGCGTATCCGCAACTTGCCGACTGGTCGGTTTGTTTTGTCGGCTAATGTAAGGCGGGGGAGGTTCGTTGTCAATCGTGACATCCGTTACGGCCCTACTCGCGCCGTGGGCGCATCCTTACGGCTTGTCCTCATTCAAAGCAGCCGCGTTGATTTTCGGGATCGCCGCACAATCCTTCGCCATCACGTACGTCGTTCCGCCGGACCGCTTCGAGATCGAACGCGCAACGGCGATCGTGGTCGGACGTGTGGCCGGATCGCGCGTGGAAGCCTCCCGATTCGGCATCGAGACCGTGACCACGATCGCGCTCGAAGAAACGATCAAGGGGAAAACAGATCGCGTCGTCGACGTCCACACGCCCGGCGGGACGATCGGCGAGGAAACGCGCCTCATCCCCGGCGTCCCGGTCTTCGCGGACGGCGAGCGCGTCCTGCTTCTTCTGTTTCAACGCCGCGACGGCGCCTACGTCATCAGCGACCTCGGACTCGGCACATTTCGTTTCACGCGCGATGCGATCGGACGCGAGCTCGCGGTTCGCAACGAGGTCGAAGGGTGGGACGCGCCCGGCGGCGTGCACGTGGAGCAGCAGCGATCGGCGGACCGATTCCTCGACTACGTTCGCAGCATCGTTCGCGGCGAGGATGTGGCCGAGGATTACGTCGTGGCGAAAATGCCGCTGATGGCGAAGACGGAATCGCTGCATCCGGTCGCAACCGCATCCTTCACGGCCACCTCGTACATGCTGATGTACAACGGCGGCCTCGGTACGCGCTGGAACGTTTTTCCGAGCGCCGTGAACTGGAACCAGGGGAACTTCGAGACCGGCACGCTCGGCAGCGGTACGAACGAAATCAACGCCGCCTTCACCACCTGGAACGCCGGCGGAACGCACTACGTTCTCGCCAGCGCGAATGCCAATCCGAACGGATTTCTCGACGCCACCGACGGCGTCAACAACATCGTCTTCGAGAAGGACCTCACTTCCTCCGGCTCCCAACCATTCAGTTGTTCCTCGGGTGGCGTGCTCGGTGTGGCGGGCATGACGCACGCCAGCTTCGGTGCGGGAACGCACGTCTTTCACGGCGAGACGTTCGCCACGACGCTCGAAGCGGACGTCAGCTTCAATCAGGGCCTCGGCGCCTGCTCGAATTTCCCGCAGGAGACGTTCAAGAGCGCGATCGTCCACGAGATCGGCCACACGCTCGGCTTCCGCCACTCCGATCAGACGCGCAACCTCACCGCTTCCTGCAACGGCGATCCGACGCTCGATTGCACGAGCTCCGCGATCATGAATCACATCCTCGTCTCGGGCCTGAACGGACAACTCCTGGCGTGGGACAACGCCGCGCTCAACGCCGTCTACGGAACTGCGCCCGCCTGCACGCCGCCGTCGATCATCGTGCAGCCGTTCGGCGCGTCGATCAACAGCGGCAACTCGGCGCAGCTCTCCGTCGCCGCCATCGGCACCGCGCCGCTGTCGTACCAATGGTTCGTCGGTGCCACCGGCGATACGTCGACGCCTGTCGCCAACGGCGCGACGGCGACGATCGTCGTCGCGCCGGCGGCTACGACGTCGTACTGGGTTCGCATCACCGGCGCCTGCGCGCCCGTCGCGAACAGCAACGCAGCAACGGTCGCGGTGGCCGTCTGCGTCCCGCCACAAATTCTGAACACGCTGAAAGATCAGACGATCCTCGCCGGATCAACGGTCACGCTCAGCATCAACGTCCTCGGCACGACAACATCAGTCGCATGGTTCGCAAACGGAAATCTGATCGCGTTCGGCCCGACACTCACAACCCCGCTGACGCAGACCACGCAATTCCGCGCGCACGTCACCAACGCCTGCGGCACCGCCGACAGCAACCTCGCCACAATCACCGTGACGCAACCGCGGCGGCGGACCGTGCTGCACTAATCGCATCTCCGTCCCATCTGCGGCATCTGCGGATACTTCCATGGTCACCGCTCCTTGACTCTCGACCCGATCCGCACGACATTGCCTCCATCCGGGAGGACACCATGGCGTCATCGATTGAGCTGGCTGGGCGTTTGTCTGCAGTCGTGGCCACGCAGCAGGAAGTGCTTGCGTCGATCTCCGATCTCGACAAAGTCATGACGCTCGTCGTCGAGCGGACGCCGGAGGCGACCAATGGCGACGGCGCGGTCATCGAAGTCGTCGAAGGCGAGGAGATGGTTTACCGGGCGGGATCCGGCGCGGCGAAGGAACAGGCCGGATTGCGGCTGGGGTTGACGAAGAGCCTCTCGGGTATGGCGGTCAGGGAGAAGACGCTGATGCGTTGCGACAACACCGAGACCGATCTGCGCGTCGACGCCGCGGCGTGCCGCGCGCTCGGAATCCGTTCCATGATGATCGCGCCGCTGCTGGAAGGAACGATCGCAGTCGGCGCGCTCAAGACGTTTTCGCGTCACGCGCAAGCGTTCTCCGATCTCGACGCCTACGTGCTCCAGCTTCTCGCCGGCATGACCTCGGCCGCGCTGCTTCAGGCGCGTACATTTCGCGAGCTCGAAGCGTCGGAGGCGCGCTATCGCATGCTCTTCGATCGCAACATCGCGGGCGTGTTCCGTTCGACGCTCGACGGCCGCATCCTCGATTGCAACGAGTCGCTGGCGCAGTACCTCGGCTACGACTCGCGCGAAGAATTGATCGCCCAGCCGGCGTGGAATCTCTACCACCAGCGCGCCGATCGGGAAGAGTTGATCCGGCTCGTGCAGGAGAACCGGACCATGCTCAACATCCGCATGCCCTTCCGCCGCAAAGACGGAACGTCGCTCCTCGGCATGATCAGCGCGAGCATCGTCCACAGCAGTGCAGACGAGCCGCAACTGCTCGGTACGATGGTCGAAGCGTAAGCATCACAGTCCGCTCCAATCGCCGTCCACGACGACCATCGGCTTGTCGCCGTCGGTCCGCGTGATGCGCGTGCGCGTGATGACGTAAACCGGAACTTCGACCGCGCGAGCGACGCGATTGTCGCGATTCGATGGGAGTGGCAGGTAGTTCGGATGCGTGTGCACGATGGCGACGGTGCCTTTGGGAATCGGACCGTTCCACGTCGCCTGATTCAGCTCGCCATCGCCCGGCCAGTGCAGAAAAAATGTTGCGCCGACAGCGTTCCGGATCAGGAAAGCCGCTTCTTCCGTGTTGCTCATGCCGAAACGGCCGTGGCGCAGCAGGTCGGCCATCACGCCATGGACGACCGGATCGCGGACGTCGATCGAGGTGAACGAGAGCAGGAGCGCGAACATGACGTTGAGCGTCATGCGACATTCAACGGAATCGCGCCGCAAAAGTTAACGCTCAGTCGAGATGGTAGAGGCGGATCGACTTGCCGATGCGCGTGTATGGCTTTCCGGCGATCATCCCGTCGAGCCAGTTTTTGACCTTCGCGCTGTGCGTCTCGCCGATGGCGATTTCCATCTCGCTCGTGGCGAACCAGCCGTGAATCGGTTCCACGACCTTGATCACCTTGTGCGGCGGAAAGCCGAGGCGGTCGACGTCGGCCGAGGTGAAGAGGAGGAGGGAAATGCTCGGGATGTGCTCGCGGCGCGTGTAGCGCACGAGGCGCAGCACGTCCTGGCCCCAATCGAGATTGCTGTCGTTGAGCACCTTCTCCGGATGCGGCGCGAAGGCGTTGAACCACGGCAGATAGTCGGGATGCGCGGCGACGCCGCCGACGAAAAGCCAGAGCACGAGCAACGCGGATGCGATGCGGAAACGCGGCAAGGCCAGGATCGCGGCCGCCGCGGCGATGGCCAGTGGCGCGTAGATCGGCAGCACGTGGCGGACGCCGATGTTGATGTGACTGGTCATCGCTACGCCGAGGATCGCCGCGGCGATGAGCGGGATTTCGGGGCGGCGCCGCGCCAGCAACGCGCATCCGATCAGTGCCAGCAGCAGAAACGGGATCGGCGTTTTGAAAAAGAGCGCGACCGGGAAGTAGTACCACCAGCCGTTCCAGCTCAGCTTCTCGAACAGGAAATTGCGATGGCCGGTGACGTCGTGATGGCGCACGTCGGCGATGCCGTCGATCAGCGGCTGGAAGCTGAATCCGAATCCCGCCCAGATCAGCGCGGCGGCGATGATCAGCGCCACGATTCCGCAGGCGAGGAACAGCGGACGAATCGGTGATCCGTTTCTCCGGCAGCGAAGCCACAACACCGCCAGCAGTACGACGGCCGCTGCGGGAAAGAAGACCAGGAACGAGTACTTCGACAGCACGCCCGCGGCGATGGCGATGCCGGTCATCGCCGCCCGCCGCCACGACGGCCGTTCGGCGAGCCGGGTCAGCTCGTCGAGCGCGAATGGCATCATCGCCGTGACCACCATGTCCGTCGTGGCCAGTCCGCCGTGCGCGAGGATGGGCGGGAGCATGGCGAAGAGCGCGGCCGAAAGGAGGCCCGCTTCCGGCGAGAAGAGATGCATGGCCCAACGCGCCACGAAGATGATGGCAAGCGCCAGGAAAAGGAGATTGCCGAGGCGCATGCGCGCGAGGTTGCTCTCGTAGCGTCCGTTCGTCAGCAGCTCGTTGCCGCGGATTGCGCGGTCGGTTCCGGCCGGATCGGGCTCATTCATGAACGGCAGCGCGAAGAAGACGCGGCTCAGCGGCGGATGATGCAGATCCGTCATCCACGAGTGATGTTTGAGAACGTCGTAGCCGGCGATCAGATGGAGATGTTCGTCGCTGGTCTGCGCAAAGACGCGATGCGTGGCCGCGACGCGCCCCAGCGTCAGCGCGACGATGATGGCGACGCCGATCCAGGCGCGCCGCCGCGTCACGAACGCCTCGCCAGCCAGAGACTGCCGCCCGGATTCTCCAGCGTCAGCGGCATCAATTCCGCGAGCAGATCTCGATGGAATCGCGCCAGCCAGGTGCCGAAGAGCACGACATCGAAGGCATCGTTGAACTCGAGGAACGCGCGCAGGATGTAGTCCTCATTCCACGCGCGCCCTTCGTAAACCCATTCCTTCGGATACTCGAATGGATAGAAGACGTCGTGGAAGTGGACATGAACGCCGGGCGCAAGACGGGGGAGGATCTCGAAGAGGATGCGGTTCACGTCGCTGCCGGTTTTCGAAACATGCGTGGAGTCGATGAAAAGAATGTCGTTCGCGGCGAGCGTGTCGAAGGTTGCGAGCGGAACGTCCTGCAGCTTCGCGCGAATGATCGTCACGCGATCGCGATCGTTCGGACGCAGCAGCGCATCGAGCGTGGACGTATCGGGATCGATGAAGGTGAACGACGTCTCCGGTAGCCAGCGATCGGCCGTATCGAGCATGGCCGCGGACGAAAATCCCGATCCGACTTCGATGACGCGCCGCGGCTGGAGATGCCGCAGCATCGAGTAGAGAAAGATGGCGTCGGCGTAGGAGTACGCCCAGTTTTCGAACCAGTAACGCGATTCGGTCGACTGCGTCCGCGGAAACGGCAGCTCACCGTAGAACCGCGCCAACTCCCGCACCAACGCAAGCTGCTGGTTCGCACGCAGATCGATCCCCGGCAGCGACGGCGGCGGAGTACCGAAGATTTCCGCCTCTCGCTCGCGAATTTCGTCGATCGACGGGATGGGCGAGTAGAAGTGTCCCGGCGACATCCACGTCTTCCAGTGCGCCAGATCGGCGCGCAGCTGATCCCGCTCCGCCTCGAGCGCGACGACGTATCGATGCAGATCGCCAAGCCACGGCAACCGCCGCGCCGCGCGTTTGAAGATGCCGGACACTGGAGCGCGATTCTAAACGCAGCCTGCTAACCTTCCCCCAATCGCGGCGTCCAACACCTCGAAACGGAGGAACACCATGCGACGACTTGCCCTGGCATCTGCCCTCATCGCCCTCGCCCTTCCCCTCGCTGCCGTCTCCGATTACCACGGACACAGCGAGTATTCGAATCACGGACTCTCGGTCACGATCGACGACTGGGAGGACGTTCGCGACTGCAGCGCGCTGCATGTCCGCTACAACGACCGCACCGTTCCGGTGGTCGAGGAGAACGTACCGGTGAGCAGCATGCGCTCGCTGAAAGTGCGCAGCGACCGCAACGGTTCCATCCGCGCAATCGGCACCAATGCCTCCACCTTCGCCGTGAAAGCGTGCAAGGCCTCGGCGCTCGGCAATGCGAACGACATCCGCGTCAACGTCAGCGGCAACGAAGTGAGCGCCGACCGCGTCGACAACGACGCGCGGCAGATCGTCTACTTCCTCGTGTTCGCGCCGCGCAACGGCACGCTCGATCTCGATGCGAACAACGGCCCGATCTCGATCGACGGCGTTGACGGTTCGGTGACCGCGCACGCTCTCAACGGTCCGATCGCGCTGAAAGACTCGACCGGAACGTTCGACATTCACACGCAGAATGGCCCGATCGCCTTCGCCGGAAACTCGGGCAATGTGAAGCTGCGCGCCACCAACGGGCCGATTTCGGTGAAGCTGGCCGGCTCCGCGTGGACCACCGGCAACCTCGACGCGTCGACCGAAAACGGTCCGCTGTCGCTCAAAGTCCCTGCCGGCTACGGCTCGGGCGTGCACGTCGAAACCGACGGCAACTCGCCGGTGAGCTGCCACGGCGCCGCCTGCCGCGCCGCGAAGAAGGCGTACGCCGAAAGCGGCGACGACGATGACGACTACGGCCCGCGCTGGCCGCGCCGCATCGACCTCGGCTCCGGCGCGCGCATGGTCACGCTGACCACGCACAACGGCCCGGTGTCGGTGAAGGAAGGCGACTAACTCACCGAAAGCCGGTGATCAGAATCGCGTCGCGCGTGAGGTGGCCGCGCGACGCGACGACGCTTTTTCCGTCGGGCGCAACGTCGAAATCGAAGAGGTCGCGTTCCGCGAGGTTGGTGAGTTTCTCGGGCGGTTTGTCGAAACTCACTCTCCAGATGTTCGCGCGGTCGTTTGCGTGATTGACCAGAAGCGCGGTGCCATCCGGCGTCCAGCGGACCGCGCTGCCGATGCCGCCGCGTTGCGGCGCTTGCGGAGTTCTCCAGATCAGAGGACCGCCGGCAGCCGGCATCACACCGAGGCGTCGATAGCCGCCGTCTTCGTACAAGAAAGCGATGCGATCGCCGGATGGCGACCACGCCGCGGCGAGTGTGGGCAGCGTCGTCAGTTGCTTCCTCGCTGTGCCATCCCGCCGGATTTTCCATAGCAACCGGTTCACACGAAACGCCAGCCATTCGCCGTCGCGCGTCACCGCGATCGGCACGGCGTCCGCGCCGACCACGATGGTCTTCGAGCGGCTTCCGTCGAAGCTCACCTCACGAATTTCGTTGCCGTTTCTTCCCGACGCGACATACGCGACGCCATCGGCGAAGGCGGCGGGATATATCGCGGACTCACGCGCGAGCGGTGATCGTTCGCTGCCATCCGGCCTGGTGATCATGATGTTGGCCGTGACGTCATCGGCGACGGAGTAGGCGATGCGGCCGTCCGGAGCGACCGACAAGCCGAAGAATCCGTCGAAGCGGCCGGTGGAGACTTTTTGCGGCGTCCCTTCAGCAGTCAGCGGCACGCGCCACAACTGTGTCATTACATCGACGCCGATCGTGACGAGGGAGCGGCCGTCTGACGTGATGCTCACCAGGCGGTAAAAGAGGAGGTCGTTCGTGACCCTCCGCGGCGGTCCGGATGGATACGGCACGAACCAAAGCCGCAACGGCAGCGACGTCGCCGCGAGCGGATCGTCATCGCGCGTGCCGACGACGAGAACGCCGCTGCCATCGGGCATCCATGCCGCCTGTCCGAGGCTGCGCCAGTTTCCGGCGCTCAATCGTTGAGCCGTTCCGCGATCGGGATCGAAGCCGATGAGTGTTGCTTCTTCGGGATCGGCGGCGCGGTTGACTGCCGCGGCGATGATCGAGCCGTCGGGCGACCACGACGGACCTCCGAACGAGGTGGGCGCAAAAATCTCCGGAAACTGGCGAATCGCCAGCGGTCGAGGCGCGGAGCCGTCGCTGCCGGCCACCATGAGCGCGCTCTGTCCGCGCCGCGGAAAATCGGGCCGCAAATAGGCGATGCGCCGTCCGTCGGGTGAAAACGACGGTGTGCCGTCGATCCCTTCGAGAATGCGTTCCGGTTTTCCGCCGAGCGTCGAAACGCGGAAGAGCGTCCCGATCGGGTTCTCACCATTTCGAATGACGTAGACGATCGCGTTGCTGTCCGGAGTGAATGTGTGGCCGCGAAAGGTGAGGTCATGAGCTGGCGGAATCAACAGCAACTCCTGCCGGGTCGCGAGTTGCATGATGCGCATGCTTCCGCCGGCCTCGTTGGAGACGAGGTAGCCGACGTACTTGCCGTCCGGAGAGATGGTCGCGCTGACCACGTCGCCGCCTTCGGTGATTCGGCGAAGCACAGGCCCCGTTGCCGCGGCGGGCCGGCGGTGCGACATCACGATTGAAATCACCGCGATCACTACCGCAGCGATCAACACCGCGACGATTGCTGGCTGTCTGCGCGGACGTATCGCGATCGGCTTGGTCTCGGTTCGCATCGCCCGCAGCAGTTGGCGCAGGTCGATCGACAGCTCCCGCGCCGATTGATAGCGCTCGTCCGGATCCTTCGCCAGCGCTTTACCGACGATGCGCCGCAGCTCCGGAGAAACATTCGGAGCGAGCGACTCCATCGGCTCCGGCTCGCTGTGGATGATGCGATAGAGCGTGTCGTAGACCGAGGCGCCGTGGAACGCGCGCTGACCGGTCACGGCTTCGTAAAGGATGCAGCCGATCGAAAAGAGGTCGGCGCGGTGATCGGCAACTCGTCCCTGCGCGCGTTCCGGAGCCATGTATCCCGCGGTGCCGAGGACGATGCCGGTCTGGGTCGACATCACATTCGTGGCGGCGGAATCGGTCACCGGCTCCTGCAGCTTCGCCAGGCCGAAGTCGAGCACTTTCGCGTAACCGCTCGACGCGATCATGATGTTGTCCGGCTTCAGATCGCGATGAACGATGCCGGCCGCGTGCGCCGCGGCGACGGCATCAATCACTTGCAGTACCAGCTCGATGGCGCGTTCCGGCGGAAGCGCTCCGGCTTCGAGCGTGTCGCTCAGCGTCGCGCCGTCGATCTTCTCCATGCTGATGAAGTGGATCTCGCGCTCGTCGATCGTGAACGTGCCGATGTCATAGACCGTGATGACGTGCGGATGATTGAGCGCCGATGCCGCGCGCGCTTCCTGCGCGAACCGGCGCAGGCGATCGGGATCAGAAACTACGGAAGGCGGCAGAATCTTCAGCGCAACGTGCCGGCCCAGCGTGGCGTCGACCGCGTCGTAGACGGCGCCCATTCCTCCCGTGCCGAGGAGCGATACGACGCGATACCGGCCGACTTCGCGTCCCGCCAGACGCAGAGCCTCGGACATAAGTCCGTCAAGAGTAACGCAGCCGCGCGGCCCGCCGCTATGGCGCCGGCGTGACCCGCCAGATCGTGTTGCCGACGTCGTCCGCGACCAGTAATGCTCCCGATTTGTCGATCGCGACGCCGACAGGACGCCCGTGCGCGTCGCCATTCTCGTCGACGAATCCCGTCAGCACATCCTCGGGCATTCCATTCGGACGGCCATTCGCGAACGGTACGAAGATCACTTTGTAGCCGCTGAACGGTTTGCGATTCCACGAGCCGTGCTGGCCGACGAACGCGCCGCCGGCATAACGCGGCGGAAAGAGCTTGCCATCGTAGAAGGTCAGGCCGAGCGACGCCGTGTGCGCGCCGAGGGCGTAGTCGGGGACGGTGGCGGAGGCGACGAGATCGGGCCGTTGCGGCTTCACGCGATCGTCAACATGTTGACCATAGTAGCTGAACGGCCAGCCGTAGAACGCGCCGTCTTTGACCGAGGTCATGTAGTCGGGGACAAGGTCGCTGCCGATCTCGTCGCGCTCGTTGACCGCGGTCCACAGCACGCCGCTTTGCGGCTGCCAGGCCATGCCGACCGGATTGCGAAGTCCGGACGCGAAGGTGCGGGAGTGACCCGTAGCGCGATCGATCTCAAGGATCGCGGCGCGGCCAACCTCTTTGTCCAATCCATTTTCCGCGGCGTTGCTGTTCGAGCCGATCGAAACGTAAAGCCGCGCGCCGTCGCGGCTTGCGATGACGTTCTTCGTCCAGTGATGGTTGATCGTCCCCGCCGGCAGGTCGGCGACTTTCACGCTCGCCTCCGTAATCGACGTCTTCCCCTCGGCATACGGATAGCGCAAGAGCGCGTCGGTATCGGCGACATAGAAATCGTTGCCGACCAGTGCCATGCCGAACGGCGACGTCAGTCCCTGCAAAAAGACGCTGCGCGTTTCCGCGAAGCCGTCGCCGTCAGTGTCTCGCAGAAGCGTGATGCGATTCGCGCTCGGCACTGCGCCGCCGGCCTTCTTCGACATCCTCTTCATGAACCATCCCTTGATTCCTTTGCGGTCGTCGGGACGCTCCGGTCCATTCGTCTCGGCGACGAGGACGTCGCCGTTCGGCAGGACGTAGAGCCATCGCGGATGATCGAGTCCGGTGGCGAACGCGTTGACGGCGAATCCGCTCGCGACGATCGGAGTCGTCCCCGCCGGCCACCCCTTCGCCGGAGCGATCTGGAATGTCGGAATGAGTTGCGGCTTCGGCTCGACCAGCATCGGATTCGGTCCCGTCACCGCTGACACGGGAAGCTTCGCGGTCTCGCTGCAGCCGTACGCGATCAGCAGAAGAAAAAGCAGAATCGCTTTGCGCATGCAGCATCGGATTTCATGATCCGTTCCCGCACTGCGTTACCATTGCACGCGTCACAAAACCTGAGGAGGACGTCATGGCCAAAGGCAACAACGCGCGGAAAAAAGAGACCAAGAAGCCGAAGAAAGACAAGAAGTAACGCCCTTCATGTTCCTCATCGAGACCGAACGTCTCGTCATCCGACCGTGGCAGCCGGACGACCGTCCGGCTTTCACCGCGGTCATGTCGAATCCCGAGGTGACGCAGTACATCCACGGCGGCAAGCCGTACACCGAGGCGGAAGTCGATCAGTGGTTCGAGCGCCAGGCGCGGCAGATCGCCGAATACGGCATGTGCATGGGCGCGCTGGTCGAGAAGTCGACGAATCGTCTGGCCGGCATCTCCGGCGTCCAACCCCTCGGCACAACTGACGACATCGAGATCGGCTGGATCCTTGCCCGCGAAGCGTGGGGCCGCAATTTCGCCACCGAGGCCGGCGCCGCCTGCATGCGCTACGTCCTCGAAACGCTCGACCGCCCGCGCGTGGTCGCAATCATCGATCCCGCCAACCACCCCTCCAAACGCGTCGCCGCCCGCTTAGGCATGACATACGAAGCGACCTTCACCGGTGAACAATTGGGACATCGGTTTCCGGAGATCGTGGTGGATCTGTTTGTGAGGGAGAGGGCGCAAAAGTCAGACTTCCCAACCTTCGAGGTTTCAACGGATAGTCCGTCGATTGGCATCGACGACGTGAAGAACGCGCTCGACGAAGGTTAAGTTGTTCACGCAGTCGACCACGCGGCGCGCGAAATGCATTTTTGATTCGCCGTCGTGATTGCGCGCCGCGTCTTTGTTCTGCTTCTGCTGGTCGCGTGCGCGCGCCATGAGCCGGCGCCCGTTCGTCCTCCAGCTCCGCCGCCGCAAGCCGCTCCGCCGCAATTGCCGAAGCCTGCCGAAGCTTCGCCCGCGAAGGCGCCGGACATCGCGCCGGTGGCGCGCGATCTGACGGAGATCGCGGCCGGCGGCACGCTGCGCGTCCTCTTCACCTTCAACTCCACCGGCTACTTTCTCTATCGTGGCGAGACGCTCGGATACGAATACGAGCTGCTGACGATGTTCGCGCGCGACATGAAGCTGCGGCTCGAGCCGGTGGTGATTCGCGACAGCAGCGAATTGTTCGATCACCTGAACCGAGGGGACGGCGACGTGGTAGCGGCGCAGTTGTCGATTCCCTCAGCGACGGCGCCGATCGGAGTCGCCGTGAGCGATTCGTTGTACGAGACAGCGCCGGTGGTCGTGCAGCGTTCGCCGTCCGGCGGCAGCGCGACGCCGACCGTGGCCAAAGACCTGGCGCGCGAAGAGAAGGAGACGCCGTCGACGATCGAAGTGCGCGCGCGACTGGTGGCGACGCCGCGCGATCTGGCAGGGCAGCAGGTACAGATTCCGCGGACGTCTCCGTACCGGCAGCGCCTCGTCGAGCTGAACGAAGAGTTGACGCAGGACATCGACGTCGTCGAAGTGGACGAGTCGAGCGATCGCCTCATCCAGCAACTCGCGGAAGGGGAGATCGCCTTCACGGTGGCCGCGGAAAATGTGGCCGCGCTGAAGAGCGGCGAATACACGAATCTCATCATCAAGCCTGCTATCGGTCCGCCGCAGCCGGTGGTCTGGGCGGTTCGCCGCAACGCGCCGCAGCTCCTCGCCGCGCTCAATCAATGGCTGGCGAAGAAGCGCAAGGCGGGGCTGCTCGGCGTCCTCTATCGCAAGTACTTTCTCGACCGCCGCGCCTACACGGCGCGCATCAACAGCCCGTTCCTGACTGCCGAGACGGGAACGCTCTCGCCGTACGACGACTGGTTCCGAGAATACGCGAAGATTCCCGGCTGGGATTGGCGTCTCGTCGCCGCGCAGGCCTTTCAGGAGTCGCGCTTCAATCCGCGCGCGCATTCGTGGGCGGGTGCCCTCGGGCTGATGCAGATCATGCCGAAAACGGCGCGGCAGCTTCACGCGAACGCCGCCGATCCGAAGCAGAGCGTCGAGGCGGCCTGCCGCTATCTCTGGACGATCGACGAGCAGTGGAAGGAGATCAAGTCCGACAGCGAGCGGATCAAGTTCATCCTCGCCTCCTACAACGTCGGCACCGGCCATGTGCAGGACGCCGTCCGCCTGGCGGCAAAGAACGGCGACGACCCGCATTCGTGGCTGGACGTGAGCTACTGGCTGATCCGCAAATCGAAGCGCAGCGTCTACAACGATCCGGTCGTCAAACACGGTTTCGCGCGCGGCACGGAGCCGGTCGCATACGTCGATCAGATCCTGCAGCGCTGGAGCAACTACAAGGAGTTCGTGAAAGAGCCGGAACCGGCTGTGCCGCAACCGCCGTCTTGATACAGTCCGCACCATGCCTGAAGACGACGTTACGTTTGCATCCCTCGGCCTATCCGCTCCGCTCCTCGAGTCGCTCGCGCAACTCGGCTATGAGGCTCCGACGCCGATTCAGGCGCGCACGATCCCCGCGCTGCTGGCCGGACGCGATCTGATCGGTCAGGCGCAGACCGGCACCGGCAAGACCGCGGCGTTCGCGTTGCCGCTGCTGCAGCAGCTCGATCTGAAGAGCAAGGCCACGCAGGCGCTCGTGCTCACGCCGACGCGCGAGCTGGCCATGCAAGTGTCGGATGCCATGCATTCGTACGCGAAAAAACTCGATGGCGTGGCCGTGCTCCCCGTCTACGGCGGCGCGCCGATCTTCGGGCAGATGAAACATCTGCAGCGCGGAGCGCACGTCGTGGTCGGCACGCCAGGGCGGCTCATCGATCACCTCGATCGCGGGACGCTCGATCTGGCCAAAGTGCGGATGGTCGTCCTCGACGAAGCGGACGAAATGCTGAAGATGGGATTCATCGACGAGGTGGAGCGGATGCTCTCGCTCGTCCCGACGCCGCGGCAGGTGGCGCTCTTCTCCGCCACGATGCCGGAGCCGATCGCGCGCATCGCGCAGCGGCATCTCGTCAAACCGGAGCGCGTGGAGATCGAGCATCACGGCATCTCCGCGCCCGACATCGAGCAGCGCTTCCTCAATGTGGCCGAGGGGCAGAAGCTCGAAGTGCTGACGCAGATGCTGGAGCTGGAGGAAGCGGATGCCGTCCTGATCTTCCGCCGCACGAAGAACGGCGCGGCCGAACTGGCGGAAAAACTCGGCGGACGCGGATTCGCGGCCGAGCCGATGCACGGCGATATGAAACAGGCCGAGCGCGAAACGGTGATTCGCAAATTGCGAGCGGGGAAGATCGACATCGTCGTGGCCACCGACGTCGCCGCGCGCGGGCTGGACGTCGAACAGATCACGCACGTCGTCAACTACGACATCCCCAACGACGTCGAGGCGTACGTCCATCGCATCGGACGGACTGGACGCGCCGGCCGCAGCGGCGTAGCCACGCTGTTCATCACGCCGCGCGAGCGACGGATGATGCGCGAGATCGAGCGCTTCACCGGCACGCAGATCAAGCCGATGAAGATGCCGTCGCGCGCCGACGTGGCCGTGCGCCGCATCGCCGTTTTCAAGGAGACGCTGCGCAAGGAGCTGCAGAACGGCGACCTCGATCTCTACGTGCAGGTAGTTACCGAGCTCGCCGACGAAGGTCCGTCGGACATGGCCGAAGTCGCGGCAGCCGCGGCGCGCCTCGCGCACGGCGCGCGCGCGGTTGCGGCGCCGGTTGCGGAAACCGCGCCGCCGCCGATGCGCGCTCCCGAACGAGACGACGAAGAGCCGAAGGTGCGTCTCTCGATGGCCGTCGGCAAGAAGGACGGAATCCGTCCCGCGGACGTCGTCGGATCGATCGCCAACGAAGCCGGCATTTCCGGACGAGAGATCGGACCGATCGACATTCGCGACGAGATCACCTACGTCTCGATCCCGCTGCGCCTTCGCGACGACGTCATCGCCAAACTCGGCGGCGCAAAGTTCCGAGGACGTCCGGTGAATCTCAAAGTGGCCGGCGCCGAGCCGCCGTCCGATCGTCCCAAATTCGGCGGCGCTCCGGGCGCGCGTTTCCGGCGAGATGAAGCTCCCCGCAAGCCGTTCGACCGAGACAAAAAACCATTCGATCGGAGCGCCAAACCATACGATCGCAGTAAGACACCGTACGAGAAAGCGGCGAAGCCGTTCGATCGAAAGAAGCCATTCGATAAAACGGCCAAACCGTTCGATCGCAAGAAGCCGTTCGAGAAAAGTACGCCGTTCGATAAGTTCAAAAAGCCGTTCGCGAAGGGCAGGCCGAAGAAAAAATGAACCACAGAGACACAGAGGGCACAGAGGAATCTCTCTGTGTCTCTGTGGTGAAAACGTCTACGCTTTCGAAGATAACGATCGCAGCGGCCGGATCAACATCGCCAACGCGATCGCGCCGATTGCGGGCAGCATGAAATCGACGGTGAAAATTCGGTAGAGCGGGTAGCGGCCGGCGAAGCTGGCGATCAATCCTGCGAAGAAGTTGCCGAGGGATGTCGCCAGGAACCAGCAGCCCATCATCAGGCCGACCACTTTCTTCGGCGAGATCTTCGTCACCAGGCTGAGGCCGACCGGGCTGAGACAGAGCTCGCCGAGCGTGTGCACGAAGTAGAGCAGCGTGAGCCAGATCGGACTGACGCGGACATGCTGCGTTTCGGCGATGCGTGCGGCCGGCGCCGGCGCCGCGCAATTGCAGCAGCGTGAGGATGGCCTCGCCGACCACGATCTGGATCGCCGTCAGCACCGCGCTGGCCAGCGCGCGGCCATCCTGGCCGCAATGCGGACAAGATGTCCGCGTTCCGAGGCCACACGACCGCTCGTTCCGGAATTCGACCGCTCGTGACATTTCGCCGGTCGAAAAACTTCGAGAATGTTTGACTGCAAGGAGAAACCGATGCGCGTTTTAACAGCTCTCGCAATCGTTCTGATGACGGCGATGCCGGCGCTCGCCACGCCCGCCGATGACGTGCACAACGCGGAAACGGCGTTCGCAAAAGCGTTCGCCGACCGCGATCAGGCCGCCTTCTTCCGCTTCGTCCTCGACGACGCCACATTCCTCGCACCGCTGCGCACGCTGGCCGGCAAGAAGGCCATCGTCGATCGCTGGTCGCGCTTTTTCGCCTCGCTGGCGGCTCCGTTCAGTTGGGGTCCCGATCGCGTCGCGGTCAACGCCGCCGGCACGATCGGCGAAACCGCGGGACCGGTCTACGACGCGGACGGCCATCACATCGGCAACTTCAACTCCGTATGGGTCAGGCAATCGGACGGAACGTGGAAGGTGCTCTTCGATGGTCCCGGCTCCCCGGCCGCCGTCTTCGCCGCGGACGCGTCGCCCGTCGAAGAAGGCGACGTCACCGCGGACGACGGCGCGAAGCTGCATTACAAGAAAGCGGGCAACGGTCCGATCACCGTCATCGTTCCGCTCGGCTTCATCGTCTACGACGACTTCAAGCAGCTCGCCGACATCGCCACCGTCATCACCTACGACCCGCGCGGCCGCGGGCGTTCGTCGCTGCTCAAGTCGCTCGACAGCGTCACCATCCAGCAGGATGTGCGCGATCTGGAAACGATTCGCGCGTACTTCAAAGCCGACAAATTCGTGCCGGTTGGATTTTCCTACCTCGGCCTGATGGTGGCGATGTACACGATCGATCACCCCGAGCACGTGACGCGACTCGTGCAGATCGGGCCAGTGCCGCGCAAAGCGGGAACGCAATATCCGAAGCGGCTGACGAACGGCATGAGCGACGTGTTCGACGTGGCCGAAGACACGAACAAGTGGCGCGAGATGCGCGCGCAGGGGATGGCCGAAAGCGCGCCGCGCGAATTCTGCGAAGCGGACGCGAAGGTCTTCCGCTACGTCCTCATCGGCAATCCCGCGCACGCCTCGCGCATCAAATCGAACTGCGATTTTCCGAACGAATGGCCGGCCAATACCGACAAGCACTTCCAGCATCTTTTCGAATCGATCAACGCCCTGAACATCCCGCCGGCGGATCTGGCGAAGATCACCATGCCCGTGCTGGTCATCCACGGCACGAAGGATCGCAACGCGCCGTACGGCAGCGGACGCGAATGGGCGATGTCGTTGCCCGACGCGCGTCTCGTCACCGTCGACGGCGCCGCGCACGTTTCGTGGGCCGACGATCCGATCGCGGTCTTCGGCTCCATCCGCGAATTCCTCCGCGGCAACTGGCCGCTCACCGCCGAAAAAATCACAGTCCTCGATCCGCAACCATGATTCTTATCTGAGCACATCTGCGTCATCTGCGGATTAACATCGCTCGTGGACTTCCTGGATTTCGATCCCGATTTCAACTCGCCGCAAGTCATCGCCGTGTATGACGAGGTCGCGCTCTGGTCGGCGATGTTCGGGCTGCTGCTGCTCGAGGAAGTGCCGCTGGTGAACGTCACGAACGTTCTCGACGTCGGCTGCGGCACCGGCTTTCCACTCATCGAGCTGGCCGAACGCCTCGGCGAGCGCGCGCACGTCCACGGCATCGATCCGTGGAGCGGCGGACTCAAACGCGCTGCCGAAAAAATCGCCGGACGCGGAACGCGCAACGTGACGCTGCACGAAGGAAGCGCATCCGCGATGCCGTTTCCCGACGCCACCTTCGATTTGATCGTCTCGAACCTCGGCGTAAACAATTTCGATGATCGCGCCGCTGCCATCCGCGAATGTCGGCGCGTCGCGAAGTCTGGCGCCATGCTCGCGCTGACGACTAACCTGCAAGGCCACATGCGCGAGCTCTACGACGTCTTCGCCGAGGTCGCCCGCGACGATGCCGAGGCGTCGAAACGGCTTCGCGATCACATCGAACATCGCGCAACCGTCGCCAACGTCCGCGAGTTGCTCGAAACTGGCGGCTTCAGAATCACGCGCGTCATTGAACGCGAATCCGTCATGCGATTCGCGAACGGCACCGCCCTACTCAATCACTACTTCATCAAGCTCGGCTTCCTCGACGCCTGGAAGAAAGTCGTTCCAGGCAATGAGCGTGAGGTTTTCGCGCGGCTTCAAGATCGGTTGAACGCAATCGGTGAACTGCGGCTGACGATCCCGATGGCGTACGTCGAAGCAACAGCCTCGTAGACGCGGCGCGCTCGATCTCCGTATCCGCTGCAATGCCCGAGTACTGCGACGCGAACGAGCTCGACGAGCTGCGGCGGAAGCTTTTGTGGCGCGGACCGGACCCAGGCGCCGGCCGCTTCCTCAGCGTCTTCATGGATCAGAACAACAAGTGCAACCTGCGTTGCCGGATGTGCGGCTTCAGCGATCCGCGCGTCGCGGCGCTGCCGAAATACGACCTGCCGCGCTGGGCCTACGACCGCATTGCCGCCGCGGTTTTTCCGCGCACGAATTACCTCTGCCTTTCGCTGATGACTGAGCCGTTCATGACCCGCGATTTTCCGGAGCGACTCTTCGCGATTCGCGAATATGGCGTGCCGTTCAGCGACGTCATCACCAACGGAACGCTGATGAGCGACGAGGCGATCGCCATGATTCTCGACTCCGGCCTCACGCGTCTGATCGTCTCGATCGACGGCGGCACGAAAGAAATCTTCGAGGCCGTGCGTCCCGGCGGGAACTTCGAACGCGTCGTCGCGAACTTCACGCTGCTGCGCACCAGGCGCCATGAACGGAGAGCAACTATTCCGCGGCTCCGCATCAACCATGTCCTTTCCGAGCTGAACGTCGATCACTTCGACGCGTTCCTGAATCTCGTGGAATTGCTCGAGGCCGAAGAGGTGGCCGTCCGCACGGTGTCGCGTATGAGCGCGGCAGAGATTCAGGAGAGCAGCGATCCCGTGTTCTGGGCCAAGGTCCGATCGGCCCGCGTGAAACTGGCTGCGTTCTGCCAGCGCACCGGCGTCGTCGACGCGGCCTTCCTTCGCGACCGCCACTCGATGATCGATCTCTTCGCCGACAGCGGCGAAAAGCTGATCTGCCGCACGCCTTGGACGACGATCGCCATCCATCCGAACGGCGACGTCTATCCGTGCATGGCCTGGTCGCGGCCTCCCATCGGCAACCTGACCAGGCAGGCATTCGAGGAAATCTGGAACAGTCCGGCGCTCAACACGCTGCGAGACGAATTCGAACGCGCGCGGCCGGGCCTCGACTGCCTGAACTGCACGATCCGCCGCTCCGCGAACGATCCCGACGACGATTTCTTCTATCGCAAGCTCGCGGTGCCGGGAGTCGTTTGACTTCTACTTGTCGATCATCCCCGCCTTCGTGGCGCGGTCGAAGACCCATCGATCCTGTTCTTTGACCATGCGCACGAGGAAGAGCGCGTTCTGATTTTCGAACAGCTCTCCCTCCATGTTCAGGATCGCGACGTCGCCGCGCAGCTCGCCGCCGGTGATCTTGCCGGGCTTCTTCGGAAGCCAGAAGCCGAGGGTCTGGATGGCGTCGTCTAGATTTTCTTTGGGCGTGCGGTAGGACTCATCGAACGACTCGACGTTTTTCGCGCTCACGTTGCTCTTGATGCCGTCCCAACTCTTCTTCGCGATCGCCGCCTGCAGCGCTTTGAGCGCCTTGCCCGGCTCGCCGCCGTCCGCGAGCAGCTTCGTTCCCGCGGGCGGATGCGTGACCTCGGTCGAAAATTTGAGATCGATCGTGTACTCGTCGCCGTCCATCGTCTTCAGCGGCTTGGGCGAGAAGATGTGACCGGCTACTTTGTCGCGCGTGTTCGCGGTCATGGCCGCGGTCATGCGGCTGCCGGTCATCTCGACGTACTGCGTCATCGTGTCGGAGTAGGTCGCGTTCATGCTCACGTCGTTGTCGGGACGCACCCACAGCAGCACGTAGTTGCGATCGCGCAGCGCTTTCTGGTTGATGACGTTCGTATGCGGATCGAGCTCCGCCGCCGCTTCGACGACGTCGATCGGCTCCTCGGACAGCACGACTTCGATGGCAATCCTGCGCGCGTCGCGCTGATCGTGCGTCTCATACGCGGCCGCGTATTTCGGCTTGATCGGAGGGTGCTTGCTCGCGGTGAATTGTCCCGACGCGTCGCCGCCGAGGGCGATGATCGGGTAAAGAAGGAGAAGCGCGGCGATTCGTTTGTGCGGCATGGCGCTACCGTAGGTCCGCGCCTCGCCTCCGGTCAAGTCATACTCTCCGCGCATGAGTCTCTTCCTCGGCCTGCTCTTCGGATCGATCGGCATGGTCTACATGATCTACGGCAAGCGGCAGGCGAGCGTGATCCACATCGTCGTCGGCGCGATCCTGATCATCTATCCCTATCTTTTTTCGAATACGCTGCTGGTCTTCATCGCCGGCGTCATCCTGACCGCGATTCCGTATGCGCGACTTCGAGGAGTGATCTGATGAGCGACTACCTTCCGCTGACCTGTCCCTATTGCGGCGAGCCGGTCGAGCTGGCGGTCGAGGAGACCGGCTGGAGCCGGCAGTCGTTCGTGCAGGATTGTCCGGTCTGTTGCCAGCCGTGGCAGGTGGAGCTGACGCGTGATGCGTACGGGGACTGGAGCGCGACGTTGAGGACGGGAGATGAGTGAACTGTCATCCTGAGAGCCTGTGAATGAATCGCTCCACGCAGGCCGATCGTCCGTTTTCCGAACACTGTGTTTTAAAACAAGGCATCGATGCTTCAATGCGTACGATTCATGGTGCGAAAGAGCAG
>Ga0207677_10000658_pt1 | contig 20717 bp, 17 predicted proteins | sample KBSMisM42_FD_184311 | JGI IMG/M metagenome (GOLD analysis project Ga0207677, IMG submission 184311) | Miscanthus rhizosphere microbial communities from Kellogg Biological Station, Michigan, USA - KBS Miscanthus M4-2 (SPAdes) (version 2) | ecosystem: Host-associated > Plants > Roots >...
CAGGGCCGAGCTCCGCGGAGGTTTCGGCGAGCTCGTCGATCGGTTGCATTTTGCACGCATCGAGCCGCTTCGCGTACGCGTAGTTCTTCTCGAAGCCCGCGTCGTAGGCGCGTCCCGTGTCGGTCTTCACGTGCGCGCAGCTCGCGTCTCGAACGGCCTCGCTTCGCGAACGGTGGCGGAGCTTCGCGACGAAGCGGAGCGGAAGAGCGACGTTCGCGGGTACCTCGAGCCCGTACTCCACGAGGTCTGCGTCGCGCGGCTGGATCGTGTGATTGATCACCGTCGTGCGGAATTGATCCGTCTCGCGCGCGAGCACCGGCTTGCCGTGGTCGTCGAGAATCACCGCGCGAAGGACGTGCGTGTCCGGCGTGAAGAGGGGCTCGCCCTTTTCGTGATCGGCGCCCGCCGACGCGACGAGCTTGCCGTGCGCGTCGAAGGCGCGGAGCTCGACCCACGTGTCTTGCGCGTCGAGCGTGCCCGCGGGGAAGCGATGACCGACGCCCGTGTTCTCGATCGTCACGCCGACGACGACGCGATCGCCTCCCGCGATGTTCTTCTGCGAAGGGAGCATCTCCGGCGCGCCGTCATTGATGCGCGCAGCAACAACGTCGAGCTTCACGGCGTTCTTCATGAACGCACGAAGGCGCTCGACCTGCGCGGGATCGTTTCGCATCGAAGCGAGCCACGTGTGGCCGCCGAGAAATCGGTGCGACGTGATCTTGCCGTTCTTCGCAGCGGCGTCGCCTTGCACGGCGTCTTCTTTCGGCATGTGGCAGCCGCGGCAATCGCGCGCCGTCACGTCCTCGTCGACGCGCTCGCCGAAAGAGCCTGCGAAGGCGGAGCGCATCCACGGCGTGCCTTCGTCCTGTCCAGGCAGGTGATGCGCGTTGCCGCTGCCTTCGTCGAGGAAGACGCGGTGACATCCGATGCACAAGCTCGCCGTGCGAAGCGGCGCGGGCGTCGCGGCTTTCTTGTGGCGCTCGATCGACGCGGCGTCTCCGTTCTTCGGCAGCTCGAGCTCGGCGATGCGCAGGTCCAAGCTTCCGTTGCCGTCGGCGCGCGCGTGCGTGGTTCCGTGGCACGTGCGGCATGTGACGCCGGAGAACGCGCGCAAATCGTCGGACGCGATGGCATGGTCCATCGCTCCGTCGACCATCAGAGATGGATCGTGGCAGCCGCCGCAGAACCGGCTCTTGTCGTTTCCTTTCGCGTCGCGGAATCGCAAGACCGAAGCGCGGTAGATCGGGTTGTCGAACGACGCGAAGAAATGCGCGCTCGTCTTCCACTGCTCGGCGACGTCGCTGTGGCACGTGGCGCACGTGTCGACGTCGGACGGGTTGATCTTCGGATCGCGCTCCGTAATGCGGATCTGCGAAGGCGCGTTCGGGCCGTCCTCGGGGATGAGCGCGGCGAACGTCGTCTTCGCGATCGGCTCGGCGGGTGCAGTCGCCTGCGCGGCGGCGCACCCGAGGATCGCGCAGAACGCGAGCCAGCGCTTCACGACTTGCGGCGCCTCCGCATGATCGCGATCGCGACCGGAGCGATGAGCGCGAGCGCAGCGGGCGACGTGTCCTCGGCGGTCGCGCATCCGGCGCATCCGCTCGTCGCAGGCGCGCTCGTCGTCGGAGCCGAAGAGCTCGTCGCGGCGGGCGGAGGAGGCGCGGCGCTGCGCGAGAATCCGATCTCGGGGATGTCGCCCGTCACGAACGACGCGAGCGAGAACGTCGCGTCACGTTTCGCGAACGCGAGGTTCGTCGCGCCCTTCGGCGTCTCTCTCGCTTGTCCACCAGGCGGGCCGCCCCAAATTCCACGGCGCGGATGCTCGCACGCGATCGCTCCCGTCCACGGGTGCCGGATCGCGTAGCGCGCTTGGAAGTTGTTGTATGGCGCCGGCATCGCGCCATGCTCGATGCGATTGTCCTGCGTGTAGAACTCGCGCCCGCCGATGATCGCCGGTGCCGAACGAAAGACGAGGTCCGCGCCGAGCGTCGCCTTGTCGTAGCGCGTGTGAATGCGCGTGAGCGTGAAGTCGTTGTCCCCATAATTCCAGCGGCCTTCGCCTTGGTGCTGCTGCGTCTTCGGCAGCACGTCGGCGCCGAGCGTCGCGAAGTCCTGCGCGTACAGCGCCGGCCCCGGACACGGATCGCACGTCGACGCCGCCCACGAATATTCCGTGACGACGGCGCCGGGGTTCTTCTTCACGGTCTCGTCGAAGAGCCCCGCGTAGAACGTCCCGAACTCGCCCTTCGTGCTCTCTTCCACGTCGAGGTTCGTCGGGATCGTGACGTTCGGATAGTTCGCGACCTCGTAGCGTTTGCCACGCGCGAGGATGTGCACGATGAGGTCTTGCTTGCCGCCCGAGTTGATCAAGCCGAGGCGCACGGGCAGCTTGAACTGCTCGCTGTCGTAGTGGAATCGAAGCGGCGAGAGCGCGGCCTGCGAGCCTTCGAAGTGGACCTTCTGCACGTCGACCTTCGCGACGAAGAAGCGCCATCCCTCCGCGACGTACGGCCGGAGGTACGGCTCCGCGCCCGCGGGGATGTTGTACTTCTCTTGCCGCAGCCACGTGTCGAGCCCCGTCGAGTTCTCCGCGCTGAGGACGACGATGTCGTACTCGCCGACGCTGAACTGCGCCTCGATCTTCACGCCGAGCTTGTCCTCGCGCGCCATCGCCATCGGCATCGCAGGCGCGCCGTTCGCCGCGACTCCCCGCGTGCGCTCTTCTTCCTTGGCGACGGAGCAAGGATCCTGCTCCCAGTATTCGACGAGGCGCGGAGCGTCGAGCTCCTCGAGCTTCTTGAAGAGCTCGCGCGGCAGCGTCTTGACGTTCTCCTTCTGGAGCACGACCGGGACGGGGACGATCATCGCGAACTTCTCGGGTGGGCCCTCGTAGTTGTTTTGCATCGAGAGCACCGTGCGGGTGCCTTCGCGCATCAAGGCGACTTGGGTGGCGTTGTTGAGGAGCTGTTTGCCCGAGTCGGAGACGTAGAAGCCGCAGAATGCCTGCGACGTTTGGGAGAATGACAGGGCGATGGCGAGCGATGCGACGGTAGCTAGACGCTTCATGGCGGGCTCCTACGGGCTGTCTTTACGGGCGGCGGCGGCGCAAGATCCATGCGGCCAGCAAGAAGGAAGAGAATGTGGCACCGGGCATGGGAATGGGAGTGGGAATGCCGGCGAGCTCGCAGCCGCAACCGGATTTGGCGGGCGGTGGTGCAGTTGGCGATGATGAGGCGGAAGGGGCTGGAGCGGTTGCGCTCGACGTAGGTTGGCTTTTGTATGCGACGAAGCTTGCGAGCTTGTTGGAGCTGCGGTCGGAGAAGGCGAGCTTGGTGGCGGCTGACGGGGGCTCGTAGGATTTTCCGGGAGGGCCGCCCCAGACGTCGCGTACGGGGTGCTCGCATTTGATTTCGCCTGTCCATGGGTGGCGGATGGCGTAGCGAGCCTGGAAGTTGTTGAAGGAGCTCGGGCTTGGGGTTTGTTCGAGAGACGTGCCGAAGGCTCGCATTTCTCGGCCGCCGACGATGGGGGGCGCGGCGCGGAAGACGAGGTCGTCGCCCAATGCGTCCTTCGTGTAGCGCGCGTGCAAGCGTGTGAGGACGAAGCCGCCGCCGAAGCGCGAGCCGAACCTTCCGCGACCAGCGAGCGGGAAGCCTTGCGACGATGGCGATGGCGATGGCGGGAGGGCGTCGGCGCCGAGCGTGGCGAGATCTTGAGAGCTCAGCGCGGGGCCGGGGCACGGGTCGCACGTGCCGGCGTCCCACGAGTATTCCGTCACGACCGACTTCGGGTGCTCGCGGACGGTGTCGTCGAAGAGCGCGTTGTAGACGCCGGCGAAATCGCCCTTCGCGCTCTCGTTCACGTCGAGGTTGGTTGGAATGGCAACGTTCTCGTAGTTCGAGGCTTCGTAGCGCTGGCCCTTCGCGAGGACGTGAACGATGAGGTCCTGCGTGTCCTTCGCGTTGAGGAGGCCGAGCCGAACGGGGAGCGTGAACTGTTCGCTGTCGTAGTGGAAGCGCAGCGGCGACAGCTGGGCTTGATGGCGCTCGTCGAACGTGACCTTCGCGGGGTCGACCTTCGCGACGAAGAACTTCGATCCCTTCGCGACGTACGGGCGCAGGTACGGCTCGGCGCCCACGGGGATGTTGTACTTCTCGCGGCGCAGGTACGTGTCGAGGCCGCCCGAGTCCTCCGCGCTGAGGATCACGATCTCGTACTCGCCCACGGTGAACTGCGCTTCGACCGTGACGCCGAGCTCGTTGGCTTTGGAGGCGTGCGCTCCACCAAGGCGGCCATGCCCGTTGCCGAAACCCTGACCGGTCCCGACGCCTCCGCCTTCCTGCGCGCACGGATCCTGCTCCCAGTATTCGACGAGGCGCGGCGCGTCGAGCTGCTCGAGCTTCGTGAAGAGATCGCGCGGGAGCGTCTTCACGTTTTCTTTTTGAAGGACGACCGGCACCGGAACGACGAGCGCGAACCGCTCCGGAGGCCCCTCGTAGTTGTTCTGCATCGAGAGCACGGTGCGCGTGCCTTCGCGCATGAGCGCGACCTGCGTCGCGTTGTTGAACAGCTTGCTGCCGCTGTCCGAGACGTAGAACCCGCAGAACGCGTGCGCTGGCAGGGCGAAGAAGAGCGCGACGCAGGCCGAGCAGAGCGCAGCGAAGCGAAGCGCTGCGAGAAAATCGGCGGAGCCCCTGACGGAGACTGGCTTGCGCATCGAGCGCGATGCTACAGGATCGTCCCGATGCGAATCGTGGTGATCGGCGCCGGCGTGATGGGTTGCTCCGTGGCGCACGCCCTGTCGGAGCGCGGCGCGCGCGAGGTGATCGTGCTCGAGCGTGCGGTGCCTGGCGCGGAGGCGTCGAGCGCGGCGGCAGGGATCCTCGGCGCGCAAATCGAGAGCGCGCCGGGCGAGACGGAGCTCTTTCGCCGCGCGCGCGACGGTTACCGCGCATGGGCCGAGTCGCTGCGGCGCGAGACCGGAATAGATGTAGGATACAGGCAATGCGGTGCGCTCCAGGTCGCCGTCCGTGACGGTGACGCCGAGGCGCTCGTCGCGCGCGTGGAGGAGCAGCAGCGGCTCGGGCTCGCGGCGGAGATCGTCGACGGAGCCAAGGCGCGAACGATCGAGCCGGCGCTCGCCGATCGCATCGCGTGCGCGGCGCATTTCCCGGAAGAGGCCCAGGTCGATCCGCCGGCGCTCCTTCGCGCGCTCGTCGCCGCCGTCGCGCGCCGCGTGACGATGCGATCAGGCGTGACGGTGCGCGGGCTCGCGATCGAAAAAGATCGCTGTGTCGGCGTGCTCCTCGAGGACGGCGACGTGCGCGCGGACGCCGTGGTGCTCGCTGCGGGATCGTGGTCGTCGCTCGTCCCTGGCTTGCCCGCGTCGCTGCCAGAGGTGAAGCCCGTTCGTGGCCAGATGGTGCAGCTCGACGAGCGGCCGCCGCGCGTGCGGACGATCGTCTTCGGCGATCATGGATACGTGGTGCCGCGCGGGGACGGCCGTGTCCTTTGCGGGTCTACGATGGAGCACGCCGGGTTCCGTCGCGAGGTCACCGCTTCGGGCGTCGCAACCATTCTTAATAAGGCGCTCGCGCTCGTTCCTTCGCTCGGCGAGGCGCAGCTCACGTCGACGTGGTCGAGCTTCCGCCCTCACGCAAGTGCGCGTCTCGAAGGGCCTTCGCCGCTCCCAGGCCTTTTCCTCGCGACCGGGCACCATCGGAACGGGATTTTGCTCGCGCGCGAGACGGGCGAGCGCGTCGCCGAAGCGTTGTTACATTCTTGAGCATGGAAGATCCGCGCGCGCCCATCGCGGAGACGATTCGGCGGCTCGAACAGATGCTCGAGCTCATGCCCTCCGACACGGTCAAGAACCTGCGCCACCGCATCGCGACGTTGCGCGGCACGCTCCTCGAGAGCCGCCCGCCCGCGCTCTTGCTCGTCGGCCGTCGAGGTTCCGGCAAGTCGTCTCTCGTCAACGCGCTCTTCGGAAAGAAGGTCGCCGACGTCGGCCACGTGAAGGCGCAGACCGGGCGAGGGAAGTGGTACGAGCACACGAGCGAGCGGGGCACGCTCTCGATCCTCGACACGCGCGGGCTGCAAGAAGGCGGCGACCCGGCGGAGGCCGACGAGGCGAAGACGCCGCTCGCGTCGATCGCAGCCGAGGTGGACAAGAAGCCGCCGGACATCATCGTCTTCGTCGTGCGCGCGATGGATGTGGACTCGGCGATCGATCGCGATCTCGATCTGCTCGAAGAAGTGGCGCGCACCGTCGAGCGCGCGACGCGAAAGACGCCCGCGATCGTCGCCGCGGTCACGCACTGCGATTTGCTCGAGCCAAAGGCGGCGCCGTTCTCGGACGAAGAAAAAATCGGACACGTCCGTCTCGCGGAGCGCACGCTCGACGAGCGCATCCGCGCGCGGCCCAAGCTGTCGCCGATGCTCGCGCAGACGGTCGCCGTCTCCGCGTACATGTCCTTCAAGGAAGACGGCTCGGTGCGCGCCGACGAGCGCTGGCACGTCGAGGAGCTCGTGCGCGACATCTTCAACAAGCTGCCGGATCAGGGCCGGAGCACGTTCGCGCGCGTGACGGGTGTCGTCGATTTGCAGGACCAGCTCGCGCAAGACCTCACGTACGTGACCGCGGCGCTATGCGCGGGCATCGGCATCGTACCGATCCCCGTGGCGGACTTGGTGCCGATCACGTCGCTGCAGATCGTGCTCGTCTCCGGCATCGCGTACATCAGCGGGCGTCCGCTCGACACGAAGGTCGCCGGCGAGTTTCTCTCCGCGCTCGGCGTCAACGTCGGCGCCGCGTTCGTCTTGCGTGAAGCTGCGCGCGCGCTCGTGAAGTTCGTCTTCCCCGGCGCGGGCTCCGCCGTCTCGGGCGCGGTCGCCTTCGCCGGAACGATGGCCGTCGGCGCCGCTGCGCGCGCCTACTTCGTCCACGGCGAGCCCATCGATCGGGCTCGCAAGATCTTCAAGGATCGCCGGTCTCGGGAGTGACGGCCGGCTCGGGCGCCGACGACGGGATCGTGAGGCGCGCGCCGCACACGCACGTGCGGAGCTCCATCCAGCCTTCGGAGCCGGCGAAATAGCGTCCGTCGGTCGGGAGCTCTTTCCATTCTTCCGCGGTCCACGATTCGCCGCACGCGCATTGCTTCGGCCACTCCATCTCGCGTTCACTCTCCTTTGGCGATCCACTTTACCAAGGCGACGAGCCCGCCGATCGCCGCGACGATCGCCAGGAGCATGCCGACCGCAGGCATGCCGACGGAGACCGCGACGAACAACGCGGGTGCGCCGACGACGCACGACAGAACGACGAGCAGTCTGCAAATCGCGTTTCGCTCACCGTCGTTGCGCCATCGCAAGAACGCTTCGAGCGACATGAGCCACCCGGCCGCGCACGCCGAGCGCGCCACCCACGTGTAGAACGGCTCTTGGAAATGGAAGAAGACGGCGACGGTTCCCGCGATGGCGATGGGAATCGGCCACCACTCGTACCAGTCGAGCGCGCTCGCTTTGGGCAGCGCGATGGGAGCGGTCGTGGGAACCGGAGCTGGCTCGACGCGAATCGCGGGAGCAGGAACGGGCTCGGGCTTCGGAGCGTTCTTCGCGCGCTCTTCTTCGAGCTCCTCTTCGAGCTGCTCGATGCGATGGTGCGCCTGGTCGAGATCGTCGCGATACGTCGGCACGCGTCGAACTTAACCACGTCAGGAAAAATGGCGTGCGACGTATGTACAGGCATCACAAAGTTTCGAAGAAACGACCAATCGAGAAGGCCTTACAAGCACACTCTTCTACGGAAAAGACAATCCCTTGGGCCCCTAAAAAGGCTGCTCGGGAACGGCTTCCTCACTCGGACGATTCTTCTCAAAGTTTTTTTCAGTAGCGGCCAGCACCCCAAGCAAGCACTCCGCCGTGAGCGGGAGATTCGAAATGGCTTCGTCAGTGGGTGCGGCCGCTTTCTGATTTTGTGGCCAGCGCGCTCCAGATTTTCGTGAGCGCCGGCACGAGCGCGAAGGACATCGGCGCGAAGATGCGCGCCTCGCGCAAGGAGCCGAAGCAAAACCACGCCGGCGCGTAGAGCGCAGCGGCCCATATCGCGACGCGATCGGAGGCGGCGAGCTTCACGCGCACGCGCCTTTGCACGACCGCGGTCGCGACGAGCGGAATCGCGACGATCGCGAACGCGGCGATCGCGGTCGGGTGCGTCACGTTGGCGAAGATCTGCACGCGCGGCACGTCGTGCGGATATTCGGCGGACGCGTACACGAGCGACAGCGCGACCTGCGCGGCCACGCCTTCGACCATGCACGCCGCACCGAGCAACGGGGCGACACGCGAAAGGACGAACGCCGCGCCCATCACCATGGAGACATCCGCGCGCACGAACGACTGCGCGGCGGTGATCACGAGCGCGACTGCCCAGCGCGGTCGTTCGGCGAGCGAGACCATCGCGACGACGTAACAACACGTCGGCAGCGTCTCCGGCCTCGCGTACGAGAAGAGCCAGAGGCACGGGAGCGCGAGCGCCGTGAAGAAGACGGCGAGTCGATTCGGTGATCGCTCCACCAAACGAAAGAGCATCGCGAGCGTGCCGCCGAGCGCGAGCGTCTCGATCCCTGCGACCGAGAGCGGGTGCGGCAGCGGCAGCCACGACACGAGTCGCGGCAGCGCGACGCGATATTGCTCCGGCGCGTACTGCGCGCCAGCGACGTTCACGCGCATCCAATCGTCGATGACGTCTGCCGCCGCGCGCGCTCGCGCCCACTCGACGAAGAAGAACACGACGACCGCGGTCGCGATCGTCATGGCGGCGATCAGCCGCTCGCGCTTCACACCTTGGCCTGTTTCACGTCGCCGCCGGCTTCTTCCTCTTCGAGCGGTTCGGCTTCTTCGACGCGCGTCTTCTTCTCCTCGACCGGCGCCACGCGCGTGCCATCCCACTTCGTCGCGTGCTGTTCGATCCGGCGCATCACGTCGCGCATCGTTCGGGCGCGCCGCTTCGCCATCGCCGAGAAGATCGTGCGCGCCAAGAGCAGCATCGAAGGGATCCAGAGGAGAGGCGCGAGGAGGCCGAGCACGCCGATCTTCGCGATGAGCGCGATGTAGCCGCCCATCGGTCCGATGCCGCCGCCGACGCCGAGACCGACGAAGAGCCCGATGGCTTGGCCGAGGAGGCGCTCTTCCATGACGATGCGCGTGCGGCCGTCGCGGAATCTCATGCGCACGGACATCGTGCTCGTCGCGTTGCGCGTCTGCGTGGCGTGCCACACGAGCGTGTTGCCGACGGACTCGATCGTGCCCACGTCGCCCATCACGTCGCGGATCTCGTCGAGCACGTCCTCGCGCTGCGCTTGCGTCGGCTCGCACGGAAGCTCGCGTTCGAGGACGATGCGCGTCTTGCCGCCGAGGAACCACGAGCCCTTCGCGGCTTGCTCGATCTCTCCCTCTTCGTCGGGGTGATCGATCGCGCGCGCGATCGCGGTCTCGGGGATGCCGAGATCGGCGGCTGCCCTCTCGAGCTCCGCGCGGGTCATCGCGCGCTCGACCTTCGCGGTCTCGGGATCGCGCTCGGCGAGCTTCGCTGCGCGCTCGAGCACGCGGCGCACCTCGGCGGGCGACATCGTCGCGTCGCGGAACGGGCTGCCGCTCACAGCGCCTTCACTTTGCGGAGCACGGCGACGTCCGCGGGCGGAAACTTCGCCGGATCGAGCGCGTCTCGATCGGCCCAGTCGAACGCAGCGACGTCGAGCGCGCGCGGCTCCGACCCTGCGCGACGCGTGGCTCGATAGAAGAGCAGAAGAACGGACTTCGTCTCGTATTTGTGGAACGTGACCTCGACGATGTCCCCGACGTCGATGTCGATGCCGAGCTCTTCGCGGAGCTCGCGCGCGAGCGCGTCCTTCGGGTCTTCACCTTCTTCGACTTTTCCGCCGGGGAACTCCCACATCCCTTCGAGGTGCGAGCCGCGTTTGCGCTGCGTGAGAAGGACGCGCCCGCCCTCGACGATGATCGCCGCCGCGACGAGGATCGTGCTCACTGAACGCGAACGACGACGTTGTCGTAATACGCCTGCGCGGACACGAGCGGCGGCGCGCCCGTGTTCGGCCCGACGTCGATCATCATCGGGTAGGGACCGGTCGAATTCGGTGGTGCCGTCGGGTACTGCCCGGGGATCGTCGAGGCCGTCGAGGTGCCGGCGCTCGACGTGATCGTGAGCGTGGCGTAGCCGTTCGCGCCCAGCGGGAAGACGACGAGCGTGACGTGGAGCCACTCGTTCAGAGCGAACGGCGTCGAGAGCGGCGGACCGCTCTTCGCCGGCAGGAACTCGAGCTTCCACACCGGCCCGTCGTGCGCGAGGCCGAACTGGTAGCTCGGACTGATCGCGCCGAACGCGAAGAAGAAGAGCGGCTGCGTCGTCTGCGTCGACAGGTTCGGGACGTACATGTCCAGGTCGAGCGTGGCCGTGGGCGTGGCGCCGCCTTCGGGGTTGAAGAACACCGTGTTCAAGTCGGCCGTGCCGCCCGCGTCGCCGGGGATGAACGCCCCGACGCCGACGGGCGCGCTCTTGGACTGGCCGTTCTCGAACGAGAGCGTGTAGCCGTTCGTCTCCTTCAGCGTACCGAAGCCCGCGCCGGCGTCGTTGGGAATGTCGAAATCGGCGCAGAACTGCGCGTCGATCGTCTCGCAAAAGCGCTTCTTCGGAGTGATGACGTCGGCGGTCTGGCCATCCGCCGCCGCGCCGTCTCCGCCGACGACCAGGCCATCGCCGCCCGTGTCGGCGCCCGCGTCGTCGTCGAACTTGTCCCCATTGCATGCACCCACCGCGAGGAGCGGCGCGAAGAGAAGGAGAAGCGGTCGCATCTCGAGAGCATAAGGAATTTTGCGCTTGCGCCCCAGTCTTTGAAGTATCGTTTCCGCGCTTCGGAGGGTCATCTCATGCACGTTCAGCCGCACGAGCACGAAATTCGCCACGCCGCGAAATGGCCGCCGGATGATGCGGACATTCCGGGGGCGCCTGGCGTTCCACCGGCGGGCGCGCCTGGAGGTTTCGGCGGCGGGTCGTTCGATCCCAACGAAGGCAACTTCAAGAAGGGCGCGACGAAACCGATCATGATCGTGATCGGCCTGCTCATCGCGATCGGCGCGACCGTCCTCATCGTCCTGGCCGTCAAAGGCGAAGGCGAGAAGATGACGGTCGATCAGATCGCCGCGGAGCGAAAGGCGATCGCCGTCCTGCCCAAGGCCGACCAGCTCCCGCGCTGGCAGAAATGGGCCGCGCGCGACGACGTGCAGCCGCTGCAAGAGGACGCGTTCGCGCAGCTCGCGTGGGCGAAGGACGAGACGGGCCTCAACACGATCATCGAGCACGGCCTCAAGCACACCGAGCACAAAATCCGCAACCGCGCCGCGCAAGCGATCAGCGATTACGGCACGCCCATGGCGGACAAGGCGAAGCCTGCGCTCCTGGCCGCGCTCAAAGAGTCGAACAGCACCGACAAACCGCAAATCTCGTGGGCGCTCTGCGTGCTCAAGGAGTCGAGCGCGTTCGACGACGTGCTCACCGAGTATCGCGCCGGTCACCTCGCGTCGATCGAGCGCCTCGATGGTTACCCGGCGTTCGATCCGGACACGCTGGCCGGCATGGTCTCGCTCGACAAGCTCGCGACGTACGCGAATGACCCGAGCGAGTCGGTGCGCCAGCTCATCGCGACGATCCTCTCGCGCACGGGCGATGCGAAGTGGACGGACACGCTCATCAAGCTCGTTCAGGATGCGCAGCCCGCGGTCGGTCGCGAAGCCGCCGTCGGCCTCGGGAAGATCGCGAACGAGAAATCGATCGGCCCGCTCCTGAACGCGCTCGACAAAGCCGACAAGGACTCGCGCAACAAGTTCCTCGAGGCGCTTCGTGACGGCGTCGGCGCGAATGGTCTCATCCTTGCGCTCCGCTCGGTGCAGAAGAACCACGAGTTCTTCCAGACGAAGCAGATCTTCGACATGCTCAAGGAGCTCGAAGACCCGCGCGGCGGCGACGCGCTCGTGAAGTACATCGAGACGAACCCGCACCCGCACTGGAAGACCGAGGCCGCGATGCGTCTCGCCGAAATCGGCGACATCCGCGCGGTGCCCACGCTCGCGTGGCGCATGACGCTCGATCCCGAGAAGCTCTACAAGACCGACGCCAAAGAAGAGATCCAGATGATGGCGCGCAACGACGACGAGCGCACCTTCGCGGCGCGCATGCTCGCCGATCTCGCCATCTTGAATCCGGACAAGATCGATCTGATCCGCTCGCAAGCCGAAGATCAGGTGCTCGGCTGGATCACCTCGCACCCGCAGCCGCACGCGAACGGTCTTCGCTTCCTCGCGGTCGTGAAGTCGCCGAAGGTGATGCCGAAGCTCCGTCGCTGGGCGGACCCGCCGGATCAGCTCCCGCCGGAAGGCGCGCAGCCGCCGATGCCCGACGCGTTCGCGACGGCGCAATCGGCGCTCCGCTACCTCGGCTGGTCGCAAGACGCGGGCGCGTGGGACGTGCTCAACAAGCAGATCAACCGCCGCCCCGCGAAGCTCGACGTGACGATGCCGTCACTCCAGCAAGGCGGTCTCGCGATCATCGGCATGTCGGTGAAGGCGCTCGCGTGGGGCGCGGCCGACGGCATGGCGCAGCTCGGCGATCCGAAGGCGTACCCGGTGCTCGTGAAGAGCATCGAGGACACGATGAACAACGAGCAGGCCCGCTACGAGGCTTGCTTCGCGCTCTCGTGGGTCGCCACGGACGACAACATGAAGGAGGTCGTGAAGAAGGTTCACGACTTCAACAAGGCGGACGACAAGGCGCAGCTCATTCGCAGCTGCTACCTCGAGACGCTGATTCACCGCCCCGTCGCGGCGGCGAACGCGAGCCTCGTCGACCTGATCACGCCCACGGCGGATCCTCAGGTCGCGGTGCAAGCGTCGCGCGCGATGGCGTTCGCGGGCGTCGACAAGTCCATCGAGCCGAAGCTGATGGAGATGCTGAAGGACAAGAGCGTCCGCGACTACGCGGTGCTCGCGCTCCTCATCGGTGGCGACCCCGACGTCGCGGGTCGCGCGCTCGCGCAGTACAACGGCGAGGGTCCCGAGGCGATGGACAACCTGAAGGCCGCGTACGACAAGAGCTTCGGCTACTGGTCGGCCGAGGACTACGACAAGGGCCTCGTCGCGAAGTGGATCGCGAACGCCGAGGCGATGCGCTTCGTGCAGGTCAACGGCGCGCTCCAGGATTGGCCGCGCTCGACGCTGACGAACGACCTGCAAGGCATCGTCTTCGACAACGGCCCGCACTCGATCACCCGCGTGCAGTTCCGCGTGCGCTTGATCAACGACGCGAAGGGCGCCGACCCGAAGAAGCAGAAGGACGCGATCGCGATCCTGAAGTTCACGCAGGAGAAGGGCGTGCTCATGGCGCTCCGCAACGAGCCCGGCGCGCTCGGCGACATGGCCCGCCGCGCGTTCTTCGAGGTCATGCACCCGAAGATGATCGAGCAGAAGCCCGCGGCGGCGAACTCGGGCGCGCAGGTCGTTCCGCCAAAGTAAGCCGCTTCGCGCGGGTTTCAACGACATGACTCAGCTCCGAATCGCCGCGGCTGCCGCGCTCCTCGTCGCGTGCGGCGGCACGGCGCCCGTCGTCGCGCCCACGAATCAGGACACGCTCGAAGCGCACGCCCGCGCGCAAGACGACGAAGGTCTCAAGCGCGCGTCTGCCGCGCTCGACTCCAAGTCGAAGGAGGAGCGGATGCGCGCGCTCGCCGCGGTGCTCGAGTACGAGCCGCAGAAGATCGCGCCGCTCGTGCCGAAGATCTCCGAGCGCGCCACGAAGGGCGAGGACGAGGCGGAGAAGGCCGCCGCCGTCTGGGCGCTCGTTCGGGCCGAGGACGCTCGCGTCTCCGTGACGGCGCTCGTGATGTGGGACGCGGGAGCGCTCTCGCGCGTGAAGAAGCTCGATGGGTCGGGCGCGCTCGACGTTGGAGCCCTCGCGCGGCTCGTGGCGCAAGCGACCGTGCCGGAGGAGCAAGCCGCGCGGCGTCGGAGAGTGATCGCGGCGGCGCTTCCGTCCGTCGCGGCGCCGGCGCGCGCGCTCCTCGTCCGCGCGCTGACGGACGACTCGGCGGACGCGGCGACGCTCGTGTCGGCGATCGACGTCCTCGACACGCGGCGCGAGTTTCCGATCCTCGAGCACGTCTTTCAGCGTCTGCGTGAGCTTGCGGATCCGCGCGTGGCGGACGCGCTCGCGAAGTACGCCGATCATTCGACGCACCCGCACTTTCGTACGGAGGCCGCGCTGCGCCTCTCGGAGCTCGGCGATTTGCGCGCCGCGCCGCACCTCGCGTGGCGGCTCGGCGAAGATCCGACCAAGCTCTACGACGCGGGCGACGAGACGACCCTCGCGCTGCGGCGCGACGACCACGAGCGCGTGGCGTGCGCGCGGATGCTCGCCGAGCTCGCGATCATGCACCCCGAAGCGCGCGCGCAGCTCCGCGAGACGAGCGAGACGCAGACGCTCGCGTGGCTCAAGTCGCATCCGCAGCCGCACGCGAACGGCCTTCGCGCGCTCGTCGCGATGGAGTCGCACGAGGCCGCGCCGCTGCTGAAGAAGCTCTCCGATCCGGCAGACCCGCTCCCCGCGGCGGGTGCGACTTCCTTTCCGGAAGCGTTCACCGTGGCGCACACGGCGCTCCGTTACCTCGGCAAGACGAAGGATCCGGGCGCGTTCGCGATCCTCGAGAAGCAGCTCGGTCGTAAGCCCGCGGCGTTCGACGCGTCGATGGACAACTTGATGAAGGGCGGTTTCGCGATCGTCGGGATGACGTATCGCGCGCTCGGGTTCGGCGCCTCCGAAGGTTTCTCGGAGCTCGGCGACACGAAGGCCGTTCCGCTCCTCGTGAAATTCGCGGACGACGGCAAGCAGAACGAAGCCGCGCGCGTCGAAGCGTGCAAAGCGGCGGGTTGGCTCGCGGATGCGCGCGCGCGCACGGACATGGTCTCGAAGGTGCGTGCGGCTGCGACCGATCGCAAGCGCGAGCTCTCGCGCGGGTGCTGGCTCGAAGGCCTCGCGCAGAAGCCGAGCGCTCACGAAGACGCTGCGCTCGCCCTTGTGCTCTCGCCGAAGGTCGTCCCCGAGTCGCGCCATCAGATCGCGCGCATCCTCGGCGAAGGCGCGCTCGACGCCGCGACTCGCGCGAAGCTCGTCGATCTCCTCAAGGACAAGGCGCTCGTGCACGACGCGGCGCTCGCGCTGCTCTTCGGCGGTGACGATGCGGCGCTCGCTTCGGTGTTCGCCGCGTACACGCCGAAGGCCGAAGAAGACGCGCCTCCTCCTCCTCCGCTCGCGTCGCTACGCCAGCTCTACGCGCTGAGCGTCCCGGTCGTCACCGAAGAGCTCTACGACTCGGGCGCGCTCGCGAGGATGGCCCACAACGCGCTCGCCGCGCGCGCGATCACGATCGCCGGCGCGAAGCAGGATTGGGTGCTCCAGGGCCTGTCGTACCAGCTGCGGCAGAACGAGTTCGACAACGGCCCGCACACGCTGACGCGCGTTCGCCTTCGCGCGCGCCTCGTCGCGGACGCCAAGGGCCAGGACGCTCGCAAGCGTGACGACGCCGTCTTGCTCTTGTGGGCGCTCGGCGAGCGCGCGACGCTCGAGTCCCTCGGTGACGTCGCGAAGGCGCGCCTCGCGGAGCCCTTGCCTTGAAGAAATACGCGCTCGTCCTCCTCCTCGTCGTCTTCGCTTGCGGCGGCCCGACCGCCACGACGAAGAGCGCCGCGAACATCGCGGTGTCTCACATCGAGGCGCCGTACGGCGTCACGCTCGTGGAGGCGTGCACGCCCACCGGCCCGGAGATCTGCTTCAACGCGGTGGACGACAACTGCAACGGCGTCATCGACGAGGGCTGCGGCATCGCGACGGGCCCGCTCCAGTTCACGATCGCGTGGGGCGACAACCCCGCCGACGTCGACTTGCGCGTGACGGATCCGAGCGGCGAGTTCGTCGACTCCACGCACCCGACGAACGGCGCCGAGCGCCTCCGCCTCGATCGCGATTGCCCGAAGGACACGTGCTACGGCCAGAACATCGACAACGTCTTGTGGGCTGGCCTCGACCCGCCGCGCGGCGGCTACACCGTCGACGTCATCTTGTCCGATCTCCACGGCGCCACGCTCCCCATCAACGTCCGCTTCGGGGCGCGCATCGGAAGCCGCAGCTACGGCGCCGACGTCACGCTCGACACGAAAGACGACAAAAAACACTTCGTCTTCACGCTGTGATGCGTTCGTCGTCGACGCGTATATCCGTAATGGGATAATCTGGGTGGATGACGAATTCGCTCGTTCGGCGCGGCTTGGTTGCGGTCGTGATCATTGGCAGCGCGGCGCTCTGGGCTGCAGGATGCACCACGGCGGCATGTCACGCCGTCGGGCAGTCGTGCGCGTCGACGAGCGATTGCTGCTCGGGCCTGACGTGCGTCGCGGGAGTTTGCGCAGGTGGCGCGACCGGATCGAACTGCATCGCACCGGGCAAGCCGTGCGCGACGAACGCGGGCTGTTGCGGCGCGAGCCCGACCTGCGTGGCCGTGTGCAGCGCGTCTTCTTGCCAAGCAGTGGGCGCGGCGTGCAGCTCGGACGACCAGTGCTGCAGCGGCCTCACGTGCAACGCGAACACCTGCAACTGAGCCCGAAAGGGCGTGATAGCGTCTTGTCGTACATGGCCGAGGGGAGCGCGAAGACGAAAGGGGTCGGCTTCACGAACGTGCGCGCCTTCACGCAGGGCCGCTTCGGCGGCGACGATGGGTGGAAGGCCGTCGTCGAGAAGCTCGACGACCATGACCGCGACGAGCTCGCGTCGGTCATCCCCGTCGGGTGGTACTCGCTCGAGATGTACGTGCGCCTCATTCGCGCGCTCGACAAGGTGCACGGCAAGGGCGACCTGTCGTTGATGAAAGAGCTCGGGCGCTTCGAGGCCGAGAACGACATCAAGATGATCCACCGGTTTTTCCTGCGTTTCACGAACCCGGCGTTCATCATCGAGAAGACGAGCGACTACTGGAAACGCTTCCACGACACCGGCACCTGGGTCGTGACGCGCGACGATCACGGTGTCTCTGCGGTGCTCGATGGATGGGGCTGTGTAGACGCCGCTCTGTGCAAAGAGCTCGTCGCGTACCTCACGCGGACGCTGGAGCTCGCGGGCGCGAAGAACGTGCTGGTCGAGCACCCGAAGTGCCGCGGGCGCGCCGACCCGCAGTGCATCTTCAAGGGCCGTTGGGGCTTTACCTGACAGTGCCAAGTTGGGTATCCCATCGCCCATGGGAAATCCGTTCGTTCACATCGAGCTCGCGTCGAGCGACATCGGCGCGGCCAAGAAATTCTACAAGGCGCTCTTCGACTGGAAACTGCAGGACACGCCCATGGGCGAAGGCATGGTCTACACGATGCTCGGCGTCGGGACGGGGACGGGCGGCGGGATGATGCAAGCGCACGGCGCGCAGCCGACGGCGTGGCTGCCGTACGTCGAGGTCGCGGACGTCGCCAAGACCCTCGAAAAGGCGCGCGCCAACGGCGCCCAGGTCATCATCGACCGCAAAGCGATCGGCGAGAACATGGGAGCGTTCGGCGTGATCACGGATCCTCAGGGCGCGGCGCTGGGGCTCTGGGAAGCAGCGAAAAAAGCTCCCGCGAAGCGCGCGGCGGCCGCGAAAAAGCCGGCGAAGAAGGCCGCGAAGAAAGCCGCGAAGAAGAAGGGCAAGCGCTGACAGCACTTTGACGCGGGCCGTCAGGGCTCTATATAGCGTTCCGACGCCTATGAGCCCCTACGCCATGCTCGCGCTGCTCGTGGTCGCATGGTCCGCCTTCGGGTGGTCCGCGATGCGCCGCTGGAGCCTCCTGCGCGCCGGACAGCCGGCCTCTCGTTTCGATCGCATCGGCGAGCGCCTCATCGGCACTTGGCGATGGGCCTTCAAGCAAGAGCGGATGGACTACTACCAGCCGTCCGGAATCGCTCACAAGCTCATCTTCCTGGGCTTCGCGGTGCTCCTGCTCCGCACGCTCGTCTTGTGGGGCCGCGGCTTCTCGCCGGCGTTCAACTTGTTCGTCCTCGCGCCGTGGATGCCCGCGGGCCGCGTGTACGAGTTCGCGAAGGACTGCGTCGCTGCGCTCGTCGTCGGCGGCGTGTGCGTCTTCTTCTATTACCGCCTCGTCAAGCCGCTCAAGCGCACCACGCTGAGCCTCGAGGCGCTGCTCATCCTCGGCATCATCGGCACGATGATGATCGCCGACATGACGTACGACGGCGCGTCGCACGTGCTGCTCGTTCGCAAGGTCGAATTCTGCGGCATGGGCAAGGCCTCGCTCGCGACGGCCGCGCAGTGCGACGCGATTCGTACGATCGTGGCGCCGCTCGGCGAGCAGATCGAACCGGGGGCCGTCTCGAAGATCGAATGGTCGCCGTATCCAGGGCCCGCGGGCACGCTCTTCGCGGTCTTCTTCCGCAACCTCGGGCCCGGCGCGCTCGTGTGGCTCGCGCGCATCGGCTTCTGGACGCACTCGACGTTGGTTCTTCTGTTCTTGAACCTGCTCCCGCACTCGAAGCACTTCCACGTCATCACGGCGATCCCGAACGTCTTCTTCCGCAACCTCGACAAGCCGGGGCGCCTGCGTCCGATCGCGACGAGCACCGAGAAGTTCATGGAGACGCTCGAGGCGGAGACGAACAAGTTTCCCGAAGATCCGGCCGCTGCGGCGATCGGCATCTCGCGCATGGAGCACTTCTCGTGGAAGGCGATCCTCGACTTCTACACGTGCACCGAGTGCGGTCGCTGTTCGGACAACTGCCCCGCGCACAAGACGGGAAAAATCCTCAGCCCGAAGCACCTCACGCTCGACATCCGCAACAACCTCTACGAGCGCGAGCAAGAGTTCGTGAAGGGTGAGAAGCACCCGGCGATCAACATCGCGCCGGACGTGATGCACCCCGACGTCTTGTGGGCGTGCACGACATGCCGGGCGTGTGAAGAGCAGTGCCCCGTCTTCATCTCGTACGTCGACAAGATCGTCGACATGCGGCGCAACCTGATGATGATCAGGAACGAGTTCCCGAACGAGCTCGGCAAAGTCTTCCAGGCGATGGAGACGAACGGGAACCCGTGGAACGTCTCGCGAATGGATCGCGCGGCGTGGACCGAAGGCCTCGACGTTCCGCTCATGGCCGACAAGCCGAACGCGGAGGTCCTCTATTGGGTCGGTTGCGCAGCGGCGACGGATCCGCGCGCGAAGAAGATCGCACGTGCGGTCGCGAAGCTCCTGAAGCAAGCGGGTGTCGACTTCGCCATCCTCGGGACCGAAGAGACGTGCACCGGCGATCCGGCGCGTCGCGCAGGAAACGAGACCGTGTTCATGATGCTCGCCGAGGAGAACGTCGGCACGCTCAACGGGTACAAAGAAAAGGGCGGCATGAAGACGGTGGTGACGGCTTGCCCGCACTGCTTCAACACGCTCAAGAACGAGTACCCGGACTTCGGCGCGAAGCTCGAGGTCGTTCACCACACGGATTTCTTGCTGGGTTTGCTCGCCGAGAAGAAGCTCGTGCCGACGAACGCGGTCAGCGGGCGCGTCACGTATCACGACAGCTGCTACCTCGGCCGCTACAACGGCGTCTACGATTCACCGCGCGAGATCTTGAAGCGCATCCCGGGCGTCGAGCTCGTCGAGCCGGCGTACTGGACGAAGCAGCGCGGCCTCTGCTGCGGCGCGGGCGGCGCGCAGATGTTCATGGAGGAGCAGAACAAGAACCGCGTGAACATCAAGCGGACGCTGCAGCTCGTCGACACGCAAGCGAGCACGATCGCGAGCGCGTGCCCGTTCTGCATGACGATGCTCACCGACGGTTTGAAGAGCCAGAGCCTCGAAGACGAGATCAAGCAGATGGACGTCGCCGAGCTCCTCGAGCAAGCCTGCGCGGAGAAACGCGAAGACAAGGTTGTAGCGGCGCCGGTGGTCGGGCAAGATGCCCCAGCTGCGGAAGAGCAGCCTGCTGCAGGAGAGTGACCGCGTGAAGAATTTCTGGATCGTGTTGGGCTTGGCGCTCGCGCTCGGCGCGTGCAAGTTCCTCGACAAGGGCGACGAAGCGTCCGCGCGCGCGAAGCTCGAGAAGTTCCTCAAACCGGGCGCCGACTACAGCTCGCTGACGAAAGATCTCCGTCCGTCGAAATCGGACTACGAAGATCTCTTCGACTCGGAGACCGCCTCGAAGATCCAGACCACGTACGACGCGGAGTGGGACAAGGAACCGCCGTCGATCCAACCGAAGCCGGATCAGACGGAGCTGCTCCTCTACTCGGCGAGCGTCGACGACTTGAAGAACGGCACCGGCAACTCGAACGAGTTTCCCGGTGGCTACGCGAAGGTCGCGCCGCACATGAAGCCGGGGCACACGTGGTACCGCTTCAAGTTCGTGAAGAGCGGCGAACGTCTCGGCATGGCCTACGACGGGTTCACGTTCGTGAACCACCACTGGGTCATCGTGCCGAAGCCGTGGCGTGCGCTGAAGGAGTAGTCTCGCTCGGCCTCGACGCGAGGCACTTCGCGAGCTCGGGTCGAACGGCGGCGAGCGCCGTCGGAAGGATCGGCGTGGAGAGGTCGATGCCGAAGTGCGCGTCGTCATCGGGGCTCGTGCG
>Ga0207677_10000660_pt1 | contig 20663 bp, 11 predicted proteins | sample KBSMisM42_FD_184311 | JGI IMG/M metagenome (GOLD analysis project Ga0207677, IMG submission 184311) | Miscanthus rhizosphere microbial communities from Kellogg Biological Station, Michigan, USA - KBS Miscanthus M4-2 (SPAdes) (version 2) | ecosystem: Host-associated > Plants > Roots >...
CGTCTGCGCGCCCCACAGCCGGTCGGCGGGGACTTCGATCGGTCCGAAGGTGTCTCGCTCGATCCGTGTCGTGGACTGGCTCATCAATGGTCTCCAGGCGGAAAAAAAGGGGCGCCGCGCGCCCCCTTTTTCATTGCTCCGCCATATGGGTTACTACACCGCCGGCGTTTGCTCCGACGGGGTCGTCTGCGCCGCGGGGGCGGCAGCTGCGGCATCTTCGGCCGCGGCCTTCATCGACAGGCGCAGCCGCCCCTTGTCGTCCGCCTCAAGCACCTTGACCTTGACGATCTGGCCTTCCTTGACGTAGTCGGAGACCTGATTCACGCGCTCCTTGGCGATCTGCGAGATATGCAGCAGACCGTCCTTGCCAGGCAGTACCTGCACGATCGCGCCGAAATCGAGCAGGCGCAGCACGGTGCCTTCGTAGATGCGGCCGACTTCCACTTCGGCGGTGATTTCCTCGATGCGCTTCTTCGCCGCATTGCAGGCGTCGGCGTTGACCGATGCGATCGTCACCATGCCGTCGTCCTGGATGTCGATTGTCGTTCCGGTCTCCTCGGTCAGCGCGCGAATCACCGCACCGCCCTTGCCGATGACGTCGCGAATCTTTTCCGGATTTATCTTGAAGGTCATCATCCGCGGAGCATGCTGCGAAATCTCGGTACGGGCGTGCGGCATCGCCTCGTGCATCAGGTGCAGGATATGCATCCGCCCCTCGCGCGCCTGCGACAGCGCGACCGCCATGATTTCCTTGGTGATGCCCTGGATCTTGATGTCCATCTGCAGCGCCGTGACGCCGCGGTCGGTACCGGCGACCTTGAAATCCATGTCGCCCAGGTGATCCTCGTCGCCGAGAATATCGGTCAGCACGGCAAAGCGATTGCCATCCTTGATCAGGCCCATCGCGATGCCCGCGACATGCGCCTTGAGCGGTACGCCGGCGTCCATCAGCGCGAGGCTGCCGCCGCAAACCGACGCCATCGACGAGCTGCCGTTGGATTCGGTGATTTCCGACACGACGCGGATCGAGTAGGCGAAGTCCTCGGGCGACGGCAGCACCGCGGCCAGCGCGCGCTTGGCGAGCTTGCCATGGCCGATTTCGCGCCGCTTCGGGCTGCCGACCCGCCCGGTCTCGCCGGTCGCGTACGGTGGCATGTTGTAGTGAAGCATGAAGCGCTCGCGATATTCGCCCTGCAGCGCATCGATGATCTGCTCGTCACGCGCCGTGCCCAAGGTCGCGACGACCAGCGCCTGGGTCTCTCCACGCGTGAACAGCGCGGACCCGTGCGTGCGCGGCAGCACGCCGTTGCGAATCGAAATCGGGCGCACCGAGCGCGTGTCGCGGCCGTCGATGCGCGGCTCGCCGGACAGGATCTGGTTGCGTACGTGCCTCGATTCGAGCTCGAACAAGAAATTCTTGACCTCGTTCGCGTAGCCCGGCTTGGCGTCCTCGGGGATGCATTCGGTCTCGACTCGTGCGGCGATCTCCTTCAGCCGCTGCTGACGAGCCTGCTTCTGGCGCAGCTGATACGCTTCTTTCAGCTGGGCTTCGGCAACCGAGGTAACCTTGTCGATCATCGCCTGATCTTTCGGCGCCGGCTGCCAGTCCCATAGCGGCTTGCCCGCCTGCTCGACCAGCTCGTGAATCGCGTCGATCACCGCCTGCTGCTGCTGGTGGCCGAATACCACCGCACCGAGCATCACTTCCTCGGGCAATTCCTTGGCTTCCGATTCGACCATCAGCACAGCGGCTTCGGTGCCGGCGACGACCAGATCCAGCTTAGAGGTCGTCGTGAGTTCGGTCTTGCTCGGGTTGAGCACGTATTGACCGTCGATGTAACCGACACGCGCGGCGGCGATCGGGCCATTGAACGGAATACCGGACAGCGAGATCGCCGCCGACGCGCCGATCAGCGCGGGAATGTCAGGATCGATCTCAGGATCGACCGACAATACGGTCGCGACGACCTGAACCTCGTTGTAGAAACCATCTGGAAACAGCGGACGAATCGGGCGGTCGATCAGGCGCGAAGTCAGCGTCTCCTTTTCGGAAGGCCGTCCTTCGCGTTTGAAGAAGCCGCCGGGGATGCGTCCGGCGGCGTAGGTCTTTTCCTGGTAATCGACGGTCAGCGGGAAAAAGTCCTGGCCCGGCTTGGATTGCTTGGCGGCGACGACGCTGACCAGCACGACGCTGTCGCCCAGGCTGGCCAGCACCGCGCCGCCTGCCTGACGGGCGATCTCGCCGGTCTCCAGCGTCAGCGTGTTGCGGCCGTAGGGTATCGATTTCTTGATTGCAGTAGGCACGTTTATCCTCGGAATCCGAAAACAACCATGGCCGCCTCAGTTGTGAACCGAGTTGCGGCCATGGTCGGGTTATGGGTGTGGCTGCGCGGCATCGCCGGCTGCTCGGGATTGACTGATAGCAGATGCATTCGCAGCGGCCGGCGGCCGATGTGCGCTTACTTGCGCAGGCCCAGCTTTTCGATCAGACCGCGGTAGCTGTCCGCGTTGCGCGTCTTGAGGTAGTCAAGCAGTTTGCGCCGGCGCGAGACCATGCGCAGAAGTCCCCGGCGCGAATGATGATCCTTGACGTTCGATTTGAAATGGTCGCCGAGACCGTTGATGCGCGCCGTCAAAAGCGCTATCTGCACCTCGGGGGAACCGGTGTCGCCCTTGGCTCGCTGGTGGTCGGCGATGACCTTGGCCTTCTCTTGAATCGTGACTGCCATGCAAGTTACTCCAGACCTCGCGAAAGGGTGGAATTGTACCTCGAAAAATGCTTACGATTCAAGCGATTCAACCGGAGGAAGCGGCACACTGCTGTCATTGCCGCTGGCAAGCAGGCGGCGGGGCCGCAAGACGCCCGCGCTCGCCCGAACCACGCCGAGGAAATGGGCCGCGGCATAGGCTCGGAAGTCGCCGTCGGGCAGATCGCCAGCGGCGATCGCCTGTCCGTGCTCGAGGCGCCAGGCGCCCGCGGCATCGAGCTCCAGCCGCGGCAGGGTCGCAAGCAGCGCATCGACCGGCAGCAGGCGCGCATCGCGCGCGGCATCGTCCAGCGCCTCGAGCGCTTCCAATGACAGTGCTTCGCCGATATCGAATCCGCCGCTCGCCACACGGCGAAGCGCCGCCAGATGTCCGCCACAGCCGAGTGCCTCGCCGAGGTCCTCCGCCAGCACGCGCACGTAGGTGCCTTTGCCGCAGCGCACGCTGAGCTCGACGTCAGGCGAGTTCCATCCGTCCAGCGCAAGCTCGTGAATGATGACCTCGCGGGCGATTCGAGGAATGACTATGCCCTCTCGCGCGTACTCGTAGTAATTGCGTCCGCGGTATTTGAGCGCCGCATGGCGCGGCGGAATCTGCGCGATCGGACCGACAAAACGCGCGAGCGCGCCTTCGATGTCGCGCCGCGACACGTGCACCGCCCGTTCATCGACCGGATCGCCCTCCGCATCGCCGGTGGTCGTCGTCAGGCCGAGACGCACCGTCGCCGCGTACGTCTTGTCGCCCTCGAGCAGCATGTGCGCGAATTTGGTCGCCTCTCCGAAGCATATCGGCAAAAGTCCGCTGGCAAGCGGGTCGAGCGTTCCGGTGTGGCCGGCCTTCTCGGCGCGGTAGAGTCGTCGCGCGCGCTGCAGCGCCGCATTGGAAGAAAGTCCGACCACCTTGTCGAGCAACAGCACGCCGTCGATCGCGCGGCGTGGCATGCGGGTAGGGTCGCTTGCCATCGCTGGGTCGGAACCTTGCGCCGCCGCGCTCCCGCGCCTCGGGACCTGGCCGGCGGCAGCCGGCAAGCCGGAAGTCAATCCGGGTGCTTCCGATCTTCGGCAACCGCGTCGTCGATCAGCTTCGACATGCGCAGCCCCGATTCGATCGAGTCGTCGTAGGTGAAGTGCAGCTGCGGAACCGAGTAAAGCTTCAGCCGATGCGAGAGCTCGGTGCGCAAGTAGCCGGCCGTGTGCTGCAGCGCCTTGACCGCCTCGTCGGCGCGCTCCTTGCCAGCAAGATGGGTGAACAGCACCTTCGCGTGCGACAGGTCGGCCGAAACTTCAACCGCGGTCACGGTGACCATGCCGATGCGCGGATCCTTGACATGCAGGCGCAGCAGGTCGGCGAGCTCGCGCTGGATCTGATCGCCGACTCGCTGCGCGCGCTGGGAGTGTCTTTTCATCGTTATCCTTCGCCGGAAGGCGAGCGATCTGCGCGCCAGGCGGGCGCGTGAACGCCGCCGCGCCCGGCTTGCCTACAGCGTGCGAGTGACCTCGACGATCTCGTACACCTCGAGCTGATCGCCCTTTTCGACGTCGTTGTAATTCTTCAACGACAGTCCGCACTCGAACCCCGCCTTGACCTCGCGCACGTCGTCCTTGAAGCGCTTCAGCGAATCGAGCTCGCCGTCGAAGACGACGACGTTGTCGCGCAGCAATCGAACTTTCGATCCACGCCGCACGACGCCTTCGAGCACATAGCAGCCGGCGACGGTGCCAACCTTCGAGATCTTGTAAACCTCGCGGACCTCGACCAAGCCGAGCTGGCTTTCCTTCTTTTCCGGCGCCAGCATGCCGGACAGCGCGGCCTTGATCTCGTCCACCGCCTCGTAAATGATGTTGTAGTAGCGGATGTCGACGCCCGAATGCTCGGCGAGCTTGCGCGCCGCCACGTCGGCGCGCGTGTTGAAGCCGATGATCACGGCCTTCGACGCGAGCGCGAGATTGACGTCGGACTCTGTGATGCCGCCGACCGCGGCGTGAACGATGTTGACCTTGACTTCGCCGGTCGACAGCTTGGTCAGCGCGTTGGCCAGCGCCTCGTAGCTGCCCTGCACGTCGGCCTTGACGATCAATGCCAGCGACTTGATCTCGCTCTCGGCCAGCTGCTCGAACATGTTCTCGAGCTTCGCCGCCTGCTGCTTGGCTAGCTTGACGTCACGGAACTTGCCCTGCCGGAACAGCGCGATCTCGCGTGCCTTGCGCTCGTCGCCGAGCACCATCACGTCCTCGCCCGCCAGCGGCACGTCCGACAGGCCCTGGATCTCCACCGGAATCGCCGGACCGGCAGAGGCTACCGTCTTGCCGGTCTCGTCGGTCATCGCGCGCACTCGCCCGAACACCGCGCCGGCGAGCACGATATCGCCGCGCTTCAAGGTGCCCGAATTCACCAGCACCGTGGCCACCGGGCCCTTGCCCTTGTCGAGGCGTGATTCGATGACGATGCCTTTGGCCGGCGCATCCTTCGGCGCCTTGAGCTCCAGCACTTCGGCCTGCAGCAGGATCGCGTCGAGCAAATTGTCGATGCCGGCGCCGGTCTTCGCCGAGACCTGGACGAACTGCGTGTCACCGCCGTATTCCTCGGGCAGCACGCTTTCGGCGACGAGCTCCTGCTTGACCCGATCCGGATTGGCTTCGGGCTTGTCGATCTTGTTGATCGCGACGACGATCGGCACGTTGCCAGCCTTCGCGTGCGCGATCGCTTCCTTGGTCTGCGGCATCACGCCATCGTCGGCCGCAACGACCAGGATGACGATGTCGGTCACCTTGGCGCCCCGGGCGCGCATTGCCGTGAACGCCTCGTGGCCCGGCGTGTCGAGGAAAGTGATCACGCCCTTCGCCGTTTCCACGTGGTAGGCGCCGATATGCTGCGTAATCCCCCCGGCTTCGCCGCTGGCAACACGCGTGCGGCGTATCGTATCGAGCAGGGACGTCTTGCCGTGATCGACGTGACCCATGACGGTGACGACCGGCGGACGCGGCAGCGATTCCGCCGTCGTCGCCTGCGCGCTTTCGGCGAGCAGCGAGTCCGGGTCGTCGAGCTTGGCCGCGATCGCCTTGTGGCCCATTTCCTCGACGACAATCATCGCCGTTTCCTGATCGAGCATCTGATTGATCGTGACCATTGTGCCGAGCTTCATCATCGCTTTGATGATCTCGGCGGCCTTGACGCTCATCTTGCGGGCAAGATCCGCGACGGTGATCGTCTCCGGCACCGCGACTTCGCGGATCAGCGGCTCGGGCGCCAGCGCCTGCGCGCCTTCCTCGACCTCGTCGCCTTCCTCGTGCCGGTGCTTGCCGCCTTTCGGCTGCTTCCATCCGGCCGTCGCTGCGCCACTGGTGACGTCGCCGCGCAGCTTGAGCGCGCGCCGGCGCGCCGCCTCTTCCTGGAACGCGGTTGCCGAGGGCTTGCGTGAAGGCTTGTCTTTTTTCGCGCCGGGCTTGGCCACCGGCTTGTGCAGCGTGCCTTCGGTCTTCGCCTTGGCTTCGGGCTTCGCCGTTGCCGCGGGCTGCGCGACCGGCGCCGCTTCCTTGGCGACCGCCGCTGCCTCGGCTTCGGCTGCCTTCGCCAGGGCGTCTTCCTCTTCCTTTTCCTTTTTGGTCTTGCGCTTCTTCGCCTGTTCCTGCTTTTGCTGTATTTCTTCCTGCTGCTTGGCGATCAGCGCCGCGCCCTTGCGCGCTTCCTCCTCGCGTGCCGCGAGCTCTGTCGCGGTGACGACCGGCTGCGGCGCGACCGGCACGGCCTCTTCCGTCGCCGCTGCCGCGTCGGCGCCGTCGCGCTTGACGAACACCCGCTTCTTGCGGACTTCGACCTGGATCGTGCGCGCGCGACCGGTGCTGTCGGCGGCCTTGATCTCGGTGGTCTGCTTGCGCGTCAGCGTGATCTTCTTCTTCTGGTCCAGACCGCCGTGCTGCTTGCGCAAATAGTCGAGCAGCCGGGTCTTGTCCTGCTCGGACAGCTTGTCGCCCTGTTTCTTGCCGGCGACGCCGGCGGCGGCGAGCTGCTCCAGCAGGATGCCCGCCGGCATCTTGAGCTCGGTCGCGAATTTATCGATGGTGGTCTGGGGCATGTTTTTTCTCCTGCCGCGCTGTTCCGCCCGGCCTTACTCTGCGTGTTCCGTGTTTTCGAACCAATGGGCGCGCGCTTTCATGATCAGGTCCTGCGAGCGTTCCGGCGGCAGTCCGGTCAATTCGACCAGCTCGTCGACCGCGAGGTCGGCGAGGCCGTCGCGTGTCGTGATGCCCTTTTCGGAGAGCAGCCCCGCGGTCTCGTTGTCCATGCCTTCCAGGTTCAACAGATCCTCGGCGACGTTCCCCACCGACTCCTCACGCACGATCGCCTCGGTCAGCAGCGCGTTGCGCGCGCGGCTGCGCAATTCGTTGACGGTGTCCTCGTCGAAGGCATCGATCTCGAGCATCTCGTTCAGCGGCACGTACGCGATTTCTTCGAGCGAGGTGAATCCTTCCTGGATCAGGATATCGGCCACTTCCTGGTCGACGTCGAGCTTGTCGATGAACAGCGCACGCGTGCGCTCGCTTTCGACCTGATGCTTCTGCTGCGATTCCTCGACGCCCATCAGGTTGATTTCCCATCCGGTGAGCTCGGAAGCCAGGCGGACATTCTGGCCGTTGCGACCGATCGCCATCGCGAGATTTTCCTCGTCGACGACGACATCCATGCTGTGCCGTTCCTCGTCGACGACGATGCTGGAGATCTCCGCCGGCGAAAGCGCGTTGATAACCAGCTTTGCCGGGTCCTCGGAGAACAGGACGATGTCGACGCGCTCGCCGGCGAGCTCGTTGGTCACCGCGGTCACGCGCGATCCGCGCATGCCGATGCAGGTGCCCTGAGGGTCGAGCCTTGGATCGTTCGACTTCACCGCGATCTTGGCGCGCACGCCGGGGTCGCGCGCCGCCGCCTTGATCTCGATGAGCCCCTCTTCGATCTCCGGGACCTCGAGCTCGAACAGCCGCACCACCAGGTCGGGCGTGATGCGCGACAGCAACAGCTGCGGGCCGCGCGCCTGCGCCTCGATCTTGATCACATATGCCCGGACGCGGTCGCCGACTCGCAGATTCTCCTTCGGGATCAGCTGATCGCGGGGAATCATGCCTTCGATCCGTCCCGATTCGACGATCACGTTGCCGCGCTCGATGCGCTTGACCGTTCCGGTCAGTAGGTTGTCGTCGCGGTCCAGGAAATCGTTCAGGATCTGCTCGCGCTCGGCGTCGCGGATCTTCTGCAGGATCACCTGCTTCGCCGCCTGCGCTCCGATGCGGCCGAATTCGACAGGCTCGAGCGGTTCCTCGATCACGTCGCCCAGGGCGAGCGGCGGATCGCGCTCGGCGGCGTCGGTGATCGCGATCTGCCGCGCCGGCTCCTCGTGCTCCTCGTCGGGCACGACCGTCCACCGCCGGAACGAGTCGTAGTCGCCGGTTTCCCGATCGATCGACACGCGGGCATCGATATCCTGGGTAAAGCGTTTCTTGGTCGCTGACGCCAGCGCCGACTCCAGCGCCGTGAACACGATATCTTTCGGCACGTTTTTCTCGCGCGCCAGCGCGTCGACCAGCAACAGCAATTCGCGGTTCATCTTGCGTTTCTCCACTCAATCTTCGGCACCAGCCGCGCGCGGTCGATATTGGCGAGCGCGATCGTGCGTGGACCCGTCTCTGTGTCCAGCCGCACCACATCGCCTTCGACGCCGCGCAGAATGCCTTTCAAGCGACGGGCGTTGTCGATAGCCTCGCGCAAAGTAAGTCGCACTTCCTCGCCCGAGAAACGGGCGAAGTCCGCGGCCTTCTTCAGCGGCCGGTCCAGTCCCGGTGACGACACCTCGAGCCGGTCGTAGTCGATCTGCTCGGCAGCGAATAGATGGGTCAAATGCGTGCTCACCTGCGCGCAATCCTCAACGTCGACGCCCCCCGGCTTGTCGATGAATACGCGCACGAGCCCGCTGCGGGCCGAGTGGTCCCAATCGACCAGCTCGTAGCCCAGCGGGGGCAACGTGCGTTCCAGAACATCGGACAGCTTCAGCAATGGCGCCGCCATGAATCCGAAAAAGTAAAAAAAAAATGGGCTGTCGAGCCCATTTCTTATCGTTTACATCCGAGCTGGATTATAGCAAAAATTCCTGCCGACTTGAAGGGGTCGCAGGCCCGGGCACGCCACGCCCCGGCTCGGCGCAAAATCTGGCCGGCCGCGCATCCCGCGTGCGTTAACCTGGGCTAAACTTCGGGGGCAATAACCCTGTTCGAGAGATGTCATGGCGCAGCCTTTGCCTATCGCAAAACACGGCAAACTGGAGCTGTTTCTCCTGCCGGCGCTCGCCAACCGCCACGGGCTGATCACGGGGGCGACGGGAACCGGCAAGACGGTGAGTCTTCAGGTGCTCGCCGAACGATTTTCCGCGCTAGGCGTGCCGGTCTTCATGGCCGACGTCAAGGGGGACCTCGCCGGGATGAGCCAGCCGGGGGCAGGCTCGCCAAAGTTCGACGAGCGGCTGAAGCTCGTTGGCGTTCCCGCGCCGGCATACACCGGGTTTCCGACCGTTTTCTGGGATGTATTCGGCGAATCCGGCCACCCGGTGCGGGCGACGGTCTCGGACCTGGGGCCGCTGCTGTTTGCGCGCATCCTGAACCTCAACGAAACCCAGGAAGGCGTGCTCGCCCTCGCGTTCAAGATCGCCGACGACAACGGACTGTTGCTGCTCGATCTCAAGGACCTTCGCGCCCTGCTCGAGTACGTCGGCAACAATGCCCGCGACTTTCAGACACAGTATGGCAACATTTCCGCAGCCAGCGTCGGCGCGATCCAGCGCGGCATACTGGCGCTGCAGCAGCAAGGCGCCGACAAGTTCATCGGCGAGCCGATGCTCAACATCGACGATCTGCTGCAGACCGACGGCAGCGGCAAGGGCATTGTCAACATCCTGACCGCGGACAAGCTGCTCAGCGCTCCCGCGCTGTATTCAACCCTCTTGCTCTGGCTGCTGGCCGAGTTCTACGAGCGACTGCCGGAAGTGGGCGATCGCGACAAGCCGAAGCTTGTGTTTTTTTTCGACGAAGCGCACCTGCTGTTCACCGATGCGCCGAAGCCGCTGCTCGACAGGATCGAGCAGGTCGTGCGGCTGATCCGCTCGAAGGGAGTCGGTGTGTATTTTGTCACGCAGAATCCGCTCGACGTCCCGGACAAGGTGCTGGGCCAGCTTGGCAACCGGATCCAGCACGCGCTGCGTGCGTTCACGCCGCGCGACCAGAAGGCGGTTGCCGCCGCCGCGACCACGATGCGCGCCAATCCGGCGCTCGACATCGAAAAAGTCATTACCGAGCTCGGCGTCGGCGAAGCCCTGGTGTCGTTTCTCGATGAAAACGGGCGGCCGAACGTTGTCGAACGCGCATATATCCTGCCGCCTGCGAGCCGCATCGGACCGATCAGCGTCGATGAGCGGAAGGCGGTCATTGCCGGGTCTGCGGTCGCGGGGGTTTACGAAAAAACCGTCGATCGTGAATCGGCGTACGAAAAACTTCGCAGCAGGATCGCGGACTCGACCCCGACCATCAACGCTCCGTCCGACGGAGGAATCATGGGCACGATCAGGGATTCGATGGGCGGACTGATGAGCGGAAGCGGGCGCAAGGACAGCCTGATCGAGGCGATGGCCAAGAGCGCTGCCCGGACGGTCGGGTCGACGATCGGCCGGTCGATCGTGCGCGGAGTCCTCGGATCGCTGCACGGCGGTCGCCGCTAGATCTTGTGCGTCCGGATCACCCTATGAAAAAACCGACACGTTATCTGCTTGCCGGAATCGTCGTGTTGACGGCTTGCAGCGGGCCCGCGCCCGACCGTCAACCGCTACCGACTACGCCGCCCGGCGAGGCCGCGGGGGCCGCTGTCGTGCGACGTACGCTGCCGAAGTCGACGCCTCCGCCCGCCCCGCCGGTAGCTGCTTCACCAGTCAATCCGCCGGCCGCGCCAACGCTGGCTATCGCGGCGCCTCCAGGCGCGCTTTATGTGTGTGTCAGCGGCGTCGGCGCGCAACTTCGCCAGACATCGATCGAGTTTGCACCGGGCGTCGGCGAGCTTTGCCGAAAGCACCCCGAGATGGGTCCATGCCAGTACGAACGCGATGCGTGCCGTCGCAGCGGCGGGCGCGTTTTCGCGGCCGACGGCAGCGAAATCACGCGCAGCGTCGAGGATGAGTACGACAAGCGCGTGATGCGCATCCGGCTGCGCTCGAACTGACGCCCCATCGGGACGGCCGGCAGCGACAAGGGAATAGCCGGCGCGATCGCCTGTTGTCACTCTATGCTATCGTCATAGCTCCGGGCGCGCGCTTTTCCGCGCTTTTTCGTAGAACGCGCCACTGCCCGAGCGGCGCACATCGCCGAAACCCGAAAGGAACGACGCCGCATGGCGAGCCTGCACCAACGTGGGCGGAGCAAAGGACTGGGCGCATTGATGCTCGTGCTTTTGCTGGGCGCACGCGGCGTATCGGCATATGACTGGCTCCAGTTCGGCGGCGATCCGCAGCACAGCGGCCGGAACGTCGCCGAAACGATACTGACCCCGGCCAACGTCGCAACATTGGGACTCAAGTACCAAGTGACGTTGCCCGCGACGGTCGATGGCGCGCCGGTATTCCTCGAGAGCGTATCGACGCCGGGCGGGCTGAAGGACCTGCTGTTCGTCACGACCACCGACGGGCGCATCGTGGCGGTCGATGTGCAGAACGGTGCGGTGGTGTGGGCCCATCAGAACGGACCCAACGGTTGCACGATCATCAACAACGGCGGCGGCGTGTGCTACACGACCTCGTCTCCGGCAATCGATCCGAACCGGCTCCACGTCTACAGCTACGGCCTCGACGGCTATGTGCACAAGTACCAGGTGGGCGATGGCAACGAGATTCTCACCGGCGGCTGGCCGCAGCTCGCGACCCTCAAAGGCTACGACGAGAAGGGTTCGTCGGCGCTATCGATCGCGACCTCCGGCGGCGTGAAATACCTCTACGTCGCCCAGGCCGGCTATCCCGGCGACCAGGGCGACTACCAGGGCCACGTGACCGCGATCAATCTCGGCACCGGCGCACAAAAAGTCTTTAATACCGCGTGCAGCGACAAGACGGTGCACCTCGACCATTTCGTCGCGCCGCCGGAAACGACGACGACGTGCGCAACGCGCCAGAACGCGATCTGGGCCCGGCCAGGCGTCTTCTACGACGCGGGCACCGATCGCATTTTCGTTGCCACGGGCAACGCCTTCACCGCCGGTGTCGGACGATTCGACGGCATTCACAACTGGAGCGAATCGGTGCTTGCGCTGCATCCCGACGGCACCGGCGCCAGCGGCAAGCCGCTCGACAGCTACACACCGACGAACTGGTCGGCGCTCGACGATACCGATGCCGACATCGGCAGCACCGGTCCGACGATCCTCCCCGCGCCGCCGGCCTCCAACGTGCAGCATCTGGCGCTGCAGGGCGGCAAGGACGGCATGCTGCGGCTGCTCAATCTCTCCAACCTGAGCGGAGCCGGGACCCCGGGGCACATCGGCGGCTCGATCGGCGCGCCGTTCGCGGTGCCGCAGGGCGGCGGCGTCTTCTCGCAGCCGGCGACCTGGATCAATCCCGCCGACGGCAGCACCTGGGTATTCATCGTCAACGGCAAAGGCGCGTCGGCGCTGCGGCTCGGAGTCGACGCCGGCGGCAATCCGTCGCTGACGACGCAATGGACCAGCGGTCTCGGCGGCACGTCTCCGATCGTGGCCAACAACATGCTGTTCCACGTGAGCGGCGGCACCGTGCGCGTGCTCGCTCCCGTGACAGGCAACGTGCTCGCCGCGCTGTCGGGGTCCGGCGCTCCGCACTGGCAGAGCCTGATCGTCGCCAACGGCGTCGTCTACGCGACCGACCAGGCGAGTCATCTGACGGCGTTCGCCTTGCCGCCGCCGGTGCCGCCGACGACGACGGTGCTGACGAGTGCGAGCAATCCGGCCAATGCGGGGACGAGTGTGTCCTTGACCGCGACGGTGACCGGGGCGGGGCCGACCGGCAATGTCAATTTCAGCGAAGGCGGCAGTGCGCTGGCCGGCTGTAGCGCGGTAGTGCTCAGCGCCGGCAGTGCGGTCTGCCACATCAGCAGCCTGAGCGTGGGCAGCCACGCCATCGTGGCGAGCTACGGCGGCGACGCCGGCAATGCCGGCTCGACCAGCAACACCTTGCTGCAGGTCATCAACACCGCCTCCGGCGGGACCAACGTCGCCGCCGCGACGGCCGGCGCCGTAGCCTCGGCCTCGAGCGTGTTCAGCAGCCAGTTTCCGGTGGCGGCCCTCAACAACAACGAGCGCAAGGGCGCCGGCTGGGGCAGCGGCGGCGGCTGGAACGACGCCACCGCCAATGCCTTCCCCGATTGGGTCGAGATCGATTTCAACGGCAGCAAGACCATCGATCGGGTCATCGTCTACACCCTGCAGGACAACTATCCGAATCCGCTCGAGCCGACCGACACCCTGACCTTCGCTCAATATGGGGTGACCGACTTCAACGTGCAGGGCTGGACCGGCAGCGCCTGGACCACGCTGGCCACCGTCAGCGGCAACAACCTGGTCAAGCGCGCGGTCACCTTCTCGCCCTTCACCACCACGCGCATCCGGGTCAACGTGACCAGTGCGCTGATGCAGTACTCGCGCCTGGTCGAAGTCGAGGCCTGGGGCAGTGCCGCGGCCGGCCCGCCGCCGTCGACCACCACGTTGGCCAGTTCGTTGAATCCGTCCACCGTCGGCACGCTGGTCACCTTCACCGCCACCGTCACCGGGACCAATCCGACCGGCAGTGTCGCCTTCAGCAGCGACGGCAATGGCATCGCCGGTTGCAGCGCCATCGCACTTGCCGGCAGCGGCAATGCCCGCACCGCAGCGTGCACCACCAGCGCCTTGAGCCAGGGCACGCACAGCATCGTCGCCGCCTATGCCGGGGACGCCGGCAACGCCGCTTCCAGCAGCAGTCCTTTATCGCAAGGGGTCAATGCCGCTGGCGCGAGCAATGTCGCGCTGGCCAGCAACGGCGGCGTCGCATCCGCTTCCAGCACCTACAGTGCCGCCTTCCCGGTGTCGGCGGTCAACAACAACGAGCGTGCCGGTATCAACTGGGGCAACGGCGGCGGCTGGAACGACGGCACCGGCAATGCCTTCCCCGACACCGTGTCGATCCGCTTCAACGGCAGCAAAACCATCGATCGCGTCGTCGTCTATACGCTGCAGGACAACTATCCGAATCCGGTCGAGCCCACCGACAGCATGACCTTCAGTCTCTACGGCATCACCGCCTTCACCGTCCAGGGCAGGCAAGGCACCCAGTGGATCACGCTCGCCACCGTCAGCGGCAACACCCTGGTCAAGCGCACCGTTACCTTCGCTCCCTTCACCACCAGCCAGATCCGCATCCGCATCACCGCCGCCCTCGCCTCCTTCTCCCGCATCACCGAGATCGAAGCTTGGGGAAATTGAGGCGCTTTGTCATTTTTGTTTACAACAACAGATAAGTAGCTCTTTGTCCTGCTCATCGGGGCGGCGATCGAGCTGTCCGCTTGCCAGCTTCGCTCGCCCCGCCAGGCGATTGCTAGCGCGATTCTTGCTGCACATCGAGGTGGACGCATTTTAATGCTTGGCAAACGGCGCTCATGCCATTAGCATAGGCGTCTCGCGTCAGCTAATGCCCATATGCGGTAGCTTGCCCCCCGAGTAATGGAGCAAACGGCCAAGATGAAGCACTCATTTCAACGAGTTTTGTGCACGACAATCGCCGCCTTTTTAGTGGCCGCTGCCGCCTCGTTGCCTGCCGGTGCCCACCATGGCGCCGATGCCGTGATCACCGGATCTCAGTCGGCGCCGCTTGCGGCCACCGTCGAGACCGCCGCCGGCACGATCGACGAGCTCGTTGTCGACAACCGCGTGACCGGCACAACCACGCACTACACGTTGCTGCGGCGGGACGACGGCATCGTCGTAGGCCTGCGTGGAGCCGGTTCGGAAAGCCTGTTCAAGGGAACGCGGATTCTTGCTACCGGGCGGCGCGCCGGCGACATGTTGCAGGTGGAGAGCTACGGCGTAACGTCGGGTCCATCGCCACGCCCGGCGATCCAGGCCACGGGCTCGGAACAAGTACAGGGCACGCTGCTTCTCGCCCACGCCGACGATTTCGAAAATGACCGCGGTGAATTCAAGATGGTCGTCCGGGGCGACGACGAACATGCTACCGAATTGCAGCTGGGCATCATGCCGGACGTGCTGCGCTCCGGCATGAGGGTTGTCGCGTATGGCACGCTCGGCGCCGACAAACTGTCGTTGGACACAAACCGCGTTGAAGTCCTCGCCCTCCCCGCAGCCCCGACGTCAAAAATACAGAGCTTCGGCATCCAGTCGCTGACGACGAACAATGTGCTCGTGCTGCTGGTCAAGTTCACCGACAACGTCGAGCCTTTCACGTCGGCGGCAGTGCAGCAGGTCATGGTGACCAACCCAGGTAGCGTCGCCAACTATTACAACGAAGTCTCGTTTGGCCAGGAGCACTTGAGCATCACCGTGACGCCCAACTGGCTGCAATCGGGCATCGCTCCGCCGTCGAACTGCGACTACTCGACGATCGGCACCAAGGCCGACGCAGCGTACGCCGCGGCTTTCCCCGCCGACAAGACCGTGTACCAAAATCGCTTTTACGTTTTTCCTTTCCTGAATTCATGCGGGTGGGCCGGGCTGGCATACGTCGGATTTGGTCGGGCGTACAGCAACGGTTACAACACCCTCGGCGTATACGGTCATGAGCTCGGCCACAATTTCGGTCTGCTGCATGCGGGCCGGCTGACCTGCACGGGAGCGTCGATCTGCAGCAGCGGCGGCGTCGCCGAATATGGCGATTCGTTCGATGTCATGGGCAACATCAGCACGATGCATTTCAATGCCGCGCAAAAATCGATTCTCCAGTGGATCCCGGGAACCTCGGTCAAGACCCACACGACCGGGACTGCGACCTACACCCTGGGGCCGATCGAATCGGGCGGCGGCAACAGCTATGCGATCAAGATCCCTGCCGCGGCCAATCGCACCTACTGGGTCGAATACAGGCAACCGATCGGTTTCGATGGCCCCGGACTGGGCGCTCCCGTCTTCCCGAGCAATGGCGCGCAGATCCGGTTATCGAGCCCGTTCGAGTCGACGTTCGGCTCGGACGACACCCAATTGCTCGACATGACGCCGGGTACGAGCTCGTTCGTCGACGCGGCGTTGCTTGCCGGACAAAGCTACACCGACACGACCTATGGCGTCACCATCACCGTAGGATCGGCGTCGCCGACCTCGCTCGATGTCACCGTTGCGCTCGGACCCGGCAGCCCCACAACAACGACGCTGGCGAGCTCGGCAAACCCCTCGGTGCTGGGTGCTGGCGTCACGTTCACGGCAAGCGTCACCGGCACTTCGCCGACGGGCACGGTGAATTTTACCGATGCCGGAAGCACGGTCCCCGGCTGCGGTGCGGTGACGCTGAGCGGCTCCGGCAACACGCGTACCGCGCAATGCGCGAGCAGTGCGTTGGCTGCGGGGACGCATAGCCTGGTCGCTGCGTACAGCGGCGGCGCCGGCAACAGTCCCTCGAGCAGCGCCACACTTTCGCAGGTCGTCAACAAGGCGACCAGCACGACCGCCGTCGCGAGCTCGAAGAACCCCTCGACGTTCGGCACGAGCGTGACCTTGACCGCCACCGTCGTCGGAATCGCACCGACGGGCAGCATCGACTTCAAGGACGGCGGCTCCTCAATCGCCGGCTGCAGCGCGGTCGCGCTGGCGGGCAGCGGCAACAGCAGGACCGCCGCATGCACGACCAGCACACTGTCCGTCGCTACGCATAGCATCTTTGCTTCGTACAGCGGCGACGTCAGCAATCTGACATCGAACAGCACGAGCCTGTCGCAGGTAGTCAACTCAGCCGGACCGGCCCCGACGACGACGTCGCTGGCGAGCTCGAAGAATCCGTCGACCGTCGGAACCAGCGTCACCTTTACCGCCACCGTTGCTGGCAGCAACCCGACCGGCAGCGTCAATTTCAAGGATGGCGCAAGTTCGATCCTCGGTTGCAGCGCCGTCGCGCTGGCCGGCAGCGGCAACAGCAAGACCGCCGCGTGCAGCACCAGCGCGCTGACCGCCGCGACGCACAGCATCACCGCCGTCTACGCCGGCGACGCCGGCAATGCGGCCTCGACCAGTGCAGCGCTGTCGCAGGTGGTCAGCTCGGCCGGCCCGGCGGCGACAACGACGACGCTAACCAGCTCGAAGAATCCGTCGACGGTGGGAACCAGCATAACGTTTACCGCCACCGTTGTCGGCATCAGCCCGACCGGCAGCGTCAATTTCAAGGATGGCGCGAATTCGGTCAGCGGTTGCAGCGCCATCGCGCTGGCCGGCAGCGGCAACAGCAGGACCGCCGCGTGCAGCACCAGCGCGCTGGCTGCCGCGACGCACAGCATCACCGCAGCCTACGCCGGCGACCCCGGCAACGCCGCCTCGGCTAGTGCAGCGCTGTCGCAAGTCGTCAACGCCACGACCAGCATCAATGTTGCGCTGGCCAGCAACGGCGGTGTCGCCAGCGCCTCGAGCACCTACAGCACCGACTTTCCCGTATCCGCAATCATCAACAACGTACGCACAGGCGCCAACTGGGGCGTCAGCGGGGGCTGGAACGATGCCACCGGCAACGCCTGGCCCGACTGGGTGCAGATCAACTTCAACGGCAGCAAGACGATTGATCACGTCGTTGTTTATACGCTCCAGGACAACTACGCCAACCCAGTCGAGCCGACCGACACGATGACGTTCAGCCTGTACGGCATTACGGCATTTACCGTGCAGGGCTGGAACGGCTCGGCCTGGGTGACGTTGGGCACCGTCAGCGGCAACAATCTGGTCAAGCGCACGGTGAATTTCGCCGCTTACACGACTGATCGTATCCGCATCAACGTCACCGCTTCGCTTGCCAGCTACTCCCGTATCACCGAAGTCGAAGCCTGGGGCGCCACCCCGGTCGGCCTGACGACAACGACGCTGGCAAGTTCCGCCAATCCGTCCGTCGCCGGCGCAAGCGTCACGTTCACTGCCACCGTCGTCGGCAGCAACCCCACCGGCAGCGTCAATTTCAAGGATGGTGCAAGTTCGATCAGCGGTTGCAGCGCCATCGCGCTTGCAGGCAGCGGCAACAGCAGGACGGCGGCGTGCAGCACCAGCGCGCTGACCGCCGCGACACACAGCATCACCGCAGCCTACGGCGGCGACGCCGGCAATAACGCCTCGGCCAGCGCAGTGCTGTCGCAGGTCGTCAACGCGAGCGGATCGATCAACGTCGCCCTGGCCGCCAACGGCGCTGTCGCCAGCGCCTCGAGCACGTACAGCGGCAATTTTCCCGTATCCGCAATCATCAATAACGTGCGCACCGGCGCCAACTGGGGCGTCAGCGGCGGCTGGAACGATAATACGGGCAACGTCTATCCCGATTGGGTGCAAATCAACTTCAACGGCACCAAGACCATCGATCACGTCGTCGTCTATACGGTTCAGGACAATTACGCCAGCCCGGTCGAGCCGACCGACACAATGACCTTCAGCCTGTACGGCATCACCGCGTTCACCGTTCAGGGCTGGAACGGCTCGGCCTGGGTGAACCTGGGCAGCGTCAGCGGCAATAACCTGGTCAAGCGCACGGTCAACTTCTCCGCCTATACCACCGACCGCATCCGTATCAGGGTTACCGCCTCGCTTGCCGGCTACTCCCGCATCACCGAAGTCGAAGCCTGGGGGCATTGACAGCGCAACAGCGCCGATGCTTCTGGCGGGCGCCCGACGTTCGGGCGCCCGGCCGCGACAAGCGAGCCAGCGCGCTCGCCGCGCCTTTGATACCATCGCGCTCGGCTATCTCCGTCGTGTCGTGCGTGACCGCCGGTCGCGCGGTTCGCCGAGGACCTGACCCGGAGCAATGATCGTTTCTGCCTTGGGACGCTTTCGTCCAGTGTCGCTGCGTTTCCTTTCTGCGCTGCTCCTGTTGGCTTCGAGCTGCCTTTACCCTGCTCTCGCCGGGAGCGCGGTAACGCCGCGGGGCGATGCGATCACTTACGGCCAGCCTGCCGTTCCTGCTGCGCAATTCGATGGCGATCTGCGGCGGCTGCCGTTGGCACAGTCAATCGCCCAGGCGCCTCGCATCTATCGTCCATTGCTTCGCGGACCGGCAACATCGAAGCTGCCCTCGGGCGCGCTTGCGCCACTCGGGCCGCAGCAGCAAGGTGGCCCACTGGCGCCGATGCCCAGTCCGATCCTGACCTTCGCCGGCATCAGTTTCAGCGATAGCTGCACCGGAGGTCAGTGCGGGGGCGGCTGGCCGCCGGATCCCAACGGCGACGTCGGGCCGAATCACTATATCGAGGCGGTCAATACCTCGTATGCGATCTACAACAAGAGCGGAACGCGCCTCGCGGCGTTCACCGAAGATCAGTTGTGGAGCGGCGCACCGGCCTCGCTGTGCACTTCGGCTCCGCAAGGTGATCCGGTCGTCGTCTACGATTGGCTGGCCGATCGCTTTGTACTGACCCACTTCGCTTTCGCATCGGTCAATGGGCCGTTCTTCCAATGTATCGCCGCGTCGAAGACGAGCGATCCGGTCGCCGGCGGCTGGTGGCTGTATGCCTTGCGCATGGATACAGGCGGTCCCGGCATGCCCCCGGCCGGTGACATTAATGATTACGGCAAGTTCGGACTCTGGCATGACTGCCTGTACATGGCGGCGAACGCGTTCACGCCGAGCAGCGCCTACGATGGCGTCATGTTCGCGTCGTTCAGCCGGGCCGATCTCTACAGCGGTGCGCCGCTGACCTCATCGATCGGTTATCTGCCCCCGTCGAGCAATGCTTTCACACTGATCCCGAGCAACAACCAGGGCAATGGCACGAATGCCGTGCAGCCGGGGACGCCGAACTATTTCGTCTCGGAATCTGGGGTCGTCGAGGAATTCGAGGTTCGCAAGTTCACTGCCGGCGCCAACTGCGGTGCAGGCGGGACGCTGAGTGCGCCGACGATCGTCAGCCAGGCGCAATACGCATTCCAGCAGGGCGCAATCGTTCCGCAGCCGAACACGCCGCGCAAGCTGGACATGATCGACGACCGACTCATGCAGAAGGTTCAGTATCGCAAAATCGGAGGAAGCGAATCACTGTGGATCACGCATCCGGTCGGAACGAGCTCGGGCACGACTGCGATGCAATGGGCGCAGCTCGACGTCACCGGCACAGTGATCGCGACCGCGCCCGTGCAGCAGCAGATTTACGCGCCCGATACATCGCTGTATCGCTTCATGGGCAGCCTTGCCGTCGACGGGAAGGGCAACATGGCGCTCGGATACACGAGGTCGAACGGCAACGCGCCGAATTTTCCGACTATCGCCTATTCCGGCAGGCTCGCGACCGATCCGTTGAATACGCTGCCGCAGACCGAAGTGATAATGACCGCCGGTGCCGGCTCGCAGATCAACAATTGCGGCGGCGGACCCTGCGATCGATGGGGCGATTACAGTGCGATGAGCGTCGATCCCGCCGACGATTGCACGTTCTGGTACATCAACGAGTACTACAGCAGCCAAACCAACGGCACCAGCGGCAACTGGCAGACGCGCGTCGGGTCGTTCAAATTTCCGTCGTGTTCTTCGCAGTCGCAAACGCCGACGACGACGGTGCTGACGAGTGCGAGCAATCCGGCCAATGCGGGGACGAGTGTGTCCTTGACCGCGACGGTGACCGGGGCGGGGCCGACTGGCAATGTCAATTTCAGCGAAGGCGGCAGTGCACTGGCCAGCTGTAGCGCGGTAG
>Ga0207677_10000666_pt1 | contig 20416 bp, 19 predicted proteins | sample KBSMisM42_FD_184311 | JGI IMG/M metagenome (GOLD analysis project Ga0207677, IMG submission 184311) | Miscanthus rhizosphere microbial communities from Kellogg Biological Station, Michigan, USA - KBS Miscanthus M4-2 (SPAdes) (version 2) | ecosystem: Host-associated > Plants > Roots >...
GCAGAGCCCGCGCGTCTGCTCGGGGTCGGGCGCCAGGTGCAGGTAGGTGAAGAGGAGCTGGCCCGGGCGCAGCATCTCGATCTCAGCCGGCTGCAGCTCCTTGACGTGGAGGATCATCTCGGCCGCCTCGAAGACGGCGGCGGCGTCGGGGACGATCGTCGCTCCCTGGGCCTCGTAGGAGGCGTCGGTGATCGCGCTGCCTTCGCCGGCCCCGGCCTGGACCAGCACTTCGTGCCCGTGCTCGGAGAGTTCGCGCACCCCGGCCGGGGTAACCGCGACGCGGTACTCGTCGGACTTGATCTCGGTCGGAACTCCGATCTTCATGCGACCAACTCCCTCGCTCGCAGGGCCAGCCAGAACTCGATGCGGTCGTGGGCGCGAGAGAGGTCGCGCCCGGTCAGCTCCTCCACCTTGCGCATCCGGTAGCGCAGGGTGTGGCGGTGGCAGTAGACCTGGCGGGCCGCCCGCTCCCACTGGCCGTTCTGCTCGATGAAGGCCTCGAGCGAGCGCAGCAGCTCGCCGCCGTACTCCTCGTCGCCGCGCTCGATCGGCCCGAGGACGCTGTCGCAGTAGAGGTCGAGGGCGTCGTCGTCCTGGATCGAGAGCAGCAGGGTGAAGGCGCCGAGGTCGCGCCAGGAGGCGACCTCCGGGGCCGAGCCGTTGTCAAAGGCGGTCGCCTCGAGCGCGCAGCGGGCCTCGTGGAAGGAGTGGCGCAGGCGCTCCGGCGGCGCCGGCCGGCTGGCGGCGGCGCGGACCCCGCCTCCTTTGCGGGCCAGCTCCTGGCGCACCGCGGTGGCGACGTCGACCGGGTCGCGGTCGGCGCAGTCGACGACGGCGCAGAGGAGCTCGCGGCCGCCGGTGCTGTGGGGGGCGACGACGGAGGGACAGGCGTCGGCGGCAAGGGCCGCTTCGAGGGTCGCGGCCGCGCCGCCGGGATCGTCGAGTGCGAAGACGAGCACCGCGGCTTCCTCGCCGATCCCGAAGGGCTCGAGCCGGCGCCGCAGCTCGGTCGGGTCCATGCGGCCGCCGAGCGCCGCCGCGACGACGTCGCCGGCGAGCCGCCGCTCGGTCTCCTGGGCGACCCGGCGGCGCATCAGCTCCAGGGCGACCACCGCCACCGCCTGCTGCAGGATCAGTCGCTCGAAGTCACCGAGGCCGCCGGAGTCGCGGACGATCACGACCCAGGCCTGCGGCGGCCCGCCGCCGGGAGAGATCACCGGGTGCGCCAGCGCCCGGCCGGCGACGCTCGGGTGCGAGGGGACGAAGGGGTGGCCGTCGCCGACGTGGCTGAGCGCTTCCTTGCGGATCGCGCCGATCGCCTCGGCCGAGAGCTGGCGGCGGAAGCCCTTGCCGGCGAGCCGCTCGCCGCGCCCGTCGAGGACCGCGACGGTGCCGCCGACGGCGGAGGCGACGGTGGCAGCGATTTCCTCCAGGCCCCGCTCCTCCAGGACCAGCCGCTCGAGCCGCCGCTGCACCGCGATCCCCCGCTGCAGCACCTCGTACTGCTCGTTGACCAGGCGGGCAAAGGCTTTCTCGGTGATCGCGATGAAGGGCGTCGAGTAGGGGACCTCGAAGAGCGGGAAGTCACGCTTCTCGGCCTCGTCGACCAGGGCCTTCGGCAGCGATTTGTGGTTGAAGCCGGTGCCGAACCCGAGCCCGGCGAGGTTGCAATCGGCGAGCAGGCGGATGAAGGCGCGCTGTTTGGCGGCGTTCTCGAGCGGGATCCCGGTGGTCAGCATCAGCTCGCCACCGGAGAGCCACGGCGTCGGGTCCGCGAGCTCGGAGATGTGGACCCAGCGCACAGGCGCCGCGGCCGCGTCCGTGCCGGCTGCCAGCTCGAGGTCGAGCTCGTCGAGCAGGCTCTGGACGGTGAGCACTGATCCCCCTATCGAACTACCTGGTCCCAGGCCTCTGAGAGGACGGCGCGGAGGACGTCGTGGATCTCTTCGAACTGCTCGGTGTCGGAGATCAGCGGCGGCGCCAGCTGGACAACCGGGTCGCCGCGATCGTCGGCGCGGCAGATCAGCCCGCGCTTGTAGAGCTCGCCGGAGAGGAAGCCGCGCAGCAGTCGCTCGGACTCCTCCTCGTTGAAGCTCTCTTTCGTCTCCTTGTCTTTGACCAGCTCGACCGCGTGGAAGTAGCCGGCGCCGCGCACGTCGCCGACGATCGGCAGGTCGTGCAGGGTCTCCAGCATCCCGCGGAACTCGCTCTCCTTGCGCTGGACGTGGCCGCAGAGGTCCTCGCGCTCGAAGACGTCGAGGTTGGCCATCGCGATCGCGGCGGCGATCGGGTGGCCGGCGAAGGTGAAGCCGTGGGCGAAGGAGGCGTCGCCCTCCATGAACGGCTCGGCGATCTTGTCGGAGGCGATGACGCCGCCCATCGGCGCGTAGGCCGAGGTCAGCGCCTTGGCGACGGTGATCATGTCCGGGACGTAGTCGAAGCGTTCGCAGCCGAAGTAGTGGCCGAGGCGGCCCCAGGCGCAGATCACCTCGTCGGAGATCATCAGGACGTCGTACTGGTCGCAGATCTCCCTGACCCGCTGGAAGTAGCCATCCGGGGGGACGAAGCAGCCGCCGGCGTTCTGGACCGGCTCGAGGATCACCGCGGCGACGGTCTCCGGGCCCTCGAAGACGATCCGCTCCTCGATCGCGTCCGCCGCCCAGAGCGGGTCGCGCTCCTCGGGCCAGCGGTAGATGTTCGTGTTGGGGACGTGACAGTTGCCCGGCAGCAGCGGCTCGAACTGACTGCGCAGCTCGGTGATCCCGGTCGCCGAAAGCGCCCCGTAGGAGGTGCCGTGGTAGGCGACCTCGCGGGCGATGAACTTGAGCTTCTGCCCTTTGCCGTGCATGCGGTGGTAGTTGCGCGCCAGCTTCAGCGCCGACTCGACCGCCTCCGAGCCGCCGGAGGTGAAGAAGACGCGGTTGAGGTCTCCGGGCGCCATCGCGGCGATCCGCGAGGCGAGTTCGATCGCCTTCGGGTGCGCGTAGCTCCAGAGCGTGTAGAAGTCGAGCTCTTCGACCTGGCGCGCGGCCGCCTCCCCGTACTCGGTGCGGCCGTGGCCGGCGTTGACGCAGAAGAGGCCGGAGAGGCCGTCGAGGTAACGGTTGCCGTGTTCGTCGTAGACGTAGCAGCCGTCGGCCCGGGTGATGATCGGGATCTCGTGGTCGGGGCCGTAGCCCCCCATGCGCGAGAAGTGCATCCAGAGGTGGCGGCGGGCCATCTGCTGAAGATCGGTACCTGCTGGGGCCTGTGACGCAGTGGCCATCTCGCGCTCCTCTCCGGATTACGACGTTATGGACAAAGCTAGAGGCCCGACACAACAATCGCAAGTGGTCTTTGGGTCAAGGACGGGAAGGCCGCTTGTACGTGATGTACAAGGCATTCCTGTGCTTTTAGGACATTCGCCACTTGCGCGGTCCTCCACCGGGGCTTACCGTCGCAGATAGACAGCCGCACATTCGGGTAGTGGCTCCCCACCTACAGGAGGCCCGGGAAGGACCGATGGACGCCCATGGAGAGACCGCCAGTGTCGAGCTGCGGAGTGTGACCAAACGCTTCGATGACTTTGTCGCGGTCGATGACCTCAGCCTCGAGCTGGGTCAGGGGGAGTTCTTCACCCTGCTCGGGCCCAGCGGTTGCGGCAAGACGACGACGCTGCGGATGATCGCCGGGTTCGAGCGGCCAACCGAGGGGGAGATCCGGATCGAGGGCGACGACGTCGCCCAGCTGCCGCCGCACAAGCGCCCGACCAACACCGTCTTCCAGAGCTACGCGCTCTTCCCCCACCTCAGCGTCGAGGCCAACGTCGGCTTCGGCCTCAAGCGCAAGAAGGTCGCCAAGGACGAGATCGCCGAACGGGTCAAGGCCGAGCTCGAGCGGGTCGGCCTCGCCTCCGAGGCCAACCGCCGCCCCTCGCAGCTCTCGGGAGGGATGCAGCAGCGGGTGGCGCTGGCGCGGGCGCTGGTCAACCTGCCGAAGGTGCTGCTGCTCGACGAGCCGCTCGGCGCCCTCGACCTGAAGCTGCGCAAGGAACTGCAGGTGGAGCTGAAGCGGATCCAGCGCGACGTCGGCATCACCTTCGTCTACGTCACCCACGACCAGGAGGAGGCGCTGACGATGAGTGACCGGATCGCGGTGATGAACCGCGGCCGGGTCGAACAGATCGCGACGCCGGAGGAGGTCTACGACCGCCCCGCCACCACCTTCGTCGCCGGCTTCATCGGCGTCTCCAACCTGATGCCGGCGACCGTGACCAGCAGCCAGGAGGTGAAGCTCGACGAGGGGACGACGATCGCGGCGGCGACCGACGGGTTCTCCTCCGGCGACCGCTGCCACGCGGTCGTGCGGCCGGAGAAGCTGCGGGTCGAGATGGGCGAAGACGGGAACGGGGCCGCCGACCATCCCCGCGTCGAGGGGACCGTCACCAGCTCGCTCTACCTCGGGACCGCGACGCAGATCGCGGTCGACCTCGGCGAGGGCGTGCGGATGACCGTCCTCGTCCCCAACGCCGACGAGGCCGAGCGCCAGCGCCTGCCCGGCGGCGGCGCCCGCGTCGCGCTGAGCTGGGAGCCCGAGCACATGCACCTTGTCCGCGAGTCGCCGAACGGCGCACCCGCGGGAAGTACCGACGGCGCCAGCGCCGACGACCAGTCGAAACTGGAAACGAGCCAGGGAGGTTGACCCGCAGATGTTGAGCAGCAAGAAGGACCTACGCAGGAACCCGGCAATGTTCGTTGTCCTGATTGCGATCGCGGCGCTGACCCTCGGGCTCTCGGCCTGCGGCGGCGGCAGCAGCATCAACGGCGGCGACACGGAATCCGAAGAAGTGAAACTCGAAAAGAAGGCCTCGGGTGACGTGACGATCTCCAACTGGCCGCTCTACATCGACGAAAAGACCGTGCCCGACTTCGAAGACGAAACCGGGGTCTCGGTCAAATACATCGAGGACGTCAACGCCAACGAAGAGTTCTTCGCGAAGATGGACCCGCTCCTCAAACAGGGGGAATCCGGCGGCCGCAGCATGTTCGTCGTCACCGACTGGATGGCGGCCAAAATGCACGAACTCGGCTACCTGCAGAACTTCGACAAGTCGGCGCTGCCGAACTTCGAAGAAAACCTCGCCGCGAACCTGCGGGAACCGAAGTACGACCCCAACCGCGAATTCAGCGCTCCCTGGCAGAGCGGGATGACCGGGATCATCGTCCGCAAGGACCTCGCGCCGGACGTGAAGTCGATCTGCGACCTCTTCGACCCCAAGTACAAGGGGAAGGTCGAGATGCTGAACGAACTCCGCGACACGGTGCCGCTGGTGATGAAGTGCCTCGGTATCGACCCCTCCGAAGCCAGTGAAGACGACTGGATCAAGGCGATCGACAAAATCAAGGAAGCCTCGGACTCCGGCCAGATCCGCCGCTTCACCGGCAACGACTACGGCGGCGACCTGACCAGCGGCGACGCGGTCGCCGTGATCGGCTGGTCCGGCGACGCCGTCCAGCTGCAGGCCGACAACCCGAACATCGAATGGCGGATGCCGACCGAGGGCTGCATCCTCTGGTCGGACAACATGGTGATCCCGATCGGGGCGCCGAACCCGACCGCGGCCGAGGCCTTCATCGACTACGTCTACGACCCGAAGAACCAGGCGCAGATCGAGGCCTACGTCAACTACGTCAGCCCGGTGGAAAACGTGAAACCGATCCTGCTGAAAGAAGAACCGGAAATCGCGAAGAACCAGCTTATCTTCCCGAGCCAGTCCTTCACCAAGAACTGCACGATCCAGCCGTCTCCTACCGGTGAAGAAGAACAGAACCTGAACCGCGCCTTCAACGCGGTGCTCAACGGCTGAGCCGATGAGACGCCGGGTCGCTCCCTACCTACTGCTCGGGCCGGGAGCGGCCTGGCTGCTTCTGTTCTTCGTCGTCCCGCTCTACTACCTGGCGGAACTCTCGCTCAACTCCGGCGTCTTCGGCTCCTACGAATTTACCTGGCACTGGGAGAACTACTCCGACGCGCTGCAGCTCTACGACAGCCAGTTCGTGCGCTCGTTTGTCTACGCCGGCCTGGCGACGCTGTTCGCGCTCCTGCTCGCCTACCCGCTCGCCTACACGATCGCCTTCAAGGCCGGGCGCTGGCGCAACGTGCTGCTGTTCGCCGTGGTCGCCCCGTTCTTCACCACCTACCTGATCCGGACCGTGGCCTGGAAGACGATCCTCTCCGACCAGAGCCCGGTGGTCAGCGTGCTCGACGCGCTCGGGCTGGCGCCGGAAGGACACGTGCTGGCGACCGCCGGCGCAGTGATCGCCGGCCTCACCTACAACTTCCTCCCCTTCATGGTGCTGCCGATCTACGCCAGCCTCGAGCGGCTCGACGTGCGGCTGATCGAGGCGGGCAAGGACCTCTACGCATCGGCGGCGCAGACCTTCCTCCGGGTGACCCTGCCGCTCTCGGCGCCCGGGGTCGTGGCCGGAACGCTGCTCACCTTCATCCCCGCCTCCGGCGACTACGTCAACGCCCAGTTCCTCGGTAGCGCCAACAACCAGATGATCGGCAACGTGATCCAGTCGCTCTACCTCAAACAGTCCGACTATCCCGCCGCGGCGGCGCTCTCCTTCGTGCTGATGGCGGCGATCCTGATCCTCGTCCTGGTCTACATCCGCTTCGCCGGCTCGGAGTCGCTGATGGGTGAGGAGGCGGTCTGATGGGCGGCCCCGGGGGCAATGCCTGGCGCTGGCTGCGCGAGCACGCGGTCCAGATCGTCGCCGTGCTCGTCGTCCTCTACATGCTGATCCCGATCGCCGTCATCTTCGGCTTCTCCTTCAACGATCCGGCCGGCCGCTTCAACTTCACCTGGGTCGGTTTCACGCTCGATCACTGGCGCAACGCCTTCGGGATCCCGGAGCTGAACGAAGCGCTGGTGACCAGCCTGAAACTGGCGGTTCTGGCGACGGTGATCTCCACTGTGATCGGAACCCTGATGGCAATGGCGCTGGTCCGTCACGAGTTCTTCGGACGCCGCCCCGCCAACTTCCTGATCGTGATCCCGATGGCCACCCCCGAGATCGTGATGGGTTCGGCCCTGCTCTCCTTCTTCCTCCTCATCGGCACCTTCTCGCTCGGCTTCGAAACGCTGCTGATCGCCCACGTCATGTTCTGCATCAGCTTCGTCGTCGTCGTCGTCCGCTCGCGCCTGATCGGCTTCGACCGCAACCTCGAGGAGGCGGCGAAGGACCTCGGGGCAAGCTCGTTCGAGACCTTCCGCCTGGTCACCCTGCCGCTGATCATGCCCGGCATCTTCGGCGCCGCGATGCTCGCCTTCGCCCTCTCGATCGACGACTTCGTGATCTCCAACTTCAACGCCGGCACCACCGTCACCTTCCCGCTCTACATCTTCGGCGCCGCCCAGCGCGGGATCCCGGTCGAGGTCAACGTGATCGCGATGATCCTCTTCTTCTTCACCTGCGCCACCATGGGCTTCGCCACCTGGCAACAGCGCCGGGCCGAAAAGCTGGCAAGCGTGCGACCCGAGCAGGAGACCGGCGCGGGGATGCCGGTCGGGGCTTCCGCGGCGACCTAACGATCCAGGGCCCCGATCAGCGGCCGATGTGGAAGCCGATCAGCTCCGGCACCTTCGCCACGGCTGAGGAGACGCGGCCGGGCTGGCGCTCTTCCATCTCCGCCTCCTCCTTCTTGAGGATGCCGAGGCGGATTGCCTCGCCGCCGATCCAGTGGAAGGGCTCGGGGGGGACGCGGGGGGACTTGGGGTCGACGAAGGCGAGGGTGGCGTGCTCGTCCTCGCGGCCGAGGGCGAGTGAGGCGAGGGTGCGGCCGACCATGTTGCTTGGGCCGACGCCGTTGCCGGTGTAGCCGGCGGCTACCCAGGCGCGCCCGCGGGGGAGCGTGTGGACCGCCGGGAGGTGGGTCGGGGAGGCGTCGATCGGACCGCCCCAGGCGTGGGTGATGCGGCGGCTGCGGAGGGCGGGGAAGTAGTCGTGGAGGTGCTCGGTGGCGGCCGCGATCACCGCCGGGTCGACCTCCGAGCGTCCCTTCGTCCTCGCCCCGATCGCGATCCGGCCGCCGCCCCAGCCGAAGGCGATGCGGCCGTCGGGCGTGGTGCGGAAGTAGTGGAGGAGGGCGCGGGAGTCGGTGATGCAGTCGCCGCCGGTCCAGCCGATCTTCTCCAGCACCTCGGGCACCGGCTCGGTGAGGACGATGTGGGAGGAGGCGACGGTGAGGCGGCTGCGCAGCGGCCCGCCGCGGTTCTTGGCGGCGCTGCCGATCGCGAGGACGGCGCGGTGGGCCCGCACCGACCCGCCCGGGGTCTTCGCTTCGACGCCGTCGTCGCCCTCCTGGAACGAGGAGACCGACGAACTCTCGTAGATCTCCACCCCCGCGGCCAGCAGCTGCTCGCGCAGTCCCAGCGCCAGCCGCGCCGGCTGCACCGTCGCCGAGGTCGGGGAGACGACTCCCCCGCGGAAGGCGGGGGACTGGCAGCGCTCGGCAATCTCGGCCGCGCTCAGCGGCTGCAGCATCTCCGGCACCCCGAGCTCGCGGCAGGCCTGCAGCGCCCGGCCCCAGGCGCCGTCGTGGGCGGGCGCCGTCGAGACCTGGACGTAGCCGGCGGGACGGAACCAGGCGTCGACCGCGAGGTCCTCGCAGAAGGCGCCGATCCTCGCCACCGCCTGCTCGGCCGCCTGCGCCACCTGAAGGGCCGGCTCCTCGCCCCAGCGGTCGCGCATCGAGGCGAGTGAGAACCACATCGCGTTGCAGAAGCCGCCGTTGCGGCCGCTCGGCCCGTGCCCGCAGACGGGCTCGGCCTCGAGCAGGACGACCCGCGCCTCGGGCTGCAGCTGCTTCGCGTACCAGGCGCTCCACATCCCCGTGTAGCCGCCGCCGATTATGAGCAGGTCGGCCTCGACCCGGTCGCCGAGCGGCAGGCGCGGCTCGGTCCTGCCCGCCTCCTCGATCCAGTAGCCCAGGCGCGTGTGCTTCATCCCTGGATTCTCCAGCAACCCGATCGTCGGCTCTGTCCAAAGATCGGCCGCAGAATTGTCCAGTCGTCCCGAGGCCGACCCGTAGACTCGGATCGATGCCAGGAGATGGTCAGGCCTCCACTCCTTATGTCGACGCGATGCTCGCCTACTCGAAGCGCGACCCGGGTCGCTTTCAGGTGCCGGGGCACAAGGGGGGAATCGGCGCCGACCCGGCGATGCTCGAGCTGGTCGGCGAGCCTGGTCTGCGGAACGACATCCCCTCGGTGACCGAGGGGGTCGACGTCGGGCCCGAGCCGACGCCCTTCCAGCAGGCCCAGCAGCTCGCCGCCGAGGCCTGGGGCTCGGGCCGCACCTGGTTCCTCGGCAACGGCGCCTCGCAGGGCAACCACGCCGCCTGCATGGCGCTAGCCCACGGCGGCAACCGGGTCGTCGTCCAGCGCAATGTCCATTCGTCGGTGATCGACGGCCTCGTCCTCAGCGGCATGCGGCCGACCTTCGTCGCCCCCGAGCTCGACCCCGAGCTGGGGATCGCCCACGGTCTGACGCCGGACTCGCTGGCGGCGGCGCTCGACGAGACGCCGGAGGCGGTGGCGGCGATGGTGGTCTCCCCCACGTACTTCGGCGCCTGCGCCGACATCCCCGGCATGGTCGAGGTGGCGCACTCGCGCGGGGTGCCGCTGGTGGTCGACGAGGCCTGGGGCGCCCACCTCCACTTCCACCCCGACCTGCCCACCGACGCGCTCGCCTGCGGCGCCGACCTCGTCACCTCCTCGACCCACAAGATCATCGGCAGCCTCACCCAGTCGGCGATGCTGCACCTCGGCCGCGGCGGGCGGATCGACGGCGCCGTCGTCGACCGCTGCGTCAGCCTCGTCGAGACGACCAGCCCCAGCGGCCTCCTCGCCGGCTCGCTCGACGCCGCCCGCCGGCACATGTACGTCCACGGCGAGGAGATGCTGAGCGAGTCGATGGCGGGGCTGGCGAAGACGCGTGAGGCGATCCGGGGGATTCCAGGGCTCGACGTCCTCGACGAGCGGATGGTCGGGCGGCCCGGCGTCACCGGCTGGGACCCGCTGCGGCTCGGGATCGACGTCCGGGGCACCGGCTCCAGCGCCCAGCGGCTCTGGAAAGCCGCCTTCCACGTCAGCGAGATCGACCTCGAGCTCTACTCGGGCAACGTCGTCGTCGCCATCTTCGGGGTCGGCGAGGAGGCCGAGCGCAGCGGCGAGCGGCTGGTCGAGGGGCTGCGACGGGCTGTTGCCGAGCTGGAGGAGACGCCGGGGGCGCCGGACGAGAAGCTGGCGCCGGCGCCGCCCTGGGGGGAGCTGGTGCTGACGCCGCGCGAGGCCTTTCTTGGACCGCAGGAGGTGGTTCCTTTTGACGCTGCTGCGGGACGGGTTGCCGCCGAGGGGCTGGCCGCCTATCCGCCTGGGATTCCGAATGTGCTTCCTGGGGAGCGGCTTACTCCGGAGACGCTTGACTTTATTCGGAAAAGCCTGGATCACGGTGGATATGTCCGCGGGGGGTCCGATCGGGAGTTGAAGACTCTTCGGGTGGCTTTGTAGGGAGGAGTCCGGGGAGGGGGTCTCCGGACAACAGCGGGGAGGGTCCGGAGACCCCCTCCCCGGACTCCTCTACGCTCCCAGGCGTGGCCAGCTTCGATGCCATCGCCGACTTGCCGCTTCGAATTGACGGTTGTGAGTTCGAGGGGCTTGAGATCACCGTTGGCTCCTTCGAACGGTTGACGACGATCGTCAAGTTGCGGGGCGGTGGTCAGGAAGGGATTGGCGAGGATGTGGTTTACGACGCTGTCGACCACATCGGTCAGCAGAGCCATGGGCCGCCGGAGGGTCTTGAGGGCAGCTCGACTTTTGCTGAGTTCTCTGAGCGGCTTGATGGGATTGATTTGTTTCCTGCCGGGGCGCCGGAGCGGGGGGAGGTTTCGGTGGACTATCGGCGTTGGGCTTTTGAGTCGGCGGCGTTGGATTTGGCGCTGCGGCAGGCAGGGACGAATTTGGCTGAGGAGCTGGGGCGGGAGCCGCGGCCGGTTAACTTCGTCAACTCGATGCGGCTTGCCGGCTGGGGGGAGGGCGAGCGGTCGTCGATCGAGCCGTTGCGGGAACGGCTTGCTGTCTACCCGACCCTGCGTTTCAAGCTCGATCCGGCCAATGACTGGGACGACGAGCTGATCGCGGCGCTGGCCGAGACCGGTGCGGTCGACTCACTCGACCTCAAGGGCTTCTACAAAGGGACCCCGGTCGATGTCGAGACCGACCCCGAGCTCTACTCGAAGCTGATCGAGACCTTCCCCGAGGCCTGGCTCGAGGACCCGGACGTAACGCCCGAGACCAGACCTCTTCTTGATCCGGTGTCGGAGCGGGTGACCTGGGATGCGCCGATCCATTCGATCGCCGACATCGAGGCGATGCCCTGGTCGCCGCCGAAGACGGTCAACGTCAAGCCCTCGCGCTTCGGCCCGATCCGCAACCTCTTCGCCGCCTATGACCACTGCGAGGAGCGGGGCATCGGCGCTTACGGCGGCGGCCAGACCGAGCTCGGGCAGGGCCGCGGCCAGATCCAGTACCTCGCCTCGATCTTCCATCCTGACACCCCCAACGACGTCGCTCCGGGCGGCTACAACGATCCGCAGCAGGCGACGAAGCCGGGGCTGCCGAGCAGCCCGCTGGAGCCGGCGATCGAGGAGATCGGCTTCCGCTGGAAGCTCTAGGCGAGGATCAAACCAAGACGGTGTCGGCGATCGAGCTCGCAATCAAGAGCACCAGCAACGTCACGCACGCGTAGTAGAGGCGATCGACTCGATCTTCGAGCCGGCCGGAGCGGTCACTGGCTTCATCGAAACGACTGTCGACCGCATCAAACCGCTTGTCGACCGCGTCGAAGCGCTTGTCGACCGCATCAAACCGCTTGTCGACCGTGTCGAAGCGCACGTTGATCGAAACGATCAACTCCTTCATCTCCTCGCGGGTGACCATTTCGCCGCGGATCGCCTTGAAGGACTCCCGCATCTCCTTGAAGCCGTCATCCATGCGCCGGCTCAGTTCGTCGAGCCGGTCGTCATTCCAGTTGTCCATCGGCCGCTCCATCTTCAGTGCCTCCATGATGACAGGACTGTAGACAGAATGTTTCTACAGCTTACGCGCAGAAAGTAAATCTTCGGAGACGCGAATGGGGAGTCTTCGTGACTTCAGCCGAGCCAGCCGGCGCGTTTGCGCATCGTCTTGATGCGGCGGAACTCGGCGATGTCCTCGCGCAGGGCGGCGGGCGCCGGGGCGGGCAGGAAGCGCGCCGGCAGCGGCGACTCGGCGACGTCGCCCTCGCGCCTGCTGACCCGGTAGGCGCGGGCGCCGCGCCGGGCCGTCACCGCCGAGGGGCTGCCTTCGCCCTCCCAGAGTAGGCCGGCGTAGTCGTCGAGGCCGTAGCCACTCGGCATCCCGTCGCCGACCGCGTCGAGGTAGGCGGCGCGGCGCTCGGGTTCGTTGTTGTAGTGGACGCAGAGGCTGCCGCCGAGGAGGCCGAGGCCGGCAGCGGCCAGCGGCCTGCCGGAGGACTTGGTGATGCCGGCCTCGAACCAGCACATCGCCCCGGCGCTCTGGCCGGCGAGGACGACGCCCTGGCGCCAGGCGAGGCTGAGGATCGAGGCGATGTCGTGCGCCTCCCAGACCGCCAGCAGGTTGAGCATGCTGCCGCCGCCGACGTAGATCAGGTCCTGGGCGAGCAGGTGGTCGCGCAGTTCCATCGGCCGGCGCCCGAGCCGGAACAGGGAGACGTCAGAGGTCTCGCAGGAGCGCTCGCCGAAGGCGGAGTAGAAGCCGGCGATCTGGTCGGAGGTGTCGCCGCTGGCAGTAGGGAGGATGCAGATCCGCGGCCGCTCGCCCCCGCGTTCGCCCGCCAGTCGCAGGAGCAGCTCGCAGACCGCCCGGTCGGGCGGCCGGAAGCTGAAGTCGTGGCCGCCGAGGGCGAGGATCCGCCGCACCGGGGTCGCCGTCCTGGCGCGAACTCCGTCGACGGCCATCAGACGGCGGGGGCGGTCGACAGCGCCTCCGGCAGCGGCGCCGCGGGCACTGCCTCCCGGTCGCCGAGGTAGGTGGTCGCGATCTGCATCTCGACCACGCGGGAGCCGGTGACGTCGAGGCGGTAGCCGCGCGCCTGCGGCCGCGAGGCGATTACCCGGCTCAGTTCCGCGCCGGTGAAGTGCAGGGCGGCGCCGTCCTCGGCCGCGTAACCGCCGCACATCCCTTCGCGCAGGAAGCCGTGGTAGGCCTCGCCCCGCTTCGCCCCCCGCTCGTAGTGGACGCAGTTGCTGAACGGCAGCAGCCCCAGCCCCCGCAGCCGTTTCGGCTCCCCGTGGAAGCCGGTCACCGCTTCCTCGAACCAGCAGAGCGAACCGGCCGAGAGCCCGCAGAGGACCACCCCCGATTCCCAGGCCTCGCGCAGGATCGAGTCGATCCCGTGGGCGCGCCAGACCCCGAGCAGGCTGACGACGCTGCCGCCGCCGACGTAGATCAGGTCCTGCGAGAGGAGGTGGCGGCGGAGATCGCTCGGACCCTGCTCGCGGCGGAAGAGCGAGATGTGACTGGGCTCGCAGCGGTGGGCGGAGAAGGCGCGGTAGAAGCGGACGATGTAGTGGTCGGCATCGCCGCTGGCCGAGGGCAGGAAGCAGACCCGCGGCCGCTCCGCCCTGGTCAGCCCGAGCACGTAGTCGTCGAGTAACGGGTTTCCCGACTCCATCGAGAAGCCGCCGCCGCCGAAGGCGACGATCTGACGGGTTGCCATCTCCATGCAGAGATGTTCGACGTGCGCGACCGCGCAGTCGTTGTACAGCGGTCCGAAGTTCAGCCGGCCGTGCTCGCCCCCGCGTACAGCAGGCGCAGCTTGTTGCGGGCGCGGTGCAGCCGCACCTTCACGGTTCCCTCCGGGATGCCGAGCCGATGGGCGATCGTCGCCTGGGTCAGATCCTCCTGGTATTTCATCTCCAGCAGCCGCCGGTCCCGCTCGTTCAACCCCGCCAGGGCCGCGTGCAGGTCGGCGAGCTCGACCGCAGCCAGAACCTGCTCGTCTTCGGCTCCCTCGCGAAGCTCGATCTTCTCTGTCAGGTCGGGGCGAACCCGGGCGTGCTGGCGGAACGCCTCGTTGCGGACGATCGCCGCCAGCCACTGGTTGCGGCTGCCGGAATCGCGCAGGGTCGAGCGCCGACGCCAGGCCCTGAGCAGGGCATCCTGAGCTATGTCTTCGGCGTCGCCCGGATTGCTCGCGTAGCGATAGGCCATACGAAGACAGACCCTCTGTGCCTCTCCCCATTCCCAGGCATCGTCGTTCCCGCGACGATGCTCCCTTGGAGTACTGATTGAACGAACCTACATAAGCAGTGCAGCAAATTGCCACCCCTGTTTTAGAAACTGTTCAGAGGTTGCGCAGAGGACGGCGGCGTTCGTCCTTTCCCGGGCATATGCCGGTAAAAGGACGAACGCCGTTTGGGTTCAGGCCGCCTCGGAGGAGAAGGCGGGCTCGGGCTCGCCGAACTCGCCCTCGGTGACCGGCTCCTCCTGCACCGCCGCCTGCGGCTGCAGCACCGTCGCCGCCACCGCGATCGCCGCGAGGGCGAAGCCGGCACCGATCAGGAAGGCGAGCTTGAAGCCATCGGTGAGAGCCGAGGCTTCCGAGGCGCCCGCCGCCAGCAGGTTGCCGGTGCGGTTGGTCGACATCGTCGCCAGCACCGCCAGCCCGATCGCGCCGCCGACCTGCAGGGTCGTGTTGACCAGGCCGGAGGCGAGGCCCGCGTCCTCGCGGGAGACGCCGGACATCGCCAGGCTCATCAGCGAGGGGAACGAGAGCCCGGCGCCGGTCCCGATCAGGACCATCGCCGGCAGGACGTCGGCGAGGTAGGTGCCGTCGACCGAGATCCGCGAGAACCACAGCAGGCCGAGGGCGATCGCCGCCAGGCCCGGCAGCAGGGTCGCCCGGGGGCCGAAGCGGAGGTTCAGTTTCGCCGAGAACCCGAGCGAGAGGGTGCCGATGATCCCGGTGACCGGCAGGTAGGCGAGGCCGACCTCGAGCGAGTCGAAGCCGAGCACGCGCTGCAGGTAGAGGGCGCCGAGGAAGAACATCCCGAACATCCCCGCCACCATCAGCGCCTGGATCACGTTGGCGCCGGTGAGGTTGCGCGAGCGGAAGATCCGCAGCGGCACCAGCGGGTTGGCGGCCCGGGCCTCGCGGGCTATGAAGCCCGCCAGCAGGGCCAGGGAGCCCGCCCCGAAGCCGAGCGTGTGGAGCGAGCCCCACCCGTAGTTGCTGGCCTCGACGATCGTGTAGACGCCGAGCATCAGCGAGGAGACGAGCAACAGCGCGCCCGGAGCGTCGGCCCCTCTGTCGAGACCGAGCCCGGCGTCCCGCGGCAGCAGCCGCAGCGCCAGGACGCCGGTGGCGACGGCGATCGGCAGGTTGACGAAGAAGATCCAGTGCCAGCTGATCGCCTCGGTGAGGACGCCGCCGAGCAGGAGGCCGATCGAGCCACCGGCGGAGGCGACGAAGCTGTAGACGCCGATCGCTTTCGCCTGCTCCCGGGGCTCCGGGAACATGGTCACGATCATCCCGAGGATGACGGCGGAGGTGAGGGCGCCGCCGACGCCCTGGACGAAGCGGGCGCCGACCAGCATCGCCTGGCTCTGGGCGAGGCCGCAGAAGAGTGACGCCGCGGTGAAGAGGACGAGCCCGGAGAGGAAGACGTCGCGGCGGCCGAGCAGGTCGCCGAAGCGCCCGGCGAGCAGCAGCAGACCGCCGAAGGCGATCAGGTAGGCGTTGACGACCCAGGCGAGGCTGCTCTGGGAGAAGCCGAGGTCGTCCTGGATAACAGGAAGAGCAACGTTGACGATCGTCGCGTCAAGGACGATCATCAACATCCCGACGCAGAGGACGACAAGCGCCATCCATCGGGAGCGGTCGGAGTTTGCATCGGACTGGGGTATGCTGAGTTTCGTAACTGACATAGGATCATCACTGTACCAGTGATGATCATCTGATTCGTTAAGGTCATTAACAAGATGGGAATTTCCGCATGAACCCGGCGACTGCAACCGGCTCGATGAGCCTGATCACCCGCCTCTCACGGCTGGTCTTCCGCCGTGCCACCGAGGAGGTCCTCGGGATGCGGCTGAAGCAGCTGATCGCGCTCGACTACCTGCGCGAGCACCAGGGAACGCCGCAGAAGGCGCTCGGCCAGTCGCTGATGCTGGACCCGAACAACTGCGTGATCCTGCTCAACGACCTCGACGTCCACGGCTACATCGAGCGCCGCCGCGACACCGAGGACCGGCGCCGCCACCTGGTCGAAATCACCCCGGCGGGGCTGCGGGCGCTGGAGAAGGCGGAGGCGCGGATGGAGGACCTCGAGGACGAGGTCCTCCGCAATCTCGACAAGGCCGAGCGGACCGAGCTGCACGGCCTCCTCGTCAAAGCCCTGGCCGGCCAGGACCTCTCCTGACCGGCCTTCCGGGCGGGCGGTTCTAGGACTCGTCGGGGCGTTTCACTTCCCCGCGCCAGCCGCCGTCTGAGCCGCGGGTCTCGACCAGTTCCTTGAAGCGCTCGAGATCGCCGTGGACGCGGCGGTCCGCCGCCCCCAGCGCATCGCCGATCCGCTCCTTGATCCCCTCCGGTACGAAGTCCATCTGGACCATCACCTTGGTGGTGTCGTCGTCGATCCGGTGGAAGGTGACGACGCCGGCGTTGTCCTTGCCGTCGATGTTGCGCCAGGCGACGCGCTCGTCGGGCTTCTGCTCGGTGATCTCGGCGTCCCATCTGTGGCGCGAGCCGCCGAACTCGGCAATCCAGTGCAGATGGGTGTCGTCGATCTGGCGGATCTCTTCGACGCCCTCCATGAAGCGCGGGAACTCTTCGAACTGCGTCCACTGGTCGTAGACGCTGCGCAGCGGCGCCTTGACTTCGATCGACTCCTCGATGGTGGACATCTCTGCCTCCTCGTTTCGGTTGGTTCGTTCACCTACCGGGTAGCCGTCTGGCTGTATAGATAAACCTAGATCTCATGTCCAGAATTGGCGAAGGCGAAAAAACCCTCAGCATCGGCGACGTTGTCCGCGCCACCGGCCTCGGTGAGGCGACCCTGCGCGCCTGGGAGCGGCGGCACGGCTTCCCGCAGCCCCAGCGCGAAGGGGGAAGCCACCGCCGCTACTCCCCCGCCGAAGTCGAGCGGCTCCTGCGCGTGGTCGCCGAGCGTCAGCGGGGGGTCTCCCTCCCGGTCGCGATCGAGCGCACTCTTGCCTCCTCCGCCGGGGTCCCCTCGCTGTTCGCGCGGCTGCGCGAGCGCCGGCCCGAGCTGCAGCCGGTGACCGTCTGCAAGCGACACCTGACGCCGCTCGCCCGCGCGATCGAGGAGGAGAGTGCCGCCCGCGCCGAGCTGCCGCTGCTGATCGGCTCCTTCCAGCGCGAGCGCTACTACCGCCAGAGCGAGCGCCGCTGGCGCGAGCTCACGCGCGGCACCGACAGCGCCTTCGTCTTCGCCGACTTCGAGCGGCTGCGCAAGCCGGGGGAGGCCCCCGCCGAGCTGCCGCTCGACCGCTCGCACCCGGTCAGCCGGGAGTGGGCGCTGGTCTGTGTGGCGCCGGAGCACGGCGCCTGCATGGTCGCCTGGGAGCCGCCGGGGCGCATGCGTCGTGGCGACGCCCGCGAGTTCGAGCTGCTGCTGAGCTTCGAGCCGCCGGTGGTGCGGGAAGCCGCGGAGACGGCGACCGCATTGGCGGCGACGATCGCTCCCGAGCCGGCGGCGAGAGCGCGCCGGCGCCTCGAGCAGCTGACGCCGCCGCTGCCCGAAGAGCAGCTGCGGTTCTCGAGCGCGATCACCGCGCGACTGCTCTCGTCACTCCGCGCCGAGGCTTGAAGCGGCGGGGGAACGGGGAGACGACGACCATGACCGTTGCCGGAATCTGCGAGTTGGTCCTCGAGACCGACGATGTCGAGCAACTGAGCTCCTTCTACCGCCGGCTCGGCCTCGAGCTGCTCTCCGAGGAAGAGGGCCGCGTCTGGCTGGCCGCGGGCAAGCGCTGCCGGCTCGGCATCTGGCCTCCCGGCGAGAAGGAGTTCTCCGACCGCGGCGGCCGGCACGTGCACTTCGCCCTCTCGGTCGACGAAGACCGGCTCGACGCGCTGACCGAGGGGCTGCGCGAGCGCGGCGTCGAGGTCGAGGGCCCGGTCGAGCACAACGGCGGCGACCGCTCCGTCTACTTCTTCGACCCCGCCGGCAACCGGGTCGAGCTCTGGGACTTCTTCCGCGACGGCGAGGGAGCCGAGGACGGAGTGATGGCGCTGGCGGAGGACGGCGATGGCGCGTAACCGCGTCCACATCGACGCCACTCCCGAGGAGGTCTTCGCGGTCCTCGCCGATCCCGAGCACTACCCCCAGTGGGTCGTCGGGGCGGCCGGGATCCGCGATTACGACGAGAGCTTCCCCGCCGTCGGCTCCCGCTTCCACCACAAGGTGGGCTCCTGGCCGGTCGGGGTCAAGGACCACACCGAGGTGATCGAGGTCGAGGCTCCGCACCGGATCGTGCTGAAGGCGAAGGCGCGGCCCCTGGGCACGGCGACGATCGCGATCGACCTGCACGAGAGCGCGGGCGGCACCGAGGTGGAGATGGAGGAGGTCCCCGGCGACCGCCTCTCCTCGCTCCTCGCCGGCAACCCGGTCGCCGACACGGTACTGCGGGTCCGCAACGCCGAGGCGCTGATGCGCCTGCGGCGGCTGGTCGAAGAAGTGCCCGAGCCCGATCCGATCCGGGAGCGCTCGCTCTCCGGCCAGCGGGTCCTCGTCACCGGCGGCAGCAGCGGCATCGGCCTCGCCGTGGCCGCGGGGCTCGTCCGCGAAGGGGCGCAGGTGGCGCTGCTCGCCCGCAACGAGCTCGGGCTCGCCGCGGCGAAACGCAAACTCGCCGGGGAGGGCGGCGAGGCGATCACCGTCGCCGCCGACGTCACCGACCGCGAGGCGCTCGCCGCCGCGATCGAGAAAGTGGTGGCCGAGCTGGGAGGCCTCGACGTCCTCGTCACCTCGGCGGCCAGCCTCTCCTTCGGCCGTTTCACCGAGACCGACCCCGATGACTTCGAGCGCACCATCAAGACGGTCCTCGGCGGCACCGTCGACACGATCCGCGCCGCCCTTCCCCACCTCGAGCGCTCCCGCGGCGCCATCGTCGCCGTCGGCTCGATCGCCGCGCGGATGCCGCTGCCGGGAATGGCCGCCTACACCGCCTCCAAGCACGGCCTCGTCGGCTTCCTCGACACCGTCCGGGTCGAGCTTGAGGAGGGCGGCTCCTCGGTGACCCTCTCGCTGGTCAACCCCGGCGCCGTCGACACCCCGCTCTGGAGCAACCTCGAAAGCGCGACCGGGCTGCTGCCGCCGGAACCCCCGTTCCCCTCCCTCTACTCGCCGGAGTCGGTCGCCGAAGCGGTCCTCGGCGTCATCCGCCACCCCCGCGACGAGCTCACCGCCGGCGGCCTAGCCCGCGCCCAGGTCTTCTTCTACACCCGCTTCGGCGGCCTCGCCAAGCGCTCGATGCAGGCGCTGGCGCGGCTCGAGCACACCGCCGGCGACCGCCCCGCCGGCGAGGGGGCGCTGAGCGGCGGCAGGGGCTCCGGCGAGACCGAGGGCGGCTTCGGCGGCCGGCCGAGCGTCACGGTCAAGGCGATCGGCGCCTGGGACGGGATGCGCCGGGCGATCGGGCGCGGTTGAGGTGAGCACCGACGCGGTCGTCATCGGCGCCGGTCCCAACGGCCTGATCGCGGCCAACCACCTCGCCGACCGCGGCTGGAAGGTCGTCGTCTGCGAGGAGCAGCCGGAGCCCGGCGGCGCCGTCCGCAGCGGCGAGGTGACCGAGCCGGGCTTCGTCCACGACCTCTGCAGCGCCTTCTACCCGCTCACCCTCGCCTCCCGCCACATCGCCCCGCTGGAACTGGAGCGCTACGGCGTCAACTGGCTCAGCTCCCGCAGCGTCGTCGCCCACCCCCACCCCGACGGCCGCTGCGCCCTGCTCTCGATGGACCTGGAGGAGACCTGCGCCTCGCTCGACGGCTTCGCCCCCGGCGACGGCGACGCCTGGCGCAGGCTCTTCGACCTCTGGCGCCGGGCGGGGCCGCACCTGGTCGGCGCCCTGCTGACGCCGCTGCCGCCGGTCCGCCCAGGGCTGGGGATGCTGAACGCGCTCGGCCCCCGTGGCCTCGCCGACTTCACCCGCTTCTCGCTGCTGCCGGCGCGGCGGATGGCGGAGGAGAGCTTCAAGGGCGAGGGCGGCGGCTGGCTGATCGCCGGCAACGCCCTTCACGCCGACCTGACGCCCGAGAGCTCGGGCGGCGGCATGTTCGGCTGGGTCCTCTGCGGGCTCGGCCAGCAGCACGGCTACCCGGTGCCC
>Ga0207677_10000674_pt1 | contig 20270 bp, 26 predicted proteins | sample KBSMisM42_FD_184311 | JGI IMG/M metagenome (GOLD analysis project Ga0207677, IMG submission 184311) | Miscanthus rhizosphere microbial communities from Kellogg Biological Station, Michigan, USA - KBS Miscanthus M4-2 (SPAdes) (version 2) | ecosystem: Host-associated > Plants > Roots >...
TGCCCGAGGAGTAGAGGACCCAGAGCGGGTGGTCGAAGGGAACGCGCTCGAAGTCGAGGTCGGCGCCCTCGCCGGTGGCGAGCAGGTCCGCCCAGGCCGTCGCGTCGCGCAGGCCAGAGAGGTCGGGGGTGGGTTCGAGGTAAGGGAGGACGACGGCGCGCTCCAGGCTCGGCATCGCCTCCTGCAGCCGGGCGAGGGTGTCGCGGCGGTCGAAGTCCTTGCCGCCGTAGCGGTAGCCGTCGACCGCGAAGAGGACCTTGGGCTCGATCTGGGCGAAGCGGTCGACGACGCTGGCCGGACCGAAGTCGGGCGAGCAGCTCGACCAGACGGCGCCGACGCTGGCGGCGGCGAGGAAGGCGACGATCGCCTCGGGGACGTTGGGCATGTAGGCGACGACGCGGTCACCGCGCTCGACCCCGAGGGCGCGCAAGGCGGCCGCGGTCGCCGCGACCTGGGCGCGCAGCTCCCCCCAGGTCAGCTCGCCGAGCTCGCGCAGCTCGGAGGCGTGCAGGATCGCGACCTCGTCGTCCTCCTTGCCGGCGAAGACGTGTTCGGCGTAGTTGAGCCTCGTGCCCGCGAACCACTCGGCGCCCGGCATCTCGTGCGCGCTCAGCACCGCGCCCCGCTCGCCGTCGGCCCGCACCCCGAAGAAGTCCCAGATCGAGTCCCAGAAAGCCTCGAGCTCGTCGACCGACCAGCGCCAGAGCTCGTCGTAGGCCTCGAAGCGCAGGCCGCGCTCGGCCTCCAGCCAGCGCATGTATTCGCGCAGCCGCGAGCGCTCGATCAGCTCCGCCGAGGGCTCCCAGAGCTTCTCGGGCCGGGCCTGGGTCACGCCGTGGCGGCTTGGGCGGCCCGTGCCCGCTCCAGCTCCAGCTGGTGCGGGTCGTGCGAGCAGAAGGTGGTGACCTCGTTGCCGCGGGTGCGGACGAGCTCGCGCAGGCGCTCCTGGTTGCTTCGGCGCGCGGCGGCGTCGGAGGCCGTCAGACGCTGGAAGAAGGCCAGCATCGGCGGGCATTTCGGCGGCGTCGTCATCTCCCAATGGTGGAAGAAGGAATCGCCGCAGTGCAGCAGCCAGCCATCGCCGTCGCGGATCGCCACCCCGGTGTGGCCGCGGGAGTGGCCGACGAGCGGCACGAGCAGGACCTCGGCATCGAGGCCGGGGAGGATGCGTACGCTCTCGAAGCCGAACCACTCCTCGCCGCCGGTCGTGTGCTCGACCCAGCGCGGGTCGTGCTTCCAGTGAGCGCCGATGTAGCGGGCGCGATCGCGCGGGCTGGGGTGGAGGGCGGCCCGCAGCTCGGGCGCGAAGACATGGACCTCGGCCTGGGGGAAGTCGGGCAGGCCGCCGGTGTGGTCGAGGTCGAGATGGGTGGTGACGATGTGCTTGACGTCGCCCGCCTCGAAGCCGAGCGCTTCGAGCTGCCGCAGCGCCGTCGTTTCCTCCATCGGCTTCGGCTCCATCATCAGCCTGAACGCGGTGCCGAGCTGGCGCGGGCGGCGCGCGTCCTCGATGCCGAAGCCGGTGTCGACGAGGACGAGGCCATCACCGGTCTCGATCGCCAGGCAGTGGCAGACGACCGACGCGCGCTCGAACCAGCCCCCCTTGCCGTTGACCAGTCGTCTTCCGTGCGGGCAGAACGAGCCGCAGTTGAGGTGGTGGACGCGCATGGCGTGAGGAGTCTAGTCAGGCCGAGCGAGCCGGACGACGGTCAGGACCTTCGCCTCCAATGCCTCTATCGTTTGCCGGGCGCCGGAGTGATGGAACGGTAGACATGATTGACTCAAAATCAATTGCTCGAAAGGGCGTGCGGGTTCGACTCCCGCCTCCGGCATCGGGTCCCGTCGGTCAGGCCGGCAGGGCGGCGCCGCCTTTGGGCGGGGCACCGGCCCCGTAGTCCTCCCCCGAGCCGATCGGCCGCTCCTCCTCGACGTGCCAGTTTTGGTTGAAGGCGTAGAGGGAGACCCCGATCGTGATCAGCTGCACGATCAGCAGGATCAGGACCAGCAGGCCGATCAGCGTCACCGGGATCAGACCGTCCTCGAAGCCGGACTTGTCGCGGGCGAACCAGCTGTCGGCGCCGGTGGCGCAGAAGATCGCGAGGATCGTCGAGAGGGCGGCGACCACCGGCAGGATGCCCCGGTTCCAGCGCAGGACGAGGAGGGCGAAGAAGGCGTAGAGGAGGGCGAAGATCAGGCAGATGACGCCCATGCCGCTGCCACCCGTCATCAGCGAGAAGCCGGCGATCGTCACCAGGCCAGAGATCGCGGCCGTCGCCGCGAGCAGCAAGACGAGCACGAACTTCGTCGTGACCGACTCGGCCTTCTCTCGATTCGGCCGCCACAGTTCGTAGCCGGGCCTGACCTCTCCAACTCCCACGCCCGGATCATAGAATCTGGAAGAGACGCGGCGGCATTGGCCGCCCGTTAAGCCCGTACGGGCGCCACGCGGGCGTGGCGGAATTGGCATACGCGCCAGGTTTAGGTCCTGGTGGGCTTCGGCCCGTGGGGGATCAAGTCCCTCCGCCCGCATTCGGTTCGGCCGGCGCGCGTTACGATGCGTCCCCTTGGGCCAGTGGCCAAATTGGCTAAGGCACCGGTCTCCAAAACCGGGGATTCCAGGTTCGAGTCCTGGCTGGCCCGTCTCCGCTTAGCCCATCGGCGAGGGTGGGATGCTCGTCTCGCCCTGGATCTCGGGGATCAGCATCCCGATCTCGTCGACGAAGCACCAGCACCAGTCCTCGCCGGGCTCGAGCGAGCGGATCAGCGGATGGCCGCTGCTCTTCGCGTGAGCGGTGGCGTGCCGATTCGGCGAGTCGTCGCAGCAGCCCACCTTGCCGCACTCCAGACAGATGCGCAGGTGTAGCCAGGGGTCGCCGGCGGCGAGGCAGTCCTCGCAGCCCTCGACCGAGGCGGGCAACCGAGTGACCCGGACGTGGTCGAGGTGCGAGCACATGGCCATCGAAGAGCGGCGGACGGGAATCGAACCCGCGTCATCAGCTTGGAAGGCTGAGGCTCTACCGTTGAGCTACCGCCGCGCCGATCCGTCAGAATAGGGACTCCCACGGGGAGTGGCGCAGTCTGGTAGCGCACTCGGCTGGGGGCCGAGCGGTCGCAGGTTCAAATCCTGTCTCCCCGATATTCCGAAGCCGGCTTGGGAGGCGGGTTCGCCGGCTTCTTGAGCTTGGAGGTGTCCCTCTGGTTGGTTCGCTGGTACCGCGTCTGGTACCGCAAGCACTGTCGGAGATCCGACCGACCCACCGAGTACGAAGGGGCTGTGAACCTGCCGCCCGAGAGCCCCTGGGAGAAGCGTCGCCTCCAGTTGCTCCATCAGGCCAAGCAGATGAAGCAGAGCCCCGTTGTCGATCGGGCTGCACTGCTCAAGTTGCAGGCGGAGATCCGTGAACTTGAGCGCCGAGTCGATCGCCCACTCCCCTCGGGCGTTACGGCGCTTCGGGTCTTTCCCTCGCTACAGGACGAACGCCCAGGTCGCGCGCCTGTCCCGATCGAGCACGGTCGCGTTGCCCGCAGTTGTCCGCTGGGGCGTTGTGATGGGTCGGGGTGGCTGCTTCATGAAACAGAGGAGGTTGCGAGCCCCTGTGGCTGTCAACGTCTCCCTCGTGATCGCGAGGCTCGTCGTCAAACGAGGCGCATTCTGCGACGCCACCTCGCTCCCGGGCTCGACTCTCCACCTCTTTCCCTGTCGTCGGCTGCATCACTCGACCGTCTTGGCGCCTACGTGGGTGATCTGCGAGACAACGTCCGCGCTGGTTCGGGCCTCTGGTTGGTGGGAACGTCGGAGATTGCGTCGGCCGCTTGCGCGTTCGTCGCAAGCGAGGCGCTGCGTGGCGAGGTCGCGACGCTTCTTTACCCCGGAGACGAGTTGGTCGGGCGTTTGCGTCGATTGGCCGGACGTGGGGGTGGTGCAATCGACCACGAGGTCTACGAGCGGCTAGGAGTGGTGGATCTCCTGGTGATCAATGGCTTGGACGATGCCGCCATGGCGACTCGCTTTCCTGAGCCTCGGTTGCCAGCGGGCGATGAAGAAGAAGAGGCAGGGGAAGAATCGCAGGGTAGGGAATATCGCCCCGGCATGACCATGACGGATTTGGCGCGCATCTTCGCTGTGATCGACGAGCGTCTCCTGAGTCTCAAGGCCACGGTGATCACCACGCGAAATGCGCCGATCTCGTTGGAAGAGGGGCTTCTGTGCCTACCCGGGGAGTGGCCGCGCCGCAGGGATGGCGGGACTGAGTGGAATGAGCCCCTTAGGCGTGTCCATACCGCGAAGAGATTGCTATCGCGCCTACATGGACTCTGCGGTGGGCCGATCTCACTCGACTCTAAACCCTTCGGAGACATCCGAACCGATTGCAAAGCTGCTGGTGATGCTCGACGACGACCGTCACGATCCCGAGCTGCATGAATGCCTGAATTGCTCTGACAGTGGCTGCTTTGCCGTCGCGTTGGTCGGCGCCGGTCGAAGTCAGGCGTTGATAACTGATGTCTTTGAGGTTGCGCGAGCCGAGGCCCAAGCTCATGCTGCGGCCTTCTCGGTCCCTGGCCCACAAGCCGAGGTGCCGTGGAGCTATCACGACCTGCGCCGCGAGGGACAGATGACCTGGGTGCATCCAGAGCGTCAGCGCGGAAGGCTTGCGCTGGGCCGAGTGGTCAACCATCAGGCTCTCTGTCCCGACCAAGAACCCCTCGGCCTAGCAACCGTCCTTGGTCGCAAGGGGCACCCTGTCCTATTCGTCGCGACCGGTGCCGGAAAGCGGGGTGAGCATCACCTCAAGTTGATGCGCTCCTCTGCGCCTGGTCTCCGTTTCGGCGTCTATCCCCTCCTGGATGTTCGTGGTGCCTTCCCCGCCACAAAGGGCCTCACTCGAATCGGTGAACTCGACCGCCATCCGCTCTTGTCGCCAATACTTTCGTTGCCGGTCTCCATTTCGCAGGCCGCATAGGTAGTCAGACCGCACTCGGTCACTTGCCGAGTGGTCGTCACAGGCACCCGAATACCTCCGAAACCGCTTCGGAAGCGGGCTCCGACTAGTCCACTGTCCTACCAGAGCGCCTCGTGGTACCGGCGGCGGTACCGAGAACTACTCCGAAGCGGCCCCTCGCCACCATTCGGCAGCCCGAGCGGCGGCTTCACGATGAGCCTGCTTGTCGGGGTGTCCGTACTGGTCGATGGTCGTCTGGATGTCGGCGTGGCCGAGTTGCTGCTGGACGAAGTAGATGGACTCGCCGGCAGTCAGCCAGAGGGTCGCGGCGGTATGGCGTAGGTCGTGGAGACGGATGGCGGGGGAGAGGCCGGCGTCCTTGAGCGCGAGGTCGTGGCCGCGTCGGCGGACGTTGTGGCGGTTCAACATGAAGCCCTCGGGGCTGCGGAAGACGAGCTTCGACAGGCCGCTGTCGCTTGCCTGGGCGGATCGGTGCCCTCGCAGAAGATCGAGCAGATAAGGCGCCAGCAGCACCGTCCGGGAGCGGTCTCCCTTCGGAGTGCCGATCTCGCCGCCGTCCTTCGCCGCGCGTGATACCTGGATAGCGCTGCCGTCCCAGTCGATGTCCCGCCACTCCAAGGCGATCGCCTCGCCGATCCTCAGGCCCGCCCCGATCAGGATCTCCGCGAGCGGCCGATACCAGTCTTCGCAGGCGTCGAGGTAACACAGCGCTTCTACGCGGTCGAGGTAGCGCATAGTTGGGCGCTCGTAGGGAAGCTCAAGCGGGTGGTCTCGGTCGTCGTTCTGGGCGGGGTTGGACCCGAGGACGCCTTCGCGCACCGCTGCTCCGAGGATCTGGCGCAGCGGGATCAGGCTATCGTTCAGCGTCTTGCGGCTGAGGTTCCCCTCGCGGTCCCGCTCGGCGAGATACGCCTCGACCCTCGCTCGCGTGATCTGGCGCAGCTTCAACTGACCGAATGCCGGTTTGAGTCGCTTGCGCAGATGGATCTCGTAATCGCGGTACGTGGCCGGCTCGATTCGCGGGCGCTTGCGCTCCAACCAACGATCCGCGACCTCGGTGAAGGTCTCGGTGCTGGTCGAGCGCTGCGCGCCACGCTGGACTGCCGCGAGCGCCTCGTTGAGGACGCGCTGCGCTTCCTGCCTGGAGGGGCCGACGGCCTGCTTGACCTGCGTGCCGTCAGCAGTCCGGTACTTGATGTCGAAGACGATGCCTTTGGTCTTCGTGCGCCGCTTGATGATCGTGCCGCGAGCCATGGTCTATGCCGCCTCCGTTGCGATCAGACCGCCTGGTCGGCTTTGCTCCGACCGGGCGTCCATTCTGCGCGCGCTTTCTGTAGCCACTGCTCGACATCTGCCCGCACGAAGCGCAGGGGACCGTCTGGACCTCCAAGGCGGATCGACGGAATACGCCCATCGGCAGCTGCCGCGTAGACCCAGGTTCGGGAAACCGCAAGCAGCCGACAGATCTCGGCGGGCTTGAGAAGCCCGTCTGCCATGACGGCCGTCATCGCTTGCTCCAGCCTCGCGTGTATTGGGGATCTTGACGAGCGGTGTCAACCCCACGGAAAAAATCACCGCGAGCGCGACGGCACAAGTTCGGCACGACGCACCGCGACCATGCACTGTTTTCTTTGAGGCTTGGAAATCTCGACCTCTGCTTTGGGGGTTGACACAGCGTCATGCGTCCCCTCCGTCCCCTCCGTCCCCGGGTCGGGAGAGACGCAGTTCGATCCATCTGGACTTCTCTCGGCCGCGTCCGGTATGGCCCTCGTCAATCTCAATGCCGAGTTGGCGAAGGGCGGGCGCGAGACGCGTGAGTTGACGACTCATCGCCTGAGCGTTCTTGGGCCAGGCACGCGTGCGGAGCTGGTTATCGGGAGCATGCAGGGTGAGTGCCCTGTGAAGCTCGGTGGGAGTTGCCCCGAACTCCGAGTTCTCCGACAGCAACTGCTGCACGGCTGTTGCGAGAGGGCTGCCCTCGAGGCTGGTGCGCAGCGCCGACGCCTGGTTCTCTCGGAAGGCGCTCAGGATGGAGCCCTCCTCCCATCCGAAGCTGACCTCGGCGGCTGTCACCCACTTGCCGAAATCAGCCATGCGGGGGAGGTCAGGTGCTTCGACGTGTGGCAGCCGCGCGAGTCCGTCTGCGATTGCTCCGACAAGAGCGCCCAGAATCAACGGAGCTGCCTCAGTAAAGCGTCGCTGGAGTGCGTCCTCCGTCAGCCGCTGCTCGATCACCGGCAGTCGCAAGACCATGGACCGATCAAGCAGATCCTGGCGGGTAGCCACCGCGTCGAGCCCATTGAGGATGATCGGCCGCATCTGATCGAAGACGGTCTCCTCTTCATTTGTGTAGAGCGTGCGAGTACCGAAGCCGCCTCCGGTTGCGAGGCAGCAGAGCGCATCAGACAGCCAGCCCGGAAGGAACGAGATGTTGTCGAAGGCGAGGACCCAGTTCGCGTCAGCAGCAACCGCGAGGTCGCGGTGGCTGCGAGGTAGGGACCGCAGGTTCGGAAGGGCCGGGTCGATCAGCTTCTTGACGATTTCGGTGGCGGTCGACTTGGCCGACCCCGGCTCGCCTTGAAGCACCAGCACTGGATAGGGACCGCGAGGGCGCAGAGCCATCAATGCCCAGCCCACGACAAGCTTGAGATCGGCGAGGCTCTGGAGGTTCAATAGCTCCCGGAGCAGCTCAACCGAGCCGCCCTCGACCGGCCGGGGAAGCGGGCATGAATGTGGCTTCCGTTCAAAGGCAGACCCTGGTCTGCCGACACGGAACCGCTTGGGCTCGACCAGGACTGCGCAAGCGTCGTCCTCACCCAGGTCGATTGCGAGACCGCCCTCGTGCTCGGCAACTCGCAGCGAGACCGGTCGCTCGTCACCGTCGAACATGGCCGCTGCCGCGATCTCCTCCAGGGCCGCCTTGAGCGCGGCAGGATTGGCGGCTCGCCCGACCTCTTGACGATACGTCCGCTGCATCCATTTGCCGAACGCGGTGCCATGAACCCGATGAATCACGCCGTTCGGTAGTTGGGCGTACGGCCTTTCCCTCTGATCGTGAAAGAGTTCGCAGCGTTCCTCGGCGAGGGCAACTAGGAGATCCAGCTGTCGGGGCTGAGGTGGCTCGCCGGAGGAAGAATGGTTGGGGGTTGACTGCTTGTCAGGTCGCGGCTCTTGCCCCGCGTTGGCGTCTTCATTGTGCATAACTACATGTCGCTTCGAGGAGCGCTGGCGTCAGCAGGCATAAACGCCCGTAGTGGCTTATAGAGCCAAATCTCGCCGAGAAATTTCCTCGAACTGGCCGACTCGGCCTGCTGAGGGCAGCTAGAGAAGATCCAGCAGGTCGCCGACCGTCCCGCGCGATTCGGGGTCGATCTTCTGGTCCGTATGGATCGTGTAGCGGTTGCGTCGGCCGGGGCGGACTCGGGTCAGCAATCCCTGGGCCTCAAGCTCTTTGACAGCTCGGCGGATGGTTGTTTCATGAACCTCAAGAGCGTCCGCAAGCTCCACGAGGCTCATTCGGGGATTCGTGTGGACAGCGCGAAGGATTCGAGCGTTCGTGGTGAGGAGGGCTTGGGGCTGGCGTGGCATGGGCCGGCAGACTCGATGCGCCAGCGTCTACGAATCCCGCACAAGGTCTGCGAGCGGAACGCCGAGCGCCTTTGCGATCTTCGCCGCCAAGCCAATGGTCGGCGAATACCAGCCCCGCTCGACCTCGCCGAGCGACTTGGCGTCCATGGGCACCGGCTTTCCGTCTGCACGGCCGCGCGTCGTGATCTTCCCGGCGACCGCCTCGATTGACAGTTCCTGCTCTTCCCTAACCCGTCGCACGTTCGCACCGAATGCGCGAGACGCGGCATCAGCTTTCTGGCGACGTGGCACGTGTGGGCTCGCTGTAGTCGAAGGACATGGGGGCGCGAGTGTCGAAGCCACGGCTTGTTTCGACCACTAGACATGCCTATGGAGACGAAGACCATTCTCGGCATTGATCTTGGCGGCGCCCTGCAGGCGACCACCGGCTATGCGGTGCTGACCGGCCTGCGCCGGCCCTCCCTTGAGGTTGCTGGGGTGATGCCGAAGAGCCGATCCGCCGACGCAGCCGAGCAGGGGCTCGTCGATCTACTTGACCGCTGGAAGCCGACGCTTGTTGCCGTCGATGCGCCGTTGACCCTGCCACCATGCCTGGTTTGTCCGAGCAGCTGCCAAGGGCCAGGGGTGGACCGGTGCGAACTCCAAGCGGCACGTCTGGTGTGGGCGGCGGAAGGCAACCCCGTGACCGAGCGCCTGTGCGAGCTTCGGCTTCGTGGGGAGATGAAGGGAGGCAAGCCCCTGCCGACGATGAGGATCGGCCAGATCGCTGGGCGCGGCGTCGCCCTCGCTCGACGTCTCCGGGCAGTTCGGGCAGAGCGCGGGCCAATGCAGGGTCCGGAGGCGATCGAGGTCTATCCGGCGGCGTCCCTCCTACGCCTGGGTTACGGAAGGCGTCCAAGCCAAGGCAGCGGAGAGGAGGCGGCACGGCGCTTTCGCGGCGAAGTCGTGAAGGCACTCGGGGCGCATATCTCTGGCCTTGAGTCCGCAGACGAGGTTCACGCCGACGACCATGCCTTCGATGGCCTGGTCGCCGCGTACACCGGCTGGCTGGCGCCCGATGGCTTGGAGGAGCCGCCGGACGACTTCAACGCCGCGAGCGGCTGGATCTGGCTTCCGAAGGCTGCCTGACCGCTCCGAGCCTCTCCGTCGTCTTCGCTGGGTCTACGGCTATTCGGACCTTCACTGGGTCGGAGGAACCCACGGGAAGGCAGCGCGTGGCTTCCGAGGCATATGTCAGTGACTCTGGGCCGCTACCTGCTACGGCGACAGCAGGATGCTATTGACGATCCGATGCTCGAATCATGCGTTTGCACTGCGCTCAGACTCGCCTCGGACCTCTATCGAGATTAGTAGCCGTAGCAACGCCGTGGATAGGCGATGCATTCGGCTTCGCGGCCGACTTCTCTCGCGCGTTGCCCGATCTCTTCGAGCTTCCGACCGGCACGCCTGGCGGGCTGGACTACCTCCTTTTCATATGCCTCCAGGTCGTCCCCGCAAAAGACCGCGCCGAAGCCATTCTTCCCGCATGTTTGGAAGTTGAGTCCCAGCGGATAAAGGGCCGTGTCGAACGTTCCCCGGAAGTAGAGGAGCAGAAGGACGGCTACGACCGCCCCGATTACGCCCCGATTCCTGGCACTCATCCGGGCAGGCCAGGCGAGATCGCGGTGGCAAGAGGGAGGGAGATCACCGGCCTTCTTCCAGGTACGGCATGAGTTCGTTGACCTGTTCCTTGGCTACCTGATCGTTGGCTTCGACGTAAACGGCGTAGATGGCGGATTCGTCGTGCGCCGCTTCGCTGAACTCGCGATCCATCTCGAGCAAGATCGCGCTGTCCGATGTGGCGGTGATGTACTTCGCACCTTCCGGTCGTTCGACTCCTAGCTTCTCCTTGCCGAAGTCGATGAGTTCCCGCTTCAAGACGGGCGTCAGTTCGTTCCAGAACTGGGATGCCTCATGGAGGTCGCTCGGTGCGACTGCGGTCGGTGGCTCGCTGCCTCCGCAGCCCATAAGGAACGACGCGACAAGCCCTGCGAGCAAGGCTAATTTCAGAATGTGATGCAACTGGATCTCCTCGTCGGTGGTTGGCGCCTCTAAGGCAGGGCCGAGGAAATCATTCCTAGACATGTCTTGTCAAGCAGAGGTCATTCAGCCTGGCTGTGCTCGGTGCTCAAGCCTCTGCGGAGAGGCCGGAGGGTCGGACGTTCGTCGTCGTAGTGGTCACGGGGCAACTGGTGCCTTTTCCGAAGCTCCATGTCTGAGGGGCTAATCCCCCTGGAGCGCTTGGTTATGGGTCGCCGCCAGTCCGCTCGCGCGGGACGGCTCAGGGTCGCTTGAGGCGTTGGTCGACCATCGCGATTGCCTGCTCGCCACGAATCTTCTCGCTCAGTTGGTCTCGCATCGACCAGCTTCCACCGGATTCATGGCTGAACTCCCAGGCCCATTCGCGGATGTCGAAGAAGTAGCCGCTCTCCAACTGCTGAGGGGAGCGCGGGACTTCGGCCAGTCCTTCTTCGTCGAGTTCGTCTTCTTCCGGCATCTCTTCGATCTGCTCCGTCCGGCACTCGCAGACGCCTGTCAGTGCCACCTCTGTCGTATCAACGCACCACGGCAGCAGATGCACGACAGTTGCCGGCACTCCGCAGGTGTCGCAGACCAAGTCATCGCGTAGCGATTCGCCAAGTTTCTGTCGCTGAAGCTCAAGTAGATCAGGCACGACGACCCCTCGCCCTTCATCTTAGGCTCTCGGTAGCCCCTTCGACCTACCCCGATTATGAGTCGTGGCGGTGGGTCCAGGTATCCTTGCCTTCGGAGCAAGCTAAATGACGACGAAATCGCATGAGTTTGAGGTTGTGCTGCAGCCCGAAGGAGAGGGGGGCTTCAGCGTGTCAGTGCCGGCCCTACCTGGCTGCCACACCCAGGGCGAGACCCGCGAGGAAGCGCTGGCGATGGCCAAGGACGCGATTGAGGGCTATCTCGAGGTGTTGGCCGACGAGGGACGGCCGCTGCCTCAGCCGGCGCTGATCGAGCGCATCACCATCGCCGCCGCGTGAGTGACCGGCTGCCGTCGGTTCGTCCCCGGCAGCTGATCCGGGTCTTGGAGCAGAAGGGCTGGCACCTTGCCCGATCGAAGGGTAGCCATCATCACTTCACCCATCCGAAGAGTCCGAACATAGTCACGGTTGCCGTCCACGCAAAGGACGTCAAGCGCGGCACGCTCAGCGGCATCCTGTCTGACGCGGGAATCTCCCGGGACGAGTTCCTGCGCCTGTTGAAGTAGTACCGCTCCCGGTACCGGACGCATCGTCCGATAGCTCCGCTGCGATCAAGGTTGGGGACGCGGGGACGCTCGGGGACGCGTCCGGACGCATCTGGCACCCGCATCGGCCGGCTGGGGGCCGAGCGGTCGCAGGTTCAAATCCTGTCTCCCCGATATAGGTCTCCCTCTCGGACAATCCTCCTTGCGTAGTTGCTATGCGCTGCTCAGGAACGCGATCGCGATCGGGACGATCGAGCTGAGGAGGAGTAGGCCGTACTCTAGGAGGCGCTTCCAATCGATGATCGAGACCCGCGCGCAGGCGATGCGTTCGTAAAGATCCACGATGCTTTGGTACGCGGCGGGAGATGCCAGCACCGCCTCTAGATCTGGAAGCTCCTCTCTAACCCGTTGAAGCGAACGGGACTTGCTCCGTCGAACGAGATCCTCTAGTGCCATCTGGGGCAAGATCGAGCAGGCGAGGACCGTAATCAGGCTGAATATGAGGGAGGACAGGCTGAGCGCCCACACCGCCCAGGTCCTTTCCGCCAGTGCGACCGTCATCGCGATCGGGATCGTAAAAAGGAAAAGCCCGAGTGTGGCTAGGCGGGAGCCGTCGATCATCAGCCGGCTCGCCGCCTGAATCGCAGGCGTCTGGAGGGGCGCGAGCCAGTCGAGCGCAGGATCGTCGGTATGCGCGAGTGGGTACAGAAGGGCGGGCCCACCCCAGAGCCAGTAGACCGTCAATCCTCCTATGCCGCCAGTCCATCCAATGGTGATGGTGTAGGCGAACCCGGCATTTCCAGCGTGCGGTCCCAGAGGTTCGGACAACACCGCTCCCGCGACGGTTGAGGCGACTACCCCAAGGGTGAAGACGAGAGCCTGGGGCCCCCACCCCAGCGCTCGGTTCAACGACGCCGACACGCTTGCGCCGTCGTGTCCTTTGACCATGGCATCGACGAGGCTCCCAAGCGCAAGGACATGGTTCCACGAATAGATAGCGCTCCAGAGCATCAGGGTGATGAGGGTGCCGTAGACCAGGGCCGTTGTCCACACAAACCAGTCGATCCCGCCCGTGGTGATCTGCTGTATGGCGCAGCTGGCGAGGGGAAGCCCGCCGACGATCATTGTGGCTACGAGCTCTGATCGAGCCAATTGCCTAACGCCCGGCCATCGTGAGATCCATCGCAGGACGACGATCTGCGCAATCCGTTTGTCGGAGCCCTCGAGCCGATTTTCGATAGCCCCCGCCTTCACCATTGATCCTCCAGCACCAACGCACTTTAAAGAGCCTTTGGTTGCGACCGCGCCACGTAGTGTTCGTCTTTGTGGGTGCGACCAGTGCTGGGATCTTGCTTTTCCGTCAGTCCAAGGGCGAGCGCGAGGTCCTGCTCGTCCACCCCGGTGGGCCGTACTGGGCCAGGAAGGACGAGGGTGCTTGGTCGATTCCGAAGGGGGAGATCGACGAGGGGGAGGAGCCGGTTGCCTGTGCCCTGCGGGAGCTGGGAGAGGAGCTCGGGTCGGATCTCGGCCTGCGGCCCGAGGGGCTGACCGATCTCGGCTCGATCCGCCAGAAGAGTGGCAAGACGGTCCTGTGCTGGGCCGCGCCTGGCGAGTTCGACCCCGCTGAGCTGCGCAGCATGACTTTCACGATGGAATGGCCGCCGCGCTCGGGGGCCGAGCGCGAGTTCCCCGAGGTCGATCGGGCCGAGTGGTTCGGACTCGAGGAGGCGCGGGCGAAGATCAACCCCGCCCAAGGCGAGCTGCTCGACCGCCTGGTGCAACGCGTAGTGCCCGCATAAGGGGGACAGCGCGTTGCACCCACGGACCTATACTCGCCGGGCGATGGCTGACGGGTCTGAACCGCTGCCGCTCTCGGTGCGCCTGCTCGAAGCCGGGGTGCGCGGCGCCCGCGGCGTGGGCAGGGCCGCCGGGATCGACCGCGCGGTCGAGAGCGCCGCCGAGGAGGCGATGGTCGCGGCAATCGAGAGCGAGGCCGTCGAACGGGCCGTCGCCCGGGTGCTCAACGGGCCGCTCGTCGAGGAGGCGATGAACAGCGCCCTGGAGAGCGAGGCGGTCAAGCGCGCCCTGGTCGAGGCGATCGACAGCGAGATGGTCGACGAGGTCTGGCGCCGTCTGCTGGCCAGCGACGAGACCCAGCGTTTGGTCGAACGGATCGCCGAGGCGCCGGAGATCCGGGCCGCGATCAGCGCTCAGAGCGTCGGCATGATCGAGGACGTCGGCCACACGATCGGGCGCGGCACGCGTCGCCTCGACGACGGCGTCGAGAGGGTCGCGCGCCGCGCCGTCTTCCGCCGCCGCCGCGTCGAGCCCACCGACCGCGCCGGGGGCGTCACCCGCGCCATCGCCTTCGGTCTCGACGTCCTCATCGTCAACCTCGCCTTCTCGGGGATCGCGGCGATCGCGGCGCTGATCGCCTCCGCCTTCACAGGCAACGAAAACGGGGTCTCCGACCTCGCGCTCGCCGTCGGTACCGCCGCCTGGTTCACGCTGGGAGCGGTCTACCTGATCGGCTTCTGGTCGCTCGCCGGACAGACGCTCGGCATGCGCTTCCTCGGGATCCGGCTCGGGGTCGCGGGGCGGGGCCTGCCGTTCGGGCGTTCGCTGAAGCGCCTGATCGGCATGGCGCTCGCCGCGGCACCCTTCTTCCTCGGCTACCTCGGCATCCTCTTCGACGAGCGTCGGCGTGCCTGGGGCGACCGGCTCAGCGGCGCCGACGTCGTCTTCGACGAGGAGCGCGACGCCGCTCCCTGGTCGAGCTACGACGGTTCCTCGCTCGCCGGGACGGCCTCCGCGACGACGAAGGCCCCGGAGTCCCGGGGCCTTCGTCCGCGGCGTGCTGCCGGTTCCTGACTAGACGGCGCGTGTGCCTTCGGGTCCTTCCGGGCCCTCGGACAGCTTGTAGATGATGATGATCGCCAGGGCGAAGATCGCCAGCGACCAGAACGGGTAGGCCGGGATCGAGAGCAGGGCGCCCATCGCGTTGAGGGCGGCGATGAAGATCCCGAACCAGCGACCGAATTCGCCGCCCGAGAAGAGCGAGAAGGCGGCGACGAGCTCGAGCACGCCGAGGATCAGCGTGATCCAGCCCCACGTGTGCAGGCCGCTGATGATGTAGGTGGCGTTCTCGGTGAAGAACTTCGAGTCTCCGATCGCGGCGATGCCGTAGATGATGTTGAGAACGCCGGCGACGAGAAGGAGGACGCCGGCGAACACCCACCAGCCGCTGAGTGTTTCGTTCATGAACAACCAACCCTTTCGTGACTGACTCCGTTGGACAGAGTTGAACCGATGCTAGGAGCGGGTTCGAGGCCTGGCAAGTCGTTCCTGCGCATGACAGCTAGTCTTTCGCGCCGTGGACGTGGTTAGGACCCCGGAGGAGAGCCTGCAGGGGCTGCCCGACTTCCCGTTTGAGTCGAGCTACCGCGAGGTCGACGGGCTGCGTCTCGCCTATCTCGACGAGGGCGAGGGCAGGCCGGTCGTCTTCTTCCACGGCGAGCCGACCTGGTCGTTCCTCTGGCGCAAGGTGATTCCGCCGGTGGGCGACGCCGGCTACCGCTGCATCGCTCCCGACTACGCCGGCTTCGGCCGCTCCGACAAGCCCACCGACGTCGAGTGGTACACCTACGACCGCCACGTCGAGCTGATGGCTAGGTTGCTCGAGGAGCTCGACGTGCGCGACGCGACCGCCGTCGTCCACGATTGGGGCGGGCCGATCGGGCTGCGCCTCGCGGTCGAGCTCCCGGATCGCTTCTCGCGCCTGGTGATCATGGAGACCGGCCCGTTTACCGGCCACCAGCGGATGAGCGACGCCTGGCTCGCCTTTCGCGACTTCGTCCGCGACAACGCCGAGATCCCGGTCGGGATGCTGGTCCGCGGCGGCTGCAAGAACGATCCCGGCGACGCGGTGATCGCCGCCTACGAAGCCCCCTATCCGACGCCTGAGTCGAAGGCCGGCGCCCGTGCCTTCCCCCTGATCCTTCCCACCGAGCCCGAGGCGCCGGGCGCGGCCGAGGGCAGGCGCGTCGCCGACGCGCTGCGCGACGATGACCGTCCCGCCCTCGTGCTCTGGGCCGATTCGGACCCGGTGCTGCCCTTCGCGGTCGGTGAGCGCGTTTCCTCGCAGCTGAACTTCCCCGCCCCGCGGCCGATCGAGGACGCCGGTCACTTCCTCCAGGAGGACGCCGGGGAGCGGATCGGCGCGATCATCGCCGACTGGCTCGGCTGACAGTCGCCGCCAGCTCGGCGTGCGGGCGGTCGATCAGCACCCGCGCGCGGCGCGGCGGTCCCTCGTCCTCGACCCAGGTGACCGTCCCCGGCCAGTAGGGCCCTGGGGGCGCGCCTGGATGGTGGAAGGCGTCGGCGAAGACCCAGTTGCCGCTGTTGTGAAGGAGGCCGCCGCCGGGCAGGCGCCAGGGATCGTCGCCGGCTTCGGGCCCGGCGCGATGGGTGTGGCCGGTGATCGTGTGGGGGGCGCCGATTCGCAGCCGGCGGGCCAGCTCCGTCGCCGCCTCGATCCCGCTACGGGTGATCGCCGCGGCGGAGAGATCGGGATCGAAGTCCGCGCGCAGGCCGCGGTTGAGCAGCCAGACGCCGGCCGGCATTCCGGCGCCGAGAGCGGCCTTGGCGGCGGCGCGACGCAAGAGGCGCGGATCGCGGGTGCCGGTGAAGGCACGCCAGGCGCGCTCGGAAGGCCGGCTCGCGCCCGGCCTCCAGCCCGATTCGGTGAGGCCGGAGAAGAAGCCGTAGATCGGGCGCAGGATCCGCTCGTAGTCCGCCGGCCCGGCCGGGTCGGGCGGTCCTCCCGACCCGACTCGCATCATCGCCGCTGCCGCCAGGCACTCGAGGCGTGGCAGCGTCATGTGGCAGTCCATGTAGTGGCCGTGCGTGGCGTAGACGTCCTCGCGCACCCAGATGCCGGGGTAGGCGAGGCTGAGCTCGGCGTCGCCGAGCCAGGCGGCGATCCGCCGCGCCGGCCCGCCCTCCAGGGTGGCGCGGTGCTCGAGCCCCAGCTCACCGCCCGCGAGTGCCACCTCCTCGAGCAGCGGCTCGGCCAGGCGGTGGTCGTGGTTGCCGGGGACGAGGACGACGCGGCGCCCCGCCATCGCCTCTCCCAGCTCCTCGAAAAAGGTCCGGGTCAGCTCCAGCACGCGCGGCAGCGGCAGCTCGCGCAGCTCGAGCGCGTCGCCGAGCAGGATGAGGCGGTCGGCGCCCGCGATCTCCTCCAGTAGCGCCCCGCGGATCGCCGGATCGCGCAGCAGGTCCTCCCCCGTGGCCGAGCCGAGGTGCAGGTCGGAGACGATCGCCGTGCGCATCGGCGCAACCTAGCGGTGCAACGCTTTCTCATGGGTATGCGACGAAAGGCGTTGCACCTTCGGTTGGCTGGGCAGCCAGTCCTGCGTCTAGACTGTGCGGCGATGCCGGCGATGAGCGAGGAGCGACTGGCGCCGGCCAACGGCATCGAGATCGCCTACCAGGAGGTGGGCGACCCCTCGGCCGAGCCGCTGCTGTTGGTGATGGGCCTGGCCACGCAGATGCTCGGTTGGGATGAGGAGCTCTGCGGGATGCTGGCGGAGCGTGGCTTCCGCGTCGTCCGCTTCGACAATCGCGACATCGGTCACTCGACGATGCTCGACTCGGCGGGGGTGCCGAGCCGCCGGGATCTCTTCCTCGGCCGCCGCGCCAGCGCCGCCTACCTGCTCTCCGACATGGCCGCCGACGCGATCGGGCTGATGGAACACCTCGAGATCTCCTCGGCGCACGTCGCCGGCGTCTCAATGGGCGGGATGATCGGCCAGACGCTGGCGATCGAGCACCCCGAGCGGGTCCGCTCGCTGGTCTCGATCATGTCGACCACCGGCAGCCGCCGCGTCGGCATGCCGACGCTGAAGGCGTTCGGGCTGATGATGGCCAAGGCTCCGCGAACCCGCGAGGAGTACGTGGAGCGGGCGGTGAGGATGTTCGGCACGGTGATCGGCTCGCCCGCCTATCCGACCGACCCCGAGCGACTCCGCGAGATAGCGGGCCGGATGTATGACCGCTCCCACAACCCGCGCGGCATCCTGCGCCAGATGCACGCGATCACCGCATCGGGCGACCGCACGCCCGCCCTGCGCCGGCTGCGCCTGCCGGCCGCCGTGATCCACGGCAGCCGCGACCCGTTGGTGCGGCCAAGTGGCGGTCGCGCTACGGCCCGCGCCATTCCTGGCGCCCGCCTGCGCCTGATCGAGGGCATGGGGCACGACCTCCCGCGCGAGCTCTGGCCGACCTTCGTCGACGACATCGCGGCTACCGCGGCGCGCGCTCCCGCGCCCGCGCGTGTCAAACAGCCCGCCTGACCTAGGTTGTACCCCTAAGATCAGGGGCCGACGGGGCGTGGCGCAGCCTGGTAGCGCGCGGCCTTTGGGTGGCCGAGGTCCCCGGTTCGAATCCGGGCGCCCCGATCTCGCCGCGCAGCGCTGCCTCAAGCCAGCCCGAGGGCTTCGTACTCGCGCAGGAAGCCCTCGAAGAGGCGGCGGTGGCCTTCCTCGTCGTGGAGGATTCCGATGACCATGTCCTGGGTGACGAGGTCGATGCCGTCGGTCGCCTCGACGATGCGGTTGTAATGCTCGATCGCGCCGGTCTCGGCCTCGATCACGCCGCGGATCACGTGGACGATGTCGGTCTGTTGGTCGGGCGGCTGCAGGTAGGTTTGCTCGGCGCCGAAATCGAGCGAGCCGGGGACGACACCGTAGAGCTCCTTGATCCGGTTCGCGAACTGGGTCGCGTGGCCGAGCTCCTCCTGGATGTCTTCGCGCAGCGACTCGATGATCTCCTGCGCGCGCACGCCGTCGGGGTTGACCGAGTTGGCGAGGTAGCTCATCACCGTCTCGATCTCCATCCAGTACGCCTTGGTCAGCATGGCGACGATCTCTCCGCGCTTGCCGTCGTTGGCTGTGGCGAGGATGCCGCTGTCCGGGCGGTCGGCGCTCATCGTGGCTCCCTTCGTCGTGTTGCCGGAACCACTACCCCTCACGGGGTCAAGCTACTCGAATCCGGAGTGGGGACTGAGCGCATCCCGCGCACGCTGGGGACGGCGAGCACGGCAAAGGTGCAGACGGCGATCACCGCGGCAGCGGCGATCAGGCCGGGCCCGGCGCCGAACAGTTCCTCCTCGAGCGCGCCGAGCACGTAGCCGAGCGGGATCAGGGCGAAGGAACCGAGCAGGTCGTAGGAGCTGAAGCGGGAGCGCAGCGGTGTGGGGGTGCGGGTCTGCAGGATCGTCTCCCAGAGGGCGGCAAAGACGGCGAGCGAGGCCCCGGCGGCGGCGGCGCCGGCGGCGATCAGCGGAACCGGGGCAACGCTTGCGAGCAACAGCAGCGGGGCGGCCCAGAGGCTGACGACGAGGGTGGCCGCGAGCAATGGGCGCCGCGGGCGCCAGACCATCGCGACCAGGCCGCCGAGAAGCTCGCCGGCACCCATCGCCGCCAGGATCGCCGCCCAGGCGCCCGCCCCGCCCAGCGAGTCCACCGAGACCTTGGGCCCGAAGACGAAGAAAGGGGCGAAGACGAGCGAGTTGAGGACGGCGAACTCGGCGACGATCGCCCAGGCCCAGGTCGTGCGCCGGAAGGCGCTCCAGCCGGCAGAGAGGTCGGAGCGGATCGAACGGCGCTCCGTGGCCGATGCCGGCGGGACGGGCGCGCGCACGCGGATGAGCAGGGCGGCGCTGAGCAGGAACGTGAGCGCGTCGGCGGCGAACGCCCATCCCGGTCCCCAGGCGGCGAGCACGACGACGGCGATCGCCGGCCCGGCGACGCCGCCCGCCGAGGCGGCGATGCCGCGCAGGGCGTTGGCCTGCTGCAGGCGGTCAGGATGGACGGCCTGTGAGATCAACCCCTGCATCGCCGGCATGAAGAAGGCGGCGCCGGCACCCAGTACCGCTTGCGCGACGAGCAGCTGCCAGAGCTCGAGGTTGCCGGTGAGCAGAAGGACCGCCACACCGGCCTGGGCCGCGAACCGGCAGAGGTCGGCGGCGACGACCACCGAGCGGCGGGCCATCCGGTCGCCGCCGACGCCGCCGAAGAGCAGCAGCCCCGCGAGCACGACGCCCTGGACCGCGAGCGCGATCCCCACCTGGCCGGTCGTGCCGCCGATCGCGAAGACGGCGAAGGGCAGGGCCGCGAGGACCATCAGGTCTCCTACGGTCGACGCGAACTGGGCGAGGACGAGGCGGCGCAGCCCGCTATTGCTCAAAAACATTTGATCAAATAGATTTAATCAAAGGCCGCACGGATTTTCGGATCCTGAAGCGTGCGATTTGCCGGAGTGGCAGAGGGCCCGCGCGAGCGTTATGTAAAGCGGACGATTGTTCTCTCCAGATTTCCGCACCGTCTGCCGATGCTGCCCGTCCCATGGGCCTGCCTCCGAACGCGGACCGTCGCCGCGAGCAGATCGGAAGAGCGTCGTGT